>Ga0209795_10000065_pt1 | contig 103284 bp, 110 predicted proteins | sample AgamicOrMarz_FD_187166 | JGI IMG/M metagenome (GOLD analysis project Ga0209795, IMG submission 187166) | Agave microbial communities from Guanajuato, Mexico - Or.Ma.rz (SPAdes) (version 2) | ecosystem: Host-associated > Plants > Phyllosphere > Phylloplane/Leaf | place: Guanajuato, Mexico... | reverse complement strand
GCACCGGAGTTAGCTTCGCTGAGGTGAAACATGATGCTGTTCGACGATTTGAGAGACAACGAGTGGGCGCTGGTCGAGGCGTTGTTCTGTGCGGAGCCTGCACGGAGCGAGCGTCGCGGTCGGCCGCGTGTCGAAGCGCGCGCGGTCGTCAACGCGGTGCTGTGGGTGCTGTCGACAGGCGAAGGCTGGTCCAAACTGCCGGGCCGCTATCCGTCGCCGCCGACTTGCCGCCGCCGTTTCGACGAGTGGCAAGCCGACGGCACGCTCGCCGAAATTGTGAAGCGACTCGGCACGAGCGGCCGCGAGATTTCGCTGCGCGGACGCATCGGCGCAACCGCAGCCAAGCCGCCCGCACCGCCGAGCCGCGACCGTCTGCGTGGCGCATTCTGGACCAATCCGGAATCGTGGCGCGCACCGGTGAAGATGGCTTAAGCAACCTCGTTTTTCTCCGGGCGCCTGCGGGCGCCCGAAGCTTATCTGGACCCGCCCGGCGCACGCCCGGCGGCTTGTTCCCGACGGCCTCGTTTCCACGGAACTGGGCGGCCGCCACGGTTCACGTGGGCCGCTCGGCCCGCATCTCCAGACGGTCGCCGGGGAGGCGGCAGTGCATCGGCAAGCCACCGCGCCGCTGGGCGCGCTCCTCCTCGCGTGTGCCGCCGCATTACGTGTCTCGAATCGAACACTCCCCGCAACCACTGAGTTGCGGGTGAAACATCCATTTACTATTACTTACAGCGTGCTTTCGTCCATCCGCATACCTTATACGTATGCAAACAGGCCTGGTAACCAGGGGGCTTGGACGGGAGCTCAGCATGAAACCAATGTCACTGCTTCTGTGCGGCATTGTGCTTTCATCAATGGCCGCATCGGCGCTTGCCCAACAGCGCCCGCAAGGCTGGAACTGGCGGCCCGACCGCACGGCTTCCGTAGAGGCCTGGCAGCGCAGCCCCGAGCGTGGCCGCAACTTCACGCCACCGGCGCCGAGAGGCGACTTGCGCGGCGATATTGCGAGCAATGTGCGCACGCGGCCCGAAGCGCCGCACGGCGACGCGCCGCGGCGCCGTTAACATGCGCGGCTTCGGTAGCTGTGCAGCACGAACCGCAGCTCGCGCGAAGATCGGCGCGAGTCGCCGAAAGACAAGCGAATCTCGGGGAACCACGGCTATCCGTATCGGTCTGACTTAACGCCATTAGCACAGCGTGGCAGTAGTAATTCCGGTACGCCCGTATCCTTGCGATACGGGCTTTTTTTCGCCGGCGAGAAAGGAAAAGGAAAGGGAAAAGCAGGAAAGGACGGAAAACGACGGGCCGAACGCGCACACGCGTCACGTGATTCGCGCTTGTGCGTCGCTCGACCAGCGGGATTGGCTAAATGCGGCGCAGCTAGGTGCGCGCTTCGAGCGGTGCGACGGCGTGCGTCTCGGCGGCAGCCAGGACGTAGTCGTTCATGCGCTGCACGGTCCAGGTCAGGCGGGTTTCGTCGTGTGAGAGCCGCGCAAATTCGGCGCGGCCGCGATCCGTGAGGACGGCGATGTCGACAGGAGCATGAAAGCCAGGCGCCGGCGCGACGGTACGTTGCCGAACGGTGTCCATCAGGCCGAGCGCGCGAAGATATTGGAAAACGCCCGGGCGCCTGGCCCACGGCACTTGACGATATTGCGCTCGCCGCAGCGCTTCGAGTACTGCTTCGTTGGAATACGTGGTCATCTCACTTCTTTCTTAAAGTGCAGCCATGACACATTTATGCCAACACGTCGCCGCGCCACCAGCGACGCGCCTGGCACCCGCCCATGGCTGGAAGCTGGCCGTAAGCACTACGGCCGAATTCCGCCAGGTGCTGCCTGGTCTAATGTTTCAGGACCCCCGTCAGAACGGCATGTTAGCGTTCTACCTACGAGCCGACGATGCAACCGCTGCGGCGCGATAGCAGGCCCGAAGATTTAATCCCGAAAGACATACGTTACCCCATCTAAATTGATTCTATTCACTTTATTGGCGCTTTTTTTTGCAGCAATTGTTATATGGAAGCGCGCTCGACGGCCTCTCCTCTTTTGCACAATCGCCATTTTCTGGCTGCTTTCTGCCGGCTGGCTGACGGCTCCGCTCTTGAGCCTTGCGCAGCCGCAAGCGCAAACCAGCACGCCCGCCAGATTCGCGCCGCGCACCGCCATCGTCCTGCTCGGCGGCGGTACGGTGTACAACCGCGACAAGGTGCTCGTGCCGCCGCGCGAGGTGCTCGCGCGCATTGCGGTCAGCGCGAAAAATTACGCGGCATGCAAACGCCGCGCGACGGTCTGCAGCGTGATTGTCAGCGGCGGTAATCCGCAGCGGCACCCTGCAACCGAGGCCGACACCTATCTGCCCTACCTGCTGCGCGAACAGGTGCCGCGCTCGGACATCGTGCTTGAAAACCAGAGCCTCACGACATACGAGAACGCGCGCAACGTGTCGGCCATTGTGGGCCAGTCACGTTACGATTCCTTGATACTGGTCACGTCCGCGTATCACATGCCGCGCGCGATGCTCGACTTCAGACATTTCGGGCTCGAGCCGCAGCCGTTGATCTCGAGCGCGCGCCGCGCGCGCCTGGGCGTGCTGCCGCGCTACTCGAATCTGGCGAACGCTGAGATCGCGTTGCATGAACTGATCGGCATCGCGCAATATCACGTGTATAGCGCGATTGGCCTGTTCTGACATGTGTCCGACATACGCGGCAGCGGCTTTGCTTAGCGATGCCAATCAATCTGACAGAGTGGCCTCGCTCGCGCGACACACGGACGCCGCATCTAAGCAACGCGCATCAAGAAGCCAGTAACAAGATGTAACCAATGGCGCGCGCGGTTACAAACCGTCCGCTGGAGCGGAGATTGCTGGCTAGAATGCACTGTCTCTCCGAATGGATAGACAAGTACTCGGGTCCACAACCACTCTGCGGAGGTAGCAATGAAGAAAGTGTCCCTCGCGATTCTGATTTCTCTCGGTGCCGTATCCGGCGCGGCCTATGCGCAGCAAGGCGGCGTCACGATGAGTACCGATCCGGCGCGGGCCGCCGACGTCGAGCAGCGCGCGCAAGATTTGCAAAACCGCCAGCAAACGATGGAAACCGCGCCCGCCGCGCCGATGAAGCATCACAAGGGCTCGCAGCATCATCACAAGAAGGGCGCGAAGGCCGACGCCTCGGGCTCCTGAGCGCAGTGCGCGGCCTTTGGTGAGAGCGGGCAACGCGGGCCATTTTGCCGACCCGCAGCAACGCCCCGCGGCCTCGCCGGCGCAGTGGAAAAGCCGAAGCCGGCAGCGCCGGTTCCGGCTTTTTTATTGTCCAATGGACCGGCCGGCGCACGATGCCCGGTATGTTAAAGTCGCGCACCGACCGGCGCCTGCCGGAACCCTAACCCGTGCGCACCCTGGTGCGGAGGACAGCATGAGCAACATCCAGCTAGATATCGAATGGACTGAAGCAGCATCCCGCAAAATCGAAAAACTGATGCCGCGCGGCGGTCAGGAAGCGTTCCTTGCGCTGCCTCCCGTCGAATGCCTGCCGATGGAAGGCGACGTGCTGTTTCTCGGCCCGGACGGCAAGCAGCAACCGTTCATCGTCGCCGAGCGCCAGTATCATCACGATGGCGAGGCCGACTGGACGATCATTCTGATCCTCGACGTGCCGCAAGCCACGCATTGATGTGCGCGTCTAGCGGTGCGCGGCGCGCGCCGCGCTAGCCCGCACCGCTGATCGCACGAAAACCGCACGATCAGCGCGTCGAACTGCCAGGCGCTCCGCGGAGCGCCCGGAAGACTTACAGAATTTTCGACACCACGCGAATCTCTGCGTGTTCGACCCAATCGGCCACCGCCTGCTTGTAGGCCGTGATGTGCGCCGACTTTGCGTGCGCGGCGAGCGCTTCCTGACTTGTCCAGCGTTCGAAAAAGACGAACCGGCGCGGCTCCTGCAGGTCGCGGTGCAAATCGTACTGAAGCGCGCCCTGCTCTTTGCGCGTCGGCCCGACGATTCCTTCGAGCGCTTCGCGCAAGCGCTCTTCGTAACCGGGTTTCGCTACTGAAATGGCGACCACCGCGATCTCCGACATCTTGACTCTCCGTTTTTACGAAAGCAGCAGCATACCCGCCACCCGCCGATGTTGCAGGCGGCCGCGCACCGCCGCCGCGCCGTTCGGCGTAGAAGCCATCGAGCGCGCGAAGCTAACGTCTGAGCACCGTCGCCGCCTGGAGTTTGGCGGGCATTCACGGGCCGCCCTGATACCCTCGGCTCATGCAAGCTTGCAGATACCTCCACGACGGCCCGCGGCCCGCCACAGCCGGCGCGCGGGGCGAAGCGATGCAAGCGCGCATCGCAGCGAACGCCGGCGAATCCACCGTGACACCGCGCGCGCCGCGCCGTTTGCCCGCGGCAACGCAATGTCATGCGTTGCACGCGCGGTTCGCGCCTCTGTGACAGCCCGCACATTCATGCGAAATGCAAGCTGCTAGACTCAATTTGACCACTCCGCCGGAGTCCCGCATGGCTGGCACCGCTCTCCGCGTTCCAAGGTTCGATCCGGTCCGCCGTGCGGGTGCTCCGGTTGAGTATTCCGTTGCGCATCCGCCGCGCGCCGAACTCGCGCGCGTGCCCCGCCACCCGATTGCCGCGATGCCACCATGTCCGCTCTCATGCCCGCCGTTATGCCCGCCGTTATGCCGTCCGTCAGCGAATTGAGTCTGAGCGGCCTGCTTCCGCATCTGGTCCGCGACGAGTCCGGCTGGACGGCGACGTGGCGCGCGCTCACGCTGCACAGCGTGTTTCAGCCGGTGCTGTCGGTCACGCATCAATGCGTGGTCGGCTACGAGGCCCTGCTGCGTGCATTCGATCCGGTCGGTTTGCCGGTGTCGCCGGAAGTGCTGTTCTCGGGCACGCGCTCGGCGGCCGACGCGCGCGAGCTCGACCGCATCGCGCGTTGCCTGCACGTCGCGAATTTCATGGAGCAACGCGTCGCGAGCGGCTGGCTCTTTCTGAACACGCGGCCGCAGGTGTTCGAAACCGGCTGGCCGCAGCGGACGTTCATCGACGAACTGTCCGCGCATTTCGGCTTGCCGCAGGAGCGCATCGTGATCGAGGTGCTCGAGCAGCCCGCCGATGACGAATCCGCCGTCGCCAGCATGCTCGCCGCCTCGCAGCCGCGCGACTTTCTGATTGCAATCGACGACTTCGGCACCGGTTTCTCGAACTTCGATCGCGTCTGGCGCTTCCGCCCGGACATCGTCAAGCTCGACCGGTCGCTCGTCGCGCGCGCGGGCAAGCGCGAGGGCGACGACTCGATGATCGGTCATCTAATCGCGATGCTGCATCAGTCCGGCACGCTGGTGCTTGCCGAGGGCGTCGAAACGGACGAGGAGCTGATGATCCTGATGCAGGCCGACGTCGACTTCGTGCAAGGCTTCTGGCTTGGCCAGCCGAACGGTTCGATCGAGGCCGCCGTCGCGAGCGTGCCGGCACAGATCGAGTCGATGTGGGGCAAGTTCGCGGACTACGAGCGCGCGCACGCGCGCCACAAGCAGCTCGGTTTCGAAGGTTTCGCGGAAGCCGTCACGGCCGCCGCCGACGCATACCGGAACACCGGCGATCTGGATCAGGCGGCGCAGAAAGTGTGGCATCTGAGCGAGGCGCGCCGCGTGTTCATCACCGACGAGCACGGTCAGCAGACCCAGGCATCCGTCACGGCCGCGTCGGTGCCGCTGCCCGAACTGCGGCTCGCGCCGCTCACGAGCAGCGCGCGCAGCAACTGGTCGCGGCGCGCCTATCTGAAGCACGCGCTCGCCGCCCGCGGACGCGTCGCGATGATGGGTCCGCACTACTCGCTCGCCGACGGCGACGACTGCTACACCGCCGCGCTCGCGTTCGAGCGTGACGGCAAGACGCACGTGCTGTGCGTCGACTTCGTGCCTGCTGGGTCTGCCGGGCCTGCCGGCTCCGTTGCAGGACCGCGCGCCGGCGGACGGCCTCGCTAATCGTCGATCCGGCCACGGCCGGCCTTGATCTCGCCGCGCCGCGTTTTGCTCTCGAGACGCCGCGTATTCGATGCGCGCGTCGGCCGCGTTGCGACGCGCGGCTTGCGCGTCACGCTGACGCTTTCCACCAGTTCGTCGAGCCGCGCGAGCGCCGCCGCGCGGTTCAGATCCTGCGTCCGATGCTCCTGAGCCTTGATGACCACGACGCCGTCACGCGTGATGCGGCGATCGGGCAACGCAAGCAGGCGCATCTTCAGCACCTCGGGCAGCGACGAAGCGCGCACGTCGAAACGCAACTGAATGGCGCTCGATACCTTGTTGATTCTTGCCCCCACCGGGCAGCTACTAATTTGTCCCTGCCCGCTCTAAGTTCAGCTTCAAAATATCTAGGGCCAGTTTGGCTTTGCCCCTACGGATACCTATACTCATCCACGTGTGAGGCGCGAGGATGAAAAATGGAAGCTCCAGCTCAGGTCCTAAAGACAGCATCCGTCTTTGCATTACAGACATGCGACGGCGGCAAAATCCCAATTCTCGTGGTGGATGACAGCAACGGCGGCCCCAAGATAGTCGCAGAAGTCACGGCGCTGATGAGAAATCTTTTGTCTAACGGCGCTTCTTTTTCAAAGATGCGCGGCATCGCCGTAACACTTGCCTTTCTTCACGATTATTTTGCACTGCATTTACATTACCCCTTGCTTTTACATTCTGAACTACCAAATATAATCTCCGATTTTCTCAGAAAAAGAAGACGCGGTAGTTCCAGCGATGATGATTTAGACTGGACACCGGTAAAAAGAGAAACAGTTGACAGAGACAGAATATATTTGCGCGAGTTTTCGGAATTTTGCTCCCTCCAGTATGGGTATTTCCCTCTTATCACGACCGACACCAACGGCGCATTCGGCCAAAACGGCACCAATTTCAGAAGCGTAATGAAGAGCTTAGCGAGAGACGGGACTCGACTTCTTGCACACCTCCAGCTCCGCCAGCAGCAAAAGCGTAAGCAGCCCTCTACCGAAGTAAACATTCAAGAACGCCGAATCTATCGGCGCACGACCAAAGGAACATTTTTGTCGTTAAACATGATTGAAGACCTCATAGCCTCCACACCCAGCGTTGTGCAGAAGATGGTCTTTATACAAGCGTCATTCGGTGGACCACGGATAAGTGAAATTCTTAATATGTGGCGATGTGATGTGCTACCAGGGTCTTACAGACCACACTTATTTCCCGATGATAAGCCCAGTGATGTTCCATTATTAGTCATAGCCCATCCTTCGCAATCCCGTTACGTTGGAGCAATCAGGCCTAGTTCGGTAGATAGACTCCAACATCTGTCACAAGGCTATAATCTCGCGCCCCGAAGTCTTTTAGACGCAGATTCGTTGCGGTCGGGCTGGAAGGGAATGCTCTACGACAACGATGCCTTGCTTATTTCGCAGATATTTTGGGCAGACAAAGCATGGGCGCTAATCTATTATCAGCTATTTCAAGAACTTCGGGCGACGGTGATTTCGAATCTTCCCTCCGAAATTAGAGACGCACATCCTTATCTTTACATTAACGATTGTCAATCTCGACCAGAATTTGGTCAGCCATTGAAAATGTCGAACATCCGCAAAGCGTTTGCTCGCGCTTGCACTCGTATTGGTGTGGATGTGAGCCGTTTTAAAGAGGGTATTCACGGCCTCCGTCACGCGTACAAAGCGATGCTCAACAGACTTGGATTGAGCCCAGAAGAAATACGTATCGCGATGCATCATGTGTCAGCTGTAACCCAAGAGGACTATGGCCGCTCCGCTGCACGATTGAATGAACGTTTAATTCTCGCACACAATCAGGACAACCCATGAGTTCGATTCTTGAATTTGAAAGTTTCAGCGGCGGGGTCGTTCGACTAAACGAATCGAATAGACATCAAATTCTGCACATACCGAATCGGCTCACGTTGAACAAGCTTGTAGAAGATTTTAAGAGCCTTCATCTTCTCTGGCTACGTCGTTATCTCATCGGTCCTGGTGGAGATTCGGACGACATTTTCGGCGCAGCCGCCGTTAAGATTCGAACAAAAAGTCACACCCACGAACGTTGGTCAGCCACGTTAACGAGATTATCCGCTGAGAAAATTCCGGCTGATGCATGGGCTAGCCTTGACCATGTGCCGCCGCTTGAAAACGGCTCCATATCCACTAAGTTATTCAACGCGTCTGACTCAGACAAAAGAATTTTCGTAGAAGCCGCCATCGGAGAAGACATTGAATCAATCGCGGCTGTTTTGAGAGAAGAATATAGAGACCGGCTAATCTACCCATGGCTATATCAAGCGCATAAAAACATTGACAATCCAGAGGAATTTCTTTCCTCTTTAATCGAACGAGCCACACTGGAACGTGAGCGACCTCGTGAGGGCAGAAATTCTTTGTTGAATCCAATGGCCAGTCTATTTCTGTTTTGGCTATCACAAAAAGGCATTGTTCTTTGCCCCATCGTAAAGCCGATGTTTATTGGTGAAAACATGGGCTTTAAATCACATCTTACTTCCTCAGTTGCTGCACAAACCTTAAAAACGATCCTTGTCGCATATGAAAGAACGTCTGAGAAGTACACCAAAGAGTGGCGCGAACGGCTCGAATTTTGCTACGAAATAGTTATTGCTTCGTCCACGTTTCGAACAAGCGACGACCTCAGCCTAGAGTTTTTCAAAAAAATATATGACATTATAGACGACACCTTTGCTCCCGCAGTGGCGGACAAGTTATCAAAATTATATCGACCTCTGCGAGACAGCTTAAATCAGCGCGAGTTGCCGACTTTCAGACCGGTTAGAAAGCGCAATCCGACTCTTGAGAGCCCATTTGATTGGACGAAGCTCTCAAACGACGACCATCCAAGGAGTACATTCCCTCGCAATCTAAAATCCTCTTACAAGCCGCAGTCTGATGTAATCGCGTGGGCCGACCGATTCACTAAATATTTGGTCCGATTGCAAATAAAAAGCACGGGGAATGTAGTATCGTCATTACAGACGTTTTTGTGTTGGCTAGCTGAAAACGAAATAAAAATCTCGCACCCTAGCGAACTTCGGCGAGAACACATTAATGACAATTCAAATCTCAAAGAAAGTGCGTGCTTCCGCGCATTTCTTGCACGACTAGAAATTAGTCCCGAAAGCGCGAATGGCCATGTCCTCCGCCTTACCTGGGCGATGGAGTCAATCATCGAAGAAGACCATTTGCAAATAGCTAATCCTTTCTCGGTCCGATTCGATTCGTTTGCAGTTCCATTTGCACGCGGCAAAACTCCCCGACGGCCTCTAGGACGGGAGCTACTCACGTACTTGAAGGAATTCAATCGGCGGAACGATTATTCTTTTTCCAAAGGTTTTGAATCTCACTATAGACAGTCACTAAATGTAAATGGCCAATACGAAAACATCTGGTTTCCAGGCCTTGCTGTGCTTATCGACCTGCTCCTAGAACTTCCCTTACGCAGTTTCCAAGCGCGTTACCTTGATACTGGGGAGGGCGATGAGGAAGTCGTCGCTTTTGATGAAAAAAGTATTCGGGTAGTACCTAATACCCTCTCCACAGCAGTTAAAAAGAGAGATGAATCGTTGTTCTATATATTTGAGTTAGCGGATGGAACTCCCTCCCTTGGCCTTTACATTAACACCAACAAAACCTCAGTCGATAGGGAGACTGGGTATGAAATAGCATGGTGTTCAGACGAGTTGCGCGACAGTCTTCGCTTGCTAAGGAGTTGGCAAATTGAAAACAATCCGGTATCCCGGCCGATTCCGTGCATGGAAAAGCATGAGTTTGAGCTAACAAAAAATCCAGAAGTAATCGACTCTTTAAAGACAAGCTTTTCTCTGTTTCGCGAGCCCGCTGACCCGGCCGGATGGCCAATCAGTCGAGACAGACTCTTTGATTACTGGAGCAGCCTTCTTGCTGCTGTCGAAGACGAGCTTGCGTCTGCGGGCAGAGACATTCGGCTAACTGAAGCCAAGGAAGTTTCGAAGGGGCCCAACAAGAAGGCCGTGGTGAGACGGGTAGCAATCTACGACGTTCACACGCTGCGTGTCAGCGGCATCAGCGCGCTGATTGAGGCAGGGATGCCGCCTGACCTCGTACAACAGGTCGCCGGACATGCGACTTTGGTCATGACCCTCTACTACAACAAGATAAAGGCGTGGAAGCTAAACGAGACGTTCTCGCGCGCGCTGGACAGATTAAGTTCCGACCTCGACAACATTGATGGGCTCAACGAGGCGGACTTTGAGCAACTTGCCAGCTTCTTAACGAATAGCCGTTCTGAGGAAGACGCAATAGGACTGTCCCTGTTGACCGAGCGCATGGGTCATGGAGACGGTACAATTGAAGTGTTCACACATAGCATTTGCCCAGCTGGAGATTGCGCCACTGGCGGGGAATTTCAAAACCAGGCTGTCGGTTATGGTCCAGTACCTAGGCCCTTAGCCTGCTCGCTGTGTAGGTATCGATTGACTGGACCCATGTTCCTCGTCGGTTTAGTTCTCAACGCAAATCGACTGATGCATGAGTTGCGGACAAAAGGTAAGGAAATCGCTGCTGCTAATGAAGAACGAGCCCGCCTTGAGGATACGCACAAGCCAACACATGCGGTAAAGGCTCGGATTGAAGCGCTCTACAGAGAAACTGACATTGTCGCGACAGAGTGGGCGGCCGAAGTGCAATATATTCATACGGTCGAGACGATGGTTGACCGCTATCTTGATGAAGAGCGCAATTCGCAAGGCGAGCAGCAAGTCATCTTGACCGGTCTCGCGAAGAAAGCCGTCGAGAGTCAGATTGTCCACGACTCGGAGTTGGGACTGCTACAGTCACTGGTCGAAGGAGCGAATTTGTGGCCCGGATTCAAACCAACGGCCGCAATCAGCGAACATCGCGAGTTCCTTAACGAGGTTCTCACGGCCTCCGGTATTGACCCGTTCCTCCTAAAGCTTCGAGGGGGACTGAGAGACAAAGCCGCTCTACTACTTGGGCGAACGTTGGTTTCTTTGGTGCCGTCTGACCAGCAGGAAAGTTTGCGTCTGACGTCTGACGCATTGGATAACTATCCCGTGGTCGCATCGGTGATTTCAGACATTCGAACGCGAGCTCTGACTTTTGACGGGGCCGCCGAAAGTTTCAGCGTTGAGCCCTCACTGTTGACGGAGGATGCGAAATGAGCGTCCCAGAAGACAGCAAAGTTGATACCTCAGAACTCATCCTCAAGGCCCTTCTTGCAGACGTACGCAATCCCCGCCGCGAGGCAACACTGATGAGACTGAAAAAGGCATGCGACGACCTTTGTGAAAGAGGTCTAGCTCTCCACCTATCCAATATTCAGCACTACGTTGAGGATAACTTCGGCAAAGATGCCGGCCCCAAAGCGCAGTCAATCTCGAACGAAAAGCAGCGCAAACTCGGGATGTATCACTATGTCCTCGCTCGCGACCGAGAACAACAGTTGGTTAGTTATACTAACCGAAAAAAATCGAATATCAGACAATTAAAATCGTCAACGTTGTCGGAAATTGAAGGAATCGACGACATGGACGTACGCGCGAACATGCGCGACCTTTACGACCGCCTGCTTGTTACGCAGAAACAACTTGCGCGAGCAAAGCTGGTTTTGAAGACGTTGAAGCCAGGGGCTGACCTTGACTTGGTCATCAATGGACAATCACGTCCGACGCAGTTAGAAAGTCCACATTTCTCGCATTTGCAGGTATCTGCACTTGGCAATCTCATACGGATACTGTCCGACAATGAAAGATTGGCGGACGTAGGGCTAGTCAACGATGGCAAGCGGGTTCGACGGAAACTTGGAACCCGAGACGAGCTGTTTAGTATGGAAACGCTTCAGCATATCGAGGGATTACATCAACAACTGCTGCGCCTCGGAGTTGTTTGATTAACCTATTAGCCCGCTCAGCTCCCGAACGTCACGCGAACAGCCGACCCGTAGTTTGGGGAATTAAATATGGGTGTACAGCTGCGTAGTCGTTACTGGCATCAATGGTGCAGGTAGTGGCTGGCGCCCAGAAGGAGCCCTCGGAGCCGTCGACTTCATGCGGTAACCGCAGGCTTCCCACAGGACAATACTTCTTCTGTTCTCTGGCGCAATGACCGCCCTTGCCTGCTCCGTAAAGCCGGATAATTCGTGAAGAGCGCGTCTATCTGCTTTGGGCTGATGGCGCCTAAATCTGACACCGACTTCCACCATTGGCGCCTGTGGGCGACCCGCACCAGCACTTCGGCTAATGTCGTAATGCCTTCCGCGTGTAACGCACGCACCGCCCTCGCTCCGACCACCGGTTCACGTCATCTGAAATTGAGGGCGTTACAGGCTCCGCGTGACGCAAGAACTCGATGGCTTGAACAACGGCCTGCGCTTGCTTGATGCGTTTGGCCGATGGACGACTGAGCAACGTTGCCAAGTTCTTCCCGATGCGCTCGACGCGCAATCGCCATCAGTCTACGCCGCAGCTCGCCGAGTATGCCGCGCGGAGCGCCCGTTCCCTAACCTTCCCGGCAAATAACGAGCAACGGCCTCGGTCGTCGACAGACCCGCATACCAGGCTCGCGACGCTGCGACCGCATCAGCGTCGGGAAAATCAGCTGCCGAATGAGTCCGAGGATTCGGCGAAGTGAGGCGCGTTTTCATGAGTCTCAGTTTATGCCGGAGACTCAGCTATTGAAATAAGAAGGCTTATCTAAATAGATGTGCGAACGGAATGTCGCGCCCTATTTTTCGCTGTTTCAGCCTCGAAGTTGGACATGCTGCTGAGCCGGGTTGGGCGCGACGCGCTTCGACCGTTTTGGAAGTATCCTTGAAGCGGTTGACACTAAGAGAGCTAACTATCGCCATTCTTGTCACGACCTGATTTTTGTGTATTGAAAACCGGCCTCGTCTAGCACTTTTAGACATTCCGTTGGCACGCTAGAGAAGAGTACCGACCCGTCGGCACCGTCACTCTCCTGTGGTTCCGCAAATATATGTGCACCCTGCTCGCGACGCCAAGCAACGAAACGTGTGCGGAACTCGCGGGCTTTTGTCGGGGCTACGGCGATAGTTGCCATTACGGACTCCCAGTTTAGTTTAGATTTGAATCACATTGGCTCTATGCATCATCTCTCCGTCGTGAACACCCACGAATAGCCCGGCCGGAAAGATGTCGGTACCAACAATGACAAAAATTACACCAGCTAGCCCTGCGCTAGCAGCAGCCAGTGCGTAGTCTTCTGCCAACTGATGGTCATCGGCCGATGGACTTGGATGCGTCTCCGGGTGTGTGTGCCATACCCCTGCGCAATGCAGCCCATTCTCAAACATTTCCGCCCGCTCGCGTTCGGTTTGAGCTTTGTCAATGACAACGCGGGCACGGGTAGCCGACTTCGGCAGCAAGATTGTTGCGGTTTGAATGTCGACAACGTGCGTGGACAGCGAAGGCACATAAAGTTGCCCAACTGTTTCTACGCTCTGACGACGACCTTGAACTCTCGAACGAAATGTTTCAAGAACCGTGGCATTCAACGTCATTTCCCACTCAGCGCGGGGAATCGCAAACCGCATCAATCCGCTATCTCCTGCGGGGCGAGTACATCGCTAAGTGCACGCGACAATCGAACCGAATGCAAGTGGTCGTCGGAGACCGGAACAAGCGGACCAGGAACGACCGGGACGCCGAGTGATTCGAAGAATGCCGAAGAGCGCACTGTCGACCAGACTCGCGATGACAACGGATTTTCCGCGTCCAGAGCGCTTAGCACGCACTCAGATGCAGCTCCTGCGGACTGGTTTACGTCGGCAACACCATACTCATGAAAGCCCGAATTGCAGGCAGGTAGGACGATTTTCGTATCAACAGGCCAATCGGCCGCGTGAATACGAAGTACCGGGTCAGACGATGGCCAAGTTGTATCGGCATCGAGCAGCACGACATGGGACGCGGAGCAAAACGGCTCCATCCATGCGTGAACAATCGGGGTGTTGCCAAAGATGCTATTCCGCACCTGGGATAGAAAACAGCGGACGCTCTCCTCGCCCGTGCAGTCAATCACGAGGTCGAAGTCACCTGGCTTACATTGAGCCAAAATCCAGTCCGCAGCCATCGCCTTATGCCCTTTGACGACCACGCCTGGAACATCTTCATTCAGTTGAGTCGCAATTTCAATGGCCTTGGACCGAAAAAGTGCACGCATCCCGAGAGGATGCCGAGACACATTCTCAGGCATCACATCTTCCATATCTACCAGCGTCATGCGCTGAATGCCTGCTTTCGCAAGTGCAATGGTCAAAGGCGCACCAAGCGAGCCGCAGCCGAGGACAAGAACACGCTTCGCCCTCCGATTCTGGATTCGCTCAAGGCGCTGGTCGCGTACGATTGCCCAATCTGGGTCTATGCGCGCGACCTCGAGCGGAACTATTCCCGGCAATCCGAGCCCTCTCACCAATGCCGGGGTCAGCTGATAAGCGTACACAGCGTTGGCAGCCGTCAGCACGACAAACCCTACGGGCGGGCCTTTCGCGTCCGCTTCGCACCATTCGGCAAGTGAGAACTCGCCATTGGTCGCATCATGCGCGAGTTGGGCAAGCTCGCCAAACGTCGTTGGCCAACTAAAAGGTGTCCAACAAACGGAATCGGGTAGCGGGATGAACACTGCGCGCGCTAGTTCCAGCGTACCGCGCGAGAGTTTATGTCTACGCGCGAGGAAATTCGGGTCAATCCCGGGCCCGGTAGCCACAGCGATTCGCCCTGCCTCGTAAATTGCCACTCGTCCTTCTACAATCGAATCAACCCGACCGACTGCGTTGAGCAACTGACGAACGCGCCATTGCAGTGCGCGTTTCGCGCTGAAGTCGCAGAAGCGATTCCAGTAAGCAAGAGCTTCGCGCTCGAACTCCGCCATCACCCATGCAATGTCGTTGCAATTGTCGAGGAACGCGTCAAAGGCCTCAAGCACCCCCCGTACCGCCCGTTCGGGCTCGGCATAGGCATTAGACTCATTGAGTTTTCCGAGGCAAACCACACCAGTCTCTTCGACGTGCGGAAGCGTCAGGCACAGCGCCTTGTCAACCGCAATGCGGGGTGCGCGTACGGGAAATCCCCGCGGCAACACCAACTTGACTCGATTCATGCCGCGCAAGGCAGGATGCCGCAGGTCAAACTCCCACACATGAGTTGAGCCAGCGCGGCTGCCGACCCGCTGCAGAAACTCGGCTCCGGCACCATCCAACCACTGCACGACGGCCGCTACCTGACCCGCGAAAGGCGCTGCTTGCTCTTCTGCGCTCATGCGAGTGTGTCTTTCCTGCTGCCAGACGGCACTGGCACTGACGGGTTCTTGCGCTCGCCGCCGGGAGTTGACTTCATTAACGAATTCAACAATCCAGTGCTAGCCGGCGCGAGACTGGCTTTCCATGCGTCAACTCCGTACTGACCGAAGATTTTCCGAACCCGGTCCTCGTGAGCGCGCGAATATGAATCTGCGAATAGCGCGGCAAGGTCTGCCTTGAGTTGCTTGTGCCAACGAAAGAATGCGCTTGCCCGCTTGCCGCCGTCTCCATTCCATCGCTCGGCGAAGTTCTCGTCGTCGTGGCTCGGGTTGCTCACTGTGTATTCTTTGCCGTCGAACTCGATGTATTCCGGCATTCTCTCGACTACATCAAGAAGAACTTCGATAGCGTTCGAGTAGGTATGCCGATTCGCGTAAGCTGTCATATATGCCCAAGTCGCCAGCGTGACGAGAATAACGGAGATGGGCTTTCCTTCCTTAACCGCGTCTGATTCGCCAAAGTACAACAAGTCTCGGTGAAGCTTGATGAGCTGGACCGTGCGCCTCAAAATATCGTCGATTGCAACCGGGCCTGACGGCACATCGTCGATTTCCTGCCGCGCGTCCATCGCGATAGCGAGCCGCGTCTGAAACTTAAATTTCAAGTTGGCAGCATCGCAAAACCAGTCCGCGAATTCCTCAGGGTTCGACGGACTCCAGCCCATTTCAGGGTCCCGTACACGCAGGTCGGTTCCGGTAATGCCAAAGCTATCAGGCAACGCTGGCGTGACATCGAAGTAGAACGGTTCATTCGTGTATTGAAGGCGCCAGCAACGAGGCTTCGGCTTCGGCTCTCCGGCAGCGTCATTCAGACCGCGCAGCGAGTCACCGAAGTCTTTGAAAAATTCGTCAGGGTGCACGCCGCGGAACTTCCCACCCGTCAGTTTCACAACGATGTCGAGGTCAAACTTCTCCCGGCCGCGTGGCGCGACCGTGGTCTGCGTACGCATCGAGCCCTGTACGATGATATGAACATCCGTCTCGCCGACACCAAGCTTGCGCGCCACTTGTCTGGCCAGCGTGTTGTAGTGCTTTATCGCCCGCTCTCGTTCCTCCTCGTTGAGTTCGAGCTTCTCCAGAAGCTCGACCATCAATTTTTCCCACTGGCGAGCTTCCTGGTCAACGAATGCCCTGTCCATAAACGCTTTGGCGAGCGTGCGATTGCCATTCATGTTTTGGTCTTCCTCTACGTTAATTTAGCGAGCACTTCTCGGCAGGATTTGACATCTTTCGAAGACTCAGCAACCTGTTCAGTACCACCCCATGTCGTGTCACAGCAATGGGATACCGTTGCCTGTTTGAACTTCCTCAACCTTATCGTTGGAAATCACAATAGTCGGCATGAATGGTGTCCCGCTCCCCGGTAGCGACTCATAGCAGACCACAGTCGCATGATTTCTGGCCTGCAACTTTTGCCCAAGCTTGAAGCATGCGCTGGCAGGTGCACCGATGAAGAGATGTACTTTTTTTACTTTCCAGTCATCCTGCAATCGCTGAACCGCTTCTTGCAACACGCAGGACAAAAGGTCTAAATCCGACGGATGGCCAACGATGCTGGGACTGAGCGACGCCGGGTCCGTAGCGGTTACCTCTAAGGCGCCGACCGCAAACTTGTTCGATTCGTAGAGCGAGATGGGTATCCTGCTAGACTCTACCTTGAATGTAAGCGACACGAAGAGACAGGCCTCCTCACTACCAGCATGTGGCGAAAGTTCTCTTACGCAATACTTCGATTCAGGAGGCGGCGACATTCCTTCGTTGAAGGCCCATTGCGCGCCCGGCAGATGCGACGGCCGGTCTCGGTCAAATTGAAACACAACGATTCGGCTGCCTTCGCCAATCACTCTGCCCGCAAGAACTAACATCGAGGTGCAGTGGAGCGGGAAAACGGCGAGTGGCATCGCATTCCCGTCTGCCCGAAGAGTGCCGTTCAAGCGCTTGCGGAGCAGCGGAATATCATCCTTCAAAGACTCGAAGAGCGCCCCCCAGTAGTGCGCGGCGTGCGGATTGTGAAGCTGACCACCGTTGTAGAAGAACCGCTCAGGACCGGAAGCTGCCATCCGTAGCCGACGAGTCCACATCGCTTCTTCCGCGTCGCGCTGGATAAACCGAGGTGATTGTGCGGTGACGTTTCCCATCACCACGATGGGAAGCGCGTCTTCGTACCTCAATGTATCGAGCAACCGTTTGACTTCGTTGATGCTGTCTTGGCGCATCTGACGAAGTATGTCCACCGTAAAGCGGTCAGGGTCAACGCGGTCGATTCTCCGATGACACTCATCACACATCAGCATGATGTTAGCGATGTCGTCAGCACGCTCGCCAGACAGCAATTTATCGCCGCGCGGCCCCTTGGGGGAAGACGCAATAATGTGCGCAAAGTACGAGAAGTTGCCGGCCGTGCCGCTCAAGCTTTCTCGTTTAAGGTCTTTGCCACAGCCCGCGAACTGGCATCGCCACCCACATTGGTATCCAAGATACTGCTCGTCCTCTTTCTTCGGAGCATCCCCACGTCCGCTCGAGCCCGTGAGTTTGTCTGCTTCCTGCAACCAGCGGTCGATAAAGGTAGACGTTGCGACGACGCTTGCCTCCATCGAGAGGTCGCATTCAGACGGTGAAGTGGGAACATCCCACCACCGGAGGCTCCCGGCTTCCAAGGCCTGCTTTGCGGCTTCGCCGGATTTGAGTCCAAAGTCGCCGCGGCCAAACTCAGTCCAAACGCCGTGGGGCGTTCGAACTGCTGCTAGCGCCGTGAAGCCATTTGCTGCAATAAGCAGTTCGCTCTTCGACTTTGCCATTTCGCTGATGGCGCGCGCCAACGCCAAGTCACTCAACGGAACGATGCTTTGATTGCCCGATGCTGACGTCATGGCTTCTACAGTCCTTATAAACGCTGATACTTGGGGCGGCCGACTATTGGGTGGTGTCACCGGCCCGACTCAACAACTCACAACGAGCATGATACATCATCATTTTGATGATACGACAAATTACTTTTGATTGACTGTGCTGACGGAGTCAACTAACATCCGACCATGGCCTTCGAACAATCTGAGCAAACTCTCCATCTCTTGGAGCAACTTCCCCGCAGTCAGCGGGAACGTCTATTCCATATCGACTTCAAGCTGTATTTCCTGGGGGAGTTGAGACGCTCCGACTTGGTCGAGAGGTTCGAGACGGGTCCCGCCGGCGCAACGCGGGACATTGCTCTTTATCGAGAGATGTCCCCGGACAATCTGCAGTTAGACCAAGCGACGAAGGCCTATCTGCCAACGCCAGGTTTTGTGCCCTTGTTCGAGCATCACCCGCAACGTGTCCTAACCGCGTTGTCCCAAGGATTCGGTGAAGGCATCACGGACGGTTTGCAGCCGATGATGCGCTGTGAGTTCCCGAACCCACTTAGCCTCCCCCATATGTCCCTTCTTGCACCAATCACTAGGGCAATTCATCGTGGGAAAGTGGTGAGATTGAACTACACGTCGATAGATAGTGGAAAGACCACGCGCGAAATCGTCCCGCTAGCGCTAGTCGATACGGGCATCCGATGGCACGCCCGAGCGTTCGACAGGAAAAGTCGCCAGTTTAGAGACTTCGTATTAACGCGTATGGAGAACCCCGTGGTCATGGAGGACAGTCCGGTTGAGCGCGATGAGACTGCGGAATTCGATGTCCAATGGAGCCGCCTAATCGAACTTGACTTGGTCCCACACCCGGCACACGCTCGACCCGAGGTCGTAAGACTAGACTACGAGATGCCTGAAGGTGTTTTGAAGGTGAAGCTCCGAGCTGCAAATGCGGGGTACATATTGCGCCGCTGGAGTGTTGATTGTTCGCCAGACCATAGTCTACGTGGACCCGAGTACGCGTTATGGCTCGCTGACCCACTGGCCCTGTATGGTGCAAGTAGTGCCTCGTTGGCGCCCGGGTATCAGGACCCGCGACCCGAGGGTGAGCGTCGCGTCATAAAGGCTCTATAGCACGGTGGCACGTTCAAATTGCTCGTCAGGCTGGCTCCTGCGAGTGGTTTGTCGAGGCGTCGCGCCTACTAGGCGGCATTGCGGCCGTCAGTCGAAACCTATGTTGAAGAGACTTTCCTGTATCGGCTGTGCCAGTCTTTGGCGAATCGAATTAGATACTCAGCCTCTTGCTCTACGACCGGCCATCCCTCTCGCAAAATCCGCAAAGACTCCTCGACAATCTCATCATTAAGTTGGTAGTGGTCGATGTCAGTGATACCCCTCTGTCAAGTCAGTGGCCGATACCTCATCATTCGAGATTCTGTAACGCAGAGCGTCGGCAATCGCGCCGGGGTCGTCCGTCTCACCGCTCAGCACTTCGTCGGCAACCAGGCCAGCGATTCCATAGAGCACCCTCCAGTCTGCGGGCAGGTCCGGAAAGAAAAATCCAGATGTCAGAGCGACCGTCCGCATGGTGTCGGGACAAGTGCGCGGACGGAATTGCTCAAGCCACACCCGCTCGTCCGGATTCCCGCTAGCGTTCTGCCACACTATCGCGTCGCCCGCGCCGCCAAGTCGCTCGTAGACCATTTTGTGCGCCGCTTCATGGTAAGCGGCAAAGTGGAGCTCTCGAGCAGCGATGCCTTCTTCGGTGGACCCTATCATGTTCGTTCAATGCCAGTGTTCGTATCGGCCGCTTTAGCGTATAGCTTGGAAAATAACCGACGACGCGGCGGCGCCGGCCACTGTCATACGACAGATTAATCAATTTCCGCGCTTCTGCCGGTGCTCTCGCGTCAAGCGGAATAGCTCTGCTTGGTAGACAGCATCTTGAACTGCCGTGTGATTCCCTTTCTGTGTGGGATGAAGACGGCCCGCCATCGCGCTCGAGCGCGTGTCTCGCCAGGAGCAGCCCATCACTCCCATGTAGTAAGCCTTGATGTCCAGCGCCGCGAAACCGAAAGGGTTTTCGCCGTTGAATCGGTGGAAGTAATAGTTGACGAAGGACCAATCGAACGGAGCGTTCAACCCGATGAAAACCGGCGCGTCTCCTTCGCCACAGGCAGCTTTGACCCAAGCATCAAATTCGGTCATGGCTTGGCGAGGTTCCGTCCCACTCTGCCCAAGCTGCTGGAGCGAAAACCCGGTCACTGCCAGCGCTTCAGGGTCGGCGTTCCAATTCAACGGCTTCAGAGTGCACTCGAAAGTCGTCTCGGGGGCGTCGACCAAACACGCGCCGATGGAGAGCATGCTGTACTCGCCGGGGATGGGGCCAGACGTTTCAACGTCGACCGACACAAAGACCTCGTTCCGGCCTTCCATCGAAATCTCCATCTTTATCGCATCGGGATGGTTGTAACGGGCAAATCACTCGGCTGCCCGCGGAATTCGAACCAGCACTGCCAAGCCCCACCTTTCTCCGCCGACCAGACCGTCATGCCCGGCGTTTCCCCACGATTCCCGACGATGACCATCAAGTATCGCTCGCGGTCATCGCCAAAGGCATCAAGGTAGTCTTCCGTTGTAGCTCTATCACGCCCTGATGGGCTGGGCTGCGGCTCCGGATGTGTGTGCCACAAACCGATGGCATGCCGGCCGCGCTCGTACTCCGCGTTGCGTGCGCGAGTTGCGGATGCGACATCCGGATTGTAAGCATGCCTGCCGCGCCGGTCTTTCGGGTGGGGACCTCCGACGGCATCAACCAGAAGACTTGGCGAGTACGGCGTCGGCGAGTAGATTTCGCCTCCTGCTTCCGTCTGATTCCACCGGCGCTGAGCGTAGCTGTACATGTGTTGAAGCACGCTCTCGGTGAACAACACGTAGCGCGCCTTGTCTGGCGAAAAGAAGGTGCGGCAACTCATACGAACGGCCGCTCTTTCGTAATGCCGACATGGTCCGCAGCGTCCGCTGCCCAGTCTCGATAAGTCAAACCTTGGCACTGCCTATCTAGGAACTGCCGCCCCCGCACCCAGCTGAGAATTTTCGAACTCTCCACTTCGCCGTCGAGCAGCTGCAGAATATTTTCTGACACCAGTGCGACGGCGTACGCCGCATTGGCTGAAGTGTATGCCTGGAAGCTGCTGCTGCATCCGGGAACTTGCCGGATGACCTCGCCAGGCCAATCAATAGCTTCCAGAAGCTTGAGCCGGTCCGAACGGGTCGCGTCAGAAAACCAGAGGGTACCAGGCGTCAGCATGCAGACATGCGCTGCCGCGACGAACGGTTCCATCCACCCTACGACGAGCGGGCACTGCTCCTGACGACGTGCCTCGTTCAGATACCACTGCACTATGGGCTCGCCGGTCAAGTCCACTGCCAAATCATAGTCTTGCAGCGAGTTTCCCCGAAGCCACTTCTGCGCTGTCCCGGGAAACGGGGTAACGACGCAGGACGGGTGACTTCTGTTGATAGCATCGGCGACCGCTGTAACTTTGCGATAACCGATATGCTGAAGGCCAAGGAGATGGCGCCCGATGTTCGCGGGCTCCATGATGTCGTAATCGACCAGTGTGATGCGACCGACGCCCGCCTTTGCGAGCTGCTCGACGACAGGACTGCCGAGCGCACCGGCGCCGAACACCACTACACGCGCGGCTTGCCGAGGAGCCACCTGCTGAAACTGGTCACGTCCGACCGTCCAAGCCGGGTCAACTCGCTCGACCATCATCGGCTGAACGCTCTGCCGCGACCTCGCACGTTGTCCGCGGTATGGCCGCGCCGCTGGGCGTACCATTGGAGGGCCGCCAGGCAACGCAAACGCGAACGCGCCTTCGTGGGAGCGAAACAGGACTATCCGGCGCTCTCGCATCCGTCCTCGACGAATGCTTTGTTCCTGGAAGCGATGTAAATCCGCCGGCATGAGCCTTCCTTTCAGGAAACGACCCAAATCATTGATGGTTCGTGGCCACGTCGCCGGCACGAAGGAACGGGAGATTGGAATATCGGCGATGAGAACGCGGCGATGCGGGGAAGCGTTACGACCGCGCGAATGAATCAGCCGCTGCACGAACGGATTGTCGTCCGTCCCGGCAACGACGAGTCCGCTGCCCACCAACAGCAAGCCTTCCCGCACCTGCGCTCGTCGCGGGACAGGGTCAACAGTCCATACTTCGCGAATTGCATCATCTTTGGTCGCAAGCCGCGAGACGTAAATCCGCCAATAGTTCTGCGGTTCTTTCGCGAAGTCATCGTTAAGGCTCCCGTTCACGAACGGAACAAGAAGCTTCTCCTGCAAACTGTTCAGGAGGCTTTGCACTCGCTCGAGCGGAGTCAACCCTCGGCCAGGACCGGGTTCGCCATCGGTGCATAGGAATCCTCCCTCTTCAACGTGTGGCACCTGAAGCACTGCATCCGAGGAGACGCGAATGCGCGCGATAGCGTGGTCCGGGAAGCCTTTCGGAAAAACAATCTCAGCAGTCGATATTGGACCCAATACAGAAGCGTTCGACAACGCGAGTCTGTACGCGACGGAGCCGTCATAGCCTTGACTCGGAGGTTCGAGAAGAACCCCTGAAAGCTCGTCACGAATAGCGGCGAGTTCGCTCATGCAACGCGCGGTTATGCCAGACCCGGGGTGCTGGGCGCAGGCTTAGGCGCGGCCGGAATCGAGAGGAATGGCGCCGACCCACCTGAACCGCCCGAGCCCGTCGGGCCGCTTCCCGCGTGGCAGCCGAATACCTCGCGAGTCTCTTTTTCAATCTGCTTCGGGTCTGTCAAAGCTGCGATTCTCTCCAAGTCTGCGCGGAGAAGCCCGCACCACGCATCGAACGTCTGGGCACGCGCGCCGTCATCCTCGTTCCAGCGCTCCGCAAAGTTCTCGCCCACCACCGTGGGGTTTTGCAGGTAATAACCCAAATCCGGGTCGTCACGAATCATCAAAGGCAAGAGGTCCGCTATTGCGATGAGCGCATCGACAGGGTGAGCGAATGACGGCAGCGCACCATCATCAATTAGGTCTGCAAGACCGTCGAAGCAGGTGGTAACCAGCGTCACAAGGATGATGGAGATGGGCTGAAACTCTTTATCAATTTCGTCCCGGTAGACGCGCATATCTCGATGCCGCTTGAAGAGCCGAATGGCCACGCGGAGCGTTTCTTCCACCTCAACACTCTGCGTGGTCACGGGCTGAATATTTGCGCTTGCGGACTTTGTGACCGAATCCAGTATCAACTGCTTGACTATGGTGCGAGCGGCGACGCGGTCGACCCAGTTCCGAATTCCTGCCGGATTCGAGGTCTTCCACTCTTTCGTCGGCGTGTTGACGACCGCCAATGCCGTGTTTGCGAATTCCGGCTCAACAAGCTTCAGGTGTGACGTTGCCTGTTGCGATGGTGGAATCGTCTCCAACGGCACGGAGGGCGTGCACTCCACGTAGAACGGCTTTCCCTGGAAGTTGATTTTCCAACACCGCTTCTTCGGCTCGACCTCCAACCCATCCAACGCTGCGCCAATAGCTTCGAAGAAACCCATAGGGTCTCGCGCCTGTATCTTCGAAATGTCGACTTCACAGATGGCGTCAATGTCGAATTTGGAGGAGTCTGGCGAACGAATCAGTGTCTTGGTGCTCGCGGAGCCTTGCACATGAATCTTGATGGCCTCCCTCGGCCAATCAAGCGTGCCCACCAAACGATTCGCAATGTCATCGTATGCGGCGGAAGCGGCGTTGATTTCGTCGTCTCGGACGGTAATGTGGTCATTCACGAGGCTCAAAGCATGCGCAAACGGCTCACGCTGACGCTTGATTTTCGTGAGCGAATCTGCGCGCGTTACGCTGTCAAATACACCACCACGCATCTCATCCATGGCGAACGCGATGGATTTCGTCAGCTCTGCTACTCCGCCGCGTCGCTTGATGGCTTGCTCAACGAGCATTGCATTTTTTGTCAAGGCCATGCGAGGTCTCCTTCAACGAATCGTTATAGGGGTTTGGTCAGACCCAGCAGGCGGAACGACGCTGTGGCCATTGATGGTGAAAGCTTCTCTGAACGGCTGCTCCCAGTTCGCGCGGTCATACAGGGTGAACGCGGCGTGATGCCCGGCCTGCAAAACCTGACCGATGCTGAACGCAGCACTCGCAGGTGCGACAACGATGAGGTGAACGCGCCGAGCGTGCATCTTGTCCTGGATGTCGTTGATGACACCGCGAGCAACACTCATGACCTGGTCCAGGTCTTCTTTCCGTTGGAGGCACTCACCGTTCGGCGCGTCAGTCGTGAGCCGAATTCGGCGAAGAGCGCCGCTGGCGATGGCCGTGGCGAGGTTCTCCGGAATGGCGCTATCGTCGAGATGTGCAGTCAGTTCGACCGTGAGCAGCACCTCATCGACCGGCGAGTCCGTATCTCCGATAACCTTGAAAGTACCCGCCGGCTGTACATCGGCGTCCTTGTTCCACAACCACGACTTGCGCCTGCGCGAAGGCTGAAACACCCGGACCCGGCGCGCTTCGCCAACGATGCGAGCTGCGAGCACGAGCGTCGCCGAGTGATGCAGCGGAAAGACCGCTAGTTCGTCGGGCGAGGCCGCAGTGGGTCGACTGAGCGATTGCACCATCAGCCCGATTTGCAGCTGCATTTCCCGCAGGTAGTTTCCCCAGAAACCAGGAGCCGTACGGTCGTCACGGCTCTGATAGACCAGATGCCGTTTCACTTCCGGGTGCATGGAGAGCTCCTCAGAGAGGAGTGCCTCCATGAACTCGCTGTCAGGGAAGTGCGTGGGCGTCGCACCGATGTCCCCGAAAATAGTCACCACCTGGGCAACGCGGTGCCGCATTGCAGCGCGATAGCTCCGGACCTTCTCGGTGTGATGCCGCCGCATGTCGCGCAATCGCTGAGCGTCGAAGCGGTCGGGCGCAAAGCTGTCAATCAGCCGGTGATGCGCATCGCACATCAGCATGATGTTTTCAGCTACGTTGGACAGCCTGTGGGAGTCCTCGTCGGTTCCCCGCGGGCCGCAAGGGTCGGAGGCAATGATGTGTGCCAGGTAAGCAATGCGTGCACCCTTGTTGTACAACGGCACGACGCTCAAATCGTGTCCGCAACCCTGGAACATGCAGCAGCCACCCGCATCAGCCCAGACTTGATTCGCAGTATCCGGTGTGATTGCCTCCCCGCGCCCTTCAACGCGTCCCAGGTGCACCTTGCGCTGCTCGACGAACTCATCGATGTCTCGCTCCGACATCTCGTGAGGAAGCCAAGCAGCATTCACGGTCGTCGCCTCAGCGATTTCGGCCGGCGCAACCTCGACTGCGAGCAGGCGCCGCTGCCTTGCCAGCGCCTTGAAAACACTCTTCGACTTGCCTTCCGGGTCCGCCGACTGCAGAACACCGCGGGTGCTAGGCCTCTCGTATACCTTGCAGGTGGTTCCGGCGTGGACGAGAACGACCTCTTTCCTATCGGTCTTTTGTTGCCTCAGCCATGCGGTGAGAGCGGCGTCATCGAGTCCAGCGAGCGGACCTGAGCTCGAGCCGGAATCGGATGATGCGGGAAGTGCGGTCGAAGCAGCAGTCATAGGCAAGGAGTCGTGGTAGCGGGCGAACGCTATATATGTACGCTCAAGACCTATTGAAGGCATCAACGAACGAATATTACGAAGGTATTCTCGACGGCAGGGACCGCGCGATTTCGCGGAATTGACATCCAGCAATCGCAAACGTTTGCCTAATGAAAAGCGCAAACTGATTCTCGATTTCCGGTGCGTTGATTGACACCCGGCATCCAAGCTGGTCTTAACGACGGCTTGCCTTTTGTGAAGCAAACCAAGCCTTCGACACGCGTCGCTCCGCGCTTCGCCAAGCAACTTCTTCGGGGCGCTCACCGCCAGTCGCAAATGTTTTTTTCATCCAAATCACCTACTCTCGCAGGCAAATTTCCCGCCCAAATGAGAAAACGCAGCGCGCTATCCGCTTTTATTCTCTGAAGCTAGAACAGCTCTGGCCGCCCCGACTTCATGGCTTCCAGTTCCTCGTCGGACCATTCGTCCGCCAACGCGTCGGGATGCTCCATTTTGAAGTCCTTGAACCTGTCAATCAGGTCTGCAAGCTGATTGGCGTTACTCGGGAGGCGCCGATAGCGTTCACGCATGAAATCGGCGAGTTCGCCAAACGCGGCAAATCTCCGAATAACCATAGGACGAAATAGTTGTTCTTTCATGAACATTGAGAGATGGAAGTAGCGCCCACTGACTTCAAAGTCTCGGGCGGTCGGTGTCTGCTGCCAGAGTCTGTCTTCCGTATCGCGATTGCGATACCGCTCGAGTAGTTCGTACGACAGCGCGCTTTGTTTGTAGGCCTGGGATGCCCTTTCATTTGCGAAAGCCTGCTCCAAAACACGCTCATCCGACTCCGGTCCCTTCGCCGGCCACCGATTGCGATTTGTGGAGCCTCGGTGCAGCCCGTGAAACCCGCGCTCCTTGGCTTTCCCATATCGCGGATACCAGCCATCCAGCGACTCGCCTTCACGCCAGTGCTGATTTACTGTAACCAGCGTGCCACTTGCAAACTCTGTCGGGTAACCTTCATCCGGACTTGTCCAGAAACACGCAAATCCAGTCTGGTGCAGTTTCATAGCGTCGTACATCGCCGAGCGAGCTACACCACGAAGGTATTCGTCGACGCGAAACGAAAAACGTGGGCGGTACACGCAGATTTCAGCTGGGACAAGCGCATGCCAAGGGTCAAAAAACTTTACGAGATTGACTTCAAACAGGTCCTGCCGGATATGAAGCGCGAATTGTCGCACCCCGTGGATACTGCCTTCCAATTCGATGACTTGCAACGGCAGCACGTGTCTGCCGTCCATGATTAGCGCACGCGTGGCGTGCTCCAGCAGTGTGTCCCATTGACGCGCGACGATGATGAACATGAAATCGTTCACATATGGCGCTTGCATCTTTATCGAGGTGCTATATGCCAGCAATTCCTGAATGGCCTGCCGTTCCGGCTTCGGCATGGTCTTGAGCTCGATGAGGATGTAGTGTCCGCTATCGGAGGTAAGTACAATGTCCGGGCGCAGTTGGGGTAGCCCGGGCGCCGCAACGCTTCGGTCGGCGCTGAGCTGGTCCGCATCAGCTAGGACTGCACAAATTCTGACTGCTTTAATGACGCCCTCGCGTGTCACCGTCTCCATCGCGCGAGGTGTCGCCTTGAGCTGCTCAGCGCGAGCTCTGAGTTCCTCGACGCCCACGATGTGGCACGCGAGCTCACGGTTATTCGTGACCCTCTTGAACCACTTCTGAAGCTCCGGCTCCGGCAGCTTGTTGATGTTGTCCGACATGACATTCCCGTGGCGGGTCGACTGCCCACTATCGACCAGTCTCCGATTCGCGCTCTGTGCGGCTTGGCCGCGATTTACAAGTGCGCGCATTCTGAAACGCCGCAGAGCGGCTATCCTGACCAGTTGCGCGGTGGCGTGACTGCCCGTCTTGCGCTATTGACTCGCCGAAGTCGTGCGTACAGCTGTCGGCTCTCCCGTCTTCCGGAACATCTCGTCCATCAAATCTTGCACGACACCGTCGGCGTTCGGGAATTGATGTAGCACGGAATTTTTCCAGTGGCCGGATGCAATCAGTCCGCCAGCCGGCGCCTTGTAAAAGCGGATGTCCACCGAACGCAGGTACATCACGATGTCCCAAAACCAACTGTCCGTGTACGTCACGTTCATATCCGCCTTGTCGCATGCCGGTGCGATGGCGACGGAAACACCATGATTTTCGAGATTGCGCTGTATCGCCGCGTCCATGTCTGCGGACCTGCCACCGTGCGCCGTAAAGCAAGCGGTTGTCATCGGAGACTTGCCAGATTGGGGACCACCGGTCACGGATTGGGTCGTGGAGCAACCAGACAAGGCAGCGAGAGTTAATGTAGCGGAAATCAATTTCTGCAAGCGCAAGAGGGCCTCGGATTCTTATGTCGGTGAATGCTCTAACGGCGTGAATCCACAAAGACTTGAGCGGTTCGACGAATTACCTGCCTGAACTGCACCTTCGCGCAGCTCACCTTCCAAACTCCGAGATTTTTTGCTGGCAAACCTCCCCTGCTCGCGGTCAGTTTTCCGAGACCGCTCTTCCAATAGGAAATCATCACCCCTGTTGGGCGGTATACATACTGCTGCCCGTTCCGCGGTGCAGCCGCGCGACTGGTCGGACATCAACGGCAGCGGTCGCGGGACAGCCGGTACTGTGGGATAGCCTTGAGATACCGGACGGGGTGGCGAAGTTAGCGCCCCGAGGCGAACGGCTGACGGGCGACGTTGGCTCCGAGGGGCATCTCACGATGCTTTGGAACGTGTCTGAAGGCCTCGCACAGGATAAGGCGGGGCTCTTCTCCACCAAGGGGCATCCTCGAAAACCTAGGTGAACGCTAGGGAGAATGTTGACGCGTAGATAGATGAAAAGAAGGGGCGCAGGCGCGGCGAAGAGTTTGGCGGAAAAGGTGTCTTGGTCGTCGACCGTGAGCGTAACCACAAGTGTAATGAAGCTTGGTCCACGCGCCCCCACGACAGCCATCCTTCTTGATGGAAAGGTTGGTCGAACTTCGTTCGACCAACCAGGCCCTCGCTACTTCTTCTCAATCATCAACGTACTGGCCACGCCACGTTCGCCAACGGCGTCTGACGGATAACCAACCGATGCGCCGTTCACGGCCATGTTGCTTGAACCGCCACGATTGAGCGCGGCCGGACATTGAGCTCGTGTCTAAAGCTCCTTCTTCATACAGGCAGCGGTTGCCGGACACAATAGCGAAAACTGCGTGCTCGCCTGCAGTTCATCAGGCGCAGTATTCCGATTGGCCACAACATAGTCGCCGCGCCGGAAGAAGTCTGCTGCCGTCGTAGTGAGCAGCCACAACTCCGAGATGCCACCAGAACGTGCGGTGCGTTCCGCATGTGCCGTCAGGCTTCGGCCGAGGCCGCTTCCACGCGCCGTTGAGGAGACGGCTAGGGACCGCAGCAGCGCACGGTTGCCGAATCGCTCAAGGCCCACACTGCCAACAATTCTGCCGTCCACGTCTTCCGCCACCAAGAAGTCCACGAGCAAAGCTAAATTGACATCGGCGACCGGCAGTTCGCTTTCTACGAGCAATGCTTTGATGGCATTAAGGTCTTTGCTTTGCGCGGGACGTATCTTCATAGAAGGTTTTCTCTTTGATAATTTCGGAAGCCACGTCAACCAGCCGTGCTTGCCGCGTGGCCGCTAACCCGAACCGCCGCAAAGAACGCGATTGCTGACAGAATCGAGACGACAAACAGGGTCCATTCGACGGCCAGGTATCCGTGCGTGAAGCTCCAGATGCTCGCGGCGGCAATCGGCGCGATTCCCTTGGCGACGTTCGATGGAAACGAAAGCATACCGCTAACCGCGCCATATCCCTCCGTCCACATCAGGTCCTGGACAATGGTGCCGCGAAGGATGGTCATCATGCCATTTGCCGCGCCGTAGCAAAGGGCAAACAGCCATAGCAGCGTGGCCGAATGACCAGCACCTATCAGGATAAGAGTCGAGACCGGGAGGAGCGTGACGATGATGATGCCCACGGTGCTGATATGCACCCCTCGGCCGAGCGTGAACCAGATTGCTCGAGCGGCGACCTGCGCGGGTCCGATGAATGCCATGGTTGTCACGAGCACCGCGTTGGACACGCCCCGCTCGACCATGAGCGGCACCAGATGGAATGTTAGCGCCGCGAAGGTCGCATAGTACGCCGTGAAGCAGACAGCCAGAGCCCAGAAAATCGGCGAACGAAGCGCGCGGCGGGTAGCCGCATCGTTCGCCCTTTTTACATCGCCACTCGCCGGCCGTGCTTCAGCGTCAATCCTCGACGAACGGATTGCTGCCATGTGAACAGGAAGGCAGATGAGAATGTTCAGTGCAGCGAGAACAACAAGTGACGTGCGCCATCCGACCGCGCCAATGAGGAACTGGGTCAACGGAATAAACACCGTGCTGGCGAATCCAGCGACCAAAGTGATTAGCGTGATTTTGGTGCGGAAGCTTCGCGGATAGCGGTGGGTCACTACCGCAAATACCGGGTCATAAAACGTGGCCGCCATGGAAACGCCAAGGCCAATCCACACGACGAACAACATCGTCAACGATTGGGCCTCGGCCCAGAGCAGCAGCATCGCCGCGGCGATGACTGAGCCGAGGGCCATGACCCGGCGCCCCAGTCCATGGTCAATCCAGCGCCCGATGGGATAGGCCGCGAATCCTGAAACCAGCAACCCCACGGAAAGCGCGGCGTTCATCGCCGTCCGGCTCCAGCCCGTGGCCTGCTCCATAGGCACAACCAGCAGCGAAAAGGAGTAGTAGACAGAGCCCCAGGACACGAGTTGAGCCACCGCCAGTGCCCAGGTCACAAGCCTGTCGCGACTGTCCGCTGGCGCCGTCTCGTAGCGTGCGCTCTCGTCCTGATTCGACGTCGTGCTCAATTCTTTCCTCTTGTTGGGTCAGTCGGTTAAACGTCGGCAGCGCCGATGCGAAAGGAGTCGCAGCAAAAGAACCTTCGCGAAGCAAGTCTGTCGGCGATGGTGCGGCCGACCCGCTCTGGCGGAGGGCAGGCGTTGCGCGGTCCGACCATCCGCTCGTCTGTCTGTACCGCGCCAAGAAAACCGATTCCTTCGCGTTCGCAATACCGTCGTGTGCGTAGCGCGACGAGCGCTTCTCTCGGGTGTGCGGACACGCCGACGACGCCGCTCCCCTTTTCGTGGGTCGTCAACGCGACGAAAAGCTTCAACCCTTCGTCGGCGACCCTATTGCGTGTCCGCAGCAACGGAGTCATCCAGTCACATCGCGGCCAGAAACGGCTCAAGAACTTCGCATCCAGGACAATGACAGCAGCCGACGAGCCACCAGTCCCGAGAAATCGCATCCGCTCGAGCGTCTCGTCGAGCGCCCCCATCAGCGCAATCGCGGAGGTCGCGTAACCGGTCTGCGACTCGAACGCTCTTGCGACGTCTGTCGATAGCGACGCACGCCAGGACGGCGTCGTGGCCGGACCATCGGAACGCCGTATCGCGTCGCTGGCCACTGGTCGCTCTGCCTTCAGCAGGACCAACGCCTGCATCGAGCCGCAGTGCCACCCATCCGCTGCCGACAAGCAAGGTCCAGTCGACAAGAGGTCTTCGCGGTCCATGACAGCCCCCCAAAATTTCACATTTCCAGAATAGCGGAAATGTCCTAGAATGCAAAGCACGAAACGATGACGCTTGCTCCTCATCTGGCAGCAACGCCGGGTTGAGGCGGCGAACATCGGGTGCAGTCAGAAACGTCAAATAGCAAGGTAATGAGATGACCGTTGATGCAATCAAGGGCGACCACAGCTTTCCGGCCGCCAGGACAGAATTTTTCGACACGGATATTGCCGCACGCCTCGGCATGGACGGGCAGCCCCCGGTGAGAATTCTGCTGCTATACGGCTCGCTGCGTGAACGGTCGTATTCGCGGCTGCTAGTCGAAGAAGCCGCGCGCCTGCTGGAGACGTTCGGCGCTCAAACGCGGATTTTCGACCCGCGCGGTCTGCCGCATGCCGACGATACGGACGTGAAAAACCATCCGAAAGTAAAAGAGTTGCTCGAGTTGTCGCTGTGGTCCGAAGGACATGTGTGGTGTAGCCCTGAGCGCCACGGCACCATCACGGGTCTGATAAAGACACAGATTGACCACCTGCCGCTCGTCAGTGGCGGCATCCGCCCAACGCAGGGGCGCACGCTTGCGGTCATGCAGGTCAGCGGCGGTTCACAGTCGTTTAACTCGGTCAACCAGCTGCGGCAGCTTGGACGATGGATGCGCATGTTCACCATCCCCAACCAGTCGTCGGTGGCCAAGGCGTTTGAAGAGTTTGAAGAAAACGGGCGGATGAAACCATCCTCGTATTACGACCGCCTCGTGGACGTCATGGAGGAACTCGTGAAGTTCACACTGCTGCTGCGCGGCCGCGCCGACTACCTCGTCGACCGGTACAGCGAACGCGTGAAGGAAGACCGCCCACTGGACCCTGCGACCGACCTGGCCTCGCAGGCAATCGCCGACCATTCGCGGAAAGAAGTGCAGACGAGCAACCAATAAAGGTACGTCATGGCAACGTTCGATTCGAAGCTCGCAGTCAAGGCGCTGGCAGCGCTCGCGCATGAGACTCGCCTCGCCGTTTTCCGCCTTCTGGTTACGGCGGGACCCTCGGGCATGAGTCCGGGCGCCATCGCCGAACAAATGGGACTGCCCGCGCCGACGCTGTCGTTCCATCTGAAGGAGCTTGCGCACGCGGGACTCATCGAGGGGAAAAGTCAGGGGCGATTCATCATTTACAGCGCCAGCTATGACCATATGCAGACGCTCATCGATTTCCTGATGGAAAACTGTTGCGCGGCGGAGCAGGCAGAGCAATGCGGCTGCGCGACCAACGAAACGGAGGCGTAAATGAAGCGATTTCACGTGCACGTTGTTGTCCCGAAGCTCGACGAAAGCGTGCGTTTCTACAGCAGTATGTTCGGCGCAGAGCCTTCCGTCCTCAAGGACGATTACGCGAAGTGGATGCTAGAGGACCCGCGGATGAACTTCGCCATTTCGGCGCGCGGTGGTGAAGTCGGTGTCAATCACCTTGGATTTCAGGTCGACAGCGACGACGAGCTGACAGCCCTTCGTGCGCAGGTCACCGCCGGCAGCGTCGCGGTACAGGACCAGCCCGGCGCGCAGTGCTGCTACGCATCGTCAAACAAATACTGGACGCAGGACCCCGCTGGTGTGCCGTGGGAAACGTATCACACGCTCGGAGGCATCCCGATGTTTGGAGCCGACAGTCGTGAGTCAGCGGCTCATGAATCGGGGGGAGCCTGTCATGCACCCGGCAGCTCGATTCCGGCCACGATTGAGAAAAAGGTCGGCTGCTGCTGATTGGCGGTAGACACGCAAACGGCTGCCGACGTCACAAGGCGGCCGTTGCAGTTGGGCATTTATGCGCATGACGGCAGAGCGCTTTCGCGCCGTCTTGCGCATCAAGTGACTGTCACGCCGTCACCGGCTTGCACTTCACTTTCTTTGCTGGCTTGCATGCAGCCGAGTCCACTCCCTGGCAGCAGTTCTCGGTGAGGAAAGCAACCAGGTCGTTCATGTGCTCGATTTCCGGCCCGTAGTACACGAAGCGCCCTTCCTGGCGGGACGTTATCAGCCCAGCATGCGTCAGTTCCTTCAGATGGAAGGAGAGCGTCGCACTGGCCAGTTCCAGGTGCTCCTGGATGACACCCACGTTCAGGCCCTCCGGCCCTGCGGTGACGAGCAGGCGAAAAATAGCCAGGCGCGTCGGCTGTGCCAGCGCCGCCAAGGCTTTAATGGCGTCTTTTTCCTTCATAAGGCTCTGTCTCAAAGTTATGCGCTGATTCTAACGCGACGGCGCGGGCGCAGGGCCGAACCGCAGCCTAGGACCCCGAGGACGCCTATGACGAGCGCGCATTGCATATGCGCACACTTGCTGCGTCATGACATTTCCATTATATTGGATATGTCGAGTTAAATCTCAATCGCGACGAGGCGTCGTCAGGAGAAGTCTGTGACAGGAAAGCGAAAGTACAACGTCTTATTCCTTTGCACCCACAACTCGGCGCGCTCTATCCTTGCCGAGGCCGCGCTTAATCAGCTCGCCGGTGACCGCTTCGTCGGTTACAGCGCGGGCAGCCATCCGGGAACCGCGCCGAACCCCTACGCAATTGCGCTGCTCAATTCGCAGGGTATCGACACGCAACGGCTGCGCAGCAAGAGCTGGGATGAGTTCGCTGAAGACGGTGCCCCGCGGATGGACTTCATCTTCACTGTCTGTGACGATGCAGCGGGTGAAGTGTGCCCCATCTGGCCGGGCCACCCTGCGAAGGCGCATTGGGGCGTTGCTGACCCGTCGAAGGTAGAAGGCTCGGACGAGGAAAAGCGCAAGGCATTCTTGCAAGCCTTCGTGCAGATGAAGAAGCGCATAGAGCTCTTCACAAATCTCCCACTCGACAAGCTCGACCGGCTGGCTGTCCAGCAGCAGGCGCAGAGCATCGGCACGTCGCTGCGTGAGAAGGGAGAGTAACCATGGCGGGAAGTCAAACAGTCGCGAAAGCGGCGCGGCGCGCGCCAGGCGGCATCGGATTTTTCGAGCGCTATCTGTCGCTGTGGGTCGCACTCTGTATTGTGGTTGGCATCGTGCTTGGCAAGCTGTTGCCCGGTGCTGTCCACACCGTATCGACGCTCGAACTAGCCCACGTCAACATTCCGGTCGGGATTCTGATTTGGGTGATGATTATTCCGATGCTGTTACGCATCGATTTCGCGTCGCTCGGAAAGGTTCGCTCCCAGTTGAAGGGCATTGGGGTGACGCTGGTCATCAACTGGGCGGTAAAGCCGTTCACGATGGCGTTCCTGGCATGGGTCTTCGTGCGACACGCATTTGCGTCGTTGCTGCCTGCTGACCAGCTCGACAGCTACGTCGCCGGCCTGATTCTGCTGGCAGCTGCGCCTTGCACGGCGATGGTCTTCGTGTGGAGTCAACTGACAAAGGGTGACCCATACTTCACGCTGTCGCAGGTCGCGCTGAACGACCTCATTATGGTGTTTGCGTTTGCCCCGGTCGTTGGATTGCTTCTCGGCATCTCGAACATCACGGTCCCCTGGGATACGTTGCTCACGTCCGTCGTGCTCTATATCGTTATCCCGGTCATCATCGCGCAGATTGTCCGCAAGGCTCTCCTACGACACGGTGAGCAGGCTTTCCAGCGAGCGCTCTCGAAAATTGGCCCATTTTCAATCGCGGCGCTGTTGCTGACCTTGGTGTTGCTCTTCGCTTTTCAGGGCGAGCGAATCATTGCGCAGCCGCTTGTCATTCTGCTGCTTGCCGTGCCCATTCTGATTCAGGTGGTGGTGAACTCATCGCTCGCCTATCTGGCGAACCGACAACTGGGTGTCTCGCACGACGTCGCAGCACCATCGTGCCTGATTGGCGCGTCAAACTTCTTCGAACTCGCTGTTGCGACGGCCATCAGCCTCTTCGGTTTGAAGTCCGGCGCGGCGCTAGCCACTGTCGTTGGGGTTCTCATCGAAGTGCCCGTGATGCTGGCAGTCGTGAAAGTCGTCAACTCGTCGCGGCGCTGGTACCAACGAGAGTCCTGAACCAGGTCGGGCGGCAGCTGTCGCCCCAGGGCAAGCGCCTTCGTCGGCGACCGACACTGCCGGGCTAAAGATACGTGGTGAGGCTCAGCGCGTACATCGACATGCCGACGAGCACTGTGCCGAAGATTATGAGTGCCGGGTCAACCTTGAATCGAACCATCAATGGAAGCGTGACCAGCGCGGCGATTGCACTGACCGGACCTGTTACCGCGCTTTTCGCAAACGGATAGACGGTCGCAAGAAGCAGAGCCGCGCTCGCGATGACAATGCATTGAAGCGCGGAGTGCACGCGAGGGTGTCGTAAATATTTTCGAAACAGTATCAGCAAGGGAAGGATGGCAAGCGCAGGGGCAGTCATCGCTGCCCAGCCTGCGACGGCCCCAGGGATGCCCGCCGCCTGATAGCCGACAGCGACAACGTAGAGGCCCACGGGGCCTGGCGTGCTCCGCGTCACGACAACGGCCTCGTTGAGCTGCTGGTCCGTCAATACATGCCGGTGCACGACCAGCTCATCGCGAACGACTGAAATCGACGCTAGCCCTGCGAAGCTCGTTACTGTGGCTTTCAGCAGGACGAGGAAAAGCACGAAAGCGTTCATGCCGTTCTCGGAAAGAGGAAGCCTACGGCGCCCGCTGCAAGCAAGACATAGAACGGTGGAATTACCGCCTGGGCAATGAGCGCAGCTGCCGCAACAGCAATGACCCGCCATTGTGTCGCCCGACTGACATGCGGCTTCACGATGGTCCAGCAGGTCACGGCTGTCACCCCGACTGCCGTTGCCATCGCTCCTCTGAGCCCGGCGGTGAACAGCGCATTTCGTGCGAGCACATCAACGGTCGCCATCACCGCGGCCGTGATGACAGCGCACGGTATGGACGCTGCCAGAAGGGAGACGACTGCCCCCCGCCAACCTCTCAGAAGCCAGCCGATACCACAGCAAAACGCCAGCAGGTTTGTTCCGGGTGTCAGGCGCGCAATTGCGAACACATGAGAGAAATCTTCGTCCGGCAGCCATCTGTTCCGCTCGACAATTGCCCCGCGGATTGTGGCGACAGTCGCGCTGCCACCCCCGAACGTCAGATTGGCGTAGAGAAGGAACGCCAAGGCTAGCCGAAGGAGGCCGACGTAAGCGATGTTCATTCGACGAGGCTCCTAGCCAGATTGCGGGGACGCCGGGAATTCTTTCGGCATCGGTTCAGGCGATAGGTAGCCGCTGACATTTCGCCGGCAATCATTTCGTCTTCGGTATAAGCAGTTTTTCGAACTCGCGGGCGTCGGCTTCAATGGCTTGAGCCGCCTTCTTTTCCATGCTGCGATAACGTTGGAGTACCTCATGCCCCAGACTGGTCAGCCTAGCTCCGCCGCCCTTGGAACCGCCTTTCGTTACGTCAATGAGAGGTCGGACGAAGTGTTGATTCATACTCTCCACCATTATCCACGCTGTCTTATAGCCCATTCCAAGATGACGGGCCGCCGCGCTGATTGAGCCAGTCTCGTCAATCAGCTGTAGCAGCACGGCCTTTCCCGGGCCGATAGCAACGCCAGCGGCCAACTGCAGGCGCAGTCCCTGTTCCCATTGTTCCTGCCTCGGCACGCAAGCTCCTCGAAGAAATCGGTAGCAGTATGTTTCGATATGTCGATGATGACATATCGAGGCGCGCATAATCAACTCGGGCTTCGGTGAGACGCGGCCGCGTTGATGGACAAAAACGCTGAGCGCCGTTGGTTGACGGTGCGGAGAACCCAGCGGCTAACTATGAAACGTGTCTTGTACGCCCTCGTCTCGCACGTCGGGCCTTTACCGCTGTCATATGTCCTGTCCGGCAATTCTGTGACGGCGCATGCGCTCCCATAAGCTCTTGCGCGAGATGCCTAACGCAGCAGCCGTCTCAGTAATCCGTCCGTGATGTTGAACAAGGGCATTGTTGATGTAGAGGTTTTCGCAGCGGTCCATATAGGCGGACAACGAAGGCGCGTCGGGCGACTCCTGGTCGCCGTAGGCGGCATGGTCGCTGAACACATCAGCAGGCAACAGGACGCTACCAGTCGACATGAGACACGCACGCTCGAGACGGTTGCGAAGCTCTCGCACGTTTCCCGGCCAGTTGAAGGCGACCAGCGCAGCCTCAGTTGCCGGGTGGAGCGCTTTGACGGGCTCGTGGTTCGTTGCCCCATATGCCGACAGAAACCGTCGCGCTATCCAAAGGACGTCATCGTTGCGCTCACGCAGAGGTGGCACTCGCAATGTGACGACATTCAATCGATAGAACAAATCCTCCCGGAATCGTCCCTCTGAAACTAACTGCTGCAGGTCTCTATGCGTCGCGCACACCAGACGGAAATTGCATTCCAGGTCTCGCTCGCCGCCGACCCTTCGGACACGCTTTTCCTGAAGGACCCGCAATAACTTCACCTGCATCGCCAAAGGCAATTCGCCAATCTCGTCCAGAAACAATGTGCCGCCGTGCGCAAGTTCAAAGAACCCTTTCTTCTGACGGTCCGCGCCCGTGAACGCGCCGCGCTCATGGCCGAAGAACTCGGCTTCCATCAGGGTGTCAGGAACAGCACCGCAGTTCACTGCTACGAATGGCTCCTCCTGACCAGATGCGGCGACATCGTGGATGTGTCTGGCAAGTACCTCTTTGCCTGAACCTGACTCGCCGTTCACCAGAATAGACGATGCCCGCTTCGCGATTCTGGGCACAACGTCTGCAAGACTTCTCATCGTAGCCGAAACGCCGAGGGGTCCATGGGCTGGCATCGCCTCCTCGGGAATCTTGCATGCCGACAACGCCTGAATTTTATGGACGAGCTCAGCTATGTCGAACGGCTTCGTGACGTAGTCCGCGACACCCGCCTTCAGCATGGACACCGCTTTGTCAATCGATGCATACGCCGTCACGAGCATGAACGGTGGCACCTTCGTCATGGTCGAGGTTAGCCGTGTATAAAGTTCGTCGCCGGAGAAGTCGGGCAGGCGCACATCGCTGATAACGACCGCATAGTTCTTTCTTTGAATCGCTTCGTATGCGGCAGCTGCTCCGATGTGCCAGTCGATACCGAAGCCTTCAAGCCGGAAGCGCTCGACGATGGATTCGCCCATGATAGGGTCGTCTTCGACGAGGCATATCAATGATTCACTCATGACAGGTCTCCATATTTCTAATTGGGAGCACGACCTCAAAGGTTGTTTCGCCTGGCACGCTGCTGACTGAGATTGTTCCCCCGAGCTGCGTGGCAATCTGATAACTCACCCAGAGTCCAAGTCCGTAACTTCGCAGACCGTGCGCTTTCTGACCGGGCCAGTAAGGCTCGAATAGTTGACCCACGAGGTCGGCCGGTATGTGTTCGCCCGAGTTCACGACCGTCACCTGCAACTCAGATGCATTCATCGTGGCACGGCATCCAACGCTCCCGCCGGATTCGGCTGCCTTGATGGCATTGAGCAGCAGGTTCAGCACGAGCTGACGGACCAGATGCGACGGAACCGGGACTTCTTCCGTTGGCATCGACCACTCAAGAGTTATCTGCCTCGAGGCCAATTGCGGCTGTACCAGGATGTTCAGGTCGTCCCAGTCTGCCGTCCGCATCGCAGGGGAATCCAGCCTGGCCTCAAAGAGGAGCGCCCCGACTGTGGCTCGAATCTGGGCAAGCCCGCGCCTGAGCAATGCGAGCGTGCGGGTTGTCAGTCCATCGGGGTCGCCGTGCGTGACCAGCGTGTCAACTGCGTTAATCATGCCCCCAAGCGGATTATTGATTTCGTGAGCGATACCCGCGGCCACTCGCCCCACGGCAGCAAGCCGCTCAGACACAACCATGTCGCGTTCCAGTTGCTGTTTCTCCGACAGGTCGTCCAGCATTTCGCGGAAGCTAGAGGACAAGCGGCCGATTTCGTCACTGCCCTGAGCCGAAACCTCCTGCTTTAGCGTCTCGGGGTCGTCCTTATGCACGCGTGCCATCGCATTGCTGAGCGTATGCAACGGATTCGCCATCCGATTGCCCCACCACCAGCCGATGGGCAAAAGTATCAGGAGACTCGCGAGGTTAATCAGTAGCATGCGCTCGAGGAGCGTGTTTACGCTGTCGCGAAGTTTCTGCGGGTCGTATGTGATGGTGACGTATCCGAGCGGGCTTCCATCTTCGGCTGTCACAGTTTGCGCAGCAACAATCTCGTCCGCTCCCAGCAAGCTGGGAAAACTGAAATAGAAATTCCGTGGCTCCGCCTTCACGGAGCTAATTGCATGACTGATGGCGTAGCCCAATCTGGCCGCTTCCGTCAGCGTCGCGTAGTACCTGGGGTCAGTGGCTGCGTACACGCGTCCATTTGCGTCGAAGACAATCAGCTCTTTCAACGGATTCGCAGACTCCTTCGCGGCCACAGGCGCACGAAGGACCTCGAATACATGAAAAAGGTCATCTCTCACGATTGAGTCCCGGACCGAGAGTGCCGTTACATTGGCAAGGTTGCGCGCCCCGCTCTCCACGTTGCGGCGGGCGTCTGAAAGCATGAACGCAACCAGCACCGCGGTGACGGCGACCTCGGTGAGCACGATGGCCAACGTCAGCGCGGCTGGAATCTTGTATCGGTAGCTGACGTTCTCGAGCATATTCGGCTCACACCGGCATGGTGTCGGACAGCTTGACCAGATTGCGGATGTCGTCGAAAAGCGTATCCGGGCCGATAACAAACCGGTCGAGATTCAGGCGATTCAGCAGGTCGCGTCCCACGGTGTCTTCTGTCATGCCAAGCAGTGCCGCTTGCAACGGCGCAAACGTGTCAACGCTGAGGCTTCGTCGTGCAACGATAGGTGGGAACCCATAGAGCGGCGACTTCCATGCCACCCGCACTCCGGCCACGGCATCCGGTACCTGCTTCGCAAGCGTGTCAAATACGTAGCCGTCGATTTCGCCGGCGGAAGCCAGACCGCTGCTAACAGCCTCTACGACCTTGCGATGAGCGAACGTGAAGAAGGTCTTGCTGAAGAACCGTCGGGGGTCGATGCCATCCCGGATAAGTTCTGTTCGAGGCACCAGGTAGCCCGAGTTCGACTGTGGGTCGCTGTATGCAAAGACCCGGCTTCCGAGCGACACAATGTTCGCCGTAGATGTATCCGAAGCGGGCACCAGCAAATAGGACCGGTATAGAGGCTTTCCCTGGTATTGCGGCACAACCAGCAGCTTCATCCGGTCGGCGTGTGTGACGTAGGGATAGCCGCACACCCATGCAACGTCCAACTGGTCTGCAAGGAGCATCTCGGTGATTTCGCCATAGCTGCCGCGCTGGACGAAATGAACCTCCATGCCCAGTTGCTCCTCGAGACGCGCGCGCCACTTGCCGAGCAGGCGCACCTGGTTGTCGAGGAAAACCGCCGTTGTTCCAAACAGGATTTTTCGTGGCGACGCAGCATCGCTCGCACGAGCAGGTCCCCACGCCGCGACCAGCCCTGCTCCCGCAGCGCAAAGCACCTTGCGTCTCCCGTTACTGAACGGTAACCCTGACATGACCCCGTCCCCTCCAGCCGTTACCGGTCCGGAACTCGTTCCGACGTCTCTAGCGACGTCGAATCGTCGGTCGCCGCGCCAGACGGCGTTCTGGTCGTTTTGGCATAGAGCTTGCCCTTGTCATCAAATAGTAACGGTTGCCCATATGGGTATCAAGGAGCAGGCATGTCCAAAGAAACACTTAGTCGGCGCACCTTCCTTAAGGTGAGCGGGACAAGCGTCGCAGCGACAGCCGCTGTGATAGTCAAGCCTGCTTGCGCCGCGACGGCGGCGCCGGCCGCTGCGCCGCAAACGAGTCACACGTTGCTGCCGTACGTGCCCAAGTCGGTTGCCAGCGCCAGTCAGATGACCCAAGGCCAGCCGTTGGTGTTTAGCTATCCGGACGCCGCCTCTCCATGCGTCGCTGTCAAGCTTGGTGTATCAGCGCCAGGAGGCGTTGGCCCCAATCAAGACATCGTTGCCTACAGCATGATGTGCACGCACATGGGATGTCCCGTTGCGTTCGACTCGGGGACCAATACGTTCAAGTGCGGTTGCCACTACAGCATGTTCGACGCGGAAAAGTCTGGCCAGATGATTGCCGGCCAGGCCACTGAGAACCTGCCGCGCATCAGGCTTAGCTACGACGAGAAGACGGGGCGAATATCGGCTACAGGCATCGACGGCATGTTGTATGGCCGTCAGGCCAACGTACTCTAACCAGGGGAGTGACATGGACAACCAGAGCGACCGCATCACGTTGCCGCCGGTGAACGCACAGCGCACAAACATGACGTGCCACTTCTGCATCGTGGGCTGCGGATACAACGTGTTCAAGTGGCCGGAGAATGTGGAAGGCGGTCGTGCACCCTCCCAGAACGCGCTCGGACTCGACTACAACAAGCAGCTCCCGCCATTGGCGGTGACGTTGACGCCGGCGATGACAAACGTCGTGACAGACCGCGACGGAAGCCGGCACCGCATCATGATTATTCCCGACCGCGAGTGCGTCGTGAACAGTGGCCTCAGTTCGACGCGCGGCGGCAAGATGGCGACTTACATGTACAACGCGGACGGCCTAACGCGTGAACGGCTGAAAAATCCGCGACTGTACGTAGGCGACCAGTGGATTGATACCGACTGGGACCATGCAATGGCTATCTACGCTGGTCTGCTTAAGCGTACTCTCGATAAAGACGGTCCAAACGGCATCGTCTTCTCGGCATTCGACCACGGTGGCGCCGGCGGTGGTTTCGAGAACACTTGGGCTACCGGCAAGCTGATGTTCACCGCGCTCCAGACGCCGATGGTCCGCATTCACAATCGTCCTGCATACAACTCCGAGTGTCACGCCACCCGCGAGATGGGCATCGGTGAGTTGAATAACTCGTACGAGGACGCGGAGTTGGCCGACGTCATCATGGCTATTGGCAACAACGCCTACGAAACTCAGACCAACTATTTCCTGAATCACTGGGTGCCCAATCTCCAGGGCGGCACCGCCGACAAGAAGAAACAACGTTTTGCCGGCGAGGCCACGCCCACGACGCGAATTATCTTTGTGGACCCGCGGCGAACGCCAACGATAGCCATCGCTGAGCAAGTGGCTGGTGCCGGCAACGTACTCCATCTCGACATCCTGCCGGGCACCGACGTCGCTCTGTTCAACGGTCTCTTCACCCATGTCGTCGAACAAGGTTGGATTGACCGTGATTTCATAAACCAGCATACGAACGGCTTCGACGATGCGGTGAAGACCAACAGGATGTCGCTGGAAGATGCCAGCAAGGCCACGGGTATTCCTGTCGAAAAGCTGCGCACGGCGGCCGAATGGGCGTACAAGCCGAAGGCGTCCGGTCAAATGCCCAGAACGATGCATGCATACGAGAAAGGCATCATCTGGGGTAACGACAACTACCTGATTCAGTCTTCGCTCGTCGACCTCGTGCTGGCGACGCATAACGTAGGGCGTCGAGGGACGGGCGTCGTGCGCATGGGCGGTCATCAGGAAGGCTATACGCGCCCGCCTTATCCGGGCGACTCAAAGATATACATTGACCAGCAGCTCATCCATGGAAAAGGCCGGATGATGACCTGGTGGGGCAGCAATAACTTCCAGACGAGCAATAACGCAGAAGCGCTTCGTGAAGCGGTACTGCGTCGGTCGCAAATCGTGAAAGGAGCCATGCAGAAGGCGAAGGGCGCAACTGACGCCCAGCTGGTCGATGTCATTTTCGACGCAACGAATAAGGGCGGCCTGTTCGTAACATCCATCAATCTCTATCCGACCAAGCTCGCGGAAGCGGCGCACCTCATGTTGCCGGCTGCACACCCGGGCGAGGCAAACCTGACCTCAATGAATGGTGAGCGCCGCATGCGGCTGTCGCAAAAGTTCATGGACGCGCCTGGGAGCGCGATGCCGGACTCGCTCATTGCCGCACGCATCGCAAACACGTTGAAGGCGATGTACCAGGCTGACGGCAACGCAACTATGGCAGCCCGCTTCAGCGGCTTTGACTGGAAAACCGAGGAAGACGCGTTCAATGACGGCTTCCGGCAAGTCGGTCAGCCCGGCGTCGCAAAGATTGATAGCCAGGGTGGCGCAACGGGCAATCTCGTCACCTATGAGCGGCTGCGGGCCGCCGGCAACAACGGTGTGCAACTTCCTGTCCAGTCATACACCGGCAGCAAGCTCGTGGGCACGGAGATGCTTTACACCGATTCGAAGTTCGACACACCCGACGGCAAGGCGCAGTTCAAGCCCGCGCCGTGGAATGGGTTGCCGAAGACCGTCGCCCAGCAGAAGGAAAAATACCGCTTCTGGATTAACAACGGGCGGAACAACGAGGTTTGGCAAACGGCCTACCACGACCAGTACAACGAGTTCATACGTGCGCGCTACCCGATGGCATACATCGAGTTGAATCCTCAAGACGCGAAGGAACTGAATCTCGCGGCCGGCGACATCGTTGAGGTCTTTAATGATTTTGGCTCGACCTACGCGATGGCGTATCCGACGAAGGAAATCAAGCCAAACCAGACCTTCATGATGTTTGGCTATGTCAACGGAATCCAGGGCGACGTGACCACGGACTGGACTGACCGCAACGTCGTCCCTTACTACAAGGGAACGTGGGCCAACCTTCGCCGTGTCGGCAGCATGGATGACTATAAGAGAACCGTGAGCTTCAAGAGCCGGCGCTTCGCCTGACTTACATCGGCCGCGAGACAACTCCTCGCGGTCTCTTTCAATTCATAGCGCGTCAGACGAACCGACTCCTCGTCGGCAGTCTGACGATGTCTGCCGCCAGGCACGCCTTCGCCGGTGTTGATGCGCCATGCCGAAATATGGTTGCTCGGCGGCTGACAGCGCCTATCGCTTGCGATTACCAGACTCGTCGACGACAACCTCACCATCTTCTTTCAGAAACGGCACTGTGCTGGCTTCGGGCAGGATGTCGAGAATCACCTCCGACGGACGACATAGCCGCACGCCGTTGTCGGTGACCACAAGCGGTCGGTTAATTAGAATCGGATGCTCAAGCATGGCGTCAATGAGCTGGTCGTCGCTGACCAGTGGGTCATCGAGCCCCAACTCCGCATACGGGGTGCCCTTTTGGCGCACCACATCGCGCACACTGAGTCCCGACCGCTTGATAAGGTCTGCAAGCGTTTCCCGAGACGGCGGCGTCTTCAGATACTCGATAACGGTCGGCTCGATGCCGGCGTTGCGAATCATCGCGAGGGTGTTGCGCGATGTTCCGCAGTCAGGGTTGTGGTAAATCGTGACGGTCATGCGGTTTGCTCCTTAGATGACGATAGGTAGTCTTTAATCTCTGCCACAGCGGACCGAGCGCTGCGCATCACGCCGATGAGCGTGGCTGAAGCGAAGCCGCACCATTCGCCGTAGCCGACAAGCCACAAACCGGGCTCCACAACTGAACGGCCTTCCACTACGTCGACTCGTCCCGCGGCGTTGACGACGTTCAAGGGTCGCAAATGCTCCAGCGCCGGCCGAAACCCCGTGCACCAGATGACCGCGTCGACTTGCGAGCGCGTCCCGTCTGCCCACACCACACCGTCATTCATGAAGCGGACGAAAGGGCGAACCGAGCTCAGCACGCCACGTTCACGTGCCTCCCGAACCGGCGGGACCATGACAATGTCACCCAGGCCGCCAGGAGGTACAGGGTCCGGGCGGCCCTCAACCTTTGCCTTCCAGCGTTCGGTTGCCCGCTCAAACAGTACGCGACCGTCGACGTCGTCCGGTAGGAACGTCGGCGCTTCCAACGTAACCCAGGTCACATGACAAAGCTGCGACAGTTCGGCGAGTATCTGCGCACCCGAGTTACCGCCTCCAACCACGAGCACGCGCCTGTCACGGAACACTTCTGGATTTTTGTAATAGGCTGAGTGCACCTGCTCACCGCCGAAGTCGGCACGCCCTGGATACTCCGGAATGTATGGGCTCGCCCATGTGCCAGTCGCGCTTACCACTATGTTCGCGAGCCATTCACCGCGGTCCGTCGATACCAGTAGCCCATTACCACGGCGCGAAACAGAAGTGACATGTAGCGGACGCTGTACTGGAATCTCGTAGCGCTTCTCGTATTCGGTGAGATAGCGAATGACATGGTCGCGCGATGGATACTGCCCCGATGTGGCGGGCATGAGCCATCCGGGCAACGAGCTCCACTGCGCAGGCGAGAAGAGGTGGAGCGAGTCCCATGTACGCTGCCAGGCTCCGCCGGGAGCCGGCTGCTCATCGAGTACGACGTAGCCAATGCCCGCGCGGCGCAGGAAATAGGCGACGGCCAAGGCTGATTGGCCGCCACCGATGATGGCGACGTCGATTGGGTTGGCGCTTGAGGTGCTGCTGTTCGACATAAAGGTCCGTCCGTATCACACTTCGATAATACCGGATACGTCGCTTCGCGCCGGCGCTGTGAGCGGCCCAGGTGTTTTCTGCTCGTCTGCAGTTGCTCATTATCGTTCCCGCGGCAGAAGCTTTTTGGCGATATGGCCTCCATGTCATGCGTCGGCCAGCCTCGTGCTCGACGGAAATACCCAACGCTGTTCTTCCGGCTTGTGCATGGTTGACGCGAGCAGCTGATGGAGTCGCCGCATGGCATTTGCGGGGGACTACACCATCGCCTTCGTGTTGCAATTGATGGTGGAGTCCCTGAAAATGGCGACGAAAGTTCGTCCTTGAGGGGCCCGTCAATTAGTTCGATGGTACGGTTCCGGCCTGGTCGGAGTACTTGAGCATGATGTCACCCATTGCCCGCATCATCTCTCCATGCATACGCATCGCGGTCTTCGGGTCCATGCCCGCGCTTGCCCCCATCATTGGACAGCTACCCATCGTTCCGCCCATGTCCATCATCCCGTCCATCATCGGGCCGTGTCCGCGACCCTGGGCAGAGGTGCCCGGCTTGTTGCTGGCGCTACCACCTGCCGCGGCGAGACTGGCGACGCTCGCCGTCAACAACAACGTGGACAAGCCGAGTGCACGTAGACATTTCGTGTTCATGTTCATGTAACTCTCCAATTGAAGTTCATGCATTGCTGCGAAAAACATTGACGACGTTCAGTTTCATGGTCAGCTCACGCGCGACAGGACGAACGCAAGCCACGGCATTAAGCCGTTCAAACCTCGGTCGATTTGAGAGTTAGAGCGAGCGGGGCGGAGGGGCTGGCAGTTGCGGAATGAACTGCTCGGTCAGAGAGTGGACGACAGCCTGTTGGACAGGCGAGGCGTTCACAGTAGCAGGTGCGTAGGCGACGGGTATGGCGAGTACGCAGCAGAGCACGCCACCCGCGGCGCCGTGGCAATCATGTTCGGCCGACGTGCCAATGTGCTTCGCTCCCTGCTCGCATCTGGCCACGGTGGGCGCATGCGAGCTCTGCATATGTTGATGCGCCCCGACCGTCGACGACATCGCTGGACAAAAAGCCGCCTGCGCCGGGAGACCGAGAAATGGCATCCAGGCAATCAGAAAGCAGGCGACAGCTTTTGCCCAAGTTTTCATAAAGTTCAGTATAGCCCCGCCAACAGCGCCCTGCACCGACTTGCCTCAGCGCTTCTTCGCTGCATGTCGTTAGTCCGCCGCGTTCGCACCGCTGGCCTCTATTCGTGCAAGCCGGATTGCAGGCTCACCGGTTATAGTGAGCCTGCAAGTACAGCATCAAGACTGCTTTTCGAGTTTCACAATCGTCAGGGTGCCATTGACGTCCTCGACACGCACTTTGACCTTGTCGCCCTCATGAACCTGTTTGACCATCGCGGCATTCTTGGCCTTGAACGCCATCGTCATCGGCGGCATGCCGACGTTTTCGAGCGCGCCGTGCTTCAGCGTCACCATGCCCGTAGCGGGGTCCACTTTTCTGACCTCGGCATCGGTGAGCGCCGTGTTCGATGACGCTTTGGAAGCCGACGGCTTCGACATGTTCATCCCGGCCATGTCATCGCCGGCGAACGCCGGTGCGGCAAATGTGCCAACTGCGCAGAGAGCAACAGAGGTAGCAATTAACTTCTTCATCGGGTTTCTCCAGTTTGGATAGATGGCACTTTCATGCCGGAAAGTACTGCATGGGACACACGCGCCCGGTCCAGCTTTCGCGCATGGCGGCGCTGTAGCAGGAACCAGGCTGCGGGGATAACGAACATCGAAAGAATGGGTGCTGTGACCATGCCACCTACCATCGGCGCGGCAATGCGTTGCATGACTTCGGAACCGGCGCCGTGCCCGACCATGATGGGGATGAGACCAGCCAGCACGACAGCAACCGTCATCGCTTTCGGTCGCACGCGCAACACGGCGCCTTCGCGAATGGCGTCGAACAGAAGCGCCTCGCTTAGCTGGTCACCGTCCTCCAGCCGGCGACTGAGCGCACCCTTCAGGTAGAGCAGCATCACGACACCAAACTCGGCTGCGACGCCAGCGAGCGCGATAAACCCGACCGCCGTCGCGACAGACACTGCATGACCAAGCATCCATATGAGCCAGAACCCGCCCACCAGGGCGAACGGCACCGTCGACATCAGCAACAGTGCATCGGCCGCCGAATTGAAGGTCAGGAAGAGCAGCACGAAGATGACGACGAGTGTCATGGGAATGACCGTGCGCAGCTTTGCCGCTGCGCGTTCGAGATATTCGAACTGGCCAGACCATGCAATCGAGTACCCCGGCGGCAGTACTACCTTTTCCGCAACAGCACGCTGCATCGCTTTCACTGCCGACTGCAGGTCCGTGTTGCGGATGTCCGCATAGACGTAGCCAGAAAGACGCGCGTTCTCGCTGCGAATCATCGGAGGTCCGTCGGCAATCGTGATGTGCGCGACATCGCCGAGCTGGATTTGGGCGCCACGGTCCGTGACGACCGGCAACTGACGCAGCTTCTCGAGCGAATCCCGGATTTCGCGTGGATAGCGGATGTTGATGGGGAACCGCTCACGACCAGCAATGACTTCGCCGACGTTGTCACCGCCTACTGCCGAGGACACGACCGACTGAATGTCCGCCACGGCAAGCCCGTAACGTGCTGCCGCCAGGCGGTCGATGTCGACGTCTACGTAGCGGCCTCCGTTCAGTCGTTCAGCCAGTGCAGACGTGACGCCCGGAACACCTTTGACCGCTGCTTCGACCTGCGCCGCAACCTTGTCGATTTGTGTGAGGTCCGCGCCCGAAATCTTGACCCCAACGGGCGTCTTGATGCCGGTGGACAGCATGTCCAGTCGATTGCGGATGGGTGGCACCCATACGTTTGACAGCCCCGGCACCTTCACGGTCCGGTCCAGTTCATCGACCAGCTTCTCCGGCGTCATGCCCGGCCGCCACTCGCTGCGCGGCTTGAACTGAATGGTGGTCTCGAACATCTCCAGTGGTGCCGGGTCTGTGGCAGTGTCGGCGCGGCCGGATTTGCCGAACACGGTTACCACCTCCGGCACGGTCTTGATGAGCCGGTCCGTCTGCTGTAGCAATTCACTTGCTTTCTCGGCCGAGATTCCCGGAAGCGCTGTCGGCATATAGAGCAGGTCGCCTTCGTCGAGCGGTGGCATGAATTCCCCCCCGAGCTGGGAAACGGGAATCACCGAAACGGCCAGCGCCACCACCGCCAGACCGATGGCAACCCACGGCCGCCGCAGCGTCGCCTCCAGCAACGGTCGGTACAGTCGAATCAAAACGCGATTGATGGGATTCGAGTTCTCATGCGGAATACGGCCTCGAATCAGATAGCCCATCAAAACCGGCACCAGCGTCACTGACAACCCGGCGGCGGCGGCAATGGTGTAGGTCTTGGTAAAAGCCAGCGGAGAGAAGAGCTTCCCCTCCTGCCCCTCGAGCGAGAACACCGGGATGAACGACAGCGTGATGATGAGAAGCGAGAAGAAGAGCGCCGGCCCCACCTCCGCTGCAGACGTCGCGATGAGTTCCCAGCGCTGTGCCGTTGCGATTGGTTCGCCCGGATGCTCGTGGTCGTACGCTTCGAGGTGTTTGTGGGCGTTCTCAATCATCACGATGGCCGCGTCAATCATCGCCCCGATGGCAATTGCGATGCCGCCCAGCGACATCAGGTTCGCATTCACCCCCTGATAACGCATCACGATGAAGGCGGCCAGCAGGCCGAGCGGCAGCGACAGAATTGCCACGAACGCACTACGCAGGTGGAACAGGAACACGGCGCAAACCAGCCCAACGATGATGAATTCCTCGATGAGCTTGTCCTTCAGGTTGTCCACCGCGCGCTCGATGAGCTGCGAGCGGTCGTAGGTGGTCACGACCTCGACACCGGCCGGCAGAGAACGTTTCAGGTCGGCCAGCTTTGTCTTCACCGAATCGATAGTCGTCAGCGCGTTCTTGCCGGAGCGCATGACGATGACGCCGCCGGCGACTTCGCCCTCGCCATTCAGCTCCGCGATACCGCGTCGCATCTCGGGCCCGATTTGAATCCGGGCTACATCGCCGAGCAGAACCGGCGTACCTGCGTCGTTCGTTCGCAATACGACGTTGCGAAAGTCATCGAGCGTATGCAAGTAGCCAGAAGAGCGGACCATGTATTCCGACTCGGCCATCTCAACTACTGACCCACCCGATTCCTGGTTGGCCCTGCCCAGTGCATCAGTCACCATCGCCTGGGTGATGCCGTATGCGCGCAGTTTGTCCGGGTCCAGCACAACCTGATACTGGCGCACCATGCCGCCGATGCTCGCTACTTCAGACACGTCGGGCACTGACTTCAGTTCGAACTTCAGGAACCAATCGTTGAGTGCACGCAGTTGTCCAAGGTCGTGTTGCCCGGTCTTGTCGACGAGTGCATATTCGTAGACCCAACCTACTCCGGTTGCATCCGGGCCCAGCGACACCGTCGCTCCTTGTGGCATCCTGCTCTGCACCTGGTTCAGGTACTCGAGCACTCGCGAACGTGCCCAATACTGGTCGGTCTTGTCGTCGAACAGCACGTAGACGAACGCATCGCCGAACGACGAATACGCGCGGATGGTTTTCGCTCCGGGCACGCCAAGTAGCGTGGTGGTGAGCGGATAGGTCACCTGGTCCTCGATGACCTGCGGCGCCTTGCCCGGGTACGACGCCTTGATGATGACCTGCGTGTCGGACAGGTCGGGCAACGCATCAAGCGGTGTTTGCGTGACCGAATAGACGCCCCATGCCGTAACGAGCACGGTTGCGAGCAGCACCAGGAAGCGGTTGTGGATAGACCACCTGATAAGACGCGCAATCATTTGGCGCCTCCGACCGGTTCGACTTTGGTCAACTGGTAGCCGTCGTCCGATTGCTTAAAGACAAAATGCACGGTCTGGCCAGGCTTCACGTCCGGAAACGCCGTCGGCGACGGTTTGCCGAATGACATCGTCATCGCGCCCCAGCCCAGCGCTGGAACGGGTTGATGTGAAAACGTAATGTCTCCCGCCGTCACCTTTTCGACCTTGCCCGTGGTGTCGTAGGTCCGCGGTGCTGCTGCAGCAGGTGCAGGAGCAGGCGCACTTGCACTGGTTGGTGCGGTCGCTTCGAGCTTCGGCAGAACGGATTTCAGACTCGCTTCCGAGTCAATCAGGAACTGGCCGGATGCGACGACCTGCTGTCCTTCAGTCAGGCCGCTGCTCACCTCGGTATCGTCGCCGGCATCGTTGCCAACTGTTACCGAGACAGGTTGTAACCTGCCGTCTGGATTCTTGACGATGACTACCGAGCGCTTACCCGTCGTGATGACAGCTTCCGACGGAACGAGCAATCGCGACACCTTTTTCGCCGCACCAATGCGCGCCCGCATCAGCATCCCTGGCGTCAACCTGAAGTCGGCGTTGTCGATTTCGAGGCGTGCCTGCAGCGTACGACTGCTCGTGCTGATGCCCGGCAGGATTTCGCGAATATGCCCTGTGAAATGTCGCGAGGTATCGCCGGCAAAGACAGCGTCTACGTTCATGCCGGGTTGAACCTGGAGGGCCAGGGCTTCGGGCACCTCGACCACGAGCCACAGCTTGTTGAGCCCGGAGATTTTTGCGAGAGTCTGCCCCGGCGACACCATCGCGCCATCGCGCACGTTCAGTTCGGTGAGCACGCCGGTTTCCGGTGCAGACAGCGTGATGTGCGTTTGTGCCCTGCCGGTATGGTCGAGACTTGCAATCACGCCATCTGGAATCGACAGCGCCCGCATACGTGCGCGTGACGCCACAAGCATGCCGTCATCCATGCCGCTGCGCTTCAGCGCCAGATACTCTTCCTGTGGAGCAAGCCACTCCGGCACGAACAGCGACGCAATCGGCGCGCCTTTCGCGACGCGCTGCATCGGGGCGCTGGCGTAAAGATGGTCAATGTAGCCGGTCACCCGCGACTGGACGACATCCGCTTTCGACTCATCGAACTGCGTGGTGCCCACCGCATCGAAACCGTCCGTTGTTTCCTGACGACGCACAGTTGCGTAGCGAATGCCCAGATTTTGCTGAAGACCCGGGTCAATCTTGATGCCGTTCGAGCCGCTTTCATCGGCATAGACCGGCTCGAGTTGCATGTTCATGAAAGGTGACTTGCCCGGCTTGTCGAAATGCTGGTTGGGCACCATCGGGTCGTGCCAGTACAGTACCTTCCGGCCAGTCTTTGGGTCGGTCTTGTCGCCGGAAGCTGTAGCCGCACGAGCGGTCTCACCACTCATCGCTGAACGATGCGTACCGGCGACATAGCCGGCCGCGAGCAATGCCGCAGCGGCAAACGCCATCAGGGCCGCGCGTGGCAGTTGTTTCTTTTGCATGTTGTTTTCCATCACTGACTCACGGACATCGAGGCAGGTACGACCTGGTATTCGAGCTTGGCCCATGTCTGCGATACGTCTCGTTGCAGGTCAAGCACCTGAAGCTGGGCGTCGAGTTGCGCGCGCCTGGCAGCGAAGGTGTCCGCAAGCGAACCCGTGCCTGCTTTGTACGCTGCAGTCGCAAGTAGAGCGCGCTGGTCCGCAGCGGGCAGCAGGGAATTGCGCAGATTGTCGATACGGTCGCGACCGCTGGCGAGAGTTGCCGCCTGCGTGCGAATATCCGCCTCCACCTGACGCTGCGCGTCCTCGTACATCAGACGTGCCTTGGTGCCGAGTTCCGCCTTTTCGGCAGCATCGCGGTTCTGACGATTTTTGCGGTTGATAGGCAGCGGAATGCTGACGCCGACCGACACCATGTTCGAGTACGCCCCGCCTCGCTGCTGATACGAAACCTCCCACGTCCAGTTGGGACTGCGGTCACTGTTGGCAACTGCCGTGTCGGCATCGGCAACGGCAATGTCTCTTGACGCAGCGATGAGCGCGGGCTGCACGTCACGAAGTTCCTCGGGCGGCAGGGACGAGACATAGGACTGTGGCGCCGGCGGCTCGCCGGTCACATCGGAAGCCGGCGTTGCCGTCCAGCGGGAAAGGCCAATGAGTGCGGTCTGGAACGTCTGCCGCGCCTTGAGCAACTGGTCCTGGGTCTGCGCGAGCATGGCCTGAGCCTGCGTCACATCGGCAGCCGTCGCTTTAGCCCCTCGATACGACGCTTTCGTCGCCTCGAGCTCATGCGTCATGTGGCCGACGAGTTCCTGCTGCAACGAGACAGCTTTCTTCGCGTAGACCGCGTTGAGCCACGCTGCGGCCGTTTGCTGGCGCGTGTTCGCGAGCTGGGCGAGGTAACCGGCCCGCTCGCGGTCCACTACGTCATTCGCTAACGCGGAGCGTAGCCGCCGCTTGTCGCCGGACACCCATTCCTGTTCGATGCCGATGCGGCGCATCGTCATGAAATCCTGCCCAATGGTGTATTTCTGCTGTCCGCTCACAGGCAGGTTGTCCACACCAGCCTTCAGCATTGGGTCGGGCAACTGGCCCGCCTTGACGGCCACCTCTGAGCTGGCACGCACCGATGCGTGCGCAGCCCCCATGGCGGCCGAACGGTCGGTAGCGGACTGAAGCGCCGCATCGAGCGTGACAGGTGCTTCCTGAGCGCGGGCAGCGACGCTCGCGAGAATCAGCGCGGCAATAAATGAGTGCGCGCGCGATGACACACGCCGGCATGACGGCGTGCCAATTGTCAAAGGCATGTTCTAACCCCAACGGCGGAATCCCAAAGGAATCCACGTCCTGGACGCAGGACGACCTCACCGCAAATGCGGTGAACCTGTCAGCAAGGGATTAGATGGCGCGCGGAGGTCGCCAGAGACCGGCCAGTTCACGGACGGTCAGGGACTGCGCGTAGTGGAATACGACGGGGATGGACAGTCCGGCGGGACGGGTTACTTCAGTCGTGGAGACCGGATGATACAGACTACCAAGTTGGCATTGCGCCGTTACCTTGCAGAGGAAGCCTTTGGCTTTCCCCGGTTGCGGGGATTTCATGGTTTCGCATCCGGGCATCTCCGAAGACATTGCGCCACCATCCTCGGCGGCCATGCTCATCTGCATCGGACAGTCTCCAGTCAAGCCGCTGGCCGCCAGCCCACTAATGGGCAGCACAGCGCAGAGCAGCAGGAGGAGCAACGTCCGCAAAAGTCTCATGGCTCAGATTATAGCGGAGCTATCGCGTTCACGTCCTGCGGAACCAGTCATTTCGTCCGTCGCCACACGCAGCAACAAATCATAGAATGGCTGCTCCTTTACCTTCTCAAATTGGGGAGTTGTTGATTTTTTCACCACCGGCTCAGATTGGTCACTTTCGCGAGGGCAGGTACACGCGTTATTGCACGCGACGCACTAAGGTACGGACCCACGACATGGCAGTCTCAATTGCCCAATCGGTTTGAACAGGGGTAAGGGAAGGCATCGGTTCAGAGCCGGGGCCGCGACCAACGGTGTTTCTTACCTTCCGGAAGTAATCCCTAAGCATCTCCCCCTCCCATAAGGTCAAGAAGGCGCCGTTCTCCTTGCTCACAAGATTGTCGATATACGCACTTGCACCATTTTCCTTGCCGTGCGTCCAGCCCTTGATGTCCGAAACTATCTTGATAGCGCTCTCGAGCGCCTTTCCGGCGAAAAATGCCGGGTCCTTGTCGTTGGCATCTCGACGGTCAAGTGCTTCAGCCATGTCGATGCTCACGTTTTCCCACATAGGAACCGCGACTAGACGCCAGAAGGGAGAGCCAATCTCACGCTCGATAAGCTCGTCGGTAGCTACCTGGATGAAGCCGTTGTGGAACGTCAACGGAGCACCCACTCGACGGAACCGCTCGTTTAGCTCCTCGGCCTGTCTTTGGAACGTCTGATTCAGCGACAGATTCAGCGCGCGAACTCCGTCCTCTGCTTGCCCCGGCACGCGAAGTGCATGCCGCGGAACGGGGAGGAGCTTCGCTACGAGCAGAGCCCGACGGAGGTCCGCGTTCGCTGTCGCTATTTCATCGTGGCGCAGGCGCATTATCAGTTCAATGAAGCTCACCCGCTCCTTGATGAAGCCGTCAACATCGGAAAGTCCAGGCTGAGGCATGGCATTCACGAATTGCTCACACACTTGGTCGTAGGTCCAGTAGCCGGACTGATGCCAATCTTGCCCCATCGGTCCTTTCGTTGCGAACGAATAGTAGCGCGGCGCCAGTTCGTTCACACCCAACTCTCGGGCAAGGCGATTGTGAGCTTCTTGCCACTTCGCTTCGTTTGCCTCCAACTTCTTGCCCGACCTGTCGAGTACGGGATATATCTCTTTCGCTAGTCCGATTGTTTGATTGAGGAGGCGGCGCTCGCCCTCGCTGTATCGCGACCAAATCGGATACTTCGAATATCGATAGGCAAAGATGTCGGTCAGCATATCGGCAGGTGTTCCTTCTCTATGTAAAGTTGCTTTGGCGGGCAGTTGTAGTTATGAATCACGCGACGATTCAAATGCTAAGCCATCTGCCAATCGAACGGTTGCCATTCCTTGAGCCTATGCGAACACTCACCTGCGGCCAAATTTTTCTCAACTAGACATGCCGATGGTAACCATCTGCCGCATAGAACTCGTCGTGCCGGATAAAGTCGTATGTCACGACGCCGACCACGGCGTACGCCTGATACTACATTCGTATTCAGACGCGAGGCATTGCGGCACACTCAACGCTAAAATCGTGCGCATAATTATGTGTATGGGCCGCGGGAGCCAGATGAAAAAAAGCAAGAGACGACTTTCGTCCGTCGGTGAAGCAGATGCTCGCGGAGCGTGTGAACTTCCATTGCTCGTCTGCGACGCGCAGACTTTGAGACCCAAAACAGGGACCGCGGATAGAGGTTCTCGGTCGGAAAGGCCGCACACATCAAGGCCCCAGCCAAGAACGGTCCGCGTTACGACGAGAACCGTACGCCGGCCGAGCGCAAGTCCATTGAAAACGGTGTCGGCCTGCGGCGTGCCTGGCCTCCGCTAGAGGCGAGAAAGTAAGCGCAAAGTGTGCGGTCACTTTCGCTTGTCATAGGTTCCCGTCTTTGAATTGCGTGTGAGTTCATCCAGCGCTTCGCGCGCGCCAGTCGGCCCGCCACGGCACTCTTCATTTTTCCCACTGCGAGAGCTGGTGGCCATGGGCGAGACTCTGCTCAAATCGCCCTCGTCCGAGGGCTCGAAGCAGAGCTAGCCAGCGGCAGCACGTCCAACGCTATGGGCACGGACGAATCCAGAAAGTCGGACCAGCGCGTCCGCAGGCCGTCCTGGACATCGAAGATATGCACCCATTGAGATTTGAAGAATTCGCCTGTCGACTTCGTTGCCGACGCAACGAAGCCGATTACGACAATCTGCTCACCCATGTCGATGAAGTCATCGGGCTCAAAGCTGGTGATTCTTTCCGAGGAGAAAAGGTCACCAAAATACTTCTGCACGTCTACCGGCGTACGGCATACGATGCCGTGCGGGCGAGTTGCCGGCCCAACTATTTTCCATTCGATGCCCGCTGGAATGAGCGCGACGAGCGGGCAAGCATCGCCCCGAGCAAGTGCCTTGTAAGCGTCAGTGACGACCCTCATCGCGATTCGCATATTGGTCTCCCTAAAGGCGATTGCTAAAGCAGTGAAGGTCCGCTGACAGGATACGCCGCGCTGCTCGATACCTATGCGTCGAATGATAGGGCGTGTTGCGCCACGATTCACGCTGCAGCGCAGTTGCTTCGTCGGAGCCCGTCGACGGTCACGCCAATGCGCAACGATGACGGACATCAGGGGCCAGTTACCGGGGCCCCCAATGTTCAGTGCCGGGACGCGGCAAACCGACCGCTAACAATTTGGCGCGCACGGCGTCGGAATAGATTTTGCGCCGACGGCCCGGCTTCTCCATCGAATGGCTTTTGTCGTTTCCTTGACCTTACGCCGTTCCGTCCTAAACTGGTCTTCATCCGTCGAAGAACGAATATCCAATGACAACGTACTCACGATGGGATATCCACGCGCGGTCGGAGCTCCTCACTTTTCTCGTGATATCGCATCTTTTTACGAAGCACATCACCGGTCGCTGGATGACACCCGCGAATACGGTCGAGTCAGCCAAAAGCTGGGCGAGAAAGAATTCGCGCGACGGAGACCTGCTTAGTCGTGTGAGGCTTGCATGCTGGGCACAAAACGTCGCCGAGTGCATCAGCTCTGAGACCGGCGTTGCGCTGAGTGCCAATTTCTTCGCGTCGATGTTTGATAGCAGACTTCGTCTTGACTTCGCGGCTCCGACGACGAGGAGCATCTATCGTACGTGCCAACGCCACCTGCTCTCGATATCAACAATGAACTAGCCGGAGCAATTGTCGGTCGCCGGTCGATTTATAAGGCGTTGGCAATTTCTGCTGTGAACGGTCTTCGATTTGAATCGAGGCTGTGCGCGACACCTCAGCCTTGAGTACGTCAGGTGTGCCATCGTTGCTATCGGTGCTGGAATTCTTCGCGCCTCCGCGCTGATTGCCAGCAGTCGAAGGAACCGTTGGTCAAGTGCCAGTGGAGCATTAAAGCGTTAAGCGTCTTACGTTCATTCGAGCCTTGCTCCTGCCGCTTTGCCCAGCTCGTGCATTGTGCCGCCTCGGCCTATCGCGCGCCTCCAAAAGAGCGGCAGTGGTGGACGCGAACGCAGCTCATCTCGCCCATGCGCCCTCGCCAGTAATTCGTTGTTACTACTCTCGCACCGCCGTTTCACATGTGTCCGCCGCCCGCTCCTAAACTCCGAACCGTAGTGACTGACATTGCACTCGAATGTGCGAGGAGTGGGAAAATGAACAAGATTCTCGGCGCAGCATTGGGCCTTGCAGTGCTTGCAGCCTCAAGCGCAGCATCAGCACACGTCGACGTAGCTATCGGGCTGGGTGTTCCCGGAGCCGTGTATGTGCCGGCGGAACCGGTGTATGCACCGCCTCCTGTCGCGTACGGCCCCGCACCCGTGGCAGTCGCTTATGGCGATGACTGGCGAGCTCGCGAATGGCGGGAACGCCGTGAGTGGCGCGAGCGAGAGTGGCGCCGTCACGAGTGGCGTGAACACGAGTGGCGCGAGCGTCATGGATGGCGCGGCTATTGAAGCGACGCAATAAGGCGCCACATTCCGTCAATCGAAACTCTGAGCGTATTCGAATGAACTCTAGCTTGATAAGAACCAGCTTGATTGCAACGACGCTTGCCTTCGCAATGGCAGGCACGGCGAACGCTGCAGGATGCCTGAAAGGTGCTGTCGTCGGCGGGGTCGCCGGACACTACGCTGGCCACCATGCTGTGGTCGGTGCGGTCGGGGGCTGCATGGTCGGTAGGCACCTCGCGAAGCAGCACGCTCAAGAGCAGGCTCAACAGCAAGCCGCACACGGTCAGGCAGCACAGGCGCAATAAAACGGCGCCGGCTCGATATCCCCGGTGGAATCAGGAAACCGCTGGTCCACCGGGCAACTGACAACTACGACTAGGTCGTCAACTCGGCGCCAGAGTCGACTGCGGACACCGGAGCGGCCGCGGTTACGCTCTTCTGCGGTGTCGCTTTCGCCAAAGGTTTTTTGGCCGAGGCTTTGTTCGCCGACACTTTCGCGCTCGCGGACTTCTTGGCAACAGTTTTCTTCGCCGTCGGGGCTTTCTTGGCAGCAGCCTTTTGCACCGGCTTTTTGCCCGCCGCGGCCGCACCCTCAATCAAAAATTTGCTGCGGTTCTTGACGTTAGCAATCCAAGCCGGCGGCCGTGCACGCCCGCTCCAGGTCGCGCCGGTCTTGGGGTCACGATAGAGCGCCGGCTGGGGACCTCTAACATAGTTTCCGGCCTTCGCTGATTTTTTGGCAGCAGGAGCGGAAGACACTGCGCTACCTTCAACCAAAAACTTCGAGCGGTCCTTAGCGTTGGCAATCCAGCCCGGCGCGCGGCCATGACCCGACCATGTCGCCCCCGTCTTCGGGTCGCGGTACTCCGCGGCGGAAGCAGACGGCCTGACGGCGGCCTTAACGCTCGGCTTGGGTCCACGTTTCTTGCCACCAGCATGCGCGTCAATATCCGCAGTCGTTAGACCGTGCTCCGCCATCAAGCTCTTAATCTTCTCGAGAACAGCACTCGACTTTTTTGCGCGGAGCGCATCGGCTTGCGTCTGCAGTCGCGCGATTTTCGCTTGCAAGGATTCTAAGGTCGCCATTTGTCGTTTCTCCCATTGAACTGCCTGCACTATGCCACGTGGATAAGCGCGTCGGCTAGTTCAGCCCTCCACACAGGCGCGACCGGATTCTACGATTGAACGCCCGACGGATAAATATCAGGTTTATCCAGAACGTATCAGCTAGCAAACCGCCGATGATGCCGTCAGCGTCACGTGCAAACACCCGCAGTGTTCCAAAGTCCTTTGCGGTGAACTCTGCGTTATACGCTCGAAGCTGCGCCAGAACGAAACGGTCCTGCTGCACATCGCGGTCATCGGTAAGTTCAATTCTCATGGTCGCTGCGGGTCTCGCGATTCAGGGCTTCGGAGACGATTTCGACACGTGACGCTCGATTGTTTCGACGGCCTGCTCAACGGCAACTAAGGCTGGGTCGACTACGAGACGCTCGCAGTTCCACGGGTCGTATTGACGTTCAAGCACGCTTTTCCAGTTCGGGAGCATGTGGTCAGGGATATCGGCCCGTCTTCCCTCCACCCTCCGACGATGCGTCAGCACATCGGAACAGACAATTTCAACTTGCAGCGCGGGTACCCTTGATGTCTATCTTCCCGGGCGCATGAATTTCAATGTTGCCGCCCGAAATACGGATGTACGCGCCACCGGAGGTCAGCAGAATTTCCTGGTTGGCTGCTGCCTCAACTTTCTCTGTGGCGGACAGTAACCGAAGGGTCTTCTGCGCGGTTATCTCGACGTTGTCCGTATGGGCTTGAATCTCCACCTTCCCCTTTGCGGCAAACAGTTTCATGCCGGCGTTCTGGACGAAGAGGCTGATACGTTGCGCCACGCTTGCGACCAGTGACTTGCCCGTCGCGATATGCGTGCTCTGTCCGCTGACAAAATTCAGCTGCTCGTCCGCCGCAACATGCGTCGAGCGCGGGGTCGACAGCGCGATGCCCGCCGGGCTCGCGAACAGCATCACGGGCTCCTTGAAAGCGTTGGCGTTGCCCGTGCCTCCGCCAGCGGTATTTCCTCCTGACGACGCTCCCGAAACGCTGCTTTGTGTCGCATCGGTGAACGCTTTCAGCGACTCCCGTCCGTCCTTCAGGCTTTCAGCCTGATGAGACTCGCTGGCATCCGATAACGACTCCAGCACACTCCCGGAATTGACGAGCTGCTGCTGCGCGTCACGAACATCGAGTGGTTGACTCGACGAACCGTTCGACGGATGAGTCGAGACGTACAAGCCTTGTCCGGCCCGGACAGCGCCGTAAGCGTCCGACTTCAGGTCAAATCCGCTGCCCAGGTATGAGCCGCGGTTGTTTCCCGACTGCTCGATGAGATAGCCCAGATGCAGATGCGCGTTGGTGCTGGTCGAATATAAATGAACACGGTTCTGGCCGGTCGAATCGTCCATTACCAACTGGTTGTAGCCAGTGCCGCCGTACTCTTTGGACTTGTACCCTGACAGCAATCCATTCGAATGCCAGTGCGGCGATTTCTCAGCATTGAAGACACGGCCAGTGACGATAGGTTTTGACCGCTGTGCTTTTCGTTATCGGTTCATACTGCATCCGTTGCCAGTTGGTCATTAGCCAAAGACCGTTCAATTCAAAACGGGGACAGCCAACGTCGATTTCAGGGGCTGGCACAAGATTCAATCGAATCACACTGTTTATGCAAAATGAATAGAAAGAGAGAGGGAATTCATTGGGTGTCCAACAGGACATCCACAAAGGCTCCGCTTTTGCCTCCAACGCTAGAGTCGGTCCGTTCGCTGTCGCTTCGTAATCACCTCGCGCTCGCCGCATTGTGCGCGGGCGAGGGAAACGGGCACCTGCTCAGCGACCTCATACATGTGTTGTACATGTCCTGGTATCTTCGGGAGGCTGGCTTCGGAACCGCCGACGGCGCACTGTTTCGAGACGCTGCCGCGGCACTTGAGCGCTGCGCGGCTCTGGCAACAGCAGCCGACGTATGGCAGGTGAGCCCAGATGACGCTGCAGTTCTAGAACGGCTGCTGGCAGTTCACGACGAACAACTTGCGAGTACGCCGGTCGGCGTCATGCATGGCGCGCAGAAACGAATAGCGCGATTTGCGAGAAGTGACCGAAAGGTGCCGTGGCAGGAAACAGGCCCTTGACCAGGAAAGACGAGTGGGTTGCGCTCCGCGCGTAACTTCGGTGCGTTCGCGACAGCCGGTAAAATCGGCGCATCGGGAGTGACGGGGAGAATCACCATGCTTGCAAGAGGCGCCTTCGGCGCGATGACGCTGATTACCGAATACGACGCCGCTGGCAACCGCATTCGCTGGCTGCGACTGGAACCCGCGACCGATGGACGAGCCGTCGTGCTCGTGGAAGTCGATGAGCGCAAGCCCGGCGTACACCGTGAAATGCGCCATGAGATAACGCCGTCGGGACTGATTGCCGTAATTCGTGCGCACGGTGTGGCGTTGACAGCCATTGTCGTCCCAACGTAAGCCCCCATCGAGACGATGGCGACGACAACTGCTGCCTACAGTGTGCCCCTCCATCTTCGGGCGACAACCCGATGCACTCAGGCACCGACCATTCGGCCTATGCGGCGGCTGCACCGTTATGACCGACTGCTTGCCTAGGACATGGAGCGACGGGCGCAGCAACCACATTTCGCCGGCACAGGCCTGCTGCAGAACCAAGTCACCCGGCGCACAAAAAGGCCATCCCCCGCCCCGACGGCGCTGGAACCTCGTATCTCCGTGCGGCCGCAATCTGCCTCAGACCTTGCATGACCGTTCCAAGGGTTCTATCGAGGAACTTGGACGGCATAGGGAATCCAGGCAACATGCGCTCATTTTCGGTCCGGGCGCACGCGACGGACGGCCGCTACGCCCGAGTTGCGGTGGCGCCGCGCCTTGTTTGAAGATGACTCTAACTATTCCACTGAAAGCGAGCGCCCGGTCCTTTCCTCGTTCTACCGGACGCTGCCAGTCTGTTTCTAGCTCCCACCGAAAAAGATGTTGCATTGTGGGGTCGTGCCGCAGGGCCTTGCACGTTTCGCGCCGCCTTGCACTTTCGTATCGGGCATGCCGCCGTATGCCTGGGTCGCCGCACTCGGTGCGACGTCTGAAGTCACAGCATTTTGAGTTGCGGCAGGCTGTGTCGTATCTGGCATTCCTTGCGAATGCGCCAGGCCGGCCAAAACAACCAGCCCTGCTGCGGAAGCAACCATCAGTCGCGTTTTCACGTTGGCTCCTGAAATACATTGAGTTTCCAATCGATGTGATTGGTCATTCGCGAACGCCGGAATCGTCGTTCACCTGAGATACTCAGACACGCGTCTTTCAGGTCTGCGGGCCTGATGCCCGAGGCCAAAGCTCTAAGTCGTTGGAAAAGACGGAAATGCAGTGCGCCGAGCGGAGTTCCCGGACGGAAGGTGGCGTGCGAACTGGCAGTGTCAACGAATTTTGTGGACCCTCGACACGTAATAATCGCCCTGCATCTATGTTATAGGGCGGGCGATACGGATGCGGAAGTGAATATTCATGGCGCGCTCTACTTGCTGCCCCCCATCGCGCCTTTTTACGCCAGCTCTAGGCGTAATCGCTGACCGTCTGGCGGATTTGACCAGCGACAGGTTTAGACGAGTTGCCACCGACATTAAACCGCTCTTTGGCGACGAGACCTGATGGCTTTCACCACGTCGCTTCGAGCAACCGCACCGGAATTCCTGCCGTCGGGATTCCCATGTACCTCGAATACTCCTTTTCAGAACTGATGGGCCGGGTCAGCATTGTGAACGTCCGAGGCGTATCAGAATGCTTTTCCAGCGCAGCTGACGCGGCCTGACTTCCCGTGCGGCGCCCGCGATGCGCTCAAGTGCTGCGGCCTCCGGCGAGCCCTTCATTTCTGCCATCACGTCCTGGTCGCCAGCGCGGCTAATGCCGCAAAGTCATGATTGATTGAACATCATGGTTACGCGGCTTCGTGCCTCGCCATGAGACATCACCCACAGCGTGCACCACGGCGCGGACTCGTCGGGAATCGGCACCACCAGTTCCTCGATAACTTGGGACAACGTGTTCCAGACACGCGAAGCGGCGTTTGGGCGATGAAAAAAGTTGTTCGACACCCAGCGAGAGCGCGACAGCGGTCAGGCTGTAGTCAGCGGGGACGATAGTGCCTGAGAAGGCGCCGCAGTGGCCCTAAAGTGCGGCCGAACGGAACGCGGGTAGACCGTCGGCGCCGCTCTCCCTCAGACTGATTCCGGCGCTACCGGCGCCGAGCAGGTTCAGCGCCATATCGGCTAGCGTCTGCAGCACGGCGCCCTTCAGCGGCGCGAGCGCACGCGCCCAGCCGGTGCAACGCACTTTTGTCGAAGCCTGCCCCCATAGCCCGACGGATAAAGACGATTCGCACTCGCCTGAAGGGACGTGGTCCAAACGCACTACGTCATGCGCTCACACGATAAAGCATCCCGTCGGCGTCCCCTGCCGCAACTTCCACGGTCACACCTCGCAAACCGCCGACCGGCGACATCGCGTTGAAAATGAAGAAACGCATCACTTCAGTCCCGCCCCGGACGCAGTCCTCCGTTCTGGCATTCGTTCTTGTACGGCGCCTTGCGGGGGACTATCTTTAAGTTGCTTCTCATTCAGGAGACGGCCATGGACTGCAGGGTGGTAAGTGTGCATTTCGACAGCCGGCACCTGTTTGTCGACCTGGCTGACGGTCGGGCTGTCCAGTTTCCACTGGACCGGTTCCCTGCCCTGCGGGCAGCGACAACAGCGGAGCGCGGGCATTTCGCAATCTCTTTGGACCGCCAGCAGTTGTACTGGCCGGAACTGGACGAAGAGATGAACATCACCGCCTTGTTTCAGTCCTCGCGAGACCACACGCAACACTAGCGGCTTTTTCTGAAGAGCAAATGCTGCAAGCAGGGCGCCGAGCGCCTCAAACAGCCACACTATTTACCCGGTCGGTTCGGGAAAATGGCGTCTGGTTACTGAGTGGTTATGCCAGTAAGCCGCGAAATAAAAGTCCACGGTTCATCGCGCCAGTAGACGATATGCTGCCTTGCGACGGCAGACCTGGCAGGCCGCGCACCTGCGAGACTCATTGATGCTGAGTCCTTCATCGTGGCGGGATGCTCCCTGCATAAAGCTAACACAATCCAGGTGGCCGGCTCGTCGCCGGCTTCGCTGGTCCCCGCGTCGCTCGACCGTATCACGTGCGCGCACCTCGACCACCTATACTTACGAACCATCCGCGAAATCAATCGACGGGGATATCGGCAACAGAGTTCAGAACATATGGCATATCAGGGTATTGAAATCGCTCAACTGCGCGCACAACGAGAAGCATTGAACAAGCAACTGGCTGAAGCCAAGGAACGGGAGACCCTCCTCGTGTTGAGCGAAATCGTGCAAAAGATGGGTGAGTACGGCATCTCCGTCTCCGAGCTGACGGGGCGCAAGGTAGGCGTTCAAGCAAATGAGCTTGCAGCAAAGTACCGCGACCCCGTAAGCGGCTCGACGTGGAGCGGCCGTGGGCGAGCACCCGCCTGGATTGCAGGCAAGGACCGCAATGAGTTCCTAATGGACAAACGTGCCGCTTCGCACGCCAGGGTGCAAGGGGTGCTGTTTTCTGAAGGGCATTGAACAATTCGCGTTGCTCACCGTCTCGTCTGAGGTTGTCATTTCCGGGCCCTTACCTTCGCCCCGCGAGAAAGCTGCCAAACCCGGCCGCGAATCTGGGCAGCGCCGTAACTTCTCGCCGCCGATGGAAACCTGAAACGGAACAAATCCTCGGGATACGCCAACGTCTTACTTGGCTGACGCGGGGCGGTTGCTGCGCAGGCAATGCGACTCCAGGCTCGGACAACATCAATTTGCGCTTCACACATTGCGCGATTGGGTGCAGCCAACACGCACGGCGCTGTCACGTCGCAACCGCGAGCTCACTGCCTCGCCGCCCACGCCGCGTGGCCGCGTGGCCGCCAAGCGGACGTTGTGTCAGCAGCAAACGCCGTCGCAAGCTATCACTTCTTGCCGCGCCTACATCGGCGGTCAAGCCTGGATTTCGCGCAAGACACGGCGTATCTGCACGCGGCTTTTCGGTAGGAAAGCGTTTCAGCGGCCCATAGGCGCGCTGTTTGCCGAGGCTAGTGGTAACGATGGCAACCGCGGCGTAACCGCTCCGGGATAGCGACGCCACGGGGCACTTTTGTCGCGCCCGCGTACTCGACCGGCTTTGCGTGGTAGGTACCGCGCAAGTCTGCAAGGCTTGCAATGGGTGACGGCGAATTATGCGCACCTGATAAACATGATAGTCGCACCTTTGCGCCCACGCGGGATGCCGGTGTTGTCTTGTGCAACGAGGTGCGGGACCTAAAACACGCCGCTCGCTTCGTACGACTTGAAGAACACGAATGAGCAACCTCTGAGTTGTCAGGTCGGGGAATGGCTCACACCGGTGCCCGCGGCGACAGCTCATTTGACAGCTTGTCTGAGGAAGAACCACGCGCGCACCCTGGAAGACGTCTCGACGCGCACGTAGCGTCGCGGGCCTGTTCTTGTGTGTCTGAACGATGACGTCAGTTGGTACGTATTCCCGCAACCTGCCAACCGCGGAGTTTGACCACCGAGCATCCTCTCATGCGGCAACTGACGCCGCCCTCTGGCGGCGGTCGCCGCTTGGCCGCAGTAAATCGTAGCGCTAACAATTCGACGCGGGGCGCGCGAGCACTTTGGCGCGATGCGCTGATAACGAAACAGGACGCAGCGGGTCCTCGCGTAGCGTGAGTATTCTCATTGCGTTTTCGGCAAGCCAGCATATAAATAAACCAGTTCCTTGCGCCTAACAGTGGCTGGCACGAAGTCGAGCTGACAACGGTGGCCCGAGTGCCTTCTGTGTTGGCTTGCCGCCAACATGAAAGAGCACGGCCAAGAGAATTCTGAGGTGACCTATGGCAGCAATACAGCACGTTTTCGTTCTGATGCTTGAGAATCGTTCGTACGACAGCGTGTTTGGATGGTCAAACCTGACTGGAGTTACACCGGGAGGTGAAACCACAATCGCCCACGGACTGCCGGCGACGCCCATAGTCAATTTCGGACGGTCAGGGATGGCTTATCAGCTTGGAAAGGGTGCGCCCTACGCGCTCGGCTTTGACCCGGGGCACGAATTTACCGACGCCTGTGTCCAGCTGTGCGGGCTACAGGTTGCCAGCGGAGACACCGTGCGTAACGACTCCCTCGTTTTCGGTCCGAACGGTTATCCACCTTTTGCGACGGACGCTTCGACGATGGGCTTTGCCGCGACGTATGAGGACCATTTCGACGTAGTAGCCGACGCTTTCAACGCCTTCACACCGGACCAGCTCCCGGTACTGAACTTCCTGGCCCGCCAGTACGGTGTGTGCGATAACTGGTTCGCATCGATGCCGGGACCAACGTGGCCGAATCGTTTCTTTGCCGTGGCGGGCACCTCGTCCGGGCTCGACCATTCTCCTAGTGACGCGCAAGTTGTGGAAGCGGTGTTCTTCAACGCGCCACTTTTCACGTTTCCAAATGGGACCGTTTTCTCAAAGCTTCAGGACTCCGACTGGCTTATCGTGCAAGGCGACGTTGCACAGGCCCGTGGTATTCACGGCATGCAAAATCTGCTCAGTCGTTTCGTTCGAACCGATACGCTGCTTGCCCGGCTTGCTGATAGTTCATTAACCGAGAAATTTATCTTTATCGAGCCAACGTACGATGCGAAGAATGACTTCAGGAACGGCAATTCGATGCATCCGGCCGGCGACGTTCGAAAAGGGGAAGCGTTAGTCAAGCAAGTGTACGATGCCATCAGTGGCAGCAAACTATGGTCGAGCAGTGTCCTGCTCATCGTCTTCGATGAGCATGGCGGCTTCTTTGACCATGTGACACCTCCGAATGCGCAGCCGCCGGGCTCGCCGGAAAATGGCCGCCTGAAAACCCATAACTTTGCGTTTGACAGGCTAGGCGTACGCGTACCGGCCATCGTCGTCTCTCCATTCGTTCCTGCTGGCACCATTGACCATTCGGTGTACGACCACAGCTCAATTCTGAAAACAACGGATATGCTGCTTGGGCTCAACGGAGCCCTCAACTTGACGGCGCGCGTGAGCGCAGCGGACAGCTTCTCGAAGATGTTGAGCCTTTCTGCCCCTCGCTCCGATATCCCGCAATGCCCGTCGCCCGTCGCTGCAAGCGGTGACTCGCGGCCCACGAGCGAAGGCGCTCCGCGGTCGAAGGACCCTTTTCTGCCACTCTATGCGCATCGCTAGAACCGGCGGCTCACACCAGGACATCCGGCCCCCGACAAGCGACCATCGTAGTGAACTCAGGCGACCGCCTCCTTCTGGCGACTCCGAGTGGCAACTTCAACCGCAGACTGGCGTGAAAGACGCGCATGCCGCGACAGCAGAACGTCAGTCATTTCATCATAGGCGCCGACGTGCCAACCGTCGTCGGTGCCCTCGGAGTGGCGCGTCTCGGCTGGTTAGCGCGTTCCGAGCGCTGTACAGCCAACTATCGTCACTTTTCCCAACGTGATGTTGCCAAGGACGGAGCCGAAACTCTTCGCTCGAGTCGAGCATTACCCTTCAAATCTCTACCTGCGCTCCCAGTTCGATGACCCGATTGGGCGGAATCTTGAAGTAATCAGCCGCGTCGCGGGCGTTGCGAGACATCGCGGAATACAGGGCCTCCCGCCATAGCGCCATGCCGGATTTCGGCGTGGCGAGGACTGTCTGGCGGGCGATAAAGAAGGAGGTTTGCATCGGGTCAATCGAGAGTCCAGCATGCCGACCTGCTTGCAAAGCGCGTGGTATGTCGCGCTCATCCGAGAACCCATAGTAGACGTTGACTTGATAGCAGTGATGTCCAAGCGGGACCACCTTGATGCGTTCCCTATCCGGAACTCTGGGGATGTCGGTGGCGTACACAGTCAAAAATATCGTTCGTTCATGTAGCACCTGGTTATGCAGTAGGTTATGCAATAGCGCATGGGGTACGCCGTCACCTTCCGCACGGAAGAAGATGGCCGTACCAGGCACGCGCAGTGGCGGATTGATGAAGAGCGACTGGAGGAACTCGTCGAGAGGGATGAGTTGGCGTTGCAGGCTTTGGAATACCAGTTCGCGCCCCCTACGCCACGTCAGCATGAGCATGACCATCAGCGCACTGATTGTTAGCGTAAACCAGCCGCCGCTAATGATTTTCAAACTCGTGGAAGAGAACAAAGCGACGTCAATCGTCAAAAAGAATCCAGTCGCTGCGACCGAAAGCAACAGCGGAAATTTCCAGCCGAAACGAACAACGAAGAACGTCAGCAGCGTCGTCGTCAACATCGTAGCGGTCGCAGCAATGCCATAGGCGGAAGCTAAATTGGAAGACGAGCCGAATCCCACGACGGCCAATATGACAGCCGTTAGCTGGAGCCAGTTGACGAGTGGGATGTAGATTTGCCCCTTTTGACTTTCAGAGGTCTGGCGGATGCGCATACGGGGCAGGAAGCCCAGCGCAATAGCTTGCTGAGTCACTGAAAATGCACCAGAGATTGTCGCCTGCGATGCGATAACGGTCGCCATCGTCGAGAGCACAACAAGCGGATAGACGCTCCAAGGGCCAAGTTGCAGAAAGAAAGGATTCGAAACCGCTGCCGGATTCGATAACAGCAAGGCGCCTTGCCCGAGGTAGTTGAGTGCCAGCGCGGGAGCGACGATAGAAAACCAGGCTAAGCGAACGGTCTTCTTGCCAAAATGGCCCATGTCAGCATACAGCGCTTCGGCACCGGTGAGCGCCAGGACAACTGCACCGAGGGCGACGAAGGCCAACCACCCGTTGTGGATGAGAAAGCCGAGGGCGTGGAGCGGATTGAAGGCAATCAGAATGACCGGGTTCTTAGCGATATTAGCAACGCCCATCGCAGCAAGCGTGATGAACCAGACCAGCACAATCGGGCCGAACCATTTTCCGATACCAGCTGTGCCCCTGCGCTGCAACAAGTACAGTGCAACCAGAACGGCCAATGTCACAGGGATAACATACGGCTTAAGAGCAGGTGCGGCCACTTCCAACCCTTCAATGGCCGACAAGACTGAAATGGCTGGCGTAATCACACCGTCGCCGAAAAACAGCCCTGCGCCGACCATGCCAAGTAGCATCACCGGATAGTACCAACGGGATTTCTGAGTGACCGACGATAGCGCTAACGCGGTCATCGCCATAATGCCGCCTTCCCCTCGGTTGTCCGCCCGCAAAACAAGAGTTACGTACTTGAGGGAAATCACGATTATTAGGCCCCACAAAATCAGCGAGACCACCCCCAGCACATTGACGGGGACAGGCGAAAGACCGTGATGTTTCGCGAATACCTCCTTCATTGTGTAAAGCGGACTGGTTCCAATGTCGCCGTACACAATTCCAATGGCAGCCAGCGTCAGCGCAGCAATGCTACTTTTATTGGAGTCTGTAGTCACGACGCCGCCTCATTGTTGAGCCTCAAAGCATCTAACGGCGGAGCGAACTGCTGCTCCAGCCCACTACAACATCTGCAACCGTCGCATCGCATCCGACCTCCTCTTACGTTCCAGCAGTTCCCCGCGACGGCGCTTCCCAACTTTTGATAGTGATTATAGGCGGGGGCCATTCTTGCCCGCTCCGAATCCGTAGCCGCGAAGTTCGCGCAAGTCTATGCATTCGGGTTGGCAGGACGCTGCATGGAAGTATGCGCACTCCAAAGCAAGACGTTGGCTTGCTGATACTCATGGCGGTGATGGAGGTCTTCCCGGGAGCCCTTTATGCATTCGTGGTATGTCGCCGGCCAGCGGGTCTGGTCTCACTGTTTCGAGTGGGAGCTGGCGCGGTCTCGAAACTGGGTAGCGGTCATATCGGCCCGAACGCGCAGGTCGTGGCGGTAAATGCCGAGACGCACAACTTCTGCTTTCCACTCAAAAACTTTCGCGGGCACCTGTCCTATCGCCTTTAGTAGACGCTGCCTTGGTTCTTACAGCGCTGGGCGAGTAGACTTGTTCCAGTGCGCCGAGGGAGACGTTCAGGAAATGACCAAGGATTCTGCAATCAAAGCTCTTCTATTCGATGTCTTTGGCACCGTCGTTGATTGGCGAGGCGGTGTTGCGCGACACGTGGGCCCGTTTCTCGGCCGTCGCAACATGGCCGTCGACGCCACCGAGTTCGCAGATGCATGGCGACGCGAATATTCGCCCGCTATGGAAGAAATTAGAAGTGGACGACGGTCGTTTGTCCGCCTTGACGTTCTTCACAAAGAGAATCTGGTCAAGGTCTTGCGCAGCTTCGGCATTGACATCGACTCGGTCACCGCCGACGAACTTGACGAGCTGAACCTTGCCTGGCATCGGCTAGACCCTTGGCCCGATTCTGTGGAAGGGCTATTGAGGCTCAAGCGTCAATTCATTATCGCGCCGCTTTCAAATGGAAATATTAGACTGATGGTGGACATGGCGAAGCGTGCCGCGCTTCCTTGGGACGCCATTCTCGGCGCGGAAGTAGTCAGAGCGTACAAACCATCGCCGCAAGTCTATGCTGACACAACCGATATTCTCGGATTTAGCCCCGCCGAGGTTTGCATGGTCGCGGCGCATAACGGCGATTTGGCGGCAGCGCGTCAATGCGGCCTGAAGACCGCGTTTGTCCTTAGGCCAGTCGAACATGGCCCCGGCCAACAGAGCGACTTACGCGCTGAACAGTCATGGGATTATGAAGCGGCAGACCTAAACGACCTTGCGACACAACTAGGTTGCCCGACTTAACGGTTCCCCAACGTTGAGCCTCTGCCCAGGTTTTAAGCAACCAAGCATCGAACAGGACCAAGCTTGCGATGAAAGGCTCGTCGGGTCGCTGGATGCTGTGCTCAACTAGCAAACGCATCCAGGATTTCCTGCTCCTCCGAGTCCCTGCGGAAGCTTCGCGCTGACCGCTCATAGATGATTTCTTTCCCAGCTATATTGCGAATGACGCTCATCGCTTACCGAATACGACGCCGCGTGCAATCCCAGGCGCTGGCTGCGACTGGAATCGGAGACCTATGGACGAGCCGTCGTGCTGGTGGAAGTCGATGAATGCAAGCCCGGCATACACCGGGAAATTCGCTATGAGATAACGCCTTCAAAGCTGATTGCTGTAATTCGTGCGCACGGTGTGGTGATGCCAGCAAAGCCGCATGCTGACACGGCCGTAGCGGACCCGGGCTGAGCACCGCCAAGACGCCCCTTTCCCGTCGACGAGGCCGGTTGCGGCCTTAGACTGTCGTGTTCTTCGTGCCTTGGATGGCCGTCCTCAAAGCCCTCGTGCATGCTTGCCGCTCGATAAACGGCCGACGCACTGCAAAAACTACGTCGCAGGCTCGCCCAGACATAGCTTTTCGGGCGGCCCACCATTCCAAGGGGACGGCTGCCTGCGCAATGCGCCGTTACAGCGAACAACGCGGGTCGGCGACGCTTTCCGCAGAAGCAATCTGAAGCCACTCACTGTGCACTGGAGGCTGCGGTATCGGATGCGCCTTTGGCCTGCGAGTCCTTTTGCGGCTTTCGGGTGGGTGGCATCGTCGCATGCGAACCTTTTGACATCGACGTGGCACCGGCAGTACCTCCCGAATTCGGCGCATTCATACCTGCGCCGCCCTGGCCAGCACCGTTCGCGCCACCAACGCCAGCCCCGCCAGCACCCACGCTCGTACCACCGCCACCACCACTGCCACCACCGCCGGCGCCCTGAGCGAACGCGGCACTGACAGACGCCAGCGCCAGAGCTGAGCAAAGTACTGCTGCTTTCATCGTCTTCATGATTGCACCCTCGATAACTCGGACGCCGGCTTCCGCGCACGCAGAGCCGGCGTCCATGAGAACCGTGTTCAGATGTCGCTCGGCGGCAAGTCTTCTACGCCGCGGGTCGACGACCAGTACGGTTCGCGGTTGTAATACTGATGAACCGTGGTGCCCCAAGTGGTATCCGCCATTGACGGCCAGTGGTCCTTGTCAAAGCCCGGGTCGTCCTTGATGCGTTGAGCATCAATGCTGACGCGAAAACACTTTGCATCGGTATCCAGCGTGAGCGCGTTCCACGGTATTGCATGCAGGTTCGTGCCCATGCCGAGGAAGCCGCCTTCGGACAGCACTGCGTATGCAATCCTGCCGCTGCGTACGTCAAGCATGATGTCGGAAATTTTGCCCACGTCCTCGCCGTCCGACGAAATCACCTGCGTATCGTCGAGCGTCGCGGCGGCCATCACCTCCGGCCCTGGGCCCTCTCCCGTGCCGCTGCCGACAATGTCCGCGCCGCTGGTTCCCGATGCGGTGCCTTGCGGGTCTAATGTGCCCATGATGTCCTCCTTGTGTAATCGTGCAGACGTTCATGCGCAACGCATATGCCCGCAGCGCGGGACATGGCGCCTGCCCTTCGTCGGTATTTTTATAAGACGAATTAGCGAGCATCGTGCGGCGAGTGTCTTTGGCGCGCCAGCATCTGGGGACCGGCTTGAACAGCGAGCGAGCCGCGAACCCCCGTAGGTACGCGGCTTGCGAAAAACAGATGTGTGCTGCTCTTTCGACCATTTCGCATCATGTCCACTGTGCTGCTCGTCGACGATGACTTTGAAAACCGATGGGCGCTGCAACTGGCATTGGAAAGTCGTGGACATCAGGTCGTGCTAGCGGAGAACGGACACGACGCACTGACCAAAGCCGTTGCACACTTTCCAGAACTGGTAGTCACCGATTTACAGATGCCCGAGGTGGATGGCAGAGAGCTTTGCCGGCGTCTGAGATGCGCGCCCGTATTTGCAGGCATACCGATAGTCCTGCTGTCGGCCATGCCCGAGCCTGTCGATGAGGTTTGCTACTGGACTGTTTTTCTACGAAAGCCCGCGTCAATGGAGGTGTTGCTGGACATCGTCGATACGTTCATCGCTGCACGCCTCACGTACAAGCGTGCACCCCATACCGCGGCGCATCACGCCGCAGCGCGCTGGCAAGCCATCGATTCTCGTTGCTGGCCGTAGTTGTAGTCCGGATTGCGGTTCGCTGACGGAATCGGCTCGCCCTATGAAAGGGCCTCATTACCAAGCCACTTTCCTCGGACAAGGTTGTACACATCCTTTCTAACCGTGCTGGCGGAAGGCTGCACGGTATCGTATGACCGTCTTTGCGCAGCGCCGTGATGCTCGGTCCAGGCTGACGCTATCGCCATAGGCGACTTGCTGCATACGAACATGCTGCAGGTGCCGGGACTCTGAGCTGCCGCTGGCAGCCCCAAAGCCAAAAAGAGTTCCATCCAGCATGTGGCTTTATGTCTAAGTAACTCTTCCTGAGTGAAAGATGTTTAAAGACATATATAGCGAACAGAGTTTTAATTTTTCACCAGACGACCACTTTAGATTACCGACCATTGGCTGCATCGTGCGATGCTACCCACGCAATGGATTCGCGATTCTGCGAAAAGGCGCACTCGGCCTTGCCCTTGCTGACAGACAGCGTCACCGGCACGAGCTAACTGTCTCACCTTGACTTACCGGACAGAAACGCTATTACTCACCTGTGCGACCACAGGACATGCGGCATGCCTTCCGGACCTCGCCATCGAGTAGGACCCGTCGTGCGCCTATGCGCCGCACAGTACATCCGCATGTCGACCGACCATCAGGAATACTCCCCGGTTTTCCAGCGGCAGGCTATCGCCGAGTATGCGCGCGCACACAGCATCCGCATCGTCAGCGACTATGAGGACGCCGGTATCAGCGGGCTGACTTTCCGGCAGCGGCCCGCGCTTGTGCAGCTTCTGCTCGATGTTGAAAACCCCAAACGCAGGTTCAGCAAGGTGCTTGTCTTCGACGTCAGCCGATGGGGGCGTTTCCAGGATGTCGACGAGGCGGCGTTTTATGAATACGCGTGCAGGCGCGCAGGTGTCGACGTTATTTATGTGGCCGAGTCTTTCTCGAATGACGGCAGTCCGGCGACGTCTGTCATGAAGGCGCTGAAGCGGGCGATGGCCGCGGAATTCAGCCGGGAGATGTCCCGCAAGGTGTTCCTCGGGCAGTGCCTTAACGCTCAACGCGGGTTTCATGCCGGTGGGCCGCCGGGGTACGGACTGCAGCGCATCCTTCTTGACGGCAAGCGCGAGCAGAGACGTCCGCTTGGTCAGTACGAGTACAAGAGCGTGCAGACCGACCGGGTCGTCATCGCACCGGCGGCGGCATCCGAGGCGTCGCTCGTCAGGAAGATGTTCGAATGGTATGCAACGCAATCGGTGACCGGGGCGGGTATCGCGAGGCGGCTCAATGAGTTTGGCCTGCGCAACCGTCACGGTCGCGCCTGGCAGGCGCAGAACGTCCGCCGGATACTTCGCAGTGAGGCGTATATCGGCACGAACGTCTACAGCCGGACCTCGTCAAAACTTGACGGCAAGTGGGAGCAGGTGCCCCAGCACGACTGGATACGCGTGGAGGACGCGTTCGAGCCCGTGGTGGAACGGCGTGTCTTCACTGCCGTCCAGAAACGAATGGATTCCGCCCGGCGCAAACCCACGCGTGAGGAGATTCTCGATGGCCTGCACAAGGTCATGAGGCGGGCCGGCGAGCTCAACCAGGCCACGCTGAAACGTTATCGCAGCGCGCCCTCCGTTGAGCAGGTCATGAGGGAGTTCGGTAGTCTCTACGACGCATATGAGGCAGTCGGGTATGTGCCGAAGCTGGCCCCGGAGCGCTCTGCGAACAGGCACGCAGAGAGAAAAATTGAACAACAGGTCTCGCAGGTCGCCATTCAGACGTTGCAGTCCCACGGCCACGAAGTCCGTTACGAAAAGCACACCAGCACATTTTGCGTCGACAACTGGCTGAGACTGAACCTTGCCGTTCGCAGCCCGTGGCTCATCGGCGGCCACCTGCCCTATTGGGTCGCACGTTGGCCGGACAGCTTCCCTGTCGACTTCCTTGTCTATGGCCGCATTGAACGGGCAGGCACAGACCTGCTCGACTTCCATATCTTCCCGCGAGGCAGTCTGGTGCCTGGAGCATTCACCGTTGTCTGCCGCCACGGACAGACGCATTTCGGCATGTACCAGCGGCCCGACCTGCGCTCATTGCTGGCTATCGCCGAGCGCGTACCCCTCGCAATAACGCCCGTTGATTACACGACCGGGAGCGGACAATGAAGCCGGCACACGGCGGTGCACGAAGTGTCGCGGGTACGGCTGCACCTGGGGGTCGGCATGACAAGACGGTGCCTCATACGCCAGGCGCGCGCGGTCGTCCAACTTCGGAGTCGAAGGCGCAATCGGTTCTGACACAGGAACTGCGCAGACAACGCAACATCGTGAGTCGCATGAGTGATACCGACGGTGAGGTTGCGCTGGTGCTCGACATTCTGCGGGAGCTGACGCGTGACCCGGCCTTCGTGGCGCTAATGAACACCCGGGGCTTCACGACGCTTCCCCGGCTCCTTCACGAGCGCCTGACCGGCCGTCCGCGATGAGGAAAGCGCGAAGCCCGCGATTCATATGCCGCACCGTTGGTGCGGGCGGTCTGGTGCCCGTGAACCTGTGCTCCGAAGCCGCAGCGATGGTGGCGGAACAAACGCTGCCAGCACGGACAGCGCAGGCGCTCGAGAAAATGTCCCCGGCGCGCCAGGTTGAGGCCGTCTCCATGATGGTCCGGCAGGACAATCTCACCGGCGATTTCGCTCGCGCACTGCTGGCAGCGACGCCCGCGAGCATGCGGATAGATGCTGCGCATGGTCACGTTTCACATCCTGATTGCGTGCGTCGACTGGGTCGCATTGTGCAAAGACTCACCGCACTACAGCAGGATGCGGAATGCCTGCGGTCTCGCCATGACGGGAACCTGCTACTTCTGACACTGGCTGCCGGTTGGGCCAGAGGATGGGTTCACGACGTCGTCATCGCGCAATGGCTTAAGTCGCGCCGACCCGATTGCGGGGCGATGCTAGAGCGAGTTGTGCAGGACGCGGACCACGCGATTGTGCCCGGCCGCCGCATGAAGCTTGCCTACGAAGTTGCCGGCGGCACGGTGGCTGTCGCGCATCGAAGCAAACGACGCAAAAAGAGGTGTCTGTAGGCAGTCAAAATTTGCTTCAGAAGGAGCCCGAATCAACCAGGTGCGTGAGGCAGTGCTGGTAGATTTCCCGCGCCAGGGGCGAGCGGAAGTCGAGCCGCAGGTTTTCGCAAAAGAGCGCCGGGACGGATTTGGGTGTCACGGCCGGTTGCAACGTCTTCTCGAGACGTCGGGCGATATCCACTGCCTGGGCGGACAGCATCACGCGCTGCATGACATCGGCGCCTCCCCCGTTCGTTTTGAGCCAGAGCTGCGTTGACTCGACGACATGCGCGGCCGACAGCCATTCGCCCGTCATCTGCCGGGCAAGCAGATGCGCTGCGACGAGGTAGGCAAGCAGCTCCGCGCGGGCGCGCGGGTCGAGGTTAAGCGGGTTATTCACTCTTTTACAGGAGCCATAGTGCGGTTAGACGGAGTCAGGCGGCCAGCCGATGCTCGTAGCATGGCCGGTCCCTGTCGTCCAGTATCGCGTACATTGCCTCCAGGTTCGACGGGTCGGGGTTAAGCCACGCGTCGACGTTTTCCGGCTTGATGGGGATGATGCACCGGTCGTGACCGGCAGCTGCAATCTCCGGTGGCGGCTCGTCGGTGATGGCGGCGAACGAGAGTAAGTCGGGTTCACCGGGCGCAGTCCATCGCGACCAGAGGCAAGCCACATGCATCAGTTGGCCGTTGGCCGGACGGAATTCGAGCACTACGTTCTCGTCGCGCTCGTGCGTCTCGAGAAGCGTGCCTTCAAATTTCGCCTTGCTCACGTTCTCGTAAAACACCTCGACCAGCAGAATGCCGTGAGTATGTCCAAAGCACGGTTTCCAGAATCCTTGCAGGCTGTCCCTGCGGGCGTTATAGGTTCCGGGGAATTTCATATCGTAAGACGCCGGCTTACCAGCAATGCGGCATTGATAACGCATCGGCTTGACGACGCGCTTTCCATTTTCTGAAATCATCACAGGCGCGTAGTAACCTGGGAAAATGCGCGAGTCCCGCGGTTCAGGCTCCGAGCGCTGAAGGTCGTCAATTCTGGCCTTGGCCCAGGCAATCTTGTCGGTCGCTATGCGCCGACTTTCGGTGGCCGCCTTCGTAGTTTTCGTCTGCAGCGTACGCTCGGCATCGGCCAGCCGCTTGCGCTGTTTGAACAGTTCCTGCTCGAGCTTTGTCGCCTGTGCAGCATTGAACCGGCCGATGAGGGTAGCGATTTCTCGTTCCGCTTCGTTCTCTGGTTGCGCGAATGCGGCCTCCATGGCCTTCGGTACCTTCGCCTTGCTGATGTCTTCGGCTCGCTCAAAAAACAGGCGCGCAAACTCGTGAATGTCCATGATGGCGCCGAAGGTCCGCACAAATTTTCGGTAGTCCGCGACTATCTGGGCCGAGTAGCACATCGGTTCCTCCGGTATCCATCACATGAGTGGGCCGCTGATGAAGGGCCCTTAGCTGGAATCTACACCGAATCTACACCTTTACTGCTCGCCGGCGGCCGGCGTCGGCAACCGCATGAAGCGGCCAAACGTCAGCAGAAATTCCTGCTGACAGAATGCAGGCCGCCCAACAGATGCGACATGTCGACAAGCCGCTGCGCTACCAGATGCCGCACCTCGCCCTGACACTGCCAGACCCCGTAGACGGCCAGCAGCGACGCACTGAGCGCCTCCTTGCGCTGCTTTTCCAGCAGAGTCGGCCAGATGATGACGTTCACGTTGCCCGTTTCGTCTTCGAGCGTGACGAACACCACGCCCTTGGCCGTGCCTGGCCGCTGGCGCACGGTGACGAGACCACAGCCGCGCGCGAGCCGGCCATCCCGGTAGGTGCGCAACGTGGCCGCCGGCATGAGGCGATTGGCGAGCAACTGCGGGCGCAACAGTTCCAGCGGATGACGACCGAGCGTGAGGCCCACCGAGCGATAGTCCGCCACGATGTCGTTCGCTTCCGAGGGCGCGCCGAGTTCCGGCGTTTCATCCTCGACGGCTGCGGCGGCCAGCATGTCCTTCTCGGGCACCGCCGCCACCGACTGCCAGAGCGCCTCGCGCCGGTTGCCGGCAAGCGCGGCGAGCGCATTCGCGTCAGCCAGAATATGCAGGTCCCGACGGTCGAGTGCCGCACGGCGCGCGAGGTCTTTCACGCTCGCGAAAGGCCGTACCGCGCGCGAGTTTTCAATCCGCTCGGCCGTGGCTTCCTTCATGCCCCGCAGCAGCGAGAGGCCAAGGCGCACTGCGGGCCGCTTCTCGCCGGCCAGATTTTCGAGGGACGAATTCCATCCACTAATGGTCACATCGACCGGCAGCACCTTGACGCCGTGGCGCTGCGCATCCTGCACCAGCTGCGAAGGTGAATAGAAGCCCATCGGCTGGCTGTTGAGCATCGCGGCGAGAAATGCCTCGGGCTCGTGACATTTCAGCCAGCTGCTCGCGTACACGAGCAGCGCGAAACTCGCCGCATGGCTTTCCGGAAAACCATATTCGCCGAAGCCCTTTATCTGTTCGAAGATGGCTTCGGCAAACGCAAGGTCATAACCCCGCTCCTGCATCCCAAGGACGATGCGGTCATAGTATTTTCCGAGGCCACCCTTACGCTTCCAGGCGGCCATGGCGCGCCGCAACTGGTCTGCCTCGCCCGCGGTGAAGCCTGCGGCGAGAATGGCGACCTGCATCACCTGCTCCTGGAAAATCGGCACGCCGAGCGTGCGGCCCAGTGCGGTCTTCAGAGCATCGCTCGGATAGGTGACCGGCTCAAAGCCCTGGCGACGGCGCAGATAGGGATGAACCGCCCCGCCCTGAATCGGACCCGGTCGCACGATGGCCACTTCAATCACCAGGTCGTAGAACGTGCGCGGTCGCATCCGTGGCAGCATCGACATCTGCGCGCGCGATTCAATCTGGAAGACGCCTACCGTGTCGGCGGCCGAAATCATGTCGTAGGTGGCCTTGTCTTCCGCGGGAATGTCCTGCATCTCGAAGCGCTCACCGCGCTGCTCCGACACGAGGTCGAGCGTGCGACGAATGGCTGAGAGCATGCCAAGCGCGAGTACATCAATCTTGAGCAGTCCGAGCGATTCGAGGTCGTCCTTGTCCCACTGGATGACGCTACGCTCGGGCATCGCGGCATTCTCAACGGGAACGAGCCGCGTGAGCTTGCCGCGGCTGATGACGAACCCGCCCGAGTGCTGCGACAGATGCCGCGGAAAGCCATACAGTTGCGCGGCGAGCGTGGCCCACGCGCGGATGAGCGGCGTGTCTGGATTCAACCCGCACTCCTCGAAGCGCTTGAGCAGGTCCGCGCTGTTATCGAACCAGTGATGCGACTTGGCGACCGCATCGACTATCTGCATATCGACACCGAGCGCCTTACCCGTTTCGCGCAAGACGCCACGCGCACGATACGTCGAAACCGCAGCGGCAATCGCCGCGCGGTCGCGACCGTACTTGCGATAGATGTACTGAATCACTTCTTCGCGCCGCTGATGCTCGAAGTCGACGTCGATGTCAGGCGGCTCCCCGCGCTCTTTCGAGATGAAGCGCTCGAACAGCATGTTGCCGCGTGCGGGGTCCACCTCAGTGACGCCGAGGCAGTAGCACACTGCGGAATTGGCTGCCGACCCTCGCCCCTGACACAGGATGCGCTGACTGCGCGCAAAGCGCACCAGGTCGTAGACCGTCAGAAAGTATGGCTCGTACCGCAGGTCGCCAATCAGTTCGAGCTCGTGCTCAATCTGCTCCTGCACGTGATGCGGGATGCCCGACGGAAAGCGTCGTTGTGCGCCGATGTACGTCTCCTGTCGCAGATAGGCGCCTGGCGTGAATCCGGGGGGCACCAGTTCGTCCGGATACTCGTAGCGCAATTCATCGAGCGAGAAGGTGCAGCGCGCGGCAATGTCGACCGTTGCGGCAAGCGCATCCGGTGAATACAGATTGGCGAGCCGCAGGCGCGAGCGCAGATGCTGTTCGGCATTGGGCGCGAGGTCGTAGCCGCATTCATGAACCGGCTTGCCGACCCGGATGGCGGTTATCGTGTCCTGCAAAGGTTTCCTCGAACGCACGTGCATCAGCACTTCGCCGAGTGCGACCACCGGCACGTCGCGGTCGCGCGCGACGAACTCCACCGCGCCACGGTGAATGTCGTCCATGGCCCGCTGATGCAGCACGAGACCGACCCACGCGCGCCCCGGAAATGTCTCGTCCAGCCATTCGACCTGCGCGTCGAGCACGTCTTCCTTTGCCGGGAAAGACGGCACGAGAATCGCCAGGCAGTCCGGCACGCCCAGCAGGTGCCGGTAATCCTTGTCGGGCCGCGACAGGTCTTGTGGCGTGAGCCGGTATTCGCCCTTCGGCGCGCGCGTGCGGGCGAGCGTGATGAGCTCGGAGAGGTTGCCATATCCTTCGCGATTTCTGGCAAGCAGGATGAGCCCGAATGCCGGCGAGCCGTCCGCGTTCACCAGACGGAAGTACGAGCCGACGATAAACGGCAGCTTCGCTTCTTTCGCCGCCACGTGCGCCCGCACGACGCCAGCGAGCGAACATTCGTCGGTAATCGCGAGCGCCGAATAGCCGAGCTGCGCGGCGCGCTCAGCGAGTTCCTCTGCGTGCGAGGCACCGCGCAGGAACGAGAAGTTCGACAGGCAGAAAAGCTCGGCATACGCCGGCAGCATGGTGAAGGTGGTGTCCACGGCGCGTCATCCAAAGAGGCCGTGCAGGAACCAGCGCGGGTCTTCTTCGGCGTCACGGCTGCTCACGCGCTCGCGGTAAATCCAGTAACAGCTCTGGTCGTCGGCCTGGGCGACGAAGTAGTCGCGTGTAACCAGCTCGCCATCGAACCAGCCCGCCTCGATGCGCTCGCCCGGCGATACCATGCGCAGCGGCGAACCATAGAACGGGCGGTGCTGGCGCATCAGCAGGCGCACCGGCATATCGAGCATCCACGTCGGTCGCGGCAGGCCTTCCGGGATGACGACAGGCTTCGCGGTTTGCGTGACCGGTACCCAGCAGTTGGCGACTTCCGGGCGATGGTCAGCGCTTGGCGCCGGCCGCAGTACATTGTCTTCACCGAGCCGCGCGACGAGTAATTCGAGTAGCCGCGCGTGGTCTTCCTTCGAGCCTCCAGGCTCGGGGAAAAGCGTGTCGGACGCTGGCGCCGCGGACTCGACCTTTGATGCGTCCAGGCGCAATGCGATAACCGGCGCGGTGAGCTCAATGCGATGTAGCCGCTCCTTCAGCAACCTCAGGAGGTGCTCTTCGCGCCAAGTGGGCTCACCCAGTGCAATCTCGATAGTGGTCGGTTCGATGGCGTCACGCCCGCGCTCGTGCTCGAGCGACAGGCGAACCGCGGTCACTGCGAGCTGTTTTGCACAGAGCCACCCGCACAGTTGCACGATAAGCCGGTGTGCGCCGAAGACTGCACCGTCCGCGTGTTCAAGCCGGTCAGGCATTTCGATGCGCGCGGAAAACGTGGGCGGCAGTTCCAGCCAGTCGAACAGTTCCGGCGCGGTGCCAAACGCGCGGTCGAGCGAATCGAGCAGATGTTCGCCACAGCGCCGCTGCAGTCCGGCGCGCGGCAGCCGGCGGATGTCGGCGATGGTTTCGCAGCCGAGCCCGCTAAACCAGTCGGCGAACTGCCGCACTTCGGGGACGGCGACCATGGGCAGGCCGGCCAGCCGCTGTTCGAGCGTGGCGAGTTTGAGCACGCGCCGCGCACCATGCCCTTTCGCATGGCGGGCCAGCAGCCACGCGCCCTGCCCGGTTGGTGCGGCGCTGATGCGCGCCGTGAGACCAAGCGTGGCGAGCAGCGCCTTTGCTTCGCGGCACAGCGTGAGCAGTCCGCCAAAGAGGCGCAGGCTCGCGCCGACCTCGACCACCACGGTCGCTTCATCGAGCAGCGTGACTTCGGGCGAAAAGCGCATCAGCGCAATGCCGACATCGCGCTGCACCGCCCGCTCGCGGGCGAAGTCGCGCTCGTGCATTTCCGTGTCCGGCGAAAGCGTCAGCACGCCACCGCGCTTCATCCCGAGCCGCACGCCTGCCGCGCGCGCGACGCTGTCCGCGATGACGACCTTGTCCTTCTCGAGCACGACGCTGCCGTGAAGCGGCTCAGGCGACCACCTCGGTCTGAAGACTTCGAGCGGCAACTTCGGCAGGTGGACGGCGAGAAAGACGCGCATGTCGTGACAGCAGAACAGGAGTGGGTTGAAGGGGAATCGAGAGAGACTCCGTGCGCGAGGGCCCTCGTCGTTTCACGATGTCGACGGTCAGACCGTCGGCCGATGGTTTGAGCGCCAGGCGTAGGAGCGCTGGCGACGCATCCTGTGCGCTCGCAAGCGGGCGCACCATGACGAACAGCGTCTGTGACGACTGCGCGGCCAGATGCAGGCGCCGCAGCGACGAAGCCTGCGCGTATTGCGCCCAGAAAATCAGCGCGCCGCAGCTTCCCGCGCGGAGAATCTGTTCCGCAGACCAGAGCGCATCCGCGGTTTTCTGCGCCTTCACGCGCAGCACCTGCTCGAGCGACAGACCGATGTAGCTAAGTCCCAGGCCGTCCGGCGTATGCGGCGGCTGCAGGAATGCAACGGGCCGGTCGTCTACGGCACTCAGCGCAGGCCGCAGCAGCCGCAGCTCACCCACGCCCGGTTGCTGCACCAGCAGGTCCACGAGCGCACCGACCGGCCAGCCGCCCCCGGGCAGCTCGGCTGAGAGCGCCGGATAGCCCGTATCGACCACGCGGCCGCGGCCCCGCGCGAGCTGCGACGCCCGCCACAGGGACGGGTGTATCGCTTCGGGGGACGGCAAGGGGGATGTCATTGCTAGAAAACCTGTATGGATGTACAGTATCCTACACGGATTTCCGTAGCGGCGAACAGGCACTTTTTTCGGGGGCGAGACGATGGATATGCGTGTCCGTGAACCGGTCAGCCATCCGATGCCGGAAATTGCGGCGTTTGTGGCGCAGATGAAATCAGCGTTCGGCGAGCAGGAAATCAACGAGGCGATTCGCCATGGCAAGGCTGGCGAGCCGACGTTTTACGCCGCCGAAAACGGTCATACCGTTGGTACAGCGAGTCCGCTGACCGCAAATGCATGGCGAGTCACCGAAGCCATTCGGGACCGGCACTATTGCGCCGGCTGCCACGGCGGATGCCTCAACCAGGCGGTGTCTTGCAAACAGTGGCAGCAGCAAGAAGCAGGAAAGGGCAAATCGTGAGAAAACTTGGACTTGCGTTACTGACCGCGGCATTGGCGCCGGCGGCTTTCGCGCCGGCGGCTTTCGGGGCCGTCACATATTCGGAAGTCTGGAATCCGCCCGAGGCGCGCGCGACTGCCCCGCACCGGGTGGGTACCGCACACAGGCTCGCAGTACGACGCCACGTGGCCTTGCACGCGAAGAAGGTGCGTTCGCCGCGCGCGTTAGCAACTGCTCCACGGCTCGTAGTGAAGCAAGGCAATGCGCAAAAAACCTTGCGCAGGGACGAACCGGACATGTCCGAGATTCCGCGGCAAACCACGCCGGAAGGCAACGTGCTTCGCGTGACAGGCCATGCGGCTTCCGCTCACGTCGTCCGCTAATGCAATCGCAGAAGCACTGCGGCTATGACGTATGGGGGCACGCCATCGTTCAGGAAAACGACGGCGTCCATCGGCCATCTAGTTATGCAGCGAGCGGGACTATCACGCGTGGCGGCAAGCTAGTTCAGGTGTCGGGCGTCCTGGGGAATTTTGAATGTGAGGAGGACGCTCAACTTGCTGGCCTCGATTGGGCCCGCGCCTGGGTTGATGCGAACACCTGAACTCACCACTTGGCCAGCGTTCCTGCAAAACGTCAAACCGCGTCCGCTTGAGTCGTTTCTGCGCTGCGCATGAGGCTTCCTTCAAGCATCTAAAGATTTGGTGACTACGACCGTAATATTGGAGGTGTGGTGGCGCACAGTATCGAAGGCCCCACTCGAACATGCGGTCGGAGAGTAGCTTGAAAGTAGAAACGGTATGGCACCGTATCGGAACCAATATTAACCGCGCCGGCAGCGATGGCAGCGCGTCTGCATGGCCAGCGCGGAACCAGCAGTTCCTTTCCTATTTCCTTGTCCGCTACGGTCAAGCCACAGCCGCGCCTCTTACGATTCTGCTCATCGCAATTTCTGCTGGCGTTGGCATTAGCTCACTGGTGCACCACTTAGCCGCTGAGGCGGCGATGCCGGTACGTCTTGCCGCATCTATAACGGTCGGTGTCATTGCGCTCGCATCTGTACATCGAAAGCTTGCGGCTGACTACCGTCTGCGGTGCGCCGCTGTTGCCTTGGCAAGCGGGATGCTGAACGCGAACCGGGATTGCCTGAAGGTGCTTTCGACAGACGGAAAGTTATTGCGGGTGTCGGAGCATGGCGCGGCGTTGATGGAAGCTGAGTCGCCGGACGAGCTCAGCGGCGCTGACTGGCTGAACTTCTGGAACGGTAATGACCGTGCGCTGGCCGAAAACGCGTGCCGTGACGCTGTTGCTGGCATCAGCACGTCATTTACGGGCAGCTGCGCCACCACGAAGGGCCAGAAGAAATGGTGGAATTCGACAGTCTCGCCAATAGCCGGCAAGGATGGTTCAATTGTCGGTCTGCTGTGTGCTTCCGAGGATGTCACTCAACAGTGCGACCTGATGAAGACCCTTCGTGAACGTGACGAGCTAATGCACGAGATGGAGTCGCACGTTCGGCTTGTGTTCTATTCGTATAGCCCGGACTTCCAGCACTTCCATCACGTGAGTGCGGGGGTGGAGCGTGTGTTCGGCATCACCGCTGAACAGCTTGCCACCACGCCTTCAGCGTGGCTTGAACTGGTGTGCGCCGTGGACATCGGTCCTCTTCGTGCGGAGATGCATCGCATCGCATCTGAAGGCGTCGAGGGCCGCTTCGAGTACCGCATCCGGCGTCCGGACGGTTGCCTGTGCTGGATTCGAAGCACGGCATACCCCGTGCGGGATGAAACGGGAGCCGTTGTCCGCATTGTTGGCGTGAGTGAAGACATCACGGTCGAGCAGGAACGGCTGGCAGCGCTCGACCGGCTCGCTCACACTGACGGGTTGACGGGCTTGGCTAACCGCAGCGCACTTGTTCGGCAGATGAAGACGCTTTGCAGTCGCGACGCCGCATTCGCTCTGATGTTCATTGACCTCGACCGCTTTAAAGTCCTTAACGACACCTTGGGGCATACGGCCGCTGACCGTCTGTTGAAGAACATCGCCGAAATCATCCAGGCAGCGCTTCCTGAGGATGCATGCGTTGCGCGCCTCGGAGGCGACGAGTTTGCCGTCATCCTTAACGGCGAAGCAGACAAGGGGAGCCTGGCGACGTTGGCGCAGACTCTGCTCAGCGCGTTTTCGAGCGGTGTCCCAGCGGACAGCGCCGACCCATTTGTCACGGCATCTATTGGCATATCGGTTTACCCCGAGAACGGACGAGACCACGAATCGCTGCTGACAAGCGCTGACATCGCAATGTACGCGGCAAAAAAAGGAGGCCGTAACGGCTTCAGGTTTGCCGGTAAAGCGTCGAGCGACGTGCTCGGTGATTTCGAACTTGAGCGAGTTCTGCCTCTAGCCCTGGCGTCCGGCCAATTTGTCCTCCATTTCCAGGGTATTCACCAGCCGACGTCTTTGGCGATGACGGGCGTTGAGGCGCTTATTCGATGGAACCATCCGGCGCGAGGCATGGTGCGGCCCGCCAGTTTCATTCCTATACTCGAAGAAAGCGGATTTATTGTCGAGGTTGGCGCATGGGTGATGGATGCTGCTCTCGCGCAGCTGGCCTACTGGCGAAACGCAGGCGAAAAGGACCTTCGCATGTCGGTGAACGTGTCAGCGCGCCAACTCAGGGATAACACCCTCGTGGCCATCGTCGACGAAGCATTGCGCAAGCATCAATTGCCGCCGCGCTGCCTTGAAATCGAATTGACGGAAAGCGCACTGATGGAAAATACTTCCCTCGCACAAGAGACGCTCATAGCGCTCAAGCGCCTTGGCGTACGCATCGCCATCGATGACTTTGGAACGGGCTACTCCAGCCTCGGCTATTTAGCTGACTTTTCGCCCGATACGGTGAAGATTGACCGCTCGTTCACCGCAAGGCTTGGTCGCGACGCGGCAGCCGCTGCGATAGTCCGCGGCATTATTCAGATGTCGCACGAACTAGGCATGAAGGTGACAGCCGAAGGCGTCGAGACAAGCAAACAGCTGCAAACCCTGCGTGAGGCGAGTTGTGACTTTGCTCAGGGGTATCTTCTGACAAAGCCCGCGAGCGCTGAGAGCCTCATGCTCGCGTGTCGCTCCGTGACTACAGGACACGACGCATAGTCTGCCCTCGTGGCTGTTTCCGATGGCCGCGACTTACTAGTCAAGAGTTGATTTACCGGCGTAACGCCGTGCAATCGGCAATGAACACCGAGTATGCGGACCAGGCCGCAACTCCGCGAGACTGACGCAACTCTGCTGGCGCCTGTTCGAAGCGTATCAGCGTCAGCACTCGAATGAGACGGAGCAGGCGCGGCTCAATGCCTTCGAGTCCCGGTAGCCGACTTTCCCCTGTCGATGCGACCGCACGCGTTGGCAAGGCAATCAATAGGACCAATCGGTTGACGGAGCCGGAAAGCCGCAGCAGTCGTCCACTGCCCGCCGTTACTCGCCGTCAGAACGGAGGTGGCTTCTGGGTTATCGTCGCGTCCCCGCTCGCACAACTCAGACGTTTGTCCGACCGAGCGCCCTCCACACCCGCGGTATCGCGAAATTCATTGACTTCGCGGCATTGCCCCGTACAATGAATTTTGTTGCAGCGCAGCATTTGCCTTACTCCCCCTCGTGGCGTGCGGGTCTGGTTCTGTTTGGACCCCCCGTCCTTCTGCCGCCTGCCTTACCCTTACGGAGCAGTGATGAGCACTCTTATTCCCCAACAACTAGTTACCGCCCAGCAATCCAGCCTGGAAACACTTTTTGGTCTAACGAGCAAGGTGTTCGAAGGTTTCGAAAAGCTGGTCGCGTTGAATCTGCAGGTTAGTAAAGCGGCTATCGTCCAAAACCACGAAAATGTCACTAAAGCCATGTCGGGCGGCAACCCGGGTGAGCTGCTCGCACTGCAAGCGAGTCTTTCCCAGCCCGCGGCGGAAAAGGCGGTCGCCTACGGTCGTCAGGTTCACGAAATCCTAGTCGGAGTCCAGAGCGAAATCTCAGCCGCCGCTACAGCGCAGGGCCAGCAGTTCCAGCGGGAGGCTCAAGGGTTCGTCGAAAACCTCACGAAGAATGCCCCGGCAGGAAGTGAATCGGCCATTGCAGCATGGAGCTCGGCCTTCTCCACAGCTAGCACCGTCTATGAATCGGCCAACAAGGCGGCAAAGCAGTTCGTGTCGAAAGTTTCCACCGTTCAGTAAGCGTCCTCGTCTCTCTCGCGGACCTTATACGTCTATAAATGCGAACTCCGGTTCGCATTTCTGCTTTACGAAAGGCGTGTCCTGAAGCGACGAATGCTGTGCAGGTTTTCGCTAGCGGAGTGCCATGCTCCGCGAGCACATATTGACCGAGATGCGACACGTTCCAGGCGATGACGCGCTGGCGCACGAGGTGTCGCGCCGGAACACGGCGCGTCTCGCTAGCGACGAAATGAACGGACAATTGCAATGGACGACCGATTTGATAGACGGGAACTGCTGCTTCATCTTGGCGATATTCTCGAAGCATTGAACTGTTTAGCCCAGATGGGCCGCCCCGACGCTATGGTGGTGCAGCTCGCGCAGAGAGAAAACTCTTTGCAGGACCTCGAGTTCCTCAGGGCGCTGCCGTCAAGAATGACGGTCGCGGAATTTACTAAACGGGTCACCAGCGCATTCTGCGTGTGGCCAAGGGAGCTGCTTGAGGTGGAGCTCAACCGGGACGCACTGGCGTCAACGGTACAGCTCAACCTTTTTGACGGTGACCCTCACGGCTGGAAGGCGTATGTCAGCCATGTCCAGAACAAAGTGAAATGGTTCGGGACCGGGCTTTCGAATATTAAAGAGGGCGCTCGCGCCGAACCGTCGCACGATGCCACCGATGCGGCGAGTCCGGTCCAGGCACCGGATACGGCCGTGTCGCCCGTGGAGGCGGATGTGCGCAATGAAAAAAGAGGTTGGCCTTGGCCCGAGCCGAGGCCTAAGTCGTGACGCTTGCAGCTGTCGCTACGAGGAATCCGTCAATAAGCGGCAGATAGGCAGGGCCTTGCCCGTCCCTCGCATCGGACGACGTTTAACTTCAGTACTCCTGTCAGCACAGGCCCTAATCGGCGGACGCAGTGACAAGAGATAAGCAGTTGTAGCGTTTCCCGACAGTCTTTCGCCAGCGTTTTCGAGGCATATCGCTTCGGACGGTGTCTGGCGCCTCAGCTTACCTCCAAACAAGGCGCCGACGCAGGAGCGGAGCCCCATCCCCAACGTGCTCCAGAACCACGCGGACGATACCGACGCCAAGTTTCGCCCCACCAGCTTTCGCGGCCACGCCGCCCAGAACGGCCAACGAAATCGAAGTGGAAACGACGATGGCCGGTACCATTCTCGGCGCTGACAATGCTAATGTCCGCCAGTCTCGTGTTTGCACTGCCTTGCTTGTCGTGCGTTCCGAATTTTTCAACCATTGTCGCGCTAGCCCGATTCAAGCCTCGCCCGTCGATTCCTGACGTCGTCACTTTCGCCTTCTGCTGGAGCGTCGAGTGGCTGAACCGTACTGCCATAAAGAAAGCAATCGCTGACCGTATCGAAACGAGAAACACCGCCCACACGACGGTCTGGTATCCGCGCGTGAAGCTGCATGCCGGCAGCGGCAATCGGCACGATTCCCTTCACGGCGTTCGAAAGAAAGGAAAGCATGCGATTGACCGCTTCACCTCGGCACTGCTCGGCCACGCTTGCGTTTCCCGGCAAGTGCGGCTGGTGAGACATAATGGGGTAAGCAGCCGGGCTTGCCATCAATGCAAGCTGGTATCTCTGACCGGAGGACTCATGCCCAGTGCTGAAGCGTCGACCGAGTCGCCCCAGTCGATAGCCCGTGACATAGCGTTGATATCGCGCATCGGAGCAGTGCCTTCGATGCTCAAGATGATTTGCGATGAGACCGGAATGGGTTTCTCCGCTGTCGCTCGGGTAACTGACCTCAGTTGGACCGCTTGCGCGGTCCAGGACAATATCGGCTTTGGGCTGAAGCCTGGCGAGCAACTCGAGTTGCACAGCACGTTGTGCTGTGAGTCGCGTGTTGCTCGCACCCCAATCATCATCGACGATTTCAGCCTTGATGCTACCTATCGGGACCATCACACGTCGAAGATATACAAATTGCGGAGTTATATCTCCGTGCCCATCATCACACCGGGTGGCAGTTACTTCGGGAATCTGTGCGCCATCGACCCAAGTCCGGCGCGCGTTTCCGAGCCGCGAGTCGTCAGGATGTTCGAGGTCTTCGCTACCCTGATTGCCATGCAGATTGACAGCGAACAGCGACAGTCATCGACTGAGGCGCAACTGACCACCGAGCGGGAGACGGGTACATTGCGCGAACAGTTTATCGCCGTGCTAGGGCACGACTTGCGCAATCCTCTCTCAGCGGTTAATGCAACGGCCGAATATCTGGTTCGCCGCACTGACGACACGAGTCTGGTGAATGCAGGTAACCGGCTGAAGCGCACCGTATCGAGGATGGCGCGGCTTATCGATGACGTAATGGATTTTGCCAGGGGGCGGCTCGGGTCCGGAATGGCTGTTTCGATTCAGCCCGTTGACGACCTCGACGAGCGTCTGCGAGCAGTGGTTGAGGAGCTGAGACTCGCCAATCCATCGCGCGATATAGTCACTGACTTCGCGCTGACTGGACACGTCGATTGTGACCCATCCCGCATGCAGCAACTGCTATCGAATTTACTTGGAAACGCCTTGACACACGGCGCGGCGGACGAACCCGTCGTTGTTCGGGCGGCGACTGACGACAACCATATCTGTATCAGTGTGGCCAATCGCGGCGAGCCGATTCCGTCTGAAGTGCTGCTAAAAGTATTCGAGCCGTACTGGCGACCGCCGTCGAGTTCGCCGGGTGGAGGGCTCGGACTCGGTCTTTTCATTTGCAAAGAGATTGTCGAGGCGCATGGGGGCACTATTGTGGTTTGTTCGTCGGCTGGGGACGGCACCTGCTTTACGGCGCGGCTCCCCGTCCTGAAGTGCGGCGGTGGACGAACGACCATCCCCTCTTAGCAGACCCGGACCTCGCGACCAGAACGCAGTTCCATGTCCTCACGAGCGGCGTCCCGAGCAACGCCTCTTTGAGGTAATGCCACTGCAGCACATGCGCACGGTGCACGCCCCCTTGAGTGACCAGCGGTGCGCCGCTCGAAGCGCCGCACCTTTACAGCACGAGGCACCATCGACAACGCGTTAGTCAGCGCAGCTGTGCAGCGGGACAGTTGCCCAAGCGCCTGCTGTGGGAATGAGTGCAGACGTGTCCGGCATTCCTCCCGACAGATGAGTCTCGAGGAACAGTGCTCCGCGTCACAACGCGAGAGACAATCTGAGCTCGAGCGCCGATGCAGTCGCGGCAATTAGCGGCTACAACGTTTGGGGCACGACATCCCCAGCAGGAAGACATGCAATGTCCGTCACTCGATGCAGTATGCGGAACATCGCCATGAACGGCGCGCTAGTCGAGGCTTCGGGTGTGCTCGCGCAGTTCGACACTGAACACGTCAGGGGCATCCTGCCGTGAGGTACCCGCCGGCGGCCGCTGGGCAATGCACCGGGTACGTTACTTGCGCGCTACCTCATACTTACAATTGGGTCTCCCTCTGATGTCTCTCATAATGCTTGTCGATGACGACGCGGAGAACCGATACGCCCTCAAAATGGCGTTTGAGAGCCGCGGGCATCATGTGCTCGTCGCAAACAACGGGCGGGACGCCTTGCGCAAAGCGTCGTCAATGCTTCCAGAACTAATTGTCGCTGACCTGCAGATGCCCGAGATGGGCGGCGAAGAGCTCTGTCATCAATTGAAGCGCCGGCCGCCATTCGCCGCCGTCCCGGTAATCTTGCTGTCCGCCGTGCGAGAGCCGGCCTACACCGTCCGCAACTGGGCTGCGTATTTTCGCAAACCGGCTGTAATTGGACGGTTATTAAGTATGGCCGAGGCGTTCATAGCCGCGCGCGGTGGCTACCGCCGGGCATTCCGCGCTTCCGAGTATCACGGAATGTCGCGCAGACAAGGCATCGACTCACGACGTTGGCCATGAGCGTTCAGAGCGCGGCTCGCCGCGAAGGAAAGCGCACTTACGATTCGGGCTTCACCTGTTGCCGGTTCGGCGCATTCCGTGGCTGGGTTTGCTGCAGCGTGCGCGTGTCGCTCAATGGCCACGTCCCAGGACGTTGGCGAAGGAAAAATCCTGGGAGGACGAAATAGGAATCCATAGCAAGCAAACAGCGGAACGCGCGCCAACGGCACCCGGGCCACAACAATTGGTGCGCCGATGCCCGGATATCATTTCGCATCGAAGCTGCCCCTCGCTTCGACTGTCTCAAGCAACATCGGTTTTATGAAAACCGCGACGGATGCTTCCGGCTAAGACGGCTTTCGGTTGTTAAGACTTTGAAAACCGTTAACGAAATAAGGTGATTTCTGCCTCCAAATAAGGAGTACGCTGAATTTTCCGGCCGCTCCAATGGCCGACTGCAATAGCTGTCGGCACGCCCGTCAGACGACGAACACTTCTTGCCCGCAGGTCCCCATCAAGCACCGGCTTCCATTGAAACGGACGCAGTCGCGTGCAGGACTCGTGTCGCACTATGCGCGCGCCTTGGCTCGCAACCAGCCACTCCTTCTTCGCCGAACCCATCCTCAATTGCATGAACGGCGGGCAGGCTTTTACGCGATTGACCTTCAATGAGGGGCGCATCATGTTAGTTAGAGAACGGATGAAAGAAGCGGTCTGCGTTAGACCGGACCAGACATTGGCCGCGGCAGCGCGCCTTCTTAAGCGGGAAAATATTGGGTGTCTTCCAGTGTGCCAGGACGACACGGTTCTTGGGATGATTACTGACCGCGACATTGCAATGCGCGGCGTGGCTGACGGTTTCGACTCAAACGTTATGAAAGTCAGCGACGTGATGTCGCTGGACGTCATTCATTGCAGCGAAGACGACTCAGTTGAGTCGGCAGTACTGACAATGCATGCGGCTCATGTACAAAGGCTCGCTGTTACGGACGGCGATGGACATCTGGTCGGCGTCATCTCCATGAGCGATGCGGAGGGTGGCGCCTCAGAACGCCGCCCATACGAAGTCGTCTTCTACAGGGAAGTTCTGGGAGATGCGGGAATGCCGCATCACAGTGAGCTAATGCGCGTTGCCGTGGCCCAAGGGACGAAGCAGGAGGCCGTGCAAGCAGCAATCGCCCAGTTTGAGAAAGCCCAGCATGTTTCGAGTTGGGCGGCGATTGCCAACGGATACGATGTCGTCACCATGTCAGTCGATGCAAACGGCAAGCACATCGAGGAGCTCGAGTGCAGCTCCGAGCGTGATGCTCGTATTCGCCCCCGCGCCAGAGCATTGTGGGAAGAGGCCGGTGCCCCCCAAGGGCGGGACGTGCAATTCTGGGAGCAGGCAGCAAACGAAGTCGATACGGACCGTCGGCCAGCGAATGATGCACATTAAAAACGCGGTGTTCGCAGGACGATTCAACACGCTCCGGTATGCCGCGGAGCGCTCTTGCGTGTTGAATTGCGGTAGAACCTGACCCGTGGGAAGGCTACTGGCGCGCACGGCAGGGCATCACTGCTGCCATGCGCCGGGCGGTCGGCATGACGCGGTAGTTTGAATGGGAAATTTGTCAGCAGACGCCGACACACCAATTCGGCTGTTTAACCAGCCTGGGTCGCGATAGTCGTTGCCGCCGAGCCGCTCAAGTACTTTCACGGCGCCGAACATGCCGGCGATTTCCAGCCTGCCTTGATGCGGCAAACGCGATTGAGAAGCCTTTGTTTTTCATGAATGGTGTGCCCCCATGGCATATCCTTCATATGCCGCGGGGGCCGTATACTCTCCTGCTGACACTTATAGGAGGGGTATCCGTCGGCGGTTGCGATGAATGACTACCTGCCGGCCAAGCGCCTACAATCTTTTTAGCCGAGCGGTCGCTCCAAGACATCTATTCCATGTTCACACGCCATAACGCCGCCTTCACTGCACTTCTGGCAGCCGCGCTCTTCGGCGCGACTACACCACTCGCGAAGACGCTGCTTGGCACGCTGTCACCTTTCATGGTCGCAGGACTTTTCTACCTAGGCAGTGGCGTTGGTCTTGCCATCGGAATTCTTGTTCAGCGCTTGCGTCGCACGACTGCAGAACGCCGGAACGAAAGCCAGATTCAGGTCGTTGAAGTACCTTGGCTTCTTGGCGCAATTGCAGCTGGCGGGGTCGCTGGGCCTGCGCTGCTGATGCTCGGTCTCACCACAACCTCCGCTGCAACCAGTTCGCTGCTCCTGAATCTCGAAGGTGTGTTCACGGCGGTAATCGCCTGGGTTGTGTTCCGCGAGAACGTGGACGTGCAGGTATTTCTTGGCATGGTTGCGATAGTGGCAGGCGGCGTTCTCCTTTCGTGGCAGCCTGGCGACACTCCGGTGTCGCTCGGCGCACTGCTCGTCGTCGCAGCGTGCGTGGCCTGGGCAGTCGACAACAATCTGACGCGGAAGGTGTCGGCGAACGACGCGATGGTCATCGCCTGCGTGAAAGGTCTTGTCGCCGGCTCCGTCAATCTGTGCATTGCGCTGCTTATCGGCGCGCATCTGCCAGGCGTCGGAAAGACGGCTGCCGCCATGCTGACCGGCTTCGCAGGCTACGGCGTGAGCCTGGTTCTTTTTGTCGTCGCCCTTCGAAATCTCGGCACCGCCCGAACGGGTGCATATTTTTCTGTGGCCCCAGTGTTCGGCGTCGCGTTATCGCTTTTCCTGTGGCCGGAGGTGCCACCGCTGTCTTTCTGGACCGCGACCATACTTATGGCTTTGGGAATCTGGCTTCATATCCGTGAGCGGCATGAGCATTCTCACACTCATGAGGCCCTGGACCATAACCATCGACACCGGCACGACGAGCACCATCAGCATGCGCATGATTTTGATTGGGACGGTGACGAGCCGCACACGCATCCTCATCAGCATGCGCCTATTACTCATACGCACGCCCACTTTCCCGACATCCATCACCGGCATATCCACTGACATGGGACAACCATATTCGCACTCTGGAGCGACGGCCAATGCCTTTTTGCGTTGCCTGCCGAACCTCGCTTCGTCACCGGGACCGTCCGTTCCCCCCTTTCTTGGCCGTCCCCACGGCCCCGAATCGGTACGGCTCACGTCTCGCTAATCGCCTGTGTGCGTCATCCGCATTTGCGCTCGCGGCAATTTGCCCTCCCGGATTGGCTCGAGCTTCTCGTATTCGGTGAGGTAACGAATGACGTGTTTGCGGGATGGATACTGTCCCGACGTAGAGGGCATCAGCCGGGTAATGAGCTCCACTGCGCTGGCGAGAAAAGATGGAGCGAGTCCCACGTGTGCTGCCGTGCTCCGCCGGGAGCCGGCTGGTCATCGAGTACGACGTAGCCAATGCCCGCGCGGCGCAGGAAATAGGCGACGGCCAAGGCTGATTGGCCGCCACCAATGATGGCGACGTCGATTGGGTTGGCGCCTGAGGTGCTCCTGTTAGACATAAAGGTCCGTCCGTATGACAATTCGATAGTTCTGGATTTGTTGTGCTTCACGCTGGCGCTGTGGACCGTCCTTGGGTGATGAGCACTGCCGGCACCCAGTCGCCAAGTTGTTGATGCCAGAAAACGGTCGGTCTCGCTCACCCGCAGTTCAGGCTACATATCCCACGTTGCGAGGTCAGGACGGCAACCGCCATATGACCATCGCGAGCACATTCAGTGCAATGACCGTCGAAGGCAGACCGATTCCGACTGCGCGGCGTTGCCGCGGAACGAATCGTCGCGACGCTAGAATGGTCCCTTCGGGCGGAATGCTGTGTCCGTTTTCAGAATGGGTGCACGCGTTAGTCGCCGTTCGCAGCGAGTAGCAACTGCTGCGTGCGCTTCATGACCCAAGCCACTTCCGCTTGGGAGAAGTCCCACTCGCCAGCGTTAACCTTTAATCTCACGCCTTTCTCGGCTCGGGTCAACGCCACGTGTGGCGACAGCCCAGAGGTATTAGTCTTCCGCGATACGTATGCGGACAGCTGACTAGCAAGGTCCTCACACGCGTTGTAGCGAACCCACAGCTGCTCCTCCGTGAGACCGCTTTGATAATGCCCGTCGACTTCGCGAACGAGAAGTTTTGGTTGAACCCCAGTTACAGAGCCTAGGTCTTGGTCTCTCGGAAAATCATCGGGCACACGTCGGTCCGTCATTCCTTTCTCCTTGACTGTTGCAGGCCACCTCGACCGCGCATTTACAACGAGGCGTCGAGCAGCTTAAGGGTCGCGGCCGCACCGTTACCGAACCCGATACCATGCAGTCGATTTGTGTTGGGCTCCCGCGGATTAATTCGAATGAGTTGCTGGCGCGCGTTCCGCTCGCTGAAGCGTCGCACCGTAGGGAGTGCCTTGCCTGCACCGAGTTCCACGACAACCAAGTTCGAGACGGCTGAAATCCAAGCGTCCAAGCGCTCCCGTTGTTTTTCATAGGGCGCATCAACCCACCCGTAGTCCCCGAACATCAAAATATTTGGCCGTGCAAGCGCACCGCACCGAGGGCAACGAAGCATCGCGCTTTCCAGCATCGACGTCTCCGCGTTGACGACTGGACAAAATTCCGTGGCCAACCACGTATCGTTCGAGCATGCCTCAAGACATTGAAGTGCGTGAATTGACCCATGGCATTCGTGAATTCGGTCTTCAGGAAAACCGGCCTTTTGGAACTGTCCGTCGACGTTGCTCGTGAACACGAACGCGCCATGGCGCATGCGTTCCGACCATCTGCGCAGAATCGCGAAGCCCTCGTGCGGGACGGCCTCACGATAGAGCGTCAGACGGTGTCCATAGAAGCCCCACGCGAGCTTTGGATGCTCCGCAAACCTTGCAGGGTTTGCCATCTCTTCGAACGAGAAGCCGTGGTGGGGAAGCGCGGGATACGCGCGCCAGAAGCCGTCCCGGCCGCGGAAATCTGGAAGGCCCGAGTCGACGCCCATACCGGCGCCTGCTGTGATGAGCAGACCGTCTGCTTCTCGCAGCCAACCAGCCGCCTTTTCAAGCTTCTCATCGTCCGAATGCGACACATCGGTTCTCCGATTAGTTTGCGGCGGCTGGCTACGCACGTAGGTACCACTCGCCAGAGCCGTAAATCCTGTTCCGAGTATCAATGTCACGCTTATAGCCGAGTTCCTTCACAAAGCCCAGTGACCGCAACACTTCGCGGACGCGCATGAGGTCCTGCCTATCCGCCCAGTCACGCGTGTAGACACAGATGACGTGCCCATCGCGGCCCATGCTACGCAGAGCGGTGGACACCTTGGCACACAAAAGCTTATCTTCGTCTACGGCGACTCTAACTTTGGTCCATGCCAGGTCGACATCGGATGAAGGCACAAAAATGCACCACTTGCCGGTCGTCGGCCCCGAGAAAAACATGCCGCAGGTAGGGGATTTGCTAACGTGCCACGACCGACCGAGGTCTTCGGATGGTCTCTCCGCCGCCCCAGATATTCGCTCGCCGATGGACCGCTCACTTTGTGTGGTCATATGTTGATTCTTTCCGTCAGAGACATTCAGGGTCGCTACTCTCACGCCCAGCTTTCACATCTTGCATGCGGACACGACGTCCCTGAGTAGCAATTCGCTCGCGCGGTCCAAGCGCACATCGCGTCTTTGAATCCGCAGTGTGAGATTTGACACGCGAAGGCAGCTTCATGAGCTCGGCCCGCGTTCGTCCGTCCACGTTGAGAGATATGCCACCGGTGCAACTGGAGTAAGCCATACGCCGTTTTCCGAGCGGGAGAAGGTATATCCGTCGCCGTACATTTGCGCGGCAGCCACGACGAGTACCCATGGCGGACCGTGGCGAGCACGTACCCGCGTTGCCGTATCGACATTCGTGCTCAGATGCACGGCGTGCCTTGTCCTAGGCATCAACCCCTCTTTCGAAACATTCGCCCAGTTGCTCCGCGCGGTCCCGTGATAAAGAATCGCTGGAGGCACCATCTCGGCATATCCACTCCCACCTAATTTGGCGTCCGGCTCAGCTAGTCGTGTTCGGCTCATTTTTCGTCAGCTGTTGACGCTTGGTACCTCTTTATCGCGGCACGCTGGTCGCTTTGAAATTTCAGCGCTGACGCTTTCGTCACGAATCGATTGTTCCCCGTCTTGTGGTGGAGCTTGAGTCGTCCTTGCTCAAGCAGCTTCACAACATATCGACGAGAAACGAATAGCAGCTTCGCCGCCTCAGCGGTGGACATGAAAGCGTTGACGTCAGCCTGCCGCGACTTCGCAACTTCTTCTGCGGCTTTCAGCACCGGCTTGACCTTGTTAATCGCGAGAAATTGAAGCGGCGTCGCGCCACCAAGCGCCTCTGTTGGTGTGGTAAAGAAATCCCATCTGTCCCAACCTGACGTATCACCAAGGCTACGTATCACCTTCGTGAAGTCGTTGCGATGAATCATCGGCGAGAGAAAGAATCCGGGGATGTACACCGCTCCTTCGAGCTCGACGCTAAAGACCTTACCCGAAGCCAGCGATTTCCTTAGTTCCTTCTCTGTGACCTCTGCAGCCCCGAGGTAGTCGTCCATTCGCAGCAAGTTCCCGTTACGCACGAGGTCGTGTGGTTCGGAACGTGCCGACACAGCCTGCAACGCATCCTCGCTTTCAGATGTTCGCAGTTCAGATTTACGGCTAACGCGCTTGCGTAGATTCTCGCCCTCGTCGCGCTTCGCACGGGGGTCCATATTCAGTACCGTCGACACGCCAATAACTTTCCACAGTCGATTCTTAAACATGCGTCCGAGCTGTTCGTCGGAAAGCTCGAGAAGCGCGTTCCAGCCTTGAGGGTCAACCAACAGGGCAGCGACAACTGCACAATCAATCGCGTGGTCTATCTGTGCAAGCCGCGTCTCTTCGAGCGAAGAAGCGTCTCGTTTTTGGCGAGATTGCCGCGGCGTTGCCACTCCTTTTGTCGTGATTCGATTCATGGCGTCAGGAGCTAGTTAGAGACGGGTGTCGTCCTAGTGATACTAAAGAACACCGCACTTAGGGCTTTGAAGTCATCGGCCGCCGCCAGTGCCCGCTCGACTTCCTCACGCATCAAAAGTCTTAGTGGCGTGAGACCTCCAAGTGATTCAGATGGCGTCGTGAAGAACTTCCACTTGCTCCAGCCAGTTGAGTCGCCTAGGCGCCGAACGACCTTCGCGAAGTCCCCGCGGTCCACTAGATTCGATAACGCAAAAATCGGGTAATACTGGTTGGACTCGAATTCCACAGTGAACACTCTGCACGACGCGACGTCTTCGCTTAGCTTCTGCTCAGTGATGCCCGCGGCTTTGCAAAAGTCATCAGCGGGTAGCAGCCTTCCTTGTAGAACAAGCGAGTACCGCTCTATGTTGGCCGCAGAGACACTGCTCAAACCTGGAAATTCCGAAGCTCGGCGGTTGGTCATGCCGCCTCGCTTCGCGTCTTCCTCACGGGTGGAGCTTAGGTCCAAGTTGGACAACGTAGCGGTGCCGATGACTTGGATGAGGTGTGCTTTGAAGAGGCGCCCGACTTCGACATCCGACAGGAACAGAATTGCTTCAGCGCCTGTTGGGTCCGACAGCATCGCCGCAACGGCTGCATTGCGCATGACACGTCGCACGTCAGAGCTCGGATTACTTCCGGACCGCGGCATATCCATCCCTATGTGTTGCTACTTAAATACCGTTCGGTGCTGGACTAAGTGGAACGTCCGCGCCTAACGACAGGTTGGCCCTCATGGAAAACTCATTCTGCTGCCCGCCGCAGATTTCGAATCTTGCTCGTACTCACCCGTTTTCGAAGTTCAATACTTTGACCAACCGTGGTCTCTTAACATGCCTACCGGATGCGGCAGGCCAACACCGTGTTGTCTCTCCGTCGGTGGTCGAATACCAGTAGTGCACGACGTCCTTATCATTGCCCTCCGCCTCCTGCCACAACCCACTTACTCGGCAGAGCGTCACGGAAGCGTCAGCTTCATTACGAGCCAACAGGTGAACGGAGAAGCTGACATCGCCCAGTTGCAGTACCAGTTGAATCAGCGCCTCGGCACCGTCCACCACCCAACCATCCGCGCTCGCGCAGTCCGCACCGCGAGAGGACGCCACGACAAAGAAGTTCGGCGTGAGGTCCGTCCATCCAACGCAGCGCCACGCAAGAAGTGGCTGCATGAGTCTCTTCTTTATGGGATGAGGCTCTTCCCAACTGCTGTCAGTAAATAGCATCGGACAGGTCCAAAAATGATGACAGGGCTCGTGCACGCCTCGACGCTCAGAGACGAGACAATGCATCGGTGCACAGGGCGTCGGAACCGACAAGATGCTTAAAACCGTCATCGGTCTCGAAGGTTCTCCAGCGCGAGAGATAGACATCTGGCTCGACCGCGGTGACAGGAATGGGCTGACGGGCCATCTAAATCTCCTTGATTGCTTGCCCGCGCCGCTTGCTGGCTCTGAGACGCTGCTTCGCGCGGCACCATCCTTCCATCGTGCAACGCTGGCCTAGGAACGCCGAGACCGTCGTCCGACAGCATCGACGTTTGTGCTAGTTCCAGTTCGTCGCCAGCCGACGTACGTCCGTGCGCACCAGATAGCTACCAGCCCTGGTAGTTAACGAAGGACGGCCGGTCCGATGGAAGGCCTTGACGTGCAGATGATTTTCCCTATACGTCAGAGACATACGACTACTGGCTCCGATTCTACGAATTACGTAGAGATTCTACAAGCGAATCCTACGATATTCGTAGAATGACAACCCAGCAATCAGCTTCTCTCTTTGGTCGGCGACTCCGGGGCGCCCGGCGTCACGCGGATATTCCACAGGACAAACTGGGCGTCCAGATTGGACTTGATGAACATACGGCGAGCGCGCGAATTAGCCGTTACGAAACGGGCGTACACGAACCATCATTTGAAATCGCTCAGAAGTTAGCCAAAGTGTTACGCGTACCGGCGGCTTATTTCTATTGCGAAGACGAGGACCTAGCAGAATTAGTGCTGGCTTGGGGAAACCTCTCGAAAGCAGAGCGCAGGCAACTGAGAAAGGCTGTAGAGGCGAAGCTCGCTGGAAGGGGCGTTAAATAGACTTGAAATGTGACCTCCCGTTATCAGGCTAGTCGCGAATCATATAGAACACGTCCGCCCCGCCCCTGTGGATAACTCTGCCGCCCCCTGCACCCCCGAGCAGAAGGAAAAATATTCCGAACCCAAACAAAAATCCAAACCGACAGCCAGCGCAGATACTCAAAGTATCTGCGAAAAGTAACAATACTTAACGCAAGCCGTTGATTTAAAATAATAAGTATCTTGCTTGGGGGCGGTGCTGTTGCCGTTCTGACCGCCGGCGCCCTGCGCACGAACCGCGGTCAACTCGACTTCGTTCAATGGAATGGGATAGCGGGATGTCATGGCGCTCAAAGTGTACACAGCCGCGCGATGCGGCGTGCGTCGGGGGCGGGTGAAAACCGGCGTGCGAGTTGATCCGGCGCCGCGCAATCGTCGATACTGGGCGCTGTCTCTTTCCCTTTCTCCTTCGACGGATCTTTGCATGAAGCTTCGTCCCGGTTTCGTGGCCGAACTGGCCGTCAATTTCGTGTTGCCCTGGCTCGCCTATCGGCTGGCCCTGCCGCATCTTGGCGAAACGCGCGCGCTGCTCGCGTCCGCCGCGCCGCCCGTGATATGGAGTCTCGTCGAACTGGCGCGGTTTCGCCGCGTCGACGCACTCAGCGTGATGGTCGTTGCCGGCATCGTGCTCTCGGTCGGCGCGATGGCGCTCGGCGGCAGCCCTCGCATGTTGCTGTTGCGCGAGTCGCTCGTGTCCGGCGCTGTCGGCGTGGCCTTCCTGCTGTCGCTCGGCATGCGCCGGCCGCTGATTTTCTACCTTGCGCGCGCGACCGTCGCCCGCGAGATGGAAGGCGGTGCGCAACGCTTCGAAGCGCTATGGCGCGAGCGTCCCGCGGTGGTCAGCAGCATGCGGCTGATGACCGTTGTCTGGGGCATCGGGCTCACCGCCGAAATGCTGCTGCGAGCATGGCTGGCAATGACCTGGCCGATCGAGCGGTTTCTCGCGATGTCGCCGTTCATCGGCTACGGCATCTACGGAGCGTTGGCTCTGTGGACGCTGCACTATCGCCGGACGATGCGCAGGCGCGCGGAGGAACCGGTCGAAGCGGCGCCAAGTGCCAGTTGAGGCGACGCGGCGGTTGTGCGAGGCGATTGCTGTGTGCGGCGCGAAGCACCGAGCACAGCGCATCCCTCGCTTTTCACACCGATGCACCGCTACTGCTAACGCCCCCGCGACGCCTCCGCAATCCTCGCGGCAAGTCCCGAGTCGCGCTGCGTCGGCGTGGCGATCGCTTGCGCCAGCACCGCGCGCGCCCCGATCACCTCGACCCGTTCACGAGCGCGCGTGATCGCCGTATAAACCAGTTCGCGTGACAGCACCCTGCTGAATGCGGACGGCAGCATCAAAACCGCATGCTCGAACTCCGAGCCTTGCGACTTGTGCACCGTCAGCGCGAACGCGGTGTCGTGCGGCGGCAGCGCGGCGGGCGACACGGCTCGCAGACCGCCGTCGCCGGTGCGAAAGTAAACCCGCAGCGCGCCGCCCGCGCCCGGCAGCGCAATGCCGATGTCGCCATTGAAAAGCCCCAGCGCGTAGTCGTTGCGCGTGACCATCACCGGTCGCCCGGCAAACCACTGCGCACCGACGGCGAGCGTGACGCCGGCCACGCGCCGCACCTGCGCCGCCATCAGCGCATTCACCTGATCGACACCGCGCGCGCCCGAGCGCGTCGCGCACAAAACACGGAAGCGATTGAGCGCGTCGAATAGCGGCAACGGGTTCGGCGTCGCCTCAGCGAGCGCTGCGCCCAGCGCTTGCGCATAAGGCGCGAAGCCGGCGGCGAGGCGCTCGACGGTGCGCTCGGTCAGCGTCGCGTGCGCGTCTTCGTGAAGCACGGCGGCAGTTTGCGTTGCGTCGGCGAGCAGCACGTCGAGCGCTGCGTTCGCCGCGCCATTGCGAATCGCCAACGACAGGCGGCCGATCGGCGATTCGAGCCCGAACCGATAATTGCGCTCGAGCCACACGACGCAATCCGCGAGCGGGCTTGGCGGCTGCTGAATGGCCGGCGCGGGGCGCAAGTTGTTGCTGGAGACGTCGGCGTCAAAGAGATCCGCATTGACTGGCTCGCGGGCGGAACTGGCCGCAACGGGCTCATGGAAAACGTCGTCTTCGGGGCCGCGGAAAAGATCGGGGACGTCATCGCCATCGCTGTCGGGCAAGTGCGAGCCTTTCGGGAAACGCCCGGCGTCCGCGTCGGAGTCCCGCCCGACTCGCGGCAGCGACTGCACCAGCCGCGCCTCCTCCACGCCCAAAGCGCCGGCAATCCGCTTCACCCCTTGCGCGGTAAAAGCTGGCTGGGCGCTCAATTCCGCGAACACGGCGCCGGCCTCGACCGCCGCGAGCTGATCCTTGTCGCCGAGCATCACGAGCCGCGTATGCGGTGCAATCGCGTCGAGCAGATGCGCGGCCATCGCGACGTCGATCATCGACGCCTCGTCGATCACGACGACGTCATACGGCAATGGATTATCCCGATGATGCCGGAAGCGCCCGCCCGGCCCGGAGCCGAGCAGACGATGCAACGTATACGACGTCTGCGGCAAACGCGCGGCCAGTTCGGGCGGCAGATCGCCGGCGCGCGCGAGCAGGGCTTCCTGCATGCGCTGCGCCGCCTTGCCGGTAGGCGCGGCAAGCGCGATCCGCAAATCGGCGCGCGTATCGAGCAGACACGCGAGCACGCCGACCACCGTCGTCGTCTTGCCCGTGCCCGGGCCGCCGCTGACAATCGTGAGCCGTCCCGACAGCGCCATCACGGCGGCCACGCGCTGCCAATCGACCTGGTCGTCCTTCGGCGGGCCGAAGTAGCGTAGGAGACGCTCGTTGAGGGTTTGGGTGTCGTCGGCGTTGGTGGAGGCGTTGGTGGAGGCGTTGGAGGAGGCGTTGGT
>Ga0209795_10000064_pt1 | contig 104955 bp, 98 predicted proteins | sample AgamicOrMarz_FD_187166 | JGI IMG/M metagenome (GOLD analysis project Ga0209795, IMG submission 187166) | Agave microbial communities from Guanajuato, Mexico - Or.Ma.rz (SPAdes) (version 2) | ecosystem: Host-associated > Plants > Phyllosphere > Phylloplane/Leaf | place: Guanajuato, Mexico... | reverse complement strand
GCCGACGTCGTTGCCAACCACCATCAACTGTACCTGACCAGAAATAAACGCCGAAATTGCTCCGTTGGGATCGTCGAAACGTTTGATGTTCGCGCTGGGCGGCGCGATTTTCGTCACGCTCAGGTCTTCCAGCGTGCCGCGCGCGACCGAAATCGACTTGCCGGCGAGGTCGGCGGCGTTCTTCACGGGCAGCGCTTTCGGGCCGAACACGGCCAGGTAGTACGGCGCGTAGGGCTTCGAGAAGTCGATCACCTTCTCGCGTTCCGGCGTCTGGCCGACCGACAGCAGCATGTCGGTCTTGTGGTCCGCGAGATATGCCATGCGGTTGTCGCCCGTCACCTGCACGAGTTCGACCTTGGCGTTAAGCGCCCGGCCGATCAGATTGGCGACGTCGATGTCGTACCCCATCGGCTTCATGTCCGGACCGATCGAGCCGAACGGCGGATAGTCCATGAACACGCCGATGCGCACCGTGCCTGTCTTCGCGATGTTGTCGAGCGCATCGGCATGCGCGGCGGGCGAGAACGCGCTGAGCGCGCCCGCGGCGGTGAACGCGAGAGCCGCGGCAAGTGTAGCGAACACGCGGCGGGCGGTCGATTGAACGGGCTGGTGCTGGTTCATGGTGTGTCCTCTGTCGAAAAACGCTTATTGGAGTGAGATGGATGAGGTGGAAGGATGAAGTGGACTCTAGGTTTGCCAAAATCCCTCAACAAACGAAATATGCGCATGGAGGCCATGACGTAAGCTCATGCTTGCCGCATCGCCCGCCGGCAGTTGCGCGGCGACGCGAACGGCGCGATGAATCGTTGGACGTATGAGCCCAGTGCATGCAGCCAGGGTCCGCCGCAACTCGTGGCGCGACGCGCGATCGCGTATCCTGTGGGGTTGGAAGGCGTGTCCGGACAGCAGTTCGCCGCGCCGCCTCAATGACTTTTTCTGATCCCGATATGTCGATGCGACGTCTTCCGCCGCTCAACGCGCTGCAAATTTTCGAAACCGTCGCGCGCCATCGCAGCTTCACGCGCGCGGCCGATCATCTGTGTCTCACGCAGGGCGCGGTGAGCCGGCAGATCATCGCGCTCGAGGACTACTACAAGTTTCCGCTCTTCAAGCGTCACGCGAAGGGCCTCACGCTCACCGCCGAAGGCGAGTTGCTGCTGCCCGCGGTCAAGGAGAGCTTCGCGCGTATCGAAGAGATTTCGCTGCGGCTCACGCGGCAGCGCACCGATCTCGCGCTGAAGGTGCCGACCTGCGTGATGCGCTGGATGCTGCCGAAGATCATGCGCTTTCAGACCGAGTATCCCGACCTGCATGTGCAGATCACCACGACGTGGCAGCACGACGTCGACTTCCAGCTCGAACCGTTCGACGCGGCGATTATTTACGGATCGTCGCCGGGTGCGGACGTGCAATCCGTGCCGCTCTTCGAGGAGCGTCTAACGCCGGTGTGCGCGCCCGATCTGCTGAAGGACAAGCCGCTGGCATCGGTCGCGGATCTCGCGCGCCATACGCTGCTGCATCCGACGCGCGATCATCGCGACTGGAAGATGTGGCTTGCGCGGGTCGCCGAGGCGGACCCGGCCGACGCGCGCGCGATCGACGCCGAGCACGGCCCGAGCTTCGACACGCTCGACATGGCGACCAACGCGGCGTTGCAAGGCTTCGGCGTGGCAATCAGTGACCTCGCGCTGATCGACGAGGACGTGGCCGCGCGGCGTCTCGTGCGGCCGTTCGATACGGTGCTGAAGACCGGCTGGCGCTACTACTTCGTCTATCCGGATTCAGTCGCGCATCAGCACAAGCTGAGTCTGTTTCGCGACTGGATCGCGGCGCATTGGGAAGAGTAGGCGAGGGCGCCGTCGCGCGACGGCGAGCGTCAGGGCGCGAACGATAAAAACAGGTAGGCGGCGAACAGCGACAGATGCACGGCGCCTTGCAGGATCGTCGTGCGGCCGGTGCTGATCGTCAGCGTGCTGACCAGCAGCGTGAGCACCAACAATACCGTTTCCTTGCCGTTGATGCCGAGCACGAGCGGTTGCCCCGTCGTCAGAAACACGGCGGCCACCGTCGGAATCGTCAAGCCGATGCTGGCGAGCGCCGAGCCGAGCGCGAGATTCAGGCTGTTCTGCAAGCGGTCGGCGCGCGCCGCGCGCACCGCGGCGAGGCCTTCGGGCAGCAGCACCAGCGCGGCGATCACGATGCCGACCACCGCCGCCGGCGCGCCCGCGTTTTCAACGGCCGTCTCGACAACCGGCGACAGCACTTTGGCGAGCAGCACGACGGCGACGAGGCACACCAGCAGCAAGCCGCCGCTCGTCAGTGCGAGCCGTGCGCCAGGCGGCGCGGCATGCACGTCTTCGTCGGACACGTCGGCGAGAAAATAGTCGCGATGCCGGACCGTCTGCACGAACACGAACACGCCGTACAACACGAGCGACGACACGCCCGCGAACGCCAGTTGCGACGACGACAGCATGGGGCCGACGTTGGTCGTCGTGTAGTTGGGCATGACGAGCGTCAGCACCGATAACGACGCGAGCACCGCGAGAGCCGCAGCCGCGCCGCGAATCTGAAAGTCCTGCTCGCGATGGCGAATGCCGCCCACCAGCAGGCACATCCCGACGATTCCGTTGCATACGATCATGACGGCGGCGAACACCGTATCGCGCGCGAGGCCCGCTTTCTCGGGACCGGCTGTCAGCATGACCGACACGATCAGCGCGACTTCGATCACGGTCACCGCGATCGCGAGCACCAGCGTGCCGAAGGGTTCGCCGACCTGATGCGCGACCACTTCCGCGTGATGCACGGCCGCGAATACCGCCGCGCATAGCGCGATGCCCACCAGCGCGAGCAGCAGCCCGTTGCCCGGCAACGCGTAGGACGCGCCGAGCACGATCCACGCGACGAACGGCACGGCCAGAGTCCAGCGGGGCAAGACGGTTGCGGACATGGTCATTGGCTGGTTGGTCTGTGACTTCGGTGATTTCTGTGAATTCTGTGACTGTTCCCGGCCCGCGGAACAGCATGCGATTCTAAAAACGCGGGCGATGCAATGGAGGCTTCAGGTCTGGCGGATGCCAACGTCCTTGCAACCGGACGTGGGCATCCGTCCATGCGACTGCCGGCGCGATCACGCGCCGGCCCGAGCTTTACTGCCCGACCGGCCGAACCGTCAGTGCGTTCTTGACCGACGTCACGCCTGCCACGCCTTGCGCCGCTTGCGTGGCGAGGTCGACTTGCGACTGGTCCGGCACCGTGCCGGCCAGCGTAGCGCCGCCGCGTGCACGGACGTTGATGTTCGCGACGCTGACGCCCTTGGTCTTGGCGAGCGCGCTGCGCACCTTGCGCCCGAGCGCGCGGTTGGCGGCCTTGGCCTGCTTGCCGGTTGTCGCCGACGATGATGCCGCCGCTGCCGGTGCGGCCGCCGCGTCGCTGGTTTGCGCGGATGCGTTGAGCGATGCCAGTACGATCAGCGCGCCGCCGACCATCTTCATTGCCGTGGATGCTTTCATGCGAATTTCTCCTTGTCGTGAATAATTCGTCCCCTTGCGGGAACGTGTGCTGGACTACGGTAAAGCGCAATGGAACGGAAAGGACGTTGCTGCGGGTCTTGCGGATGCTTCAGGTTGACAGAGACTGCTGGATGCTGCGGATGCGGCCGAAGCGCGCGGCCGGCGAGGCGCACTGCGGGCCGAAAGACACGATACTCCAATTGGTTCCAGAATGAGGCTGCCGCTGCCTGGAAGTGAGGCGTCGCTACAACGCTCGCGACGATGGGCCGCGATGTGTGACTGCATAGTCTGGCGCTCTGAGATGGTGCTTGCGGGCCGGCGCTTGCGCAAGATGCGCGAATCGGGGCATAAATGAACGCACCCACCGATGCACCGACCGACGCAAAACTCGACGCAAAAACCGACGCAAAAACAAAGGCCCAATGCATGCGCAAACCGTCGCTTCCCATCATCCCCTTGTCGCGTGACGATTTGCCCGTCGGCGCGACGCAACTCGCGCGCTTCATGATCGGCAAGTATCTCGTTCACGACGTGCCGGAAGGGCGCATGAGCGGCCGCATCGTCGAGACGGAGGCGTATCCGGTGGGCGATTCGACGAGCCATGCGTTTATCGGACGGCGTCCGCACAACGGCTCGATGTTCCTCGCGCCCGGCTATGCGTACGTCCGGCTCACCTATGGTCTCTCGTACATGCTCAACATGTCCGCCGAAGCGGAGGACGTAGGCGCCGGCATTCTGATCCGCGCGATCGAGCCGCTCGAAGGTCTGCCGCTGATGGAAGCGCGCCGCCCCGGCGTGCCGCTGCGCGATCTCGCGCGCGGGCCCGGCCGGCTGACTGTGGCGCTCGGCATCGGACAATCGTTCGACGGCCGCGATTTGTGCACCGGCCGCGATTTGTGGATCGGCGTCATCGAGACAGGCGACGTGCCGGTCGGCGTGACGACGCGCATTGGCCTGTCGCGCGAGATGCATCGGCCGTTGCGCTTTTTTGAGCCCGGCAGCGCGTTCGTGAGCGGTCCGCGCAAGCTGCTGGTTGCGCCGCACGCGGACCTCGGCGACGGTCCGCAAATCTGACCGCGTGCAAAGCCGTTGCGGCAAGGTCTGCACGTCGGCGCGCTTGTTCCAAAGCGAAGGCTACACGCGGCTACGCGCTGCCCAATTATTACGCGGTCGATGCGGCGCGCATTGCTATCGCCGGAAACTTCGCCGCACTTTTTCAGTGACGACAATTATGTATCTCACAAATAGGTGTTTTCCCTTGGTGAATCGATGACTAGACTGGAATCACTCGCTTCCACATGGTGTGGCAAGCGCGGCAAATAAAACCAGGTCTGGAGGTAATAATCATGAAATCGCTTATCAAGGCAGTCGCCATTGCAGCCGTTCTCGCCGCTCCGGTCGCGTCGTTCGCGCAGTCGAGCCAGCAACCGGTCACGCGCGCCGAAGTGCGCAACGAACTGATTCAGTTGGAGCGCGCGGGTTACAACCCGTCGGTCAGCAACGACCCGTACTATCCGGCCGACATTCAGGCCGCGGAACGCCGCGTGCAGGAGCAAAACCCGGCAGTCGCGCAAACGCAGTTGCCGGTCGCGGACACGAGCGGCTATGGCGGCACGACGAGCGGCTCGTCGCAATCGGGCGGCGTGCGTGAGTCGATGACCGGCGCGAAGTCGGTGTATTTCGGCAACTAAGTTTCGGCCACTAAGTTTCGGAAGTTGAGTTCGTAGCTGGTTTGCGCTGGTGGCAGTAGAAATGTCATCTGCGATAGCAGCGAGCGCGCCGCGATAAAAGCGGCGCGCCGCAGCTAGCGATGCGGATCTCAGTTCGCCCAGCGCGCATACGTGAGCGCACTTTGGCGCTTGCAGAAGCAGGCGCTAGACACACGATCCCTATAGCCCCTTGTTCAAATGGGCTGACCAGAATGCGAGAACCTCCGCTGCCGCAAGGTAGCTTCGCCCAACCGTTCAGCGATTGGGCTTTTTTTGCGGCTAAAACCGGCGGGTAGGCGAGAAGCGTGGCCCGTCAGGGACGCTCGCCGTGGATGTAGAACTCGAGCTGCTGGATAGTGAACTGCTGCTCGGCGATGATGTTCTTCACGAGGTCGCCAATCGACACCATGCCGATGAGCCTGTCGTTTTCGATCACCGGCAAGTGGCGCATGCGCCGCTCGGTCATGAGCGCCATGCAGTCGTCGGTGGTTTGGTCCGGGCGCACGAAGCGCACCGCCTTGCTCATGATCTCGCGTACCGGCGTGGCCTTCGACGACCTGTCCATCAGCACGACCTTGCGCGCGTAGTCGCGCTCGGTGATGATTCCCGCGATGCTGTCGCCGTCCGTCACGACCAGTGCGCCGATGCCTTTGTCAGCCATCAGCCTGATCGCTTCATAGACGGAGTCGTCGGCTCCGATCGTATAAACGGTCGTGTTTGGTTTGGTTTTTAGCAGCTGTGCAACGGTTGTCATGGAGCGGCTCCCTTTCGCAGTGCAGCAGTGCAGCACGCCGGCGCGGCGGGCTGTCGGTGACAGGCGATTCCAGTATAGGCGCGACGCGCCAGCGAGTGTGTCCGGGAATACCTGGAGCGCGCAACGCACGCAATTCATGTAGCGCGCGGTTTTGCGCGCGCTTTGCGATCGCGTGAAGCGTATTGCGCGTTGCGTCTCGCGCTTGCGCTCTGGTGGTGCAAGAACCGTGCGCCATGCATGGGCATCCGGGTGCGGTGCGCCGATTAGCGGTAAACTCCTGTCCGTACCTTATCCCCGGTTTCATCGGGTTCATGTCCAGCACCACTGTCTAACGCCATGCTCACGTCTCACGATCCGTCGCCTGCGGCAGACGGCGCAATCAACGGCGAATGCGTCGTTCTCGACGCCACCGCCACGCTTCCCACGCGCTACGGCACGTTCACCTCTTATGTGTTTCGCGTGGTCGACAGCGGCGCCGAACATCTTGCGCTCGTGATGGGCGACGTCGCGAACAGGTCGTCGGTGCTGACCCGTTTGCACTCCGAATGCCTGACGGGCGACGTGCTCGGCTCATATCGCTGCGATTGCGGCGAGCAACTCGATCTCGCGCTGCGCTATATCGCCGCCGAAGGCTGCGGCGTGCTGCTGTATCTGCGCGGCCACGAAGGCCGCGGCATTGGCCTCTCGAACAAGATTCGCGCTTATGCGCTGCAGGAGCAGGGGCGCGACACGGTCGAGGCCAATCTCGACCTTGGCTTGCCGGACGACTCACGCGAATACGATTCGGCGGCGGGCATTTTACGCACGCTGAAAGTCACCTCGGTCCGGCTGATGAGCAACAATCCCGAGAAGTTCGACACGCTGTCCAAGCACGGCATTCCGGTGTGCGAACGCGTCGCGCTCGCGATTCCGATGCGCGAGGAAAACGAGCGCTATATCCGCACGAAGCAGTTAAAGTTTGGGCATTACTTCGACGAGAACGAATAGCGACAATTTGATATCTGTCCGCAGTCGGCCAAGGTGAGCCAAAGTAGTCCGTAACTGATTGAAAATAAAATAAAAATTATCCGCATTGAGGACTCTGGTCGGCTCACCTGCACTTGTCTCCGCATGTCTACACTTGCGACGCTGGCGTAGGTTTTTTCGGCGTTGCCAGGAAAACCTACGCCGGATATTCTTCCTTCAGAAAAACCTACGCCGAGGGAAGAATGCGCTTCGATGCACGCGCCGCGGCCAGACTGCCGAGCGGCGATCACATGACATTCGATGGATTTCCCGGACTGCGCTTGCAGGCGTCTACGAGCCGGAAATCGTGGACGTACCGCTACAAGTCACCGGTCGATAGCCGCATGCGGCAAGTCAAGCTCGGTGAATGGCCAGCAATGTCGTTTGCCGGAGCCATCGCTGCGTGGGAGAAGAGCCGCGTCGAGAGAGATTCGGGCGCCGAGCTTTCGGCACTGCGCCGAATGACGCAGGCAGAGGCTACTCGTCCATCACCGGACAATTACACAGTCAGACAGTTGTGCCGCGACTATCTGGAAGGGTATGTAGAAGTCAACCGGAAGACCAAAGGTGCAGTCGAGGTCGCACGTATATTCAAAGCGATGTTAGGGCCTATCGCGGATAGGGCTGCGACTACCATTACGCGCGCCGAGGCTTTCGATCTGCTCGAATCATATCGGTCCACTCCAGTGCTCGCAGCCCGCCTTCGCATGGAATTGGGCTGTGCCTGGCACTACGCGCTCGATGCCGGTCGTCTTCCTGAAAACACCGCTAACTGGTGGAAGAGTAGTTCTAAGAGGGCGATTGAAGAGCAAAGGGCGCAAGGTCGAGGGCCAATATACTGGAACCCAGAAAAGGGTGCTCTCGGTAGAGGAACTCGGCACATTGATTCGATGGCTTCCGAACTTCAGCCTGACCGTCGCTGATGCATTGACGCTTTACCTCTGGACTGGCACGAGAGGGGGCGAGATTGTCGCTATGGAAAGCACCGAGATCGCGGACGAAAGCGATGGTCTTTGGTGGACGATTCCCAAACAGAAGACAAAGGGGCTTCATAACGAAAGAGCAACGGATCTGCGTGTGCCGCTCGATTATCTTCGAGTAATTCCCATTGTATTTGTTCTCGAGTGATTCAAAGCTTGACCCCAGCGGATTGCCTTATCTCTCAGTGTTCACTTCATAGATATAGTCGTGCAGCGGCTTCGGCGTGATGTCCTTCTACTCGACGCCCAGATCTCTTCGCGCCTGATGCATCGACTGCGCGATGTCGGGATCCTCGAGTCCCTGACTGCGCAACGTGTTTTCGCGATCGGACAAGCCCGCCACCTTCGCTTCATATTCGGCGCGTAGCGGATTGGCTTTGATATTTTCGCCTATGGAGTTCGAGCAAGTGACCCGACGCCGTTCCCGCTTTTCGCGATCCTCGGCAAGATGCTGACCGTATATGGCTACCAGTACAGCTGATCGTGAGCGATCCGGCGCGTCTGGAAAGGGCCAGGCGCTTCGTTCTCGATGGTCTTTCGTCGGGCGTGCTGAAGCCGGTGATCGACAAGGTCTTCCCGCTCGAACAGATTGTCGACGCTCATCGCTATCTGGAGTCGAATCAGCAGTTCGAGAAGATTGTTGTCACCGTGTGAGGCTTCTTGGCGGAGCTTGAGAGAAGGGATCGAGCGGTTCACGACCGCAAGCTCTCGCCGGCCAGCGGCATGTCCCGCAAGCGTTTGCCCGTAGCGTCGAACAATGCATTGCCGAGGGCGCCCGCGGTCGGCCCCATCGACGCTTCCGCTGCGCCCAGAAACGGTGCGCCCGGCCGGTCGATCAGGTGCACGTTTACGCTGCGCGGGACGGCGGAAAATCGCAGGATCGGATAACTGCTCCAGTCGAAGCTGCGAATTCTGTTCGTGTCGAACTGCAATTCTTCGTACAGCGTCCAGCTTGCCGACTGGATCACGCCACCTTCGATCTGGTTTCGAATCCCATCGGGATTGACGATCTGCCCCGCGTCGACGGCCGCTTCGGCGTGTTCGAGAATCACCTGGCCGGTTTCCGGCACCACCGAGACTTCGACCGCGATCGCGACATACGCCATCAGGTTCTTGTACCTGGCGAAAGCAAAGCCGACGCCGTGATTACGTTTGCGAGGCGGGCGGGGCCAGCCGAATTTCTCGGCGGCGAGCCTGATCACATCCCCCGCGCGCGGGTCCTGCATATGCCTGAGCCGGAATTCGACGAGGTCGGCGCCAGCGGCAGCAGCCAGCTCGTCCATGAACGTCTCGATCGAGAAGACATTCATGTGAGCGCCGAGCGAGCGCATCGCCGACGTGTGCAGCGGCATCGTCGGCGAGAAGTTGTTCATGACGTGCATGTTGGGCAACGTGTACAGCGGAATACCGTTGCGATCCCCGCCGCCTTCCGGCTGCACCATCGGCACCGAAGGCGCGGGTGCGAACGGCTTCTCGAGCAACTGCGCGGGAATCAGCCGGCCGGCGTTGACGATCCGCTCGTTATGCGAACTGCTCCACAGCGCGTAGTTCCAGTCGACGATGTTCCCGCCCGCGTCGAGCGACGCGTTGACCTCGGTGACCATCGCGGGCGTGTAGTGATCCCAGGTATGTTCCTGTTCGCGCATCCACTGCACGCGCACCGGCTTGCCTTCCATTTCGCGCGCCATGAGTGCGGCGTGTGCGGCGACATCGTCGGCACCGTTGTGACCGTAACAGCCGGAGCCTTCGACGTGGATGCAGCGAATCGCGTCCTTGGGCATCGACAGCATCTCGGCCAGGCCATCGCGCAACGGATACACGCCTTGAGAATGAGTCCACACGGTCATCGCACCGTCCTTGAACAGCGCGAGAGCGCATGACGGCCCAATCGAGCCGTGCATCATGTACCGTTTGGTGTATTTCGCGCCGAGCGTTTTCACAGCCGCGGCCGTTGCGCTGTGCTTGTTGGCGATTTCAATGTGCTGTGTGCAGAGGGTTGCGAGGTCGCGATGAACCGTGGCCGGGTCCGGCAGCGCGCGGCCGGCGCTCCACTGGCTGTTCGCGGCCAGCGTCCGCTGCGCTTGCACGGCCTGCCATTCGCCGTTGGCGACCACGGCGAGCATGCTGCCGTTTCTCACCACCTTCACGACGCCCGGCATCTTCAGAACATCTGCCGTGTTGGCTTGCAATAGCCGCGCTTCATAGACGGGTGGCATCACGACGCGCGCGTGCACCATGCCGGGCATCAGCATGTCCTGTACGTAGCTGACGCCGCCCGTCACCTTGCGCGGAATGTCCACGCGCGGCAACGACGTGCCGATGACGTGGAAAGCCGCGGGATTGGTCAGCGGCGAAACAGGCGCAGCCATGCGATGCAGATCGACGAGGCCGACGGCTTCGCCGTAAGTCATGCCGCGGCCGTCGGGAGCCTTGATGATCGAATCGCGCACGGTGAGGATATTGCTACGGATGCCGAAACGTTTCGCGGCGGCATCCATGAGCAACCCGCGCACTTGTGCTGACGCGTTGAGGAGCGCGCTGCCGCTGTCGGCGATCGTGTGGCTGCCGGCGGTCAGGCCTTCGTCGGGCGACGCGCCCGTGTCGGCGGTGAGGAACGTAATGAGCGCGGGCGCCATGGCCAGTTCCTCGGCGGCAATCTGGAGCAGTGCGGTGCGCACGCCGGTGCCCAATTCCACTTTGCCGGTGTACACCGTGACCTTCCCCTTGCGGTCGATCCCGATCCACGAGTCCAGGTACGGGTTCGTCTTCAGACTGCCCGCCAGCGCCTGGGTCGCCTTGCCGATGTGCACGGCGGCGCCTTCGTCGGCGATCACTTCCTGCGCCAGCGCTTTCACGCCGGGCAACATGCTGAAGCTCACGACGAGCGCGCTGCCCAGCATGAAGCGGCGGCGGCTTTCGTCGACGGATTCGTCGATGTGTTCGTCGTGGCGGCTCATTGCGCGCCTCCGTGACTCGCCGCGAGTGGCGGGTTTTCGCGCGGCGCGTCCGCGGCCTGCAAATGCGCGACTTCGCGGATCGCGGCGAGTATGCGTGTGTGCGTGCCGCAACGGCACAGGTTCGGCTCCATGTGCTCGATCAGTTCCCGCTCGGTAGGACGCGGATCGCGATCGAGCAGCGCCTGTGCGCGCATGATCATGCCGGCGATGCAGTAGCCGCACTGCACCGCCTGATGCTCGATGAACGCTTTCTGCAGCGGGCCAGGATGCTCGATCGTGCCGAGACCTTCGATGGTGCGCACCGGCTTTTTGCCGATCGATCCAACCGGAATCAGACAGGAAAACGCCGCCGCGCCATCGACGATCACGGTGCACGCGCCGCATTGGCCGAGGCCGCAACCGAACTTCGCGCCGTGCAATTGCAGATCGTTACGCAGCGCGTAGAGCAGCGGTGTCGAAGGATCGATGTCGAGCGCGTGCTGCACGCCGTTGACAGTGAGATTGATCATCGCGCGTTGTTCTCCTTTCTGACCTTCACCACCACCGCTTCGACGTCCGTCCACGGGCCGCGCTGCGAATAGGTGCTGCGAATGTAGGACGCGAGATCGGCGATCTGCTGGTCGTCGTAGATGTGATCGAAAGCGGGCATGTAGTTCATGCTGTCCTCGCCGTGCCATCCGTTGCCGCTCAATATCATCTGGATCGCGTTGCGCGGCGTTGCCGCGTTGACGGCGGTGCTGAATGCGAGCGTGGGGCGTTCGCCGATCGACTGCATCGGCGCAGCCGGGCCGTGGCATTGGGCACAGGACGCGGCGAAGAGGGTCGCGCCGCGTTGCGCTTCGGGGGAACCGGCAGTAGACGCGATCGGCGTCGCCACGGTCTGCGGCTTCTGGATCGACAGAAGATAGGTGGCGATCGAGCGCACGTCGGCTTCCGGGACGGTCGCGAGATCGCGCGTGACGGGCAGCATCGGGCCGGCCGCTGCACCGTGCTCGCTGGCCCTGCCGGTACGCAGATAAGTGACGAGCTGTTCCTTCGTCCACGGTTTCGGCGCTGCGCCGAGTGCGTTCAGCGCAGGCGCTTCCCATCCGTCGACGATGCCACCATCGAACGCATGACCCGACTTCTCGCCGCCGATCGCATTGAGTGGCGAGTGACACGACGCGCAGTGGCCAAGGCCATCCACGAGCAGCTTGCCGCGATTCCATTCGGCGTCTTTCGATGCGTCGGGCGGTTGCTCGCCGGGGTGCAGGAACAGCACATTCCAGAAGGCGAGCAAAGGACGGAAATTCAGCGGGAACATCAACTGGTTCGCGGGCGGCGTCGCATCGACCGGTTCGCGTGTCATCAGATACGCATAGGCCGCCGCGATGTCGTCGTCGGAGATACGCGTGAAGTGCACATACGGAAACGCGGGATACAAAAGATGCCCGTCGCGAGCGACGCCGTGACGCATCGCGCGCGTGAACGCCTCGAGGGACCAGGCGCCGATGCCGGTTCTCACATCCGGCGTGATGTTGGTCGCGTAGATCGTGCCGAACGGCGTGGCGAGCGGCAAGCCGCCCGCGAACGGCTTGCCGCCCTTTGCCGTGTGACACACGATGCAGTCGCCGAGCGCGACGACGCGCGCGCCCGCTAGCTTCGTGCGGGCGTCGAAAGCGTCCTGCGCGGGAGGGCTGACGGGCGCGATCGCCGGCTTCCACATCAGCAGCAAAGCGACGGCGAACGCGGCCATGATCGCCATGCCGCCTGCCGCCAGCAATCCAGACTTGCGGGTCATTCGCATACCTTTCATCGAGGGGTTATGTCGAACAGGCGGCGCGCGCTGCACTGCGCGTCGAGGCAACGAGCGATGTCATGCCCGAGCCGCGCGCGGCTCGGCTCGCGCATCGGTTGGCGCATGACCGTTGGCGCTGCCGCCGAACGGATAGTCGATGTAGCCGGCGGCGTCGCCGCCATACCAGCCCGTGGCCTTCGGCGCCGCCAGCGGCGAGCCTGTGCCAATGCGTTCGACCAGATCGGGATTCGCGATATAGGCGCGGGCGAACGCCACGAGGTCCGCGTCGCCTTCGCGGATCAATGCTTCGGCGGCATTCACGGAAATACCGCCGTTGACCATCAGCGTGCCGGAATACACGCGCCGCAGGCGTCCGATGATGCGCGGCAAATCCGGCTGCCCGCTCCAGCCGTTCGTATCCGCCGCGTGGACATACGCGACGCCGAATTCGCCGAGCATCTTGCCGACGTAGTCGTAGGTGCCGTCGGGGTCCGCGTCGCGCACATTGTTGTAGTGTGCATAAGGCGAGATGCGCACGCCAACGCGCTCGAGCGGCATGACCGAGCCAATCTCCGTGATGATCTCGCGCAGAAATTTCGCGCGGTTCGCCACCGAGCCGCCGTAACGGTCGTCGCGCGTGTTGAGGGTCGACGAGAGGAATTGATGCGGCAGATAGCCGTTCGCCGCATGCACTTCGACGCCGTCGAAACCCGCGGCGATCGCGTTGGCCGCGCCCTGTTTGAAGGCATCGACGGTGAGCCTGATCTCGTCGAGCGACATGGCGCGCGACGGCGTTGCGTGGATCTTCGTGTACTGGCCGTTGTGCAGTTGCGCCCACACTTGCAACTGTTCGAGGTCGTCATTCACGCCCGAAGGCGAGAGCGGCGCGTCGCCGCCGAGCAGCGCGAACGAGCTGACGCGCCCGCCGTGCCACAACTGCATGAAGATGCGCCCGCCCTCGGCGTGCACCTGGCTCGTGACTCTACGCCAGCCTTCGATCTGCTCTGCGGTGAAGATGCCCGGCGTCAGGTCGAACGCCGCCGAAGCCGCGTTGACGTTGGTCGCTTCGCTGACGATCAATCCCGCCGACGCACGTTGCGCGTAGTAACTCGCCATCAATTCGGTGGGCCGCCCTTGCGACGGTGCCCGCGAGCGGGTCATCGGCGCCATCGCGACGCGATTCGGCAAGTGCAGACCCGACAGATCGTAACCGTCGAGCAAAGGTGAAAGTGAGGACATGGTAGTTTTCCTTGGCGAGCGATAGAGCGTCGTTCAGGCAGGGCGCAATGCTGAGAAGCGTATCGCCAAGCCCATGAGAATTCCTGAAGCCACGCTGAATTGTTGTTAACGGAGGCGGTACGCTGCCCCCTTCAAGGCACAGTGCAACTTCAGGAACGGCGCGCAGCGTGCGGGCGGCCGATCATCAGGTAATGAGCGAGTGCAATCAGCGGAAAGGCCGTGGCGACCGCGGCCACGAGCGGCCAGCCGCCGTGTTCATAGAGCGGACTCGCGAGCGCCGAACCCAATGCGCCGCCGACAAAGATGCTCGTCATATACAGCGCGTTCAGTCTGTTACGGCTTGTCGCATTGAGCGCGTAGATCTCGCGTTGGCCCAACACCATGTTCATCTGCACCGCGAAGTCGAGCACGATGCCGGTCGCGACAAGGCCCGCCACCCCCCACGCCGGATGGATCAACGCAGGCGCGTAGGCCAGCGCGCCGACCACGAGCGCGATCAGCGTCGCGCGAACCGTGTGGCCCGCGTCGGCGAGGCGGCCCGCCACCGGCGCCGAGGTCGCGCCGATTGCGCCGACCAGCGCGAAGATGCCGATCTGCGTTTGGGTGAGACCGAAATGGCGCGTCAGCTCGACGGGAATCGCGGTCCAGAACAGGCTGAACGACGCGAACATCAATGCCTGGTATAACGAACGATGACGCAGTACGGGCATCGTGCGCACGAGGTGGCCCAGCGAGCCGATCAGTTCGAAATACGTGGCCTGGTGATCCGGCTGGCGGCGCGGAATGGTCAGCGCGAGTACGGTCGTCACTATCGCCATCAGCACGGCGGCCGAGCCGAACACCGCGCGCCAGCCGAAGTGTCCGGCGACCATGCTCGAGATCGGACGCGACAGCAGGATGCCGAGCAACAGGCCGCTCATGATCGTGCCGACCACCTTCCCGCGCGATTCGTCAGGGGCGAGATGCGCAGCGAGCGGAATCAGGATCTGCACGGCAACCGAACTGAAGCCGACCAGCAGCGAGATGACGAGAAACGCGCCCGGTTGATGCGCGAATGCCGCGGCGGCGAGACTCGCGATCGACACAAGCGCCGTGGCGATCATCAGCTTGCGGTTCTCCAGCAGATCGCCGAGGGGCACGAGAAAGAACAGGCCGAACGCATAGCCGATCTGCGTCAACGACACGATGAGGCTCGCCGTGCCGCCCGACATGTGGATGTCCGGCGCGATCAATTCGGTGACCGGCTGCGCGTAGTACAGGTTGGCGACGATGGCGCCGCAGCAGAACGCGAACAGCGCGATCAGACCGTTTGTCAGCTTGATGGGACTGCTCGCGCGCGTCGTGGCGGAGGCTGGGGTTGACATGACGACTCCCTGAAGTAAAGAGAAGCGGAAACGCAATGGATGCAGCTTATGCGTTGCGTTTCTGTTGCGGAATGGGTCTAAAATGCAAGCCAGCGTTGCGTTGTCCGCAACCAAACCGCCAACTGCGTAACCATGGACAAATTTCTCGCCGTCAAAACCTTGCTCGAAGTGGCCGACGCGGGCGGCTTTTCGAAGGCCGCGCAACGCCTCGGGGTTGCGACTTCGTCGGTCACGCGCCTGATGGATTCGCTCGAATCGTCGCTCGGCACCGCGCTTCTGACCCGCACGCCGCGCAAGGTCAGCCTCACCGACGCGGGCACTGCCTACGTCGAACAGGTGTCGAAGGTGCTCGACGATCTTGCCGAGGCCGACGAGAGCGTTTTTGACAGCGGCGCGTCGCCGGTCGGCGCGCTTCGCATTTCGGTGCCGTCCACCTACAGCCGGTTATGCCTCGCGCCGCATCTCGCGGCTTTTCTCGCCGAGCATCCGCGCGTGTTTCTCGACGTGGTGGTGGGCGACCAGTTCGTCGATCTCGCGGTTGACCGGATCGACGTCGCGATCCGCATCGGCTTTGCCGAGCGCGACGCCAATCTGATCGTGAAGAAACTCGCGGACAATCCGCGCCATGTCGTTGTCAGCCACGAGTACCTGCAACGCAGCGGCACGCCGGAATCCCCCGCCGATCTCGCCGTGCATGAGTGCGTGCGGTTCGCCTATGGCGGCGGCTACCGCACGCGCCAGGTTTGGACCTTCCAGTGCGACGGCGCCGAGCAGCGCGTCGACGTGCGCGGCCATCTGCTTTCCAACAATCTCGACATACTGTTCGAAGCCGTGATGGCCGGGCGGGGAATCGCGCTGCTGCCCCAATGGCTGGTGGCCGCGGAGATTCGCAGCGGGCGTCTGCTGCGCCTCTTCGAGCGATTCGACGCGCGGCCGCATTCGGGCGACGCGGTCGTGTATGCCGCCTATCTGCCGAATCGCCGCCAGTCCAGCAAGGTGCGCGCGCTGGTGCAGTTTCTTGAACGGCGGCTGGATGCTTCGTTCGAAGGTTGATCGCGCACGGCCTTTGTCCATTTCAGATTTTTAGCAACCGCGCCGCGTTGCCGCCGATAACCAGGCTCTTCTGCGCGGGCGGCAGGCCAAGACCATCGACGAACGCCACCGGCTGCGCGTAGCCCATGTCGAAACAGTAGTCGCTGCCGAGCACGAGCCGATCCACGCCGATGTTGCGGATCAGAAAGTCGAGAACCGGACCCGAATGCGAGACCGTGTCGTAATTGAAGCGGCGCAAGTAGCTGCTGGGCTTTTGCGCAAGGCGCCGTGTTTCGGGGCGCACGGTCCAGCCTGCGTCGATGCGGCCCATCAGAATGGGCAGCGCGCCGCCCGCGTGAGGCAATGTAACGTTGAGCCGCGGATGCCGGTCCATCACTCCGCCGAGGATCAGATGCGAACCGGCAATCGCGGTGTCGAAGGGATTGCCGAGCAGGTTGCTCAGATAGAAGTCGCCGAGCCGCGCACCGCCGACTGTCTGCTGTGGATGCAGGAATACCGGCAAGTCGAGTTGTTCGATGCGCGCAAACACGAGCTCGAATAGCGGATCGTCCAGATCGCGATTGTTGATGTTGGTCCCCATGTACACGCCGCGCACGCCGGGCAATTCGGACGCGCGTTCGAGTTCGTCGATGGCGTCGTGCGGGTTCAGCATCGGCAGGGTCGCGAGCACCACGAAGCGGTCCGGATGCCTGACGTGTATCGCGGAGGCCGCCGCGTTCCATGTTCTCGCGAGCTTTGCGTTGAAGGCGCGGTCGGCCCAATACGCCATGGGCACGCTCAACGAAAGTGCTTGCACGTCGACGCCCGATGCGTTCATGTCGGCGAGCCGTTCATCGACGTTGATGAACTTGAGCGGCAACGGCCCGAGGCCGCCGGCCGGCGTCTGGAAGGTGAAACTCGTGGCATCGCAAGTGAATTTGCCGCCGTACTTCGCGCCCTCGCTGCCCAACAACTCGCAATAGCTCTCGGGGTAGTAGTGCGCGTGAATGTCAATCGACTTGCCCACGCCCCTTGCCGCAGTCGCGGCGCGGTTTGCAGCGGTGGCACCGGCCGGCACGCCCGAAGCGAGGCCGGCTGCGAGCGCGCCCATCGTGGCGAGTATGCGGCGCCGCCGCGGCGAGATACAGCAGTTGCAATCCATGAGTCCGTCTCCGTTATAGATTTTGAGTGCCCGCTATCAGCCGCGCTTCGCCATGCCGAGTTCGCAATCGACCAACTGATTGTGGTAAAGCGCGCGTTCCCGCGAGGCGCGCGGCGAGTTGTCGGTGACCGAGAAAAAAACCACGCCGGCGAACGCGACGATCATCGAAAAGAGCGCAGGGTATTCGTACGGATAGATCGCCTGCGCGTGGCCGAGTACCTGGACCCATACAGTGGGGCTCAGCACGGTCAGCGTCACTGCGGAAACGAGGCCGAGCGAGCCGCCGATCACCGCGCCGCGGGTCGTCAGACCGCGCCAGTAGATGGAAAGCAGCAGCACGGGGAAATTGGAGCTCGCCGCTATCGAGAACGTCAGGCTCACAATGAACGCAATGTTCTGTTTCTCGAATGCGATGCCGAGCAGGATCGACAGTACGCCGAGCACGAGCGTGGTGATGCGCGAGACTTTTAGTTCTTCGCGATCGCTGGCCGCGCCCCGGCGCATGACGTTCGCATACAGATCGTGCGAAACCGCCGACGAGCCGGCGAGCGTCAAGCCCGCGACGACGGCGAGAATCGTCGAGAACGCGACTGCGCAAATGAAGCCGAGAAACAGATTGCCGCCGACTGCGTGCGCGAGATGGATCGCCACCATGTTGACGCCGCCGATTACCGCGCCCGACGCGCTGTGGTATTGCGGATCGGTTGCCACCAGCGCAATCGTGCCGAAGCCGATGACGATGATCAGCGCGTAGCCGATGCCCACGATCCCCGTCGCGTAAAGGATGCTTTTGCGGGCCGCTTTGGCGTCGCTGACGGTGAAGAAGCGCATCAGGATATGCGGCAATCCGGCCGTGCCGAAAATCAGCGCGAGCCCGAGCGACACCGCCGAGATCGGATCGGATACGAGACCGCCCGGGCTCATGATCGCAGCATGTTTCGGGTGCGCGAGGATCGCCTGCGAGAACAGCGCGTTCATGCTGAAGCCGAAGCGGTTCATCACCATGAACGCCATGAACGCGGCTCCCGCCAGCAGCAGTACCGCCTTGATGATCTGAATCCAGGTGGTCGCGAGCATGCCGCCGAAGAACACGTACACCACCATCAATACGCCGACCATCACGACGGCTGCCGTGTAGTTGAAGCCGAAGAGCAATTCGACGAGCTTGCCGGCGCCGACCATCTGCGAGACGAGGTAGAGCAGCACGATCACGATGGAGCTCGATGCGGCGAACGCACGAATCGGCCGCTGCTGCAGACGGTACGACACCACGTCCGCGAGCGTGTAGCGGCCGAGATTGCGCAGCGGCTCCGCGATCAGAAAGAGAATGACCGGCCAGCTCGCCAGAAACCCGACCGAATAGATGAGGCCGTCATAGCCGCTCATGAAAACAAGTGCTGAAATGCCGAGCAGCGAAGCCGCCGACATATAGTCCCCCGCGATCGCCCAGCCGTTCTGGAACGCTGTAATCTTGCCGCCCGCCGCATAGTGATCGGAGACACTGTTGTTTCTTTTCGCGGCCCAGCGCGTAATGAACAGCGTCGATGCGACAAACAGCAGAAACATGCCGATGGCGATCGGATTATGCGAGCGGACACGCGTCGTTGTGTCGGCTGCTGTTGCTGCTGCTGCTGCGGGCAGGGCCGTTACGATGCTGATGGCGGTGAGCGTGACGAGGGCATAAAGCGGCTTCGCGACTCGTCGATCGCACTGCATTGAAATGCGCTTCATTGCCGTGCTCCCTGGCGGATTTCGTTTGCCGCGCGGTCATGCAACGTGTTGGCGCGCGCAACGTAGACCGCGACCAGTCCAAATGTGAAAACAAACATGCCGAAGCCGGCTGGAATTCCCCACGTCATCGGATAGCCGCGCGCAATCGGGTGGCCCAGCAACGCCGGTGCGAAAGCGAGCGTGAGAATAAAGGCGAAGTACAGGACCAGCATCAGGATGGTCAGCATCCACGAGAACCTGCGGCGCTTATATACGAGCGCACGAAAGCGCGGATCGTTCAGCAGCGGATGGACTGCGAGCGGCGGATCGGCGGCGGGTTGCCGCGCGTTGATCGAGTAAGTCGGCGCGCCTTGTTCCACTTTTATCTCCTTCAGGAAGGCTTTTTCCGATGCGGCGGCCAGCTATGGCGGTCACCGCTGCGGCAACGGATTGTCAGAAGCGCGCGGGCACGGCGGTCTCTCGCATCACCGCCTCGGGTGTGCGGTAACGCTCCGCCATTTCACGGTCCACATCGTTCTTCAATTGCGCCTGCATGTAGGCGCCCAGATGGCGCGCGTGCTGAACGATCGCCGAGCCTGCCTCGGTGCGTTCGCGGCTGTAGTCGACCAGTGCGTCGCGCACACTGTTGTCGTTCGTGTTCAGCGCCTTGACGAGTGCCATCGCGTCGCTCGCCGCCTTGGTCACGCCCATACCGCAATGCGGGCGCGCGACGAATGCGGCGTCACCGAGCAACGCTATCCGGCCGAACGCCATGTGCGGCACCTCGAGATCGAAGATCGGTTGGAATAGCGGTTGAACTGCTTTTGTCACAACCTCGCCGAATTGCGGGGCGAGTAGCGCGAGCGCCGCATCTTCCATGTCCGCGAGCACTTCGCGCCGAATCAACGTCGGCGGAATACCGCCTGGCCAGTGCTTGCCTGTTGCATCGGTCAACAGGTTCGGCAACTCCCTGTCCTCGCTCGTTGCGCGATACCAGACGAAGTTGTAACGGCGTTCGCCTTGCGCCGTGCTGTTGCTCCGGCCCGCAACCGGATAACCGAGAATCTGCTCGCGAGGCGGCAGGCAGAAGGCGAACTTGTCGAATAGCGCGTCCCTTGTTTCTGGCGATAGCGACGCCTCGTCGACGAGACCGCGCCACGCCACGTAACCGGCGTACTGCAGCCTGGCGTCGGGCAGCAGGCGTTCGCGGATCGACGACTTGAAACCGTCGGCGGCAATCACGAGGTCGGCATGCAGCACGGAACCGTCGGCGAGCGTGACGGTAGCCTGAAGCGGGCCGTCCTCCACCGAGGCGACGAGGCCGCCGGCGTGGTAGTGCACGTCCGGCAGCGCGGCGCGCAGCACGTGATACATCTTGGCCCACGCGGTCAGCGTTTGCGGCAGACGGCGCTTGGACAGCACAGCGCCGCTCTGCGCGAACGTCACGCGCGACTCGACCTTGACGCCGATCGAATCGTCGCAGGCGATTCCCGCGGCGGTCATTGCGTCGAACAGTTCGGGGTGCGTGACAATGCCGGCTCCGCGCCCCGCCAGTTCGTCTGGCACACGCTCGAATACGTCGACGTGCCAGCCGTGGCGAACCAGCAGATTGGCCGCGAAAAGCCCGCCCAGCGAGCCGCCGACGATGATCGCCCGCATGCGGGAAGGAGTGTGACTCATGACCGTTCTCCAGCGTGGTTCGAGTCTTGCGCGAGAGCCGCTCGGGCTTCGCCTAGGCGGCCGATTTCTTCAGCGGGATAGTTGAGTTCGATGGTCACGCCGGACGGGTCCTCGATGAACACCTGATGCAGACCGAGAGACGGCACCGTCCGATCGCGCCAGACGATGCCTTCTGCCTTCAGCGTGTTCCACATTGCCTCGACGCCGGTGGCGAGAAACGCAATGTGATCGACCGTGCCGGTTCCGCTCGCAGGCAGCGCCTTGTCGCCGAGATAGGCGTTGAGCCCCGCCGTGTTGTTCGCGTCGACGCCGATCAGATGGACCGTGCCGAACTCGGCTTCATCGCCGCCCTTGTAAAGCCAGGTGCCCGGAAAGTCGAAAGGCGGCCGATAGCCTGGCCGAAAACCGAGCACTCGTTCGTAAAAGCGGCACGATCGCGCCAGATCCGCCGTGCGGATCGAATAGTGAGCAAGCTTTGCAATAGGCATGTGCGACTCCGGAAACTTAATTTATCTATCGATTAGTGATCAGTTGATAAATTGTAGGCGAAGCGATGTCGCGGAGAAAAGCTCCGTAGCGCAGGTGTTTACCCTGGAGAAGAGGAGGGTTACCGCTCGATGTCAGAGCCTGGAACCAGGCTTGGCGCGCGCCGTTTGCGTGGACGCGTGCTCCAGCGCTGCGGGCACGCCATGAAGGAATGCGTCGACCTGGCGGGCAATGTGATCGTCGATGTCGTGAGTGACGGGCAGCCCGTAAATCCACTTGCGCACGCCGAGATAGAAGATGCTCGCGTGCAGACTCCAGATCAGTTCGAGATCCATTTCGCGCTGCTTCGCGCCCGCAGGCGCCGGCAGGTTGTACGCGGAACGGATCTCCGCCATGACTGGCAAGAACACACGCTCACGCAAGCGCGCGAGATATTTGGAGTTGATGCCTTCGCGCGTCAAGCCGGCGAAGATGAAGATGCGAATCCACTCGCGCCGCAAGATCACGGTGGAATACGACGAGTAGAACCTGACCATGCGCTCCTGAATCGGAATCGTGCGGTCTCTGATGAGCGCTTCCCAACTCGTATCCCATTGATAGACCTCTTCGTACACGCGGTCGATCAACGCTTCCTTGCTCGGAAAGTAGCGGTACAAAAGCGGCTGGGTCACGCCTAGTTGGCGTGCGAGTTCGCGCGTGCTGCCCGAAAAGCCGTGGGTCGCGAAATGCTCGACGGCTTTCAACACGATCTGGCGTTCCCGCACCTCGGGAGCGAGGCGGCGCGTGACAAGCTTTTCGTTGTCTTGCGGTTCGCTTTTCGATGCTGTCCCGGCCGTTGGTGCTTTTCTCGGCATGGCTTCTGGCAAGGCGAAATAGGATGGCACGCATCATACACGGCATCGCAGGCGTGACGCTCATATCGCCATCAACAGTTGTATTTCGCACTGGCCAGCACGGTCCGCTCGTTGCCGAACACGACACTGCATACGACTGGCAACCGCTCACATAACGGCGGTCGAATACGTTCGCCACATTCAGTGCGAGCCGCCAGTCGCGAGTGTCGTAATGCAATGCGGCGTCGTAAAGCGTATAGCTTGCAATCGTCAGCGAGTTGTCCGGTGCGCCCGGCTCTGTCAAGTTTGGCGGGCGCAGGCTACCTGTGTGGATAAAGAGCAGTTGTCCTTATCAGATGACTTCCTTTGCTGCGGCAGTTCCGGTCCAGCCATGCCATGTGGCGAAGCGTTCCTAGAGTATGGCGCGATGACATGCCGCGTTCATTTGATGCCGGGGCAACGCGAAGTGCTGCCGGATCATGCCGAAGCATGAGAGAAACGCCGTTGCTAATACGTTGAACTCAAGGCCGCGTAAAACTCTTGGATGAAAAGACGCCTGCGGAAGCCCTGGACGACTACTTAAAATCTGTTCAACAATGCAGTGTTGCGAGGACCGGTCGAATCCGCCCTTTTCCTTGCACAGCAGCAGACCAATGGTCGGCTGGTCTTCCTGTGCCTTCACCTGCGCGTCGATCGCCGAAAGATAGAAGTTCAACTGGCCGGCGTACTCCGGTTTGAACGGCGTCGTTTTCAGTTCGACAACGACGTAGCAACGCAGCTTGAGGTGGTAGAAAAGTAGATCGATAAAAAACTCGTCACCACCTACCTGGCCGCGCGGCGAGAGGTACTTCGCTAGTCTGCTTGCAAGTAATCGTCCATCCATTGCGATGAACTGCATCTGCGCACCGCTCGCATGTTATCAGAGACCGCCAGTAAGATCGGCTTTCACGCCGCGCCAGCCTCGCTCTCGTTCGGCGCCAGCAACTGGCTGTCGGGCAGGCGAAAGGGCACGAGACTGTCGGCGTTATTCGCTTCCACCAGCCGGATCATTTGCAGCATGAACACATCGCGTTCGACGGGCGACAGGTGCTCGATGGTGCGATCGTGCGCGCGCTGCACGGCTTTTGCCATCTTCCTGACAAGGCGCTTGCCGGCGGGCGTCAGCTTGACGAGCCGCAAACGCTTGTCGTGTTCCGCCTGCGTACGGCTCACCAGTCCGCGCGCGTTAAGGCGTGGAATCACTTCCGCGACGCTGGAACGCTCCAGCCCCACTTCGATCGCGAGCGAGTTCTGATCGATTTCGCCAAGCGTCTCCAGCGTGGTGAGCAGGCTGTATTGGACCGGCGTGATGTTGAACTCGCTGGTTTCCTGCGCGAACAGGAAAGTATGGATCTGATGCATGCGGCGAATCAGAAAGCCTGGCCGCGAGAACAGCGGCGAGCGCGCCTGCCGTTCGGCGAGCTCTGCACGCACGCTTTGGATGTCGAGGTGGTCGGTGGTCGTGGATCGCATGAGAGGCATTGGATGGAAAGGGGCACGCACGAGGCGCTCTGTCGCGCATTCTAGGCTGAAACCGGCATGCGTCGCAAATCGGGGGTACACCAACGGATCACCATAAAAAGGCATTGCGCATGCGCATGGTGCGCACCTACGCCGGGGCCGTCCGAGTTGGTGCGAAGCTTGTGGGCGCAGATCCGTGGTACGGCACGGATAACACAGGAGGCGATTTTGTTAAGTCGTTGTCGTGCAAGGAGAAATCCGATGCTGAAGTTCACCGTTGCCAACCGGCATGCAACTTGCGGTACACCACGCATCTCTTCACTCGGCTATCGCACCGTACATGTCACAAGTCCTGCTCAAAGGGGGCCGCGTCATCGACCCCGCCCAGAACATCGACGCCACGCTGGACATCCTGGTGGACAACGGCGTTATTGCCGCCATCGGCACCGACCTCGCGCGCGAGGCGCCGCTGGCGGAGGCGGTCGATTGCAGCGGAAAGCTGGTGCTGCCTGGTCTCATCGATACGCACGGCCACGTCTTTCAGTATGTCACCGGCCGCTTCGGGCTCAACGCCGATCAGTGCGGCGTGCAGTCGGGCGTGACGACGATCGTGGACCAAGGCGGACCAAGCTGCATCACGATTCCCGGTTTCCGGCATTACGTGGCGGAGCGCTCGTCCACGCGAGTGCTGGCATTTATCTCCGCCTATCTGGTCGGCGGCCTCGAAGGCCATTATTACCCGGACCTCTATCGCCCCGATTGTCTCGATGCCGATGCGACCATCAAGTCCATTCGCTCGAACCCGGATCTCGTGAAGGGTATCAAGGCTCATGCGGAAATCGGCGGCTTCGCGCGCTGGGGTCTTGATGTAATGAAGATCGCCGCGAAGATCGGCCGCGGCGCGCAACTGCCCTTATACATCCACTTCGGGCAGCTTTGGCCGAAGCCCGATAGCGGCGGCTTGCCCGTGCAGCCGGATTCGATCTTCAATCAGGTCGTCGAAACGTTAAAGCCGGGTGACATCCTCGCGCATCCGTTCAGCCGTCATCCGGGCGGTTTTGTCGAAGAAAACGGGCGACTGCATCCGCTCGTGCATGAGGCCGTCGCACGCGGGCTCAAGATCGACGTGGGCCACGGCTCGCATTTCAGCTTCAAGACCGCGCGCATCGTGCTGGACGAGGGCGTCGTTCCCGACACGCTCGGCGCCGACATGCACGGCTACAACACCCACGTGCCCGCGCCCGCCGGCACGCCTGACAGCCATCCCGACGAGGAGCATTCGTTCCTTGGCCGCACGCAGTTCAGCCTCGTGAGCGCGATGACCAGCATGCTCGCGCTCGGCCTGCCGCTGCAACACGTCGTGGCCATGGCCACCTGCAATGCCGCGAAGATGATCGGAATGGAAGACGTGATCGGCTCGCTGCAGGTGGGGCGCGGCGCGGACATCAGCGTGCTCGACGATCGTCGCGGGCGCTGGGTGCTCGAGGACAACGAGGGCACCCAGGTCATCACCGAACGCATGCTGTCGCCGCTCTTTTGCCTGCGCGACGGCGAGCGTCACGATGCCGTCTCGCCGACCCTGCCGCTCGCGCGCGCTGCCTGACCACGCAAGGCTTATTCATGACCAAACGTTCGCAACCACGTGCCGGCGATCAGCGCCCGCAAGGCATCGGCGCATCGCTCGCACGCAAGGAAGACGACCGCTTCATGCACGGACGCGGCGAATACGTGCCCAACATCCGCATGGTCGGCATGGTCGACGTCGCGTTCGTGCGCAGCCCGATCGCACACGGCCATATCGTCGGCATCGAAAAGCCGCCGGCGTTCGCACGGGCCGTCTATACGCTCGCCGACCTGGACGGCGTGAAACCGATCGTCGCTGATTCGGGGTTGCCGGGATTCAAAAGCTCGCGGCAGCACGTGCTCGCAAGCGGCAAGGTGCGTCAGGTCGGCGAACCCATTGCTATGTGCGTGGCCGCGAGCCGCGCGCAAGCCGAGGATATCGCCGCGCAGGTCTTCGTCGATTTCGAGGAACTGCCTGCCGTGGTCGACATGCTCGACGCTTGCCGGGAAGGCTCGCCGCTCGTGCATGAACATTGGGGCGACAACGTCTTTCTGGAGACTTTCGTCGACGCGAAGCCGGATGTCGATCTCGAAGCGATCCGCCGCGACGCGCCGATTCGCGTTCATCGCACGCTACGCACTGCGCGTCAGAGCATGGCGCCCATGGAGGGGCGCGGCGTCGTCGCGCATTGGGATCGCCGCCTCTCGCAGTTGATCGTGCATACGTCCGCGCAGATGCCGCACATCACGCGTACCGGGCTCGCCGAATGTCTCGGGCTCGACGAAGGGCAAGTGCGCGTAATCGCGCCGGATGTCGGCGGTGGCTTCGGCTACAAGGGCATTCTGTTGCCGGAGGAAGTCTGCTGCGGCTGGCTCGCGATGCAACTGGACAGACCCGTGCGCTGGATCGAGGACCGTCGCGAGCAACTTACGGCCAACGCCAATTGCCGCGAGCACCACTACGACATCACTGGTTACGCGGATCGCGACGGCCGCCTGCTTGCACTCGAATGCGATGCGCACGTGGATTCGGGCGCGTATTCATCGTATCCGTTCTCCGCGTGCCTAGAGGCGGCGCAGGTTGGCAGCATTCTGCCCGGCCCATACAAGATGGAGCGCTTTCGCTGCCGCACCTGGTCGGTGGCGACCAACAAGCCGCCAATCCTGCCGTATCGCGGCGTCGCGCGTACGGGCGTGTGCTACGCGATCGAAACCGTCATGGATGCGATCGCGCTCGAAGCGGGCATCGAGCCTTACGAGGTACGCCTGCGCAATCTCGTCGAGGCGCACGAAATGCCCTACGACAACATCACCGGCAAGCACTTCGATAGCGGCGATTATCCCGAGGCGGTGCGCCGCGCGGTGGCTGCCATAGATCTGGGCGCAGTGCGCGCGCGGCAACGGCGCGGCGAACCGGACGGCAGGCGCATTGGCGTCGGCATCTCGGTGTTTTGCGAGCAGGGCGCGCACGGCACGTCGGTGTATCACGGCTGGGGCATTCCGATGGTGCCGGGCCACGAGCCCGCGGTGATTCGCCTGACGCCCGACGGCGTGCTGGAAGTGCGCGCCGGCGTGCATTCGCACGGGCAGAGCATGGAGACCACGCTCGCGCAGATCGCTCACGAGGTGCTGGGCATCGATACGGACCGCGTGCGCATCGTGCTCGGCGATACTGGCGTCACGCCGTATTCCACCGGCACCTGGGGCTCGCGTTCGATCGTGATGGCGGGCGGCGCGGTCGGCCGTGCGTCTAAGGAACTCAAGGAACGCCTGATGAAAATCGGCGCGCATCTGCTTGGCGAGCCATTGGGCGATTTGCGCTGGGAAAGCGGATCGGTAGTCGGCAAGCATGGCTCGCGCAGTTTGCGGGAACTGGCCCGCACCTGGTATCTCGCACCGCAACTTCTGCCGCCCGATGTCGATCCGCGCGGCCTCGAAGTGTCAACCTCGTATCAGGCGAAGCGCGATTCGGGCACGTTCAGCTACGCATGTCATGCGGTGGTGGTCGCAGTGGACCCGGCGCTCGGCAAGACCGAGATTCTCGATTATGCGATCGTGGAGGACGGCGGCGTGCTGATCAACCCGATGGTGGTCGACGGACAAGTGTACGGCGGCGCGGCCCAGGGTATCGGCACCGCGCTCTATGAGGCGATGCCCTATAGCGAAGACGGGCAGCCGCTCGCCTCGACGCTCGCTGACTACATTCTGCCGGGCGCGACGGAGGTGCCTGCGATTCGCATCGAACACATGGAAACGCCCGCCCCGTACACGGAGTTCGGGCAGAAGGGCATTGGCGAAAGCGGGGCGATCGGGCCGCCCGCCGCGCTCGCGAACGCCGTCAACGATGCACTGCGCGGCCTCGGTGTGCGCATCAACCAGTTGCCGATCACGCCGCGCCTGATCGTCGAAGCGCTCGCAAGACAGCGCAAACAGCAGGCCAACGCGCCGAAGGAAATGCCCGCATGAAAGCCGCAGCCTACGACTACGCCCGTCCGCTCGCCTGCGACGAGGCCATCGCGCTCGTCGCGCCGACCGGCGGCATGGGCAAGTTCGTCTCCGGCAGTCAGTCGCTCGGACCAATGATGAACCTGCGCCTCGCGCAGCCGGAAATGCTCGTCGATCTGCGCGGCATCGCTGCCTTGCGTGCCTGCCGAACAGAAGGTGAAGCCGTCGAGCTAGGCGCGTGCATCACGCATGCGGAGATCGAAGACGGCAAGATAGAAACCGGCACGCGCGGTCTGATGGAGTATGTCGCTCAAGGCATCGCCTATCGCGCGGTGCGCAATCGCGGCACGCTCGGCGGCAGTCTCGCGCATGCCGATCCCGCCGCCGACTGGATCAACACCATGTGCGCGCTGAATGCGCAATACCTGGTCACGGGACCGACCGGCGCGCGGGTGATCGAAAGCGGTGAGTGGATGGCCGGCGCGTTCACGACCGCGCTCGAACCCGATGAAATTCTCACTGGCGTGCGCTTCACCCGTCTGTCACCGACAGCCCGCTGGAGCTATTACAAGTTCAACCGCAAGCCGGGCGAGTTCGCGGAAGCCATTGCCGTTTTTATCGACGACGCGGCTCGCGGCGTGTGCCGTGCAGTCATCGGCGCGATCGACGCGCCGCCTTACGCAATCGACGATGCCCGCGGCTTGCTGCACGACGCCGATCCGGGGACTTCGTGCTTCGATGCTCATCTCGAAGCGGCGGGCATCGAGGCGGGAAGCTATGAACATGAGGTGCATCGCGTCGCGCTCGTGCGCGCGGCGGGGATCATCCGCAATCAGAACGGGAACGCATCATGAGCGACGCATTCATCATGACGATCGAACTGGTCGTCAATCAGGCGACGGTCGCGGAGCGCGTCGAACCGCGCACGAGTGTCGCGGATTTTCTGCGCGATCAGCGGATGTTGTGCGGCACGAACATCGGTTGCGAACAGGGTGTATGCGGCGCATGCACGATCGAGGTGGACGGCGTGCCGACGCGCTCGTGCATCACGCCGGCAATCAGTTGTGCTGGCAGCGCGGTGCGCACTATCGAAGGCTTCGACGACGACGCCACGATGAACGAGCTGCGCGCGGCCTTCACCGCCGAGCACGCGCTGCAATGCGGCTACTGCACGCCGGGCATGCTGATGACCGCCCGCGACATCGTCACGCGCCTGCCCAATGCCGACGACGCGCGCGTGCGCCTCGAACTCTCCGGCAATCTGTGCCGCTGCACCGGCTACGTCGGCATCGTCCGCGCGATCCGTCGCGTGCTCGATGCACGCCGTGCGCGCGCGGCCGTGCCGCTAGCGGCGGACGCGGCAACAGCCTGAACCATCGGATACGGACTGATACGCAATGGAAATCGAACAAAGTTTTACCGTGCCGTATTCACGCGAACTCGTGTGGGCACGCTTTCACGATACGCCCGGCATCGTCGGGTGCCTGCCGGGGGCGTCGCTCGGCGCGCCTGTCGAGAACGGCATGCTCAAGCTCACTATGACCGTCAAGCTCGGGCCGATTGTCGCCTCGTTCGCAGGCGCCGGCGAGATCGCTTTCGACGACGCGCATTACAGCGGCAGCATCACCGGAGCGGGCGTGGACCGCAAGAGTTCGTCGCGCGTGAAGGGTGTGGCTTCGTTCGCGCTCGAAGAGGCGGGGGCCGGCGAGACACGCGTCGACGTGAAGGTCGATTACACGATAGGCGGCACTCTCGCGCAGTTCTCGCGCGGCGGCATCGTAAAGGAACTGGCGACGCGCATGACTGAAGCGTTCGCGTCCAACCTGAAGGCGAAGCTCGATCAGGCGGGAACGTCGGCGAGCGTCGACGATACGGCAGAGGCCACGCATACGGCGCGGGAGGCGCAGGTCGTGCAGCAGGCTGCTGTAGCGCAAGCGTCGATGCCCGAAGCGCAGGCATCCGCGCGCGAAGCGCGAGCCGACGTGCAAGCGCACGAGCAACCGAAAGTGCAACCGGAAGCGCAAGCCCGGCCCCAAAACCCGCCGCGTGCCGTCGTGCGCCCCCAGCCGGCGAACGCGCCGCTCGATGTCGGCAATCTGTTCTGGAAGATGCTGTGGTCGCGCTTGCGCAGCCTCTTTAGCTTCGCGAGCCGCTGATCATGCTCAGCGACGATGCCAATTCGCTCGCCCTGGGCCGTGTCCATGCGGTACGGCCGCACTGGCGCAATGTGGTCGCCGCGCGCGACGCCGTGGAACTGCCGGACTTTACGCTGCTGCATGCTGGGCCGCCGTTCGACGATGCTCGTACGCCTTCCGCACCCGTGGCCTCGTCGGCGGTCTTGTGCTGCCTGTACGAGGGCTGGGCGCAGGACGAGGCGCACGCCGAGCGGCTGATCGCGCAAGGCGAAGTGCGCCTGGAATGCGCGCAGTCGTACGGGGTGGTAACGCCGCTCGCGGCGGTCGTCTCGCCGCGCACGATGCTGGTCGAAGTCACGGACGCCAACGATCCCGCCGCGTGCGCGTGGTCGTTGCTGGGCAGCGGCGCAGGTCCGCAGATTCGCTTCGGTAGCCGCGACCGGCGCGTCCTCGACCGCATGAAATGGCGCGACGAAGTGCTCGCGCCCGCGCTTGGAGAGGCGCTCGGATCGGGCTCGCTCGATCTTTTCCCGCTGGCGCAGGCCGGCATCGAGAGCGGCGACGATCTGCATGCCCGCACGACGGGAGCGACGGCCGCGCTGCGCGCGCTGCTTGCTCCGCGTATCGAAGATACCGGCATCGATACGATGCTCGCGCAAACACCGCTCTTTTTCCTCACGCTATGGATGGCCGCGTGCGCCCTGATGCTGTCGGCGGCGGGCGCGGATCGGTCCGGGTCGACGCTTGTCGTGGCGCTGGCTGGCAACGGCGAGCGGGTGGGCATCCGTCTCGCTGGCGCGCCTGAGCGCTGGATCACAGCGCAGGCAGGCGCGCCCGAAGGTCCGCGTATCGATCCGCAGCAGCAGGCCGTCGCGGCGCCGCTCACCGGCGACAGCGGCGTGATCGACGCCGGCGGCTTCGGCGCGCAGGCGCTTCTTTTCGCGCCCGAACCGGCGCACGCGTTCGAAGCCTTTTTGCCCACCGGCTGGCGCGGGCGGCAGGCGCGCATCCATACGGCTGCCCATCCCGCATTCGGGCGGTTGCCCGGCGTGCTCGATGCCGCGCGCGTGGTTCGCGAAGCCATTGCGCCGCTTGCCGCCATCGCGATGATCGGCGCCGACGGACGCGCGGGCCTGCTAGGCCGCGGGCTGTATACGGCGCCGCTCGAACTCTTCGCGCGGGCCTTGTCCGATCTGCCGGATCTGCACGCATGAGCGCCCAGCCGATCAACGATCCCGCGACGCTCTCAGCCGTGAATGCTGCGTTCGACGAATACGAGCGCGCGCTCACGACCAACGACGTTGCCGTTCTCGATGCGCTCTTCTGGCAGAGCCCGCACACACTGCGCTATGGCGCGACGGAAAACCTGCAAGGTTACGACGCGATCCGCGCTTTCCGCGCCGCGCGTCCGGGCAAGGGGCTGATGCGCACCGTGATCGATCGCTCGATAACGACCTTTGGCGAGGACTTCGCCGTCGCCAATATCACGTTCTCGCGCGCAGGCGAGCCGCGCATCGGACGGCAATCGCAGACGTGGGCCCGCTTCCACGGGCAATGGCGTGTCGTCGCGGCCCATGTCAGCTGGATGGACCCTGCATGATGCAGAACGATTTGCTGCAAGCGGGCCTGCATGGCTCGTTCGTCGCCGATGGCTTCGACTCGCTGCCAGCCGCCGCCTTGCCGCCTCGCGCCGGCGGCAAGCTGGCGGGCGAGCGGCTGGCAGTAAAAGACGTGTTCGATGTCGCCGGGCTTCGCACGGGTAGCGGCAATCTGGCGTGGCGCGACGAACAGCCTGTCGCCACGCGGACCGCGCTCGCCGTTCGCGCGCTGCTCGAAGAGGGCGCGCAATGGCTCGGCAAGACCGTCACCGATGAGCTGACCTACAGTCTCGCCGGCGTCAACGCGCACTACGGCACGCCCGTGAATCCCTCGGACCCGGCGCGCATTCCGGGCGGTTCGTCGTCGGGGTCCGTCGTCGCGGTGGCGGCGGGCCACGCCGATATCGCGCTCGGCACCGATTGCGGCGGTTCGGTGCGCCTGCCTGCGAGCTACTGCGGCGTATGGGGCATGCGGCCCACGCATGGCCGCATTGCGGCAGACGGCTGCCTCACGCTCGCGCACAGCTTCGACACGGTCGGCTGGTTCGCGCGCGACGCGCGCCTGCTCGCGGACACGTTTGAAGTGCTGGCGCGCAGCCTCGTCCCAGCGGATCAGGCGGCGTTCGCGCTGCACGTGCCGCGCAACCTGCTTGCCTGCGTGGATCCGGACGTCGCGGCACGCTTCGAGGCGTCGCTGCCGGCGCTCGGCGAACGCGCGAGGTTCGTCGCGCCTGAAGCATCGCTTGCCGATTGGGCGCAGGCTTTCCGCGTGTTGCAGGCCGCGGAGATTGCGCAACGCTACGGGCAATGGGCGCGTGAACATGCCGCGAGCTTCGGTGCCGATGTGGGCGCGCGCTTCGCCATGAGCCTCGGCATTACGCGCGAACAGATCGCCGATGCACAGCGTATTCGCGCGGAAGCAATTCGTGCGATGGCCCACGCGCTGCCCGAACGCACATATTGGCTGGTGCCGACTGTGCCGGGCGTCGCGCCTCGCGCGGACGCATCGGCGCAAACGCTCGACCACGTGCGCGCGCGGTCGCAACAGATGCTGTGCGCGGCGGGCCTGGCGGGTCTGCCGCAGGTGAGCATGCCTTGGACTCGCTTTGACGGCGCGCCCGTGGGCCTTTCGGTCATCGGCGCGCGCGGCGCTGACGAGGGCGTGCTGGCCGCCGCGCGCGCGGTGCACGACGTGATGCGGGATGCCGGCGTCTAGCCTTATGCCAGGACGGCGCCTCGCGTTTTTGATGAGCAGTAAGCGTCTTTTCCATCGAAGCACACTCAAAGGAGCGTCCATGACAAAGCACTTGACCGAAGCGCAGGTCGAGCATTTCAGGCAGCACGGCTACGTGTATCCCATGCGCGCGCTCGACGCGCAGCAAGCGGCGGACTATCGTCGCATCATCGAACAGTACGAGGCGACGACCGGCGAGGACGTCAACAGGACCCTGAAAATCAAGGGTCATCTGGCTTTGCCGGCGATCGTCGAACTCGGACGTCACCCCGCTATCCTCGACGCGGTGGAGGATATCATCGGGCCTGACATCATGCTTTTCGGCGCGTCGATCTTCGCGAAGAATGGCCGCGATCCGCGCTATGTGTCGTGGCATCAGGACTCCACTTACTTCGGCCTCACGCCGCACGAGGAGGTGACCGTCTGGGTCGCGCTCACGCCCGCGAACTCGCTCAACGGTGTTCTGCGCGTGTTGCCGGGCTCGCACCGCGGCCCCGACCTGAAGCATGTCGAAACCTATGCAAAAGACAACATGCTTGCAAAGGGGCAGACGCTCGTCGGCATCGACGAAAACCTTGCTGTCGAAATGCCGCTTCAGCCCGGTGAGTTCTCGATGCATCACGAACGCACCGCGCACAGTTCGCTGCCCAACCGCTCGGACGACAGGCGCATCGGCTTCGCATTCTTCTATGTGCCGGCGCACGTGCGCTCGGCTACGGGCCGCCGTCGCGCGACGCTGGTGCGCGGCGCCGACCGCTTCGGTCACTGGGATGCCGACACATTGCCGGAGTACGATTGCGATCCGCGCTCGATGAGCGAGCTTGCGCAAACCTGGGGCAAGTACAAGGATGGGGAAGTCAGGCAGGCCGCCGACATGATCGCCCCGCAGTAAATGGCGCAGCACCCGTCGCGGCATGCACAATGCCGCGACGGGTGCTGCGCTTACAGGAGTTTCGGAGCGTCGCCAGCGGTGTCGCCGAAAGGCTGATGCGGAGAACGGAAACGCGCGAGGAACTGCCGCGCGCGCGGCGTCTGCGGCGCGCCGAAGAACTGTTCGGGCGGCGCGCTTTCGATCACCTGGCCTGCGTCCATGAAGACAATGCGGCTGGCGACTTGCCGCGCGAATTCCATCTCGTGCGTGACGATTACCATGGTCGCGCCTTCCTGCGCGAGCGAGCGCATGACGTTCAGGACTTCGCCGACGAGCATCGGATCGAGCGCGCTGGTCGGCTCGTCGAACAGCAGAATGTCGGGCTTCATGGCAAGCGCGCGCGCGATGCCGACGCGCTGCTTCTGTCCCCCCGAGAGGCGCGACGGAAATGCCTCCATTTTGCCCGCAAGGCCGACGCGTTCGAGCAGGCGTTCCGCATCCGCGCGTGCTTCGTCGCGTGGGCGGCCGAGCACGTGCAGCGGCGCTTCCATCACGTTTTGCAGCACGGTCAGATGCGGCCAGAGCGCGAAGTGCTGGAAGACCATGCCGATGCGTGCGCGTGAACGCGCGAGCTCGGCATCGCTCATTTTGATGGACGAGCCTTCGCGCACACCCATTCGCCGGTTCGACACATGGACCGTGCCCGCGTCGGGAATTTCCAGCCAGTTCACGCAGCGCAGCAGCGTCGACTTGCCGCAACCGGAGGGCCCCAGCAGGCAGACCGTTTCTCCCTTGTGGACGGTCATCGAGACATCGCGCAGCACATGGTTTTCGCCGAAGGACTTGGAAATACCGTTGAGGTGCAGGACGGTATCCGTCGCCGGACGGGCAGTGTTGCCGGATGCCGCGGCTGCCGCGGACGGCGCGGATGCAGTCCCGTCTGCCGCGGCCTCGCGCAGCATCGTGAGCGCGGCGTCGTTGGAAGTGTTCATGCTCTGCGTTCCTCGGCGAATCTGGACAATAACCCGCTGCCGCCTTCGATCACGAGACAGATGGCCCAGTACAGCACCACCGCCGTGATGAAGGCCGCGAACGGAATGAAGTAAGTAGCCTGAATGCCGTTCATCTGATGCGTTAGTTCGCCTACGGCGATCACCGTGAGAAACGCGCTGTCCTTGACGATTTGCACAAGCTGGTTGCCGATCATCGGCAAGGAAACCGTGAAGACCTGCGGCAGAATGATGCGGCGAACCAGGCTGAAGCCGTGGAAGCCATATGCGCGCGCGGCTTCGATCATCGGCGCGGGCAGACCGGCCCAGGCGCCCCGCAGCAGTTCGGCCATGTAGGCCGTGTTGTAGAGAATCAGCGCGATCGCGCCCGCCCACCAGTTCGACAACCGGATTCCGGCCGTCGGCAGGCCGAAATAGATCAGATAGACGAACAGCAGAAAAGGCGCGCAGCGCATTGCGTCGACATAAAGCGTCGCGAGCCGCGCGATGGCCGCACGCCTCGACATCAGCGCGGGCGTCAGCAGTGCGCCGAGCACGAGCGAGGCGAGGGCCGCGACCGCAAGCAGACCGAGTGTGTCGAGCAGACCCGACAGCACATCCGCGCGCTGCTGCCAGACGATCAGGAAGTGCTCCATCATGCGCGGGCCTCGACGGGTTGACGGCGCTCGATCACGCGCTGCGCCCTGATGAGGACGAACACGATCAGACCGTATAGCACGAGCGCAAAAACGAAGGGAGGCAGCGGATCATAGGTGCGCGCGCCGACCCGCAATGCCGCGCGCGTGATCTCGACGATGCCGATGACGGCGACCGCGGGCGTCGACTTGATCTGCAACGTCATTTCGCTGACGAGACCCGGCAAAGCCGCACGCCAGATCTGCGGCATCACGATGCGGCGAAACCGCAGCCTTCGCGGCATGGCGAAGGCGAGGGCGGCGTCGTACTGATCGCGTGGAAAGTTGATCAGGGCAGCGCGCCAGATTTCGCAGTTGAACGCGGCGGTGCTGAGCGTGAGCGCGAGGATCGCAGCGGGCGTCGGATCGAGCGAGATGCCGAACTGCGGCAGCGCGAAGAAGATGAGCAATGTGAGCGTCACGGCGGGACACGAGCGGATCAGACTCACGTAAGCCACGACGATGCGGTGGAAAAAGGGCACGCGCGCCCAGCGGATCAGCGCGAGGCCCAGACCCAACGGTATGCCGAGGGCGATGCTCGCGACCGAGAGAACCACGGTCGCGAGCGCGCCCTGCACGATACTCCAGTAATCGAAGGCGTTCATCGATGCGGGATCATAGAGTCTGACAGACGGTATGGCGTCAATTGACGGACTGCGGCATGTCCTTGTAGCTCGCGCCTAGCCACTTCTGCTGAAGCTGATACATCTCACCGCTCTTGCGCAATTCAAGCAGCGCGGCATCGACCATCTTCAGCACGTCGGTGTTGCCCTTCTTCACGGCCCACGCAATGTAGGTGGGCTTGCCGATCGGCTGGCCGATCAGAAACGTATCGGGACGCGTCTTGACGAGCGAGTTCAGGCTGATCTGCGTATTCGCCACCGCGTCGACGCGTCCCAAGGCCAGGTCCTGATAGGCTTCCGGATACGACTGGTATTCGACGATCTGCTTGATTCCGCTGCCGCCGTGTTTCTTCTTCAGCTCCTCGTTGAAGAGCTTCAGGTCCGTGAGCATCGCGCTGCCGGTTTCCGCGCCGACCACCTTGCCGACGAGATCGTCCGGCCCCTTGATCGATGAGCCCTTTTTGGTCGCATAGAACGTGATGGCCTCGCAGGTCGGCGACGCGAAGTCGAAGGTCTTGCGGCGTTCGTCGGTGACGAGCACGGCGCTCAGCGCCATGTCGTACTTGCCCGTCGTCACGCCGGGCAGGATGCCGGACCAGGGCATCACCTGCTGCTTCACTTCGACGCCGATCTTCTTGCGCACCAGCGCGAGAAGGTCGTTGTCGTAGCCCGTGTTCTTGCCGTCGGCGACGAACTCGAACGGAGTGTAGTCATCTTCTGTTGCGACGGTGATATAGCCCCGTGCCTTGATTTCCTCGGCGCTCGCGGCGTGCGCCGCATGACTGATGCCGAACGTGGCGATGAGCGCGAGCGCGCACGTGCGAAAGAGTGTGACGGCCGTGCGCTGTTTCGAGTGAACCGGATCGCGGCGGATAATGCGGACTGACATGAAGAGGCCCCTTTGGTGGCGGCGAGCGCATACAACGCTTGAGCGAGCATGCGCTCACCGGATGATGACCGGCAAAGCGATCATTCGTGTGGGTACGGACGAATCGCTGAGCATCAATGCAAGTGGTATGCCAACGATCTGTTTTCGGTTGCCTGCCCGTTGCTCGCGGGATCGGCGCCCGATCAGCACTCACGAATTGCGGTCGCCGCAATCCGTGGTGCACCACGGAAGTCTTTTGGCCTTGTGTTCGTGCATTTGCGCACCGACTTGCAACATGCGGCGCGCGCACTGGCGCCCGCCCAGTTGCGCCAGCCGCGTTGTGTGCTGCAAAGTGGCCGCAAGCCAGTTTCTTTCCGTCGTTTCCGCTTTCGGGGACGAGGCCATCGAGAATCTCCTCGCGCGTGAGTTTGCGCCGGGCGGAATCCATTCGTTTCTGGACGGCAGTGAAGACACGCCTATCCACCACGGGTTCGAACGCATCCTCAACGCGTATCCAGTCGTGCCGAGGCACCTGCTCCCACTTGCCGTCAAGTTTTGAAGAGGTCCGGCTGTAGACGTTCGTGCCGATATACGCCTCACTGCGAAGTATCCGGCGGATGTTCTGTGCCTGCCAGGGGCGACCGTGGCGGTTGCGCAGGCCAAACTCATTGAGCCGCCTCGCGATAGCGGCGCCGGTCACCGATTGCGTTGCATACCATTCGAAAATCTTCCTGACGAGCGACGCCTCGGATGCCGACGCAGGTCCGATGACGACCCGGTCGGTCTGCACGCTCTTGTACTCGTACTGAGCAAGCGGACGTCTCTGCTCGCGTTTGCCGTCAAGAAGGATGCGCTGCAGTCCGTAGCCGGGCGGCCCACCAGCATGAAATCCGCGTTGAGCGTTAAGGCACTGCCCGAGGAAGATCTTGCGGGACATCTCCCGGCTGAATTCCGCGGCCATCGCCCGCTTGAGCGCCTTGATGACGGAGGTCGCCGGACTGCCGTCATTTGCAAAAGACTCGGCCACATACATGACGTCGACACCCGCGCGCCTGCACGCGTATTCATAAAACGCCGCCTCGTCAACATCCTGGAAACGTCCCCATCGGCTTACGTCGAAGACAAGCACTTTGCTGAACTTGTGTTTGGGGTTTTCAATATCGAGCAGAAGCTGCACAAGCGCGGGTCGCTGCCGGAAGGTCAGTCCGCTGATACCCGCGTCCTCATAGTCGCTGACGATGCGGATGTTGTGTGCGCGTGCCTACTCGGCGATAGCCTGCCGCTGGAATATCGGCGAATATTCCTGATGGTCGGTCGACATGCGGATGTACTGGGCGGCACATACGCGCACGAGTCTTCCTGCTCGACGACCACGTCCAGAAGGCATATCGCATGTCCGGTGGTAGCACAGGTCAGTGATAGCGTTTTTGCCGGGTAAGTCAAGGCGAGACGCCCCAGCGCCCTTGACGCGACATAGGTAGATCGCGGCCCGCTTGCTGGCTTTGTCGTGATAAGCGGAGGCTGGGAGCAGCTGTGACGAAGGCGACGGCGCATCTGCCCCCGCTTTGCAAATCGGCGTCCCGCAAGTGCGGTGTGAACTGTTTGTAGGTCATGTTTGCTGGGATTTTATTGCGTGACCAGTATGCTGAGCACTCGCTCCGGATCGAGTGTCAGCCGCGACCGTCTCTCGCCATTTGGAAAGTACGCGTTGGATCAGAGACGAGCAGATGGTGCTGCGACCCGCGGCGAAAACACACGTGAGCCACACTGACAGTAAGCGACGCGAAGAACGGGAGGTGAGGGCAGAGCGGGGAAGCCGCGTACCGAAGGTCAGCGGCGCTTTCCCGTTTGCCTTATGTCACGAATCGTCTAAAGTATTCGTGAGCCTAACGGGATATAAAATCATGGATAAACACCGTCGCGTTGGCCCTGAGCATCCGCTTTTCCAGGAGATGGTGGCCCTCACTTCAACAGTGCGCATCATGCGCCGGGCCAGAGGCAGGAAAAATCCCGAAGACGTTGCGTTCGGCTCACCGGATTGGGACACGGTGAGCGCGGAGTTTATGCGCGACGTATGTAAGGCGATGGGCGGCGATCCGGATGAGCTGAAACGTTTGGACCTCTGATGCTCGCGCACGAAAGTCGACTTCCGGCCAAGACCTGCCTTTCAGCGAGCGTGGAAATCTGCCGTTGGAACGGCCGAGATATTCCGGAATCTGCCCGACGAGCTACGCGCACAAGTCGGCTTCCTCTACGCTCCCGTTTGGGCGCGGGTCCTATGCCGGGCCCCGCGTATTAATCGCGGAGTTCGAGATAACGAGCTTCCAATACGGGCATTTGTCCTTTCTCACCAGTTACCGCTATGAATGGAAGGTTCCGGGTGTACGTTCCGACGACGGTAAAAGAACCGTTGACCCGTGCCTTTTCAAAATAAAGTGCCTCAAGCTCCTTTGGCACTTTCACGCCAACGTAGTTAGGTTGATCGTTCAGCCCAATCACTTTTCCCATAAAAACAGCGGTCTGATCATCTGCCCGATAGATCTTCCCGAAGATGGCGTATGTCTTTCCATCAGCTCGTATCATCGGCGACTGCGCAAGTTTGAATCCATTCAACGCTTCGTAGGCTTTTTGCGCTTCATCGAAGTTTGCAGGTGCTCTCGTCCCCGCTTTGATCGCTGCGACATTAGTATCCAGGTTCTTACGCTCATTTGCTTTTTCATCGAGGTACGCAAGACATTTTTGATAGATTCCCTGGCTCGCGCCAGCAATATTTCCGAATCCCTCAACTTGCATGCCGGCTCGACATGCCAACGCATGATCGGGGCCCGCTATATCAGCAGAGGCATTCACTCGGTGCTGCACTTCCTCGAGCAACTCGCGATCTTGCGCATGTGCTATCGAGAAGACGGTGAACAGCAAAACCCCTAGAAAGATTTTCATGTTCTTTTGATAAGGAAATTGTGGTCGCCACTGTAACGTTTTTATGTGTACCGTAATGAGGCTTTCCGAACCAAGAATCGACAGATCGAGCTGTCGTGCAAAGCAAAGACATTCCGTCCTTCCTCTACGCCGTCCTTCTATCTGCTCCGCTTCGCTTCAATGTCGGACCTGACTGCGGCACTTTTGTACGCCAAGTTCGCGCGCTGCATGACCAGGGCCTGACATTCGGAACCCTTGTAGTACGTAGCTTACGATATGCGCTGCTTGCGGCACAGTTCCGCCGGCTTCGGGCCAGCATCGGCATCTTTGAAGATACCGACGATTTTGCTCTTCGCTGAATCGTGTCTCATTGCCGTTCGCCTCTGGAACGTGTCTACTGCTGCCTGAACGTTGTAGTCCACTATGCCGGAGCGTCTTTCCCTTGTTGCCATGGATCGTGCGTCCGGGTTCGTCATCGACAGCTCTTTGTCCGCTTGTTTTTCAAGCTGCTTGCTGATTTCTGCGAGCTCACGCATCCGCCGGCGCAAGCGAGCGATCTTCGCCTACAGGCAAACGATTGCAGTCGCGGGCGCCGACCGTGACGCAGCAACTCCGCGCTTTCATAAGCCTTCACTATCGCGTAAGAACCAAGTCGTCTTTGCGCGCGTCCGGTGCCTGATATACCGTTGACTCAGTGTCCCGGCGGCCATGCGAAGACGAGCGAACGCGTCTCGCGTGAGCCGCACTCCTCCCACCCGGAAGCGACCATCGACTATGTACAAAGCCATCAGAAAGAACCCCTCGGCGCCGCAAGCGCCAGATGACATTCTCAGCGCGTTGCGCGACATTCCCGTATCCGCTCTGAGCGACAACATGCATCGCAATATCGGCAGCGTGGGGCTTCGTCCGTATCAGCGGCCTGGTAGAAAGACCATGGCGGGGACCGCGATAACGGTGCGCTCGCGAGGTGGCGACAACCTGACCTATCTGCGAGCGCTGGAGTTCTGCCGTAAAGGCGACGTCCTCGTCGTGGATGCCGGTGGCGATCTCGACAACGCGGTGGTCGGCGGGATTTTGTCGTTCTATGCGGCGCATGTCGGCATGGCGGGCCTCGTGGTCGATGGCGCGATCCGTGACGTGGCTGAAATTCGCGAGCGCGATTTTCCGGTGTATGCGCGAGGCGTCACGCACCGCGGACCATATAAAGATGGGCCCGGAGAGATCAACGTCACGGTGTCGGTGGGCGGGATGGTGGTGAAGCCCGGCGATATTGTCGTCGGCGATCAGGACGGGTTGCTCGCCATTCCACAGGAAGACGCCGGCTATGTCATCGAAAAAGCGCTAGCCGTCTTGCAAGCCGAGGCGGAAACCATGCGGGCGATGAAAGAGGGGCGCTGGGACCGCGCATTTATCGACGTGCTCGAAGCGCGTTGCAATAACTGAGTAGCCTGAGTCATATGCGAAAAAAAGCCGACACCTGCATTGCAGTGTCGGCTTTGTGCATGGCTGGACAGGTTAGTCGAAGCTCACCAGCACCTTCATCGCCTTGGAGCGGTCGCTCGCGGTCTGGAACGCCTTGACCGATTCCTGATACGGAAAAACCCCCGTAATAAGTGGCTTTACGTCGATCAACCCCTTGTTGAGCAGTTCGACGGCAACAGCAAACTCTTCATGAAAGCGGAATGCACCGCGCAGTTCGAGCTCCTTTGCGACGATCACGTTGAGCGGCAATGAGATGTCGCCACCTAATCCTACTTGCACGATCACGGCGCGCGGCTTGAGCACCTCGAACGAGCCACGCAGCGCCGCTGCATTGCCGCTTGCCTCGAACAGCACGTCGAAAGTGCCTTTGCCGGCGGCGAATGGCTTCAGGGCCTCGGGCGACTCGGCAATATTGAGCGCGAGATCGGCGCCGACTTTTTTTGCACTGTCCAGCGGCAACGCGTTGACGTCGGTCGCGACGATCGTCGCCGCGCCGGCCCGCCGTGAAGCAGCAACGATCAATGCGCCGATCGGCCCGCTGCCAGTCACGAGCACCCGCTTGCCGAGCAGTGAGCCCGCGCGTCGCACTGCATGCAGCGCGACCGAGAGCGGCTCGGCCATCGCGGCTTCGGCATCGCTCAACGAATCGGAGACGGCGTGCGCCTGCGAACGGTCGATTACGATTTCCTGACGGAACGCGCCTTGCACATGGGGCGTGCGCATTGCGCTGCCGTAGTACCGCATGTCAATGCAGTGATTCTGCAGCCCTTGCTGACAGTACTCGCACATGCCGCAAGGCCGGCTCGGACTGATTGCGATGCGTGTGCCGGCCGGCATGTCGGTCACGCCGGAGCCCGCGCGAAAGACAGCGCCCGCGACTTCGTGGCCGAGTACCATCGGCTCCTTGATACGGACCGCACCGAAACCGCCATGATTGAAGTAGTGGAGGTCCGACCCGCAGATACCGCCGGTCCGGACGCGGACCAGCAACTGGTTCGCTTCCGGTTCGGGCGTGGGAACGTCCTCGATGCGCAGATCGAGTGGTGCGTGAATGACGAGTGCGTGCATGATGGAGGCCTATGACGATAAATGCGGAATTTGCACACCATAAGTTAGCGGCAAAACGACGTGCCGGCAAAGAACGATCTCGTCTGGGCCGATAGCCGCTGCTTATGGCTGTGTTTTCACCTTTGGCACGATGTCGTCAGTGAATATTTCCGCTGTGCTGCACACTGTTGCACCGGTCCCGGCATACGCGGTATCGGCGTAATGGGCAAGGGCGCCTGCGGCGCTATCGCATGAGTACGGTGTGCCCGAGCGCGGCAAGTTTCCTGACCGTTTCGGGCAGCGCGAACCTCAGAACTTGTGACGCAGACCGATCGCTGCTTCGAACAGGGAGTTGTAGCCAAAGAACGGTTGATTGGAACCGGACGCCGCGGCAAGCGTGGTCCACGCGCCCGTCAGATGGTTGTAGTCCACACCGACATAGACGTCGGTGCGCTTGCTCAGCAGATAGTCGAGCGTCGGGCCGCCGGTTATGCGCGTGCCGCTTCGTCCCGCGTGATGCACGAAGTCGACGTAAAGCGGCAGATCGAGAACGAAGGCAGGCGTGATGTAGTACTGAAGCGCGGTGGAGAACGAGTCGTTACGATAGTCCGCCGGATAAACGTGACTGTAGATATACGAGCCGAACACCTTCGCCGCACCGAACTTGTAGGTGGCGCCGACAGTGAACATTTTCTGCGAGCTGTCGGGAATCGTTACGCCGAAATACGTGCTGCCATAGGCGGTCGTTGCGGGCGTGAGGCCGCCAATGTTATTCACGACCTGATACGCGGCGCCAACGCTCAGCGGGCCATTGTCATACGAGAGGCTGACGGCCGGCGACGAGTTTTGATGGACGCTGCCTGCCACTCCGCCGAACGTGTAAGCGCCTTTGAACGTGAAGCCGGCGAGCGCGGGCGACGTATAGCGCACCGTGTTGTCGAGGCGTCCTCCGCCCGTCAGCCCCGCACCCTGAAAGCCGATTGTGCCGGTGTAGTTGGCGAACGCGTAGATGTCGTGGGTCCAGCCCATTTCGTGAACCAGCGTGTACTGGCGGCCCATGGTCAGTGTGCCGTAGGGGCTCGTGAGTCCGACTAGGGCGGTGCGTCCGAAAAGGCGCGCCGTGCCTGAAGGAGTGGATTGCTGGGTGACGCCCGTGTTCGGCGTGAAGCCGCCTTCAAGCTGGAAAATGGCCGCGAGGCCGCCGCCCAGATCTTCCGTCCCCTGCATGCCCCAGCGGCTGCCCTGAATCTCGCCGCCGCTGCCCATTGTGAAAAGCTTACCGCCGGATTTGTTCTGGTGGGTGTCGAAGCGCACCGCTTCGTCGATGATGCCGTACAGCGTGACGCTCGATTGAGCGTGTGCCGCGCCTGAAATGACCAGACTCAATCCAGTTAGTATGACTAATATATTCTTTTTCACGAGTAGATCCCCTTGCAGATTGACGAAAAAGAGTGCTCCAAACCGGCTGCGGCATCCTTCCGGTGCTGCATGCCTTTTTATTCGGCGGCTGGCGCTAGGTCATTACGCTCTGTCCTGCGCCGCCGCCGTCTCTCAAGTCAAAGCGGCAACTGCCGCTGCGATCTTTCTGCACCCGTCGTCGATCACCTCGATGCTGGTCGCTATCGACATGCGGAAGAACGGCGAGACACCATACGCAGAGCCGGCGATCAGCGCGACGCCCGCCTGTTCGAGCAGGTACAGCACGACGTCGACGTCGCTTTCCAGGCGCTTGCCGTGGGGCGTCGTGCGGCCGATCATGCCGCTGCAATTCACATAGAGATAAAAAGCTCCGCCCGGAGTTTTGCAACTGATGCCGGGAATTGCATTGAGCGCTTCCAACGCGTGATCGCGGCGCTCCTTGTAAATGCGCACGGACTGCTGCACGAACGTCTGATCGCCGGTCAGCGCCGCGAGCGCCGCAGCCTGGCTGATCGAGCATGCGTTGCTCGTCGATTGCGACTGAAGCGTTTCGATCGCGCCGATCAAATCAGCGGGGCCCGCAACATAACCGATGCGCCAGCCGGTCATTGCGTAGGTCTTCGAAACGCCGTTGATGACGAGCGTGCGCGAACTCAGCTGAGGTTCGACAGCGAGCAGATGCTGCGGCGTATCGGCCTCGAAGCGAATGTGCTCGTAGATATCGTCCATCATCACCAGCACGTGCGGGTGACGCAGCAGCACCTCCGCGAGCGCGCGCAATTCGGCCGTGCTATAGGTCGCGCCGCTCGGATTGGTCGGCGAGTTGACAATGAGCCAGCGTGTGCGCGGCGTGATCGCTCTTTCCAGAATGGTAGGCGTGAGCTTGAAGCCGTCGGCTTCCGTGCAGGGCACGACGACCGGTACGCCATCGCAGGCGAGTGCCATATCCGGATAGGATACCCAGTACGGAGCGGGAATCAGCACTTCGTCGCCCGCTTCGACCGTCACGGCGAGCGCGTTGAAAATCGCGTGCTTTGCGCCGCACGTCACGATAATCTGCTTCGGATCGTACGAAAGGCCGTTCTCGCGCTGCAGCTTCGCCGCAATAGCCGCGCGCAACGCCGGTGTGCCCGCCGTTTGCGTATAGCGTGTTTCGCCGCGGTTCATGGCCTCGATCGCGGCCTCGCGGATATGCGCGGGTGTATCGAAGTCAGGTTCGCCCACCACGAGATTGACGATGGATTTTCCCTGGCGCCGAAGTTCCGCGGCCCGGTCGGCGGCGGCGCTGCTCGGGGAAGGTTTGATTCTCTGAACGCGGGCGGCGATGCGCGATGCACTCACACTTGACTCCTCAGCGGCTTTTGACAGCGTTCACATTAAGCGCGAGAAAAAGTTCAAGCCAAGATGACTTTCCGCTGGCGCAATAACATCCGCTTATGACGCCGCATCGACCCACGAGGCGGGTTCCGAACAGCGCGGTCCATGCGGGAATACGCTGATACGTAGGGTTTTCAGCGCGGGGCGCGACGGCGTGCGGGATTTTTGCCGACTGTGCGCGAAGCGGCGCTTGGCCTATCATGATCAACATCCCTAACGTTGAGACGTGACCACCGTGAACCTGCGGCGTTTGAAGTATTTCGTGAAGATCGTCGATATCGGCAGCCTCACTCAGGCTGCGGAAGTGCTTCACATTGCACAGCCGGCGCTGAGTCAGCAACTCATCACACTTGAAGACGAGTTCCAGCAGCAACTGCTTGTGCGCACGAAGCGCGGCGTCACGGCCACCGAGGCGGGCGCGACCCTGTATCGCCACGCGCAGTTGATCCTGCGTCAATACGAGCAGGCTCAGGCCGACGTAAAGAGCGCGGGCCAGACGCTGTCAGGTCAGGTTTCTGTAGGGCTCGCGCCCGGCACGGGCGCGTCGGCGCTTTCGCTACCGCTGTTGCGCACGGTGCGGGCGCGGCATCCGGACATTCTTCTCTACATCAACGAAAACTTCGGCACGACGCTCAGCGAACTGATCATGAACGGGCGCATGGACATGGCCGTGCTGTACGGCGATAAACCCGTGCACGGCCTGTCGTTCCAGCTTTTGATGAATGAGGAGTTGTTCCTCGTCGCGCCGCGCAGCATGGGCATCGTGCAGGATCAGATCGGCGTGACCGAGTTGCGCGACGTGCCTTTGCTATTGCCGCGTCCGTACAACTATCTGCGCAAATACGTCGACGAAGGGTTTGCGCGCGTGCAGATGATCCCGAAGGTGGTGGCGGAAATCGAATCGGCGTCCACGCTCTCGGCGGCGGTGGGCGCGGGCATCGGCGCTACCATCCTGCCGGATTCCACTGCGCGAGTGGTCGCGGCCGCTGGGGATATCGTGCAATGCCGGATTGTGTCGCCCGTGATCAAGATTCCGCTCTCGGTGTGCCTGTCGGACCATTTGCCGCTCTCCGAGCCCGCGGCGGCGGTCAAGGACATTCTGCTGGAACTGGCGGGCGACCTCGCGCTCGACGTGCGATTCGAGCCCAGCGTCGATACATAAGCGTACCTTATCGCTACAAAGCCAAACGGTCTTGGCGCAATTTTTATGCGCCGGATACATTGAGTTCATTGTCGAGCGCGCCAGCAGGTTGAGGGCGCGCATGCAACCGGCCACGGACTCAAAGATGGATCTCCAGAAGATTAAGGCGCTGATCGACCTGTTGGCAGACTCTCCGCTCGCGAGGCTCGAAGTGATCGAGGGCGACGAACGGGTCAAGCTCGTCAAGGCGAAGCGACGCGGCAAGCGAGACGCTGCGCACCCGAGCACCGCTGACCTTGCCGCGAACCGCACAGCGGTGCCGGCTATGGTGCATGCCGAAGAAGCCGCACATACGAACGCCCAACCGTCCCCCGCACCTTCAATCGCAAAAGAATTGCATTGCGCGCGCGCGCCCATGTTCGGCGTCGTTCACCTGACGCCCGCGCCCGGCGAGCCGCCGTTCGTGCAGCCTGGCGATACGGTCGAGCAGGGCCAGGTGCTCTGCACCATCGAGGCGATGAAGATGTTCAATGCAATCGAATCGGAAGTCAGCGGCACCGTCGTGGAGATCCTCGTCGCGGCGGGAAGCGAGGTCGAATCCGGCCAGCCGCTCTTCCGGATCGGCTAGACGACCATGTTCGACAAGGTACTGATTGCCAACCGCGGCGAGATCGCGCTGCGAATCCAGCGGGCCTGCCGCGAGCTCGGTCTCAAAACGGTCGCGGTTTACTCCGAGGCGGATGCCGATGCGCGCTACGTGCGTCTCGCCGACGAAGCGCTGTGCATCGGCCCCGCATCGCCGGCACAGAGCTATCTGAACCGCGCGGCGATCCTGTTCGCTGCGCACGTGAGCGGCGCGCAGGCGATTCATCCGGGCTATGGCTTTCTGTCGGAAAACGCGGACTTTGCCGCGGAGGTCGAGGTGGCCGGTCTGGTTTTCATTGGACCCGACGCGCAAACCATTCGCACGATGGGCGACAAGGTCGCCGCAAAACGCGCGATGCGCGCGGCCGACGTGCCCTGCGTGCCGGGCCCGGATGGCGGTCTCTCCGACGACCCCACCGAGATCCTGCGGGTAGCCGAAGAGATCGGCTATCCGGTCATCGTCAAGGCGGCGGGCGGTGGTGGCGGGCGTGGCATGCGCGTCGTGCTCGGCGCTGACCAGTTGCTCGATGCAGTCTCGGTGACGCGCGAGGAAGCGCGCCGCGCGTTCGGCAAGCCCGAGCTATATATGGAGAAGTTTCTCGAGCATCCGCGTCACGTCGAGATTCAGGTGCTGTGCGATACGCATGGCAACGCGCTGTGGCTCGGCTCGCGAGACTGTTCGCTGCAACGGCGTCATCAGAAGGTATTGGAGGAAGCGCCCGCGCCAGGCATCGATGCTGGACTGATTCGGCAAGTCGGCGAGCGCTGCGTTCAGGCGTGCAGGCAGACGCGTTATCGCGGCGTGGGTACGTTCGAGTTTCTGTACGAGAACGGCCAGTTCTATTTCATTGAAATGAACACGCGCTTGCAGGTCGAGCATCCCGTGACGGAGATGACGTCGGGCATCGACATCGTGCGCGAACAGATTCGTGTCGCGCAGGGGCATGCACTCAGTATTCGTCAGTCCGACGTTCGCACGCTCGGCCATTCGCTCGAATGTCGCATTAACGCCGAAGATCCGTTCACCTTCATGCCTTGTCCCGGCCGCGTGGCCGTGTGGCAACTGCCGGGCGGCAACGGCGTGCGGATCGACTCGCACATGACCGGCAGTGCGCTCGTGCCGCCGTATTACGACTCGCTCATTGCCAAGATCATCACGCACGGTGCCACGCGTGACGAAGCGCTCGCGCGTATGCGGGTCGCGCTGTCAGAAGTGCGCGTCGAAGGCATTCGCACGAACGTGCCCTTGCATCAGGCCGTGCTCGACGACGACGCGTTCTGCGCGGGCGAAGTCGACATACATCATCTCGAACGCTGGCTTGCAAACAGGAAACAGACATGACGCTGACCGTCGAGCAGGCGTCGATGGCGCACGCGGATGCAGTGAGGCCGCTGCGTCAGGATTCACAAAGGACCGCCGTTGCAATGAAACACGACGAATCGGAGCAGACGCTTCGCGTCAGCATGCTGGGTACGACGGCCATGCTGTTTGAAGCGCCGGGCGCGCTTGATCTGCATGTACAGCGCCGCATCTGGACGCTCGCGCGCGAGGTTCAGGCGTGGCCAGGCGTGCGCGAAGCCGTGCCTGGTGTGACCAATCTGATGCTGACATTTGCCATGCCGCCGGCCGACCCGGCGTCGCTTGGCGACGCCTTGCGCGATGCATGGGCCGCGGCCGGCGAGTTGCAGATCGAAGGCAAAGTGGTGGAGTTGCCGGTGCAATACGGCGGCGAGTTCGGGCCGCATCTGCAAGACGTGGTGAGCCACACCGGGCTTTCCGTCGATGAAGTCGTGCAGTTGCACTGCGCGCCGCTCTATACCGTCTATGCGCTCGGCAGCCACCCGGGCTATTGCTATCTGGGCGGCATGGACCCGCGCATCGCGACGCCGCGGCGCAAGGTGCCGATGCTCGGATTGCCCGGCGGTGCGGTGTCGATTGGCGGCGTGCAGACGGGCGTGTCCGCATCGACGGGACCGAGCGGCTGGAACACGATTGGCCACACGTCCATGTCGTTTTTCGATCCGGCGCGCGAGAACCCGGCCACGCTTGCGCCGGGCGACATGATCCGCTTTCGCGTCGAGAGGATTGCTTCATGATCGAGATTCTGTCTTCTTCGGCGCTTGCCACTGTGCAGGATCATGGGCGCGAAGGCTATCTGCGTTACGGCGTCGGCACGGCCGGCGCAATGGACCGGCTCGCGCTCGCTGTCGGCAATCTGCTTCTCGGCAATCCCGACGACGCAGCCGGCATCGAGATCCCGATGTTCCCGTTCCGCATCCGCTTCCTCGCCGATATGGCCTTCGCGATCACGGGCGCGGACTGCGCGGCGCGCCTCGGCGAGCGACAGGTGTTGCCGTGGTGGATGATAGAGGCGAAACAGGGCGATGTGCTGACGATCGGCGTGCCGACGAGCGGCACGCGCTGCTATCTGACGCTCGCAGGCGGCGTGGACGTGCCGCTGGTGCTCGGCTCGCGCAGCACCCAGTTGCGCGGCCAGTTCGGCGGCTACAACGGCCGTCAACTGCAAAAGGGCGATGTACTCAAGGCCATTGGCGCAAGCGGACGCGCTGCCTTGTACGGCGCGCCGTATGCAGCCGGTTTCGGCACCGTTCCGCCCGAGCACTCGTTGCCCGCGCCGCAGGCGCTGCCCTCTGCCGATGCGGACCAAACCACGGTGCGCGTGCTGCCCGCAGCGGAATACGAGTACTACCGGCCGGAGTCGCTCGAAGCGTTCTGGAGCGAAGGATGGAAAGTGACGCCGCAAAGCGATCGCTATGGATATCGCCTCGCCGGTCCGACGCTCAACGCGACGCACGCCGTCGAGAAGCGTTCCCATGGCATTGTGCCTGGCGTGATCCAGGTGCCGCACAACGGGCAGCCGATCATCCAGCTACGCGATGCACAGCCGTCGGGCGGCTATCCGAAGATCGGCACTGTCATCGAAGCGGATTTGTGGCGGCTCGCGCAGGCGCGTATCGGGACGAAGATCCGCTTTGTTCAGACGACCTATCCGGAAGCCGTCGCGGCGCTGGAAGAACTGGCTGGCTATCTCACCAGGGTACGCAACCTCGTGGAGCTGTTCCGCTCTTCCAGACACTGAGCCATGACAGAAAAAGACGAAGTGAATATCGGCGAGCTTCGACAGATCATGTCGTGGCTGGCGACAGCCGGCATCGAGTTCATCGAAATATGCAGACCTGCCGCGACGGTTCGCTTGACGATGGAGCAGGAGCCGCGCATGAAGGGAAGGGCGCGGACGGTTCACGCACTGGACGATGCTGAAGGTACGCGCGAGCGGTCGGCTGCTGTAAGCGAGCAGAGCGTCGGCGTTGCGGCGCACTGCGCCGGCATTTTTCTCACCACGCATCCGGCGCGCTCCACGCCGCTCGTGAGTGCCGGCGCTCACGTCAATGCCGGCGACATTGTCGGCTTGCTGCGGATCGCGCAGTTGTGCGTGCCGGTCCTGGCGCCCGTAGAGGGCGTCGTGATCGACGTGCTTGTCGCGCCTGGCGCAACGGTCGGCTATGGAACGCGCGTGATCGAACTTGCGCCGTCCGCGTGAGCGATTCGTCAGTGCACGTCAGCGCTTGAGAAGGGGAAGTGGAGAGTGGAAATCGATCTGAACGCGGATCTTGGCGAAGGCTTCGGCCCATACCGCATGGGCGAGGACGAGGCGATGCTCGACATCGTATCGTCCGCGAATGTGGCCTGCGGCTATCATGCGGGCGACCCCGTCATCATGGACAAAACGGTGCGCATGGCGCTCGCGCGCGGCATTGAAGTCGGCGCGCACGTTGGCTTTCCGGACCTCCTGGGCTTTGGCCGCAGGCCGATCCAGGCCGATCCGTTGGAACTCGCGAATTACGTGCTGTATCAGATGGGCGCGCTTGCGGGCATCGCGAAGGCCGCGGGGCATCGGGCCACGCATATGAGCTTTCACGGCGCGCTCGGCAACATGGCCGCGGCTTCGTATGAACTGGCCGAACCGCTGGTGCGAGCCGTCGCCGAGTTCGACCGTGATCTCATCATCAGCGTGTCGACGAACACGGAGATAGAGCGTGCCGCCGATCGTCTCGGCATACGCACGGCCAGGACATTTCTCGCCGACCGCGCCTACGACGATCATGGCGCGCTCGTATCACGCAAGCTCGCCGGCGCGGTGATCAAGGAGCGCGCGGCGGTTCTTGCGCGCGTCAAGGAACTGCTCGAGGAAGGCACCGTGACGACGGTCACCGGCAACAAGCTGAAGATTGCAGTTCAGTCGATTCTGCTGCACGGCGACACGCCGGGTGCGGTCGAGCTGGCGCGCACGGTGCGCGGCGTGATCGAATCGGCGGGCGGACGGGTGGTGCCCGTATCGCGACTGGTCCGCTAGACACCGACATCAACGGGTCATAGCAACCATAAGGGTTGCTTATCACTTCAAAGCCAATCCGTCTTTGTTGCGCGCTTTGACGCCGTATAGATTGATGACAATCGCATTGGCGACAGGCTTGTCGCACGCTTCTTCAAGAGGCGACATTCGAAAACTACAGAAGAGGTGATTCATGCCGTTTTCAGACTACAAGACCGCGCTGGTCACGGGCGCTTCCACAGGAATGGGCGCGGCCATTGTCGAGCGCTTTTGTCGTGAAGGACTCGAAGTGCATGCGCTCGCACGCAACGCCGATCGTCTGAATGAACTTGCGGAGCGCACCGGCTGTATTGCGCATGCGATCGACGTGTGCGATCTTGAGGCCGTGACCAGACTCACGCAGCAGGTGCAGTTCGATATCGTCGTGAACAATGCGGGCGTCTCGCGCAAGGGTTCGATTCTCGATGCAGGCGTGGAAGACATCGACGTGCAGGTGGAAGTGAATCTGCAAGCCGTGTTGCACCTCGTGCGCCTCACCATGCCTGGAATGATGGCACGCGACCGCGGCCATATTGTCAATATCAGCTCGATCGCGGCGATCTACAACTTCAACGGCAACTCTATCTATCACGCGACGAAAGCCGGCATACACGCGCTGTCGCGCCAGTTACGCGTGGACGCGACGGGCAGGCGCGTACGTGTGACGGAGATTTGTCCTGGCCGCGTGGCGACCGATATTTTCGGTCACGTGCATGGCGATATCGAAGAAGCGCGCAAGAAGTTCATTGACGGCTTCGAGTTGCCGCAGCCCTCCGACATTGCGGATGCGATTGCCTTTGCGATCTCCGCGCCGCTCGCCGTCAACATCAGCAACATGGAAATTCTGCCTACGCTGCAGGTGCCGGGCGGGCTTACCACGATCAAGCGCGAGCCGTCCGGTCACGAAGAATAAGCGCGCCGTTCGCAAGAACGTTACCTGAGTCCATTAAGGAGGTCTTTCATGCGAGCATCGGTACTCGTTACCCGTGCGTCATTTCCGGACATCGTCGAGCGCCTGCGCGCGGACTTCGACGTGACCGACAATCCGGACGATGCCATCTGGACGCAAGCGGAGCTGATCGAGCGGTTGCAAGGCAAGGTCGGCGCGATGACGGCCGGCAGCGACCGGATCGATACGACCTTGCTCGACGCGTGTCCGCAACTGAAGGCGGTATGCAACATCGGCGTGGGCTACAACAACGTCGACGTGGACGCGTGTACAGCGCGCGGCGTGCTGGTCACCAATACGCCGGACGTGCTGACCGATACCACCGCCGACTTCGGCTTCGCGCTGATGATGGCCGTCGCGCGACGCATCGCGGAGTCGGAACATTTTCTGCGCGCGGGCGAATGGAGGGTGACGGGCCGCTATGACATGTTCGTCGGCAGCGACGTGCATGGCTCGACGCTCGGCATTCTCGGCATGGGGCGCATCGGTCAGGCGATTGCGCGGCGCGGTGCATTCGGCTTCGGCATGCGCGTCATTTATCACAACCGTTCTCAACTGGCACCGGATGTGGAAGAAGGTTGTCGTGCACGCTATGTCGACAAGGAGACGCTGCTGCGCGAGGCCGATCATCTGATCGTGGTGGTGCCGTATTCGGCCAGTTCGCATCACGCAATCGGCGCGGCGGAACTCAAGCAGATGAAGTCGTCAGCCACGCTCACGAATATCGCGCGGGGCGGCGTGGTGGACGATGCGGCGCTCGCGGTCGCGCTTGGGGAGGGCGGCATCGCGGCTGCGGGTCTGGACGTATTCGAAGGCGAGCCGCTCGTGTGTCCCGCGTTGCTCGCGCAAAAGAACGTGGTACTGACGCCGCATATCGGCAGTGCGTCGGTCAATACGCGACGCGCCATGGCTTCACTCTGCGCGGACAACCTGATTGCCGCGCTTGGCCGGGGCACCCTGGCCGGCAAGCCGCCCACGCCAGTCAATCCGCAAGTGCTCACGCGTTCGGCGGTCATTGTTTGATCTGGACCGGCGCAGCGCATTGCGCCGGATCTATTGGTGGACAGCGCGCCCGTTCTGACGGGCGCGGCAACCGACGAGGCGCCCGCAGAGGCCCCACGTACTGGAGACATACATCATGCGGCACGGTGCCTCGCGCGCTGTCGAAAGCGCTTCGCCACGTCCTCGCGATTCGTCATTCCCGAAACTTATTGCACCAGAAGAAAGGCCTCTGCCAGGGCTTTTTTTTGCGGGCTAGTATGGATTCAACAAGGAAGTCATGACGGCTTTCGGGTAGAAACGATACAACGGTGCGATGTTCACATCGGGAATCATCGCCCGATCGGAATCAATGGGACGTGCAACATGAAAGTTCAATTTGACATCGCGACGGTGCTGCGAGGCGACTATGGCGCGCTGTTCCTTCACGGCATCGAACTGACGCTCGCCATGGCCGCGCTGGCATGGATGCTCTCGTTGATCGTGGGCGTGCTGCTCGCGGTGATCCGCCTCACCAACAACCGCCTCGCAACCTCGTTCGTCGCGACATTCGTTGCTTACCATCGCAATGTGCCGATGCTGGTGCAGATCCTGTTCTGGTACTTCGGCATCTCGAACATCTTGCCGGCTTCATTGCAGGCGCTGCTGAATCACTACAACGGCCAGTTCATTTTCGCGGTGATTGCAATTGGTCTGTGCAGCGGAGCGTATCTCTCCGAAGACATTCGCAGTGGGCTGCGCGCAATTCCGTATGGCCAATATGAAGCGTCGCGTGCGCTCGGCCTGAACTTTCTGACCGGCATGCGTCACGTCGTGCTACCGCAGGCGCTGCGCAATGCGATTCCACCGATGGTCAATCACGCGGTGCTGCTCTTCAAGAACACGAGTCTTGCAATGGCTATCGGCGCGGCGGAGCTGACGTACGTGACCCGGCAAGTCGAGAACGAAACGTTCCTCTCTTTCGAGTCGTATTTTGTCGCCACGGCGGTGTATCTCGGTCTCTCGCTTGTCATCATGCTGTGTGGCGCCAAGGTCGCCATCCATTACCGCGTTCCCGGAGCGAAGTGACATGTTCGACATTCTGCGCGATAACTGGACACTGCTACTCATCGGGCAATATCCGCATGGGCCGCTCGGCGGCATCGTGCTCACGATATTGCTGTCGCTGTCGGCACTCGTCATTGCATTTCCCTTGGGCATCCTCGTTGCGCTCGCACGCATCAGTCCGTTGCGGCTTCTCAACGCACCCGCAACGGCGCTGGTCTACATGGTGCGCGGCATTCCGCTGCTGATGGTGATCTTCTGGGTGTACTTCCTCGTGCCTGCGCTGACTGGCTATCCGGTGACGGGATTCGTCACGATGCTGTGCGCACTCGTTATTTACGATTCGGCTTATCTTGGCGAGATCATTCGCGCGGGAATAGAGGGACTGCCGCGAGGACAAACCGAGGCGTCGCGTGCGCTCGGCATGAGTTATATGAAAACAATGCGCGCGGTCGTGCTGCCGCAGGCACTTTACAACGTGGTGCCGAGCATGGTCACGCAGTTCGTGTCGACGATCAAGGAAACATCGCTCGGCTACATCATCAACGTTCAGGAAATCTCTTTCGCAGCCGACCAGATCAACAACCGGCTTTTGACGAAGCCGTTCCCCGTCTATCTGATTCTCGCGCTCAGCTATTTCGTACTGTGTTACGCACTCACCCAGCTCGCGCAGTATCTGGAACGGCGCGTCACGCGCAAGCGGGCAGGGGCCGTTGCGAAGGCCCAGCAAGGCGGCGAGCTGGCACTGGCCGAGCCGCTGCCCACCGAGAACTAGACGTTCATTTATTTCGAGGTATTGCGCATGATCAGGTTTTCCAGCGTTAACAAGTGGTATGGCGAATACCAGGCACTCGTGGACGTGAGCGCCGAAGTTCGCAAGGGCGAGGTCGTGGTGGTGTGCGGTCCTTCCGGCTCGGGCAAGTCGACGTTGATCCGCACGGTCAATCGTCTCGAAGAGATCAACCGCGGACAGATCTTTTTCGACGGCCAGGATATACACGACAAAAAGCTCGGGCTGAATGCTTACCGTAGCCGTGTCGGCTTCGTGTTCCAGCAATTCAACCTGTTTTCCGCATTTATCGGTGCTCGATAACATCACGCTTTCGCCGATGCGCGTGCATGGGCTGAAGCGTGCCGAGGCCGAGCGCAGGGCTCAGGATCTGCTGTCCCGCGTCGGTCTCTCTAACAAGGCGCGTTCCTATCCGGCGCAGTTATCGGGTGGACAGCAACAACGCGTCGCGATTGCACGCGCGCTCGCCATGGACCCGCCCGCGATGCTGTTCGATGAACCTACGAGCGCGCTCGACCCGGAGATGGTCGGAGAAGTGTTGAACGTGATGAAGAGCCTCGCGCAAGAAGGCATGACGATGATGTGCGTCACGCACGAAATGGGCTTTGCACGAGAGGTGGCGGACCGCGTCTGGTTCATGGACGCAGGGAAGATCCTGGAAATCGCCGAGCCGGAAGAATTTTTCCAGCGCCCGAGGCATGCGCGCGCGCAGCGCTTTCTTTCCGATCTGCATACGCATTGATTCGATTTAGCAGCGGCTTTCAACAGCGTCAATTGCTTTAAACATAACCTTTAGAGGAGCACCACCATGCAGGTAAGAAAATTTTGTGCGGGGATCCTGGCCGCTGGCGCCGCTCTTCAGTTCATGAGCCCGGCTCTCGCGGATCAGCTTGCGGATATCAGGAGCCGCGGCGAAGTAACGTGCGGCGTCTATTCGAACGTCGAACCGTTTTCCTATCCCAATGCGCAGACGCGCCAACTCGAAGGTATGGACGTGGACCTGTGCAACGCCGTGGCGAAACAGTTGGGCGTGAAGGCAAAGCTCGAACCGTTGGCAGTCGAGGCACGCATTCCGCAACTGAAGCTCGGACGTGTCGATCTGGTCGTCGCCAATCTCGCGTACACGAAAACACGCGCCACGCAGATCGCATTCAGCGACTCGTACTACTCGACCAAGGAAGTGCTGGTTGTCAAGAAAGCCGATGCCAGCAAGAAGCTCACGGACTTCGCCGGCCAGAAGATCAGCGCCGCCGACGGCTCGACGTCCGCGCAGTCGATTCCTCTTTCCATCAAGGACGGTCAGGCGGTTACGTTCCATGACACCAGCTCGGCGTTCCTCGCACTGGAGCAGGACAAGGTAAAGGGCTTTGTCACTAACCAGATGACCGCTACAAAAATCGCAAAGCAGGTTCAAGGAACGGACGGCGCGGTGGCCATTGCCGCGGAGCCCATGCTGATCGAACCGATTGCAGTCGGCCTGCGTCAGAATGAACCGGCTATGCTGGCGGCGGTCAATAAGGCATTGGCGTCCATGGAGCAGAGCGGCGAAATGAGCGCCATCTTCAACAAGTGGCTTGGACCGAAGACGCCGTATGGGCTGACGCGTACCGACAAGGTCACGCCGATCAACCAGCTGAAGTTCACGCCGGTGTCCTGAAGCGTTGCATTCAGTGGATCAGAAAGGGGATGAAGTTGAACAATAGCCTGAAGCTGTTCGATCTGACGGGGCGCCGCGCGCTCATCACCGGATCGAGCACCGGTATCGGTTTTGCCCTCGCGAAGGGCCTTGCGGGCGCCGGTGCGGAAGTCGTGCTGAATGGCCGCAGCGAGGCGCGCCTCGCCGAAGCGGTGAATCGTCTGCGCGAAGAGGGCGCGAGCGCGCATGCCGCGAGTTTCGACGTGACCTCGCCAGAAGCGGTGCACACGGCCATTGCTCAAGTCGAGCGCGACATCGGCCCGATCGACATCCTTGTGAATAACGCCGGCATGCAGCGCCGCGCGCCACTCGACCAGTTTTCGCACGCCCAGTGGGAAGAACTGATGAAGACCAATGTGGACAGTGTGTTCCTGGTGGGTCAGGCCGTGGCGCGGCATATGCTCGCTCGCAAGCGCGGCAAGATCGTCAACATCTGCTCGGTGCAAAGCGAACTCGGTCGACCGAACATTGCCGCCTATACGGCGAGCAAAGGCGCGGTGAAGATGCTGACAAAGGGCATGGCGATCGACTGGGGGCAATACGGCATTCAGGTGAATGGTCTTGGCCCGGGGTACTTCAAGACCGAACTGACAGAGGCGCTCGTCAAGGACGAAACTTTTAGTGCATGGCTCACCGGACGGACGCCATCGCGACGCTGGGGCGACGTCGAGGATCTCGTCGGCGCGGCGGTCTTTCTGTCGAGCGATGCGTCAAACTTCGTGAACGGCCACATTCTTTATGTGGACGGCGGTGTGACTGCCACGCTGTAATCGCTCAAGGGACGGGCAATCGCGGACCGATTCGAACTTGGAGCGAAGCGACATCCGGCGCCATTGCCGTTTTTCATGCTGTGACAGTTGGGCATTGCAACTTCATAAAGTGGCAACACTCTGCCTGTGATTGTTGAAGTGTTTCCCGACGAGCACATTGCGTCCTGACGACATTCCGGATGGAGTATAGCTGAGCGCTCGCTCCGGACAGAGTGCCAGCCGCGGCCGTCTCTCGCCATTTGGAAAGCACGCGTCAGATAAGAGACGAGCAGATGATGCCGCAGCCCGCGGAAAAACCACACGTGAGCCACATCGACGATGAGCGACGGTAAGAACGGGAGGTGAGCGGACAGCGTGGACGCCGCGTGCCCAAGGTTAGCAGCACTTTCCCGTTTGTCTTATGTCACGCATCGTCCAACGTATTCGCGAGCCCAACGGGATACGAACTATGAATAAACACCGTCGTATTGGCAACGAGCATCCGCTTTTCCGGGAAATGGTGGCCCTGACTTCGATAGTGCGCATTATTCGCCGGGCGAGAGGCACGAAAAATCCCGGAGACGTTGTGTTCGGCTCCCCTGAGCGGGACACGATGAGCGCGGAGTTTATGCGCGACGTATGTAAGGCGATGAGGGGGATCCCGATGAGCTCAAACCCTTGGACCTCTGATGCGCTCGCAAAAAAGTCGACTTCCGGTAGTGGCAGTTCTCGGAAGTGCACAATGCAAAACGCCAGGCCGCCAATCGAGCGGTGAAAAAAAGCGCAGTCAGTCGATAAACGCGGCCTCAGATCAACGGCGGCTCTATTGTCCGACGCTGCGTCCATGCTCTGCGCAAGCGACGGTCGTGACCAGCGAGACGCAACAATATCTAGGGTCTGGCTCAGGCGGCAAGTTTTGGCGCAGAAACAGGACCACGTAGTGTCGAAATATCGTGCGACTTGCATGCTACAAACAGTTGGTGGCAGTGTGCGCTTAGATCGTCAACGATAACGCTTCTTCAGCGATGCGACGTTCGTTTGCTTCGTGGCCGTCCTTTAGTCTGTAGGAGTGCCAGGGCCGCTGTGGGTCACATGGTATCCGCGGAGAGGAAGTCGGCGCCTTTGCCCTTCAACCGGTCAGGGGGCAGAGCTTCGGGCTGCGCGGCCGGTTCCAAGGACCAGCGAACGGACGGTCGAGGCGTTGGAAGTCGGTCTGTCGGCCATCCGTGTCTGCCGATCAATGATTCGGCTGCGTGGAAATCCCGCAGGGTGGGGACAATAGCGCCACTGGTTAGCGAATCATGCCTGGCTGTTATTGTGTTCGCGGTTCAGTACAACATGTGTCGGGATGCCTGTGCTTCGGACAGACCTTAACCGTTAGCTCAAGCGGAACGCAGTTTTATTCAATAGACCAGCCGCGGCGTACTGTCAAAATTTCACTGCGTTACAAACAAACAAAAAACTGGTTCACACCGGGCGGTGACCGTCCCGGGCTCGCTACCAGAGCAAATTGTGAAGCACTCCAGGAGACAGTGAAGATCATGAAGTACAAAACCGCATTATGTGCCTGTGCCGCATTGATGAGCGCCGCGCCAGCATGGGCGCAGATTGAAGACGAAGGCGTGTCGGCCACCAAGGCAAGTACGGTCACGCTATACGGCTTGATCGATCAAGGCGTGGAGTATGTCAGCAACGTAGCCAAGGGTAAGACTGCTACGACCAATGCATATCGTACGGGGGACGGTACCGCGACGTCTTATTTCGGAATTCGTGGTAGCGAGAATCTCGGCGGGGGCGTGGAGGCCATCTTTGACTTGCAGGGCGGCTTTATGCCTGGTACCGGCGCCTCGAGACAAGGCGGCCGCCTGTTCGGTCGGCAATCCTATGTCGGCCTCGATGGGAAATACGGTCGTCTGACGTTCGGCCGCCAATACACCATGCGGTTTTATGCGGTTTCCTTCATCAACCCATTTGGAACCGGCGCCCAGGGTCTCACCACGCTCGATAACGGAATTGCTAATGCGCGGGCTGATAGTTCCATCAGCTACCGTTATTTCCTTGGCAACTTCGAAGCCGGAGTGAACTACAGTTTCGGCCGCGATGCCGTCAACGGTGATCCGGCGAGCGCTGCTGCCGCCAATTGCCCGGGCGTAGCGTCACCTTCGAACCAATGCCGGGAATATTCGATGATGGTCAAATATGAAGGACACACTTGGGGCCTCGCCAGTTCCTACGAGCGGAACTATGGCGGTACGTCAGGGACATTCGGCGGCCTCACTTCACCGAAGCTCACGGACAGCCGGTTCACGTTGGGCGGCTACTTCAAGATCAGTCAAGCCAAGTTCGGCGTGGGTTGGATCCGGCGCGATGACGAGGGCCTCAAGACACCAAAAAGCAATCTGTTCTGGGTGACAGGCACCGTGCCGGTGACCCCGTTCCTCTATATCGACGGGATGGTGGCGGACCTCAAATACGACCATTCGCCCAACAAGGCGCTGGTGCTCGTGTTACGGGGCGAATACCTGCTGTCCAAGCGTACCTTCGTCTATCTGACGGGCGAGCGAATTCATAATAGCGGCAATCTCGCTCTTTCGGCGACCACCATCACGCCTGTCCCGACGCCGCCAGTTGGCGGCTCCCAGATCTCCATCATTGCGGGTATCAGGCATACGTTCTGATTTCGTGGCGCTGCGCTTGTGCGCCGCGCCGCACACTTGCGAATCGCCCCGACGCGACACGACGCGAGGAGGCACGTGACGAAGTCCGGGGCTATCTGCAGCTGGCGTTCAGACGCTGAGCTTCGCCGCAGCACTCGCCGCCGACATGTCGGCCACCGCGGCGAACGGTTGCTTCTGCTTCAGGCTACCAAGACCAATGAACATATCTTGCAGATAGCTGATGTCGCCATCGTTAAGCGTCAGGTCTCTGGAATAGGGCCTTTGCATCTGATTGAAATCCCAGGTGGCCTGAGCCGACGCCTCGTCAAAATTCTTCTGGGCGCGCCTGCGTGCTTCAAAGAAGGCGTCATGCGCTCCAGGCGACATCAGGTAGTCATAGAGCGCGCCATAGGCGGCCATCACCGCGACCATCCCTTCGTGCTTGTCCCTGATCGCGAAATTGGATGCGTAGGCAGTCTGGAAGGTGCATCTGGGTAGTGCCTGCCACATGTTGGCCTCGCTGATCACGACCAGACCGTCCTTGTCGTTCAGATGCGAGATGCTCGAGCAGCAGGCGTCCGCCTCGCCATTGACGACTGCCTCATGGCACTGATCGTTGCTGCCCTTGTCGACGAAATTCACCTGTGAAGCGTCGATGCCTTTTTCTTTCATGAGTTGCCGCATCAGTGTGTGAAGCAAACCCAGGCGCGGGCCGACCGCGACCGTCTTGCCCCTCAGATCGGCAAGCGTTGCTATCGCAGCGGGTCTTGCAAAGACTGTCAGTGCACACTTTTTCATACCGGCGCCGACGATCTTGACCCTCGCGCCTTGCGCAATGCGTGATAACACCATGTTGTAGCCGGATACCATGCAGACATCCGCGGCTCCAGCGGAAATGGCATCGAAGGGACCGGTGACGCCGGCCACCTCGAGAATCGCTGCATCGACGCCGAATTGCCTGAAATAGCCCTGCGCGTCCATGAGCGCGTTAAGCGTGGCGTTCTCCAGCCCGGGATTGCTGACGATCCGTATCTGGGTCGTGGCGGCTCGTGCAACAAACGGCGCGGCAATTCCGCTCGTAGCAACGCTTAGCCCGAGAAGGCCGGCGCTGCGCAGGAAGCGGCGGCGGTCGAAGGTGGGGGGCATCGGCTGTCTCCGTGCGCTGGTTGAACCAGCGAGTTATAGGCGCGCGGCAACGAACGGCTTCGACGCGCGCATTCGGAGTGTGCCTGCGGGTTGCCCATTCAGTCGATTGAGTAAAATTGCCGTAGACTTAACAAATCGGTAAAACCCCGAAGAGAGGTATGTGAAGTGTCGGAGCTTGACTGGTACCTGCAGCTCAACCTGAAGGCCCGGCAGCTGCGCCTGCTCGTAACGATCGACACATATCGCAATCTGAGCCAGGTCGCCGAAGTCACTCATGTGACGGTGCCCGCCGTGTCGAAGTCGCTGGCCGAACTCGAGCGGGGGCTCGGATTCGCGCTGTTTTCACGCACCACACAAGGCTTGGTGCCCACGCCGTACGGTGATTGCCTGATTCGGCACGCGCGCTCGATATTGGCGATTCTGCATCAGGCCCGCGACGAGTTGAAGGCGCTCAGTTCTGGGACCGAAGGCAAGATTCACATTGGCATGTTGCCGGCCTCTGCCTCAGTGCTGCTGCCACAGGCGCTGAGCCTGCTGAAGCAGCGCTCGCCTGGCACCAACGTGGTGGTGAACGAGGGCACCACGGCCTCGCTGTTGCCTGAACTCTGGCAAGGCCAGCTCGACCTGGTGGTGGGCCGCCTGCCGGCGCCCGACACGCTAGGCAGCTTCGAGGAAAAGGAGCTTCTCGAGGAGCCCGTGACGCTGGTAACCGGGCGTCAACATCCGTTGGCGCGAAGGAAAAACCTGGCGTGGTCGGATCTTCACCCTTATCCGTGGATCCTGCCGCCGCCCGGTTCGATTCTGCGCGATCCCCTGGAGCGGGCTCTCGAAGCGCACGATGTGCCGCTCACCAACAACTACATCGAAACACTCTCGATCCACGTCGTGCGCGCGCATTTGCAAGTCTCGGACTGCATTGCCGTGATGGCCGACACGTCCGCCAACGAGACCACGCAGCCGCTTCATACGCTTCCGTTGAGTCTGCCGCGATTACTGCGCCCGGCGGGCGTGCTGTGGAATCGCAACCGCGCGCTCACGCCCAGCGCGCAACTCATGGTTGCTTGCCTCGAAGACGCCGCCAGGCTTCTCGAACTGAAAGGGCAGGGGCGCACCAACCGTAGCCGCCGACAAGACTAGTCCTCAGCAGCGGGCTGCCCCTTCGCGCCCGGTGCCCGTGCGCGAGCCTTAACCGTTTACTCAAACCTCGGGCGGTTTTTCTCAATTGACCCGGTTTGGCGCGCTGGCAAAATCTCATTGCGTCCACTCATAAGCGGACGGCAACGCGATCCATCCGGGCCAGGAGACCATCTCCGACGCGTCACGATGGCGGATCACGGATCAATATAAGGAGACAGGGACGACTATGAACTACAGGACCGCCATATGCGCTTGCGCGGCGCTGTTGAGTTTTGCCGCAACGGCATTTGCCGGGCCAACTCCTGATTCGTCTGTCGAAAAGTTCTATCACGGCAAAGCGCTAACTCTGGTTGTCAGCGCTGACGCGGGCACGCCGACCGACATCATTGCTCGGCAGTTCTCGCGCTTTTTCGTCAAGTACATCCCCGGGCATCCGCAGGCGATAGTGATGAACGTAGTCGGCGCCGGCGGGATGGTGGCGGCGGCTTCGCTCCAGTCCAGACAGCCTCATGACGGTACCGTAATCGGCTTCCTGCAACGCAATAATCTTTATATCCCGCTACTCGATCCGAGGCAAAACCGGTTCGATCCGCGGCAAGTCAGGTGGCTCGGCAGTCTGAACAAGGTCGAATACTGTCTGGTTGCCATGACCGGATCCGGTGTGACGACGGCGAGCGATCTCACCACAAAGAAAATGTATATCGGTGCGACCGGCTACGCCAACGAAGACAGAACGTTGCCCGCGCTACTCGATGAGTACATCGGCGCCAGGATGAGCATCGTGCCGGGCTATACGGGCCGCGGCGAGGTTTATCTGGCAATGCAGCGCGGCGAAGTCGACGGCTGGGCCTCGACCATCGACGGACTTCAGCAAGGCGAACCGGTGCGGATGCTCGCTGACGGGAAGATGAAGGTGTTGTTGCATCTGGGTTGGACCAGCCCGCCGGAGTTTCCGGATGTCCCGAATCTGAGTGCCTACATCACCAAACCAGACGACAAAGCGCTCTTCAACTTGTTCCTGCTGCCCTTTCAGGCGGGGCGGCCGATCGCCGTGCCCAGGGACGTGCCTGCGGATCGTCTGAATGCGCTTCGCGAGGCCTTTTCAAAGACGATCGCGGATCCCGAGTTCATCGAGGCAATGAAGCATTCAGGCTTTCCAGTCGACGCCATCGATGGAAGCGCCGTGGAGCAGATCGTCAGCAAGCTCTACGCCACGCCCGAAACGCAACTCGAGAGCGCACGCAAGCTTATCTTCAGTTCACATTGAACGCGGCCGGCGAGTGCGGCTGCCCGTTCCGCTTATCGAGCGGTACTGGCCGGCTCCAACCCGGCAATGAGATTGTCATGAACCTCGCCAGGGTGACTGACAGCAAACCATCAGGAGGTCCAATCACATGACACCCGAAATCATCGACATCCATCCGCACATCATCTCGACGGATACGGTCCGCTACCCGATCGCGCCTCAGCATGGGCATCGCTCGAACTGGTCTGCCACGCGTCCGGTCACATTCGAACAGATGATCGCGGAGATGGATGAAGCCGGCGTGGCGAAAGCCGCGATCGTGCATTCCTCGACCACTTACGGTCACGATAACGCCTACGTGGCTGACAGTGTGGCGCAGTATCCGAAGCGCTTCACGGGTGTCTATTCCTTCGACCTGCTGGCCCCGGACGCATTGGAGACTTTTGATTACTGGTTGGAGCATGGAATGGGCGGAGTCCGGCTTTTCACCGGCGGCGCCACTCACCAGAGCGACGGCAGCTGGCTGCTCAATCCGGCGACCTTTCCGATCTGGGCACGCTGCGCTGAAATCGGCATGACGATGGTAGTGCAGACGACGCCGGATGGTTTGTCGATGGTGGCGGAACTAGCCGAACGCTTTCCTTCCGTGAAGATCGCCCTCGATCATTGCGCGAGACCCGATCTGTCCGAAGGGCCGCCTTATGCAAATTGCGCGGCGCTGTTCGAACTGGCGAAGTATGACAACGTCTATCTGAAGATCACGCCGCGGACCTTTGATCTTGCGCAGGCAGCACCGGGCGGAGCGGACGCGTTTTTTCCGCGTCTGGTGAAGGTGTTCGGGGCGGATCATCTGGCCTTTGGCTCGAACTATCCGGCCTCCGCAGGGCCGTTGAAGAAGCTGATCGATCAGGGACACGCGTGTTTCGCAAGTCTCAGCGAGGAGGAGCGCGCATGGGTCTGGGGCCGCACGGCGAAAGTTCTTTACCCTGCGCTTGCCGACTGATCCTGACGCGACGTCGAAGCTTGAGCACTGCGTTTTCAATCGATTCAGCGCTGAAATCTTCGCCCCTCCTGGCTCACCGCGTGAGCCGACTGAGCCTGCTCTCTCATCAGGATGACGCATGCATTTTTACAACGACGCAACTCTGTTGGCGGCAGGCCATGCGCTGACGGCGCTCTTGCAGTTCAACCGGCTCATCTTTCTTGTCTTCGGCGTGGTGGTCGGACTGGCGATCGGGTTGTTGCCCGGCATCGGCGGACTAACGGGCTTTGCACTTCTCGTGCCGTTCACCTACACGATGGATCCATATGCGGCCTTCGCGATGTTGCTCGGCATGGCTTCTGTGATTACCACTTCGGACGTGATACCGGCGGTACTCTTCGGTGTTCCGGGTCATGCGGCTTCGCAGGCCACGGTGCTCGACGGTCTACCGATGACCAAACGCGGTGAAGCAGCGCGCGCGTTGAGTGCGTGCTACACCTCCTCGTTGCTCGGTGGGTTGATTGGGGCGGTCATCCTCGCATTCTCGCTGCCTCTGGTGCGACCTTTCGTCCTCTCCATCGGTACGCCAGAAATGCTGGGGCTCACGATCTTCGGCGTCTCGATGGTTTCGGCACTCTCGGGCAACGCGCCATTGAGAGGCGTGGTGGCCGCGTGCTTCGGTATTCTGGTTGGCATGGTCGGCACCAATGTCGCAACAGGCCAAATGCGCTGGACAGGGGATCTCCTTTACCTACAGGACGGTATCCCGTTGGTGCCGATCATCCTCGGCATATTCGCGCTGCCCGAATTGTGTGAACTCGCCATCAGACGCACGGCAATTGCCGAAGATGTGCAGTTCAGTTCGCGTGAAGGGATGCGCCAAGGTGTGGTCGATACGCTGCGCAATTGGTTCCTCGTACTTCGTTGCGGCACGCTCGGTTCGGTCCTCGGCGCGGTTCCGGGCATTACCGGGGCGGTGACGGACTGGATCGCATACGGGCACGCGTTGCAGACCTCGAAGGGGGCGAAGCAGACCTTCACCACGGGCGACGTGCGTGGCGTCATCGCCCCTGAAGCGGCCAATAACGCGAGAGAGGGCGGCAGCCTCGTGCCCATGCTGTCTTTTGGCGTACCGGGCGGCGCGGCGCAAGCCATCCTGCTTGGCGCGATGATGGTGCACGGGTTTATCCCCGGGCCCGACATGCTCACCAAGCATCTTGACCTGACCTACTCCATGGTCTGGTCCATCGCGCTGGCGAATATCTTCGGAGCCGGCCTCTGCTTCCTGCTCAGCGGGCAATTCGCCAGGATCTCGACGCTGCGCTACACGCTCATCCTGCCGGTCATCATGCCGATCATCTATGTCGGCGCGTTCCAGGGTTCGCGTAGCTGGGGCGACCTTTTCGTGCTGCTCATTGCGGGGTTGATCGGCTGGACCATGAAGCGGCTGAGATGGGCGCGTCCGCCGCTGATCCTCGGCCTCGTGCTCGGCGTGCTGATGGAACGGTACATGTCGATTTCCTTCGTGCGCTATGGAACGGATTGGGTGACGCGGCCGGTGGTGATGGTTCTGCTCTTTCTCGCGGCGCTGGTCTTCTTCAAACCGCTCTTCAAGCTGGTGCGCGGCGGCGGGCTCGCACACTTGCGCCCGAGCGGAAAGATTGCACTGAAGCCCGAAGATCTCGTCTACTTGTTCTTTATCGGCATTGGGCTCTACATGCTGGCGACTTCGCAGGGATGGCTGCTGATGGCTCGAATCGGGCCGACCGTCGTCGCGAGCATTCTTGTGATCGCCGGAACCGTCAGCCTCGCCTATAAGGTCTTCGTCATTCCGGCTCAGGCAGGACTGTCGCATGGCGCGGGTGGCATCCATATGGATGTCTCGAGCGACCACGGCGAGAAACTGTCGAACAAGGTCACGCTGCTGCGGGCCGCGCGTTTTTTCGGCTGGTTCCTCGCGTTTCTCGCCTGCATGGCCTTCATTGGTTTGATCCCGACCGTGCCGTTGATGATTGTCGCCTACATGCGCATCGAGGGGCGCGAGTCGTGGCGGCTCAGCCTGATTCTCGCTATTTGCGTGACGGCGTTCCTCTACGCGATCTTCGACCAGATCATCCATATTCCCTGGCCGGACAGCTTGCTGGGGCAGTTATATCCGGCACTGGCTATTGGCGGTACCTGACGGACTGGCCGTTCCGCTCGATTGCCGGGTGGGGCAGCACGTTGAATGCATCGATCGAGGCGTAAATCCTTGACGCGATGCGTAGCTATCCTACTGACACGAAGCGTGCCGGATTGAATTCCTGCTTCGGCCGCTTCTCACTGGAAGGTGAAAGCATGATTGACAATCGACTCGAGCAGATCGACGCGGAGAAGGCTACCGACGAGCAGAAAAAAGTCATCGCGCGTCTGGGCGAAGGGCGCGGTCGAATTCCAACACCGTTCAATATCTGGCTGCACAACCCGCATCTGGCCGAAGGAATGGAAATCATCGGCACCCATGTCGATCATTCTCCAGTGCTCAGCGAAGCGGAGAGCGAAGTCGCGATTCTCTCCACCGCGGTTTTCTGGAACGCGCCCTATGTCATTGCCAACCATCGCCGGCATGCGCTGAAGTCTGGGCTTCCCGAGCCGGTGGTCACGGCCATCCTGGAGAAACGGCGGCCCGAAGGCGGCGACGGGCGCTTGGGTCTGGTCTGCGACGCTGTCAGCGACATTCTCGCAGGAGGCGTGATCGACGACGCGAGCTTTGCCCGTTACGAGACGGGGCTGGGCCGCGCGGTGATTGCCGAGTTGCTCATTACGGTGGGCTATTTCACTTCGATTTCGCTCGGCATGAGTTTGCACGCGCTTCAGCCCAAGGGCTGACAGTCCATCCCGCGCCGGGGTGTTCGATAGCGTGGCCGTCATCCGGGCACGTTCCCTGACGAGATGACATAACCGCAGAGGTACACGACGTGTCAGCACTTGACTGGTATCTGCAGATCAACCTGAAGGCGCGGCACATGCGCCTGCTCGTCACGATCGACACGTACCGCAATCTCACCCAGGTGGCGGACGTCACCCATGTGACCGTACCTGCCGTGTCGAAGTCACTGGCTGAACTCGAACGGGGACTCGGGCTCACATTGTTCTCGCGCACTTCCCAAGGTTTGGTTCCCACGCCGTATGGCGATTGTCTGATTCGTCACGCGCGCTCGATGCTGACGATCCTGCACCAGGCCCGCGACGAGTTGAAAGCCCTGAGCTCCGGGACGGAAGGCAAGGTTCGCATCGGCATGTTGCCGGCCTCTGCCTCGGTGCTGCTGCCGCAGGCGCTGAGCCTGCTGAAACAGCGGTCACCCGGAACCAACGTGGTGGTGAACGAGGGCACCACCACCTCGCTGTTGCCTGAGCTCTGGCAAGGCCACCTCGACCTGGTGGTGGGCCGGCTGCCGCCGCCCGACACGCAGGGAAGCTTCGAGGAGCTGGAGCTTCTGGAGGAACCGGTGACGTTGATGACGGGCCGTCACCACCCGCTGGCCCGCAGGAAAACCCTGGCGTGGTCGGACCTCGTCTCCTACCCATGGATACTCCCGCCACCGGGTTCGATCCTGCGCGATCCGCTGGAGCGCGCTCTGGAGGCGCACGACGTGCCGCTCACCAACAACTACATCGAGACGCTTTCGATCCACGTTGCGCGCGCACAACTGCAGATCTCCGATTTCATTGCCGTGATGGCCGACACGCCTGCCAGCGACAGCACGCAACCGCTCCATACCCTTCCGTTAAGTCTGCCGCGACTGCTTCGCCCGGCAGGCGTGCTGTGGAATCGTAATCGCGGCCTGACGCCTAGCGCGCAACTCATGGTTTCGTGCCTCGAAGAAGCGGCGCAACGCATGTTGACGGGCCACGGCGCCTCGCCGCGCACGGTCGCATCGAAGGCTTTACCGATTGGTTAAGGCGCCTGCAGCTTAATTCAATAGACGGGAAACATTGCGGGAAAGATCATGTAGTCAACGAAATCACCTGATCAGCCTTGCAGCTTGCCGCACCAGACGTTCAAGCGGCGAACGGCGTCAGGTTCATCAATTTGTCCAGTTCAAAGGAGACGAAGTTGACCAGCAAAGTACATCTCAAGATCGCCATTGCGGAGCACCCGCACACTGCTGCGATCCGTGACGGTTCGATCCCTATCGAAGGCGTCGACGCGGAGTTCATCACAGTCCATCCGCAAATCGGCGCTTTTCGCCGCATGGTTCGCGATGTCGAATTCGACGTGTGCGAACTGGCGCCGACCACCTACATCATTGCCCGCGCGTATGGCGCGCCTTTCGTCGCGCTGCCGATCTTTGTCGTGCGGCGTTTCCATCATGCCGGGTTGCTGGTGCGCCCGGATGCTGGGATCAAGACGCCCAAGGATCTCGAAGGCAAGAAGGTCGGCGTGCGCGCTTATTCGGTCACGACCGGCGCGTGGACGCGTCAGGTGCTGATGGACGAATTCGGCCTCGATTCGTCGAAGGTAACCTGGGTGGTGGATGACGAAGAACACGTCACGCAACTCAAGCTGCCGCCGAATGTCGTTCACGCACCGGAAGGCACCTCGCTGGCGGAGATGATCGAGAAGGGCGAACTGGTCGCCGGGTTCGGCGCCAACGCGGGCATTGGCCGCACGGGCGCGCCGACGGGCGGCTGGAAGGAAGTCGAAGCCGACTATCCCGATCTGTTCCCGAACGCGGCCGAGCTGGAAGCCGAGTACTACGCCCGCACCGGCGTGTACCCGATGCATGGCACGATCGTCGTCAAGGATTCGGTGCTCGCGGAGCATCCGTGGGTAGCCAAGTCGATTTACGACGCTTTCGATCGCGCCAAGCAGGAGTGGCTGGCTCGTCTCGATGCGGGTGAACTCACCGACAAGAAGAACGCGAAGTATCTCGAGTTGCGCAAGATCGTCGGCCACGACCCGCTGCCCTATGGCACCGAAGAAAACCGCAAGACCATCGAAGCACTCGAAGCCACCGCGTTCAAGCAAGGCCTGACGCCGCGGCGCATGTCCATGAGCGAGCTGTTCGTCGATCCCCGCGTCTGAATCCCGCACGGAAACCAGAAACATGATTATCGATTGCCACGGCCACTTCACGACCGTCCCGGCTTCTTTCCGCGATTGGCGCGCCAAACAGATTGAGTTCGCCAACGACCCGGCCAATGCGCCGTCTGTCTCGGGAGCACACGTAACCGATGACGAGATTCGCGAGGGCGTCGGCAACGGCCAGTTGCGTTTGCAAAAGGAGCGCGGCGGCGACCTCACGTTGTTCTCGCCGATCGCCGGCCTGATGAGCCATCACCTCGGCAACGAGCGCACGAGCCTTGAGTGGGCCGAGGTGGCGAATAACCTCGTGCGCCGCGTCTGCGACATCTACCCGGACAACTTTGTACCCGTCTGCCAGTTGCCCCAGTCGCCGCTGGCGCCGCCTAAAAACTCCGTGCCCGAGCTGCGCCGCTGCGTCGAGGAAATGGGGTTCGTCGGCTGCAACCTGAATCCCGACCCGAGCGGCGGCTACTGGACCGGCAAGCCGGTAACGGACCGCGAGTGGTATCCGCTCTACGAGGCGCTGTGCGATCTCGACGTGCCCGCCATGATTCACGTCGCGGCTTCGTGCAACCCATGTCACCACGGCACCGGCGCGCATTACCTGAATGCCGATACCTCTGTGTTCATGCAGTTGCTGCAGAGCGACCTCTTCAAGGACTTCCCGACGCTGCGTCTCGTGATCCCGCACGGCGGCGGCGCGGTGCCTTACCACTGGGGCCGCTACCGTGGCATGTCGCTGGAGATCGCCAAGCGGCCGCTCGAAGGCCTGCTGAACAATATCTTCTTCGACACCTGCGTCTACCATCATCCGGGCGTGGAACTGCTGACCAAGGTCGTGCCGACGAGCAACGTGCTGTTTGGCTCCGAAATGGTTGGCGCCGTGCGAGGCCGCGACCCCGACACCGGCGAGTATTTCGACGACACCAAGCGCTACGTCGACGCCTGTGCGGCGCTGAGCGAGACCGACCGGCATGCCATCTTCGAGGGCAACGCGCGCCGCGTGTATCCGCGTCTCGACAAGCACCTCAAGGCCAAAGGCCTGTAAGCAGGCGAACAACAGGAGGGAGACCATGAGCATCATCGATATTCATCCGCACATCATTTCGGACGACGAGAAGCGCTACCCGCCCGCGCCGCTGTTCGGCAAGCGCTCGGACTGGTCGCAGGAGCGGCCCAACACGGTGGAAGCGTTGATCGCCGCGATGGATGAGGCCGGCGTCGCTAAGGCCGCGGTCGTGCATTCATCGACGACCTACGGCTTCGACAATAGCTATGTGGTGGACAGCTGCAACCGCTACAAGGATCGGCTCATCGCCGTCGGTTCCGTGGATATGCTGGCCGACGACGTGCCGGCAGTGATCAAGGCCTGGGCCAACCAAGGCCTTGCCGGCTTGCGGATCTTCACCGGCGGCTCGACCAAGGATTTTGATCCCAGCGAACTCGATAACCCCAAGTCCTTCAAGGCGTGGGAAATGCTCGTCGAACTGAAGCTGCCCATGTGCATCCAGACGGGGCCGATCGGCCTGCCTCAAGTGCGCATGCTGGCCGAGAAATTCCCGACCGTGAACATCATCCTCGACCACCTCGGCCGCCCTGATGTGCTCGACGGGCCGCCCTACGCCAATGCCGCCAGCCTGTTCGCGATGGCCGACCTGCCCAACCTTTATCTCAAGCTCACGCCACGCATCTTCGGCGACGTGAAGAAGGAGAAGGCCAGCGCGGAGACTTTCTTCCCGCGTGTGGTCGAGGCATTCGGCGCGCAGCGTCTCGCCTGGGGCTCGAATTTCCCGACCTCGCCTGGCGCACTCAAGGACATCCTGGCGACGGCTGAAGAAGGGCTCGTTAGCCTCGGCGAGGAAGACCGCGCCTGGATCTTCGGCAAGACTGCGCAGAAGCTGTACACGGCCTTGAGCTGAGCTTTGAAACATGCCAACCGCGTGTGCCGTCACTGAAGCGGCACCGCAGCGAGAAAGAGAGATTCCTATGTCGACCAACCGTCTGAACAGCATCATTCGCGCCTTCGAATCGGGCAAACCCGCGCATGCCGCTTTCGCCAAGCTCGATAAGCAGACCGCCATCGAAATGAGCGATTCGCCGTATGACGGCATCGTGTTCGAAATGGAGCACAACCCGTACGACGTGAACGCGCTCGGCGACGCTCTGCAGTACATGCTCAGCCGCAAACAGATCGCCGAGTCCGCATCGGTGGCCCCCAAGGTGACACCGCTGGCGCGAATCCCGGCCAATGGCGTCGAGATGAACCAGAGCTTCGCCAAGCAGGTGCTGGACCGCGGTGCTTACGGCGTGATCTGGCCGCACGTGGCAACCGTCGAGCAGGCCTATAACGCTGTCGCGTCCTGCCGTTATGCGCGGCCGAAGAGCGCACCGCTGTACGAGCCGAAGGGTGTGCGCGGCGACGGCCCGGCCAATGCGGCGCGCTACTGGGGCCTCTCGATGCAGGAATACTACGAAAAGGCCGACGTGTGGCCGCTGGCGCCGCAGGGCGAGATTCTCGTCGGGCTGATGTGCGAAAGCACGCAGGCCATCGAGAACCTCGACGATATTCTCGCCAACGTGCCCGGCATCGGTTTCATTCTGATCGGTGAGGGTGACCTGAGCCAGGAGCTGGGTTTCGCGCGGCAGTACGAGCATCCCGAGGTCGTGGATGCAATGCGCCGGATCGCCGAGACTTGCCACAAGCACAAGGTGGTGGTCGGCAATCCGCACGTCACGGCCAAGAACCATCGCCGCCTGATCGACGAGGGCTACCGCTTCCTGATGTCGGCGCCGCAGCGCACTTATGGCGTGGTCGGCCTCGCACGCGAAGTGGCAGGTTACTGATGAACGGCGCGGAAAGTCTGGTCGCGACCCTGGTCGATCAGGACGTGGAGATCTGCTTCGCCAATCCAGGCACCTCGGAAATGCACTTCCTCGCGGCGTTGGGTAACAACCCGAAAATGCGCAGCGTGTTGTGCCTGTTCGAGGGCGTGGCGACGGGTGCCGCCGACGGCTGGTACCGGATGAAGGACAAGCCGGCCTCGACGCTGCTGCATCTCGGACCGGGATTGGCGAATGGTCTCGCGAACATCCACAATGCGAAGCGCGCTTCGTCGGGCATGGTGAACGTCGTCGGCGAGCATTCGGTGTCGCATCTCAAGTATGACCCGCCGCTGACCTCGGACATTGAAGGCCTGGCGCGGCCGCTGAGTCACTGGGTGCGGCGGGCCGAATCGTCGAACACCATCGCCTGGGACACAGCCCAGGCGGTGGCCACGGCGAGCGAGCATCCGGGGCAGATCGCCACGCTGATCCTGCCCGGCGATACCTCGTGGCAGCCTGTTGCCGGAGCCCCGGTGTTGCCGCCGCCCGTCGCGGCGAAGCGCAAGACGCCGAGCGCCGAACGCATCGAGCACGTTTCCCGCGTGCTGCACTCGGGTGAGCCGACCCTGATCATCCTCGCCAACAAAGCCACGCGTGGCGCGGCGCTCGACAAGGCTGGCCGTGTGGCCGCGGCCACCGGCGCGCAACTGGGCTCCCAGTTCTTCACCGCGCGCATCGAACGCGGCGCGGGTCGCGTGCCGATGGCGCGCATTCCGTACGCGGTCGCGCAGGCCACGGCTTTTCTCAGCGGCTACAAGCACATCGTCACGGTCGAGACGAGGGAGCCGGTGGCTTTCTTCGCCTACCCGGACAAGCCGAGTCTGTTGAAGACCGAGGGCACGCTGGTTCATACGCTCGTCGAAGCCGACGAGGACAGCGAACTCGCCTTCGACATGCTGCTGCAGGCGCTCGGCGCAGATGGCACCGCACCGCTCGTGCAGCCGCGCATCGAGACGCCGGTGCCGACCGGCGCGCTCAACCCCACGAGCATCGCACACGCGCTGGCCGCGGCGCTGCCCGAGCACTGCATCGTCGTGGACGAATCGCTGACGACGGGCCGCGAGTCCATGAGCCTGACCATGGGCGCGCTGCCGCACGACCTCATCAACAACATGGGCGGCTCTATCGGTTACGCCACGCCCGTGGCCACCGGCGCGGCGCTGGCTTGTCCCGACCGGCGCGTGTTCTGCATGGTCGGCGACGGCAGCGCGATGTACACGATCCAGTCGCTATGGACTCAGGCGCGCGAGAGCCTGAACGTGACGACGATCATCTTCGCAAATAACAGCTACGCGATCCTCAAGGCCGAGTACGCCAACATGGGCGCGGGCACGCCCGGCGAACGGGCGATGTCCATGATCGATATCGACAAGCCGCGCATCGACTGGCTGGCCATGGCGAAGAGCATGGGCGTGCCGGCGGTGGCAGTGGACACGGCAGAGAGTTTCCACAAGGCGATGCGGGACTCGGTGCGCGAGCCTGGCCCCTGCCTCATCGAGGTCCGGCTGTAGTTGTGACTCGATCCAGAAGATTCAGGCAAAAGGAGTGAAATCTATGACAACGACGCAGACCCCGGCGCCGACGCTGCGCACCAATCTGTCCGAATACGCGGTGACCAGGGCGATGCGGGACGGACGGGTGAGCTCGGACCTCGTAACGCTCGACTACTGCGGGCCGACGCCGGCGCACAACGGCTTCAAGGCCATGGTGCGCGAGAATAAGTTCGATGCCGGCGAACTCGCCATCGTCACGTTTCTGCAGGCCAAAGCCTACGGCAAGCCATACGTTCTGCTGCCGACGCCGATTTCAGGGCGCTTGCAGCATCATTGCGCCGGTTACAACGTCGACTTCGGACACCTCGATCCAAAAGATATCGAGGGAAAGAAGGTGGGCGTGCGGACTTACACGCAGACGACCGCGCTGTGGATTCGTGGCGTTTTGCGCCACGAATACGGCGTCGATCTCGACAAGGTGACGTGGATGACGCTGGGCGATGGGCACCTCGCCGAATATAGCGATCCGGCGAACTGCGAACGCCTGCCGGCGGGTTCGTCGATTCCGCAGATGATGCTCGACGGCGAGCTTGCCGCGGCGTTGCTCGGCGAGGACATGCCGAAGGACGAACGCGTACGCACGCTGGTACCGGACGCTCAGGCCGCCGCGAAAGACTGGTTTGCGCGCACCGGGGTCGTGCCGATCAACCACATGTTCGTGGTGCACGAGAATGTGTCGAAGCAGCATCCTGAGGTCGTGCGTGAGCTTTATCGAATGATCGTGGAAAGCCGCTCGCTCGCCGAAGGCGTGCCGGCCGTGTTTCCGCCGATTGGACTGGAAGCGAACCGCAAAGGCCTGCAACTGGCGATCGACTGGGCGCTCGACCAGAAGATCATTGCACGTCGCCTGTCCGTCGATGAACTGTTCGACGACGTGACCGGCAGCCTGGGATGAAAGACTGCTGACTGTCGACTAGAACAACGAAAACATGGGAGACGGCGTGACAGAGAGGACTCGACGGAAAGCGATAAAGTCCGAGAACCGCTGGGTCATTCTCGTACTGCTTGCACTCGGGCTGATGATCTCCTTCGTGGACCGCACGAGCATGTCCGCTGCTCTCGCCGACCATCACTTCGTACACGAATATGCGCTGACGCACGTCGAGCGCGGCTGGCTCGGCTCCGCCATGTTCTGGTCCTACGGGCTGCTTCAGATGCCGATGGGCTGGCTGGTCGACCGTTATGGCGTGAAGTGGCCGTACGCGATCTGCTTCCTGCTATGGTGTCTTGCGGCGGCTGCAACCGGTCTCGTCACGACGCTTTCTGCTTTGATCCTCGTGCGTCTGTTGATCGGCGTCGCTGAAGCCGTGGTGGTGCCCGCCACGTATCGATACCTCGCCAACAACTTCGATGAAACCCGCAAGGGCACGGCTCTCGGAATTTACTCCATCGGAGGAAAGATGGGGCCGGCGCTTGGTGCGCCGATTGCCGCGTGGCTGATCGCGATCAGTTCGTGGAAAGCCATGTTCATTGTCACCGGCCTGGCCGGGCTGGTCTGGCTGATGCCGTGGCTGCTGATGCTGAACAACGATTTTCCGTCGGCGGCCGAGCTGGCGGCGGCCAGGCGGCGGGCGGCTTCGGTGCCGCTCGGAAATCTTCTTGCGAGCCCGGTGGTGTGGGGCGGCTTGATTACCAATTTCTGCTACAGCTATTTCGCGTTCTATTGCATGACGTGGATGCCGGCGTACCTCGTCGAACAACGCGGCCTTTCTTTGCAGCAGTCCGGGCTTTACACCTTCTTTAGTTTTGCCGGCATTGCGATCGTGGCGGCGTTCGCCGGATGGGCAGCGGATCGACTGATCGCGCGTGGCCACGACGCCGTGCTGGTGCGCAAATCGTTCATCGTGGCCGGCTTTATTGGCGGCACGACGATTCTGCTTGGCGCGTACGCGCCATCGCCGCACATGGCGATATTCTGGAACGTGGTCTCTCTTTCACTGCTGGGTCTGGTCACGGCAAACAATCTCGCGCTGGTCAAACTCACGCTGATTCCCAAACATGCGGTGGGCTTGAACACGGGTTTGCAGCAAGTGGCGACCAGCATTGCCGGTGGCGTTTCAGCCAGCCTGTCGGGTTGGCTACTTCATCTGGGAGGCAGCTATACGCTGCCCATGCTCGCGATCTTCGTGTTTCTGGTGCTTGGGGCGACCAGTACTGTGGTGTTGCTCCAGTGGAAATGGGCGCCGAAGGTCAATGAGACCGAGTACGGTGAGCAGCAGAACGAAGACACAGCGGCGAGAACATTGCTGAACGCCGATGCGCTCAGCTCGAAAGATGTGCCGATACGCCGCTGATTCTTTCGATGCTCTTTTTACCCTGACGGTTAACGCATCGAACATTGGCCTTTCGCAGCATCTGGTGGTCTTTGATTTTATGCCGATAAGAATTCTCGCCCTTCACCCACCTGTCCACGCCGCGGAAAACGGGCTGTTATTGCCGCGCGATCTGAACGGGTATTGCTCAATGTCATACACGCCGTCGAAAGCGTGGGAACCGGCATGACGGGCGGTCACGATACATCGTCGTCGCCGCCGGCGCTCGCGGCTCGCGCTGGCAATGCGTCCTTGCTGCGGCAATCCGCATTGACGCGCTTCCTCATAGCTCGAGTCGGTTCCATCACGGCCCAACAGATGCTGATGCTGGCGATCAGTTGGCACATGTATGACCTGACATCCAGCGCCTGGTATCTCGGCCTTGTCGGCCTCTTTCAGTTCATGCCCGGCCTGGCGACGACATTCGTCGCCGGCCACTGCGCTGATCGCATGCATCGAGGGCGGATGGTCGCAGTCTGTCTCGCAGCCCAGGCCGCGACGGCCACGCTGCTCGCCATATCGACCATGACGCACATCGTGACGCGCGACCTGCTGCTCGGACTTTCGCTCGTTCTCGGCGCGATTCGGCCGTTTCAGATGGCCGGACAGCAAGCGCTACTGCCGATGCTCATCCCGCAGACATTGCTGGCACGCTCGATGGCGCTCAGCACGGTGGTGCAACAGGTCTGCGTGATCGCCGGGCCTGCGTTGGGCGGCATGCTGTTCGCGGTCGGCGTCAACGCCCTCTATCTGACCTGTACCGCGCTGTTCTGCGTGAGCGCTGTGATGTACGCGCTGATACGTTACGACTACGTTCCGCCGCCGCGCGAGCCGGTCACGGCGGCGACGGTCCTTGCTGGCCTGCGCTTCGTCTGGAGTAACCCGCTGTTGCTAGGTGGCATCTCGCTCGACCTGTTCGCGGTCCTGTTCGGCGGCGCCACCGCGCTGCTGCCTGTCTACGCAAGAGAGATCCTGCATGTCGGCCCGCAAGGTCTGGGCTTGCTGCGCTCCGCGCCGGCTGTCGGCGCGCTTTGCGTAGGTCTCGTACTGTCTCGGCGCGCTATCGGCAGCCGGGTCGGCAAGAAGCTGCTGATTGCTGTCGCCATCTACGGAATGTGTATCGTCGCCTTCGGGCTGTCGCGATTGTTTTCGCTATCCCTGTTACTGCTGGCGATCTCGGGCGGCGCCGACACGATCAGTGTCGTGGTGCGGCAGACGCTTGTTCAACTGGAAACACCGGATCGCATGCGCGGACGAGTCGCCGCCGTGAACACGCTTTTTATCGGCGCGAGTAACCAGTTGGGGGAATTCGAATCCGGGGCGACCGCCACGGCGTTCGGCGTGGTTGGCTCGGTGGTATTGGGCGGCTGTGTGACGATCGTCGTCAGTGTTGCATGGAGTCGGCTGTTCAAGCCGCTGGCCAGACGCGAGACGTTCACTGACTGAAGGGCAGCGCGGCGCGCAACAAGATGTCACGAACAAACTTAACGCTCTGGTTAAGTCATCGTCCCGTTGCGGAGCATGGAGATGCGAAATGAGCGATCGGTGCAGATCCCTTCGGGTCCTCGTGAAAGACTGGTTTGGAAACGGCGAGAGTTTTCGCGTCACCCGACCGGATCGTTCGACGAAAATGCCATGGCGAGTGGTGAGGGTGGAAGTGTCCCGTTCGACCGGACCGCTCGCGCTGGTCTTCTTCCGACATGACGATGGCGCGTGGTGCGTCTATCCACCCTCGACTGGTCAACCAACCATGAATTGGCTCTGGAACTAGCTCCACGATTTAACGCTGTCGCGCCTTTTCTGCACAAAGTCCACGCTTGTGCGCCGCTTCGAATCGAATCTGAGCGCCATCCGTTCTCGCGGTATATACGCTCATGCTCGTCGGTATTCCCGGTTCGACGAGCCGCCTCGCGCGTCCGCTCTCGCTCTGTTCTGCAGAACCAACTCGATTAAATTCAATTCAGGAAAACAACATGACCCTTACCGGCGAAATGCTCATTGGATTTTCAGCGGTGCGAGGCACCGCGGGTGAGAAGCGCGCATTCAATCCCGCCAATAACTCGGATATTGCGGAGCCGGTGTTTGGAATGGGCGGCTCAGAGGAGGTCGAGCGCGCGGTTTCGCTTGCCGCCCAGGCATTCGACGTCTATCGGCATGCCACGCTTGCGAAGCGCGCTGCGTTTATCGAAGCAATCGCCGAGAACGTTCTGAAGCTGGGAGACGAACTGATCGAGCGGGCGCACGCGGAGACTGGATTGCCGGTACAGCGTCTGCAGGGCGAGCGGGCCCGCACGGTCGGCCAACTACGCCTGTTCGCGACGGTCGTGCGAGACGGACACTTTCTCGGTTCGACAATCGACCATGCGCAACCCGAGCGTCAGCCGTTGCCGCGCGTCGACCTGCGTCTGGCAAAAGTACCGCTCGGACCGGTCGCGGTGTTCGGTGCAAGCAACTTTCCACTTGCGTTCTCCGTTGCTGGCGGCGATACCGCATCCGCGCTGGCGGCCGGCGCACCTGTCATCGTCAAGGCACACGGCGCGCATCTTGGCACGTCGGAACTCGTCGGCCGCGCAATTCAGCAGGCGGTCAAGGAGCAGGAGTTGCCGGAAGGGGTGTTCTCGCTTCTGTTCGGTGCCGGTCGCAAAGTAGGTGAGGCTCTGGTTGGACATCCTCGAATCAAGGCAGTCGGTTTCACAGGGTCACGTCAAGGGGGACTCGCACTGGTGCGCATCGCAAATGCTCGCCCAGAGCCGATCCCTGCTTATGCCGAAATGAGCAGCATCAACCCCGTGTTCCTGTTTCCGGGTGCGCTCGCGAGCCGCGCCGAAGCAATAGGCAAGGCGTTTGCCGATTCGCTGACAATGGGCGCCGGACAGTTCTGCACGAACCCGGGTCTCGTCCTTGCCATCGATGGACCGGACCTTGATCGGTTCTTCGAGGCGGGCCGGTCATGCGCTGACTACCAAGCCGGCCCCAGACGATGTTGACGCCCGGTATTTTCGATGCCTACTGCGAGGGGACGAAATCCTCCAAGCATTTGTCCGCATTCGATGCTTCGATGGCCCATATCCTCTCGAAATAGGTCGGCAAGCGGTCGCATTGAACCGCACGAGTCGTGCACGCAAAGCTTATGAGAGAACCATCCCGCGACTGGCTCCATGGCTTCGTACAGGTTAGTCACCAACTTATTCGGCGCCCAACTCAAGTTCACTTCTTGCGGCGGACCTGCAGACTTGACTGTTTAGATTCCTCGCGCCGATTTAAAGCCTGAAGACGGAGAACCTCACCCGCGAGCGCGGTGCCGTACAAAGCGTGAGGTGGGAATGTCCAAAGGACAGACGGGAAGACGAAGAACATGCTTGCAGAAAGGCAGACGCCGAGAAGGCCAATGACAGGCGTTTCCCTTGACGCGATTAACATGCCGGCAGCGATGATGACGAGACCGCCAATCAGTATGCGTCTACCGCCGACCGAGGAGGTCGCAAGGCTAGGAAGTGTCGCGGCGCCGATGGCGGCAGCGACCCAAGGGGTAGCTGAAAGAACAGCTGGAACCGAAAGTACCACCGCACCGCATGGCTGATGATCGTCGCCGGGAATCGGGTCGACGTAAGGCATCATCGCGCAGACGCCGCGTGGCTAGTGGGCAGGCGGCGAAGCATGTCAGTGATCCACCGATTTACCCCACATAATCGATCCCGGATGCTGTTCCAGGTAGTCCGACAGCGCCTTCAGCGCGGCAAGTGTGCGGCGCAACTCGGTCAACGCCTGACGAATATCGGTCTGCATGGGCGAGTCCTGCTGCAGCGTGGCGTTGGCGGCATTGAACGAGCGCTCGGCAGCCGCCAACGTCGTGTGCGCCTGCGGCACCAGTTCCGTGTCGATTCGCTGGAACAGGGAATCGGCGTTCACGAGCGCCTGGTTCAGATTGAAGCCGATCTCGTCGAAGGGGACGTGGTCGAGCCTCTTCACGATGTTGGCGACTTGGTTTTGAAGTTCCTCGACGGTATTGGGCACGGTCGGCAGTTCGACCGGCATGCGACGTGTGTCGATACTGACAGCGGGTACGTTGGGGAAGAAGTCCAGCGCCACATAACGCTGCCCGGTCAGGACGCTGCCCATGCGCAACTGCCCGCGCAAGCCCTGGGCGACCAGTTGATGCAGCAGCGCCTTGGCCGCCGCGCCGGAGCCTTTTCCGAGTGCCTCCCTGTAGCGTCGTCCGAGACGATAGGGGTAGAGGTTGAGCGTCACCACCATATCGAGGCGACTAGCCGCTGGCGTGAAGTCGAGATCGATGGCAGTCACTTCGCCCAGTTCGACGCCGTCGAAGTCGACCGGCGCGCCGACAGAGAGCCCGCGCACGCTTCCGTCGAACCTCATGCGTACCGACGCGGCGGGTCCGTCGTCGGCACGACGCATCGCCTCCGTTCTGTTCGCGGCTAGAGCGAACGCGGCGCCGTCGGCGGCGCGAGGTTCGGACGTCCGAGATTCGGGCAGATCGAATGCGACGCCTCCGGAGAGCAACGTGGCAACGGATTGGGTGTCCAGCGTCAAGCCGCTCGAATCGAATCGCATGTCGATGCCGCTTGCGTGCCACCATCGCGTGCCTGAAGTGACATAGCGGTCGTAGGGCGCTTTCACGAATACATCGACATCGACGGCGGAGCCACCGCGAGCCAACGCATAGTTGAGGACCCGCCCCACCTGCACGCGCCGGAAATAGACTGGCGAGCCCACATTGAGCGATTCGAGGGAAGAAGCTTGCAGAGCGAATCGCCCACCGTTCTGGTCGCTGGTCACGGACGGTGCCGTTTCCAGACCGGCAAACTGCTGGCATGTCGTGGACGCGCGTCCAACATCCACCGCAATGTACGGTCCGGAGACGAACGTCGTCAGCCCGGAGATACCGGCGGTGCCGACGCGCGGACGGACCACCCAGAAGCGCGTGCCGCACATTGCAAACCGTTCGGCGGACGTGTCTAGTTCCACGAGGGCAAGCACGCGTGAGCGGTCGCGCGAGAGCCGCAGGTCCGTCAACCTGCCTATTTCGACATCCTTATAGCGCACGCGGGTTTTGCCGGCCTCGAGTCCTTCGGCCGTGGCAAAGCTGACGGTGACTTCGGACTCCGATCGTTCGAGCGAGGGCGCGAGAAGCGCGAGACAGATCAATGCCGCGGCAATCGGCGCGAGCCAGATGACAGCGAGTCGCGGACGAAGTCGCATTTACAGCTTTCCGCGAACGACGTCGCCCATGTCCTTCGCCAACCGGCAAAGATAGCGCAGCGTTCGCTTGATGCTGTGGCTGATGCCTGCGCGGATCGACCTGGCTCTCGTGCCGCCGCCCGGGTTCGATGCTTGCGGGCCGGAAGCCTTGCGCCGGTCTCGCGCACGAGGACTACCTGGATGCCGCGAGCGCATGGTGTCTGAACCTTCTGGAGAGACCTGCCGGGTTAGCGAGGAGTGACGTGAACATCCGGATAGAAGCTCATGGCCAGTGTGATGTAGACGAGCGCGGCGAAGACGCCGGCCAGGGTGCCGAACGCATCTCTCGCGGCCGGGCCGCGCGTGAACTGAACCGGAATCCCCACCAGCAGATACGCCATAAAGAACACGATGGCGACCATCAAAGGCGGAGGGGCAAGTGAGACGACGATGTCAGCGAATGCGCGCATACACGTACCTCGGAACAGTCCGGACCAGCGGCCTTGTCGTTGCGTCGGCTTGCCGTGGCCGAGGCGCCGTGGCGCTTGCGCGCCGCGGGTCAAGTCCGCGCAGCGCGCGAAGCGATGGGCAGCGAAAGCGGACCGGTCAATGAAGCTGCGTCACCAGCGCGTCCGCGCCCTTGTCGAGCCCCGTTTTCGCAGCGCCCAGCGAGCCGAAAGCGGCCGGCAGATTCATGGCGTTCGGATACTGCTTCGACACATAGGCCTTTAGCAGTTGGCCGCTCGCGCCGTCATAGACCTCAACCGCGTAGGACACCGAGCCGCTGAATGCGCCCTGGCCGCCGCGTATCGACTGCACGCCGTTGTAGAGATTGCCCGCAAGGTCGAAATGCATGAACTGCCCGACCAGCAACGTCGTGCTTTCGGCTCCGGTCAAAGTCAGCTTGATCCGCAAGGTGTTGGGGCCGGGCTGCGTGGCCACGTCGAACCGTTTCGACAGTTTTTCCGAGAACGTCTTTTGCATGTAGTCGGCAAGCGCGGCCCTGTCGGCGGCCTTAAATTCGCCAAACTGATTGTCACTGCCCTGATAGATGGCCACGGGGTCCAGCACCACCTGCGTGTAGCGCGCCCAGACCACGGGCGCCGCGTACTTGTAGGGCACTTTGCCCGCATCGTCGTCCCGATTCTGCTTCAACTGCGACGAGGAGGCGATGCCCGTGTACGCGACGGGTTGCATACCCGCGCAGGCCGCGAGGGCCAGTACCGCTGTGCCCGCGAAAAGAAGCGGGACAAGTTTGTTCGTGAACATTGCGTGTTCCTTGATGTACAAATTCAGTACCGGAGAGTGCCGGGCGGCGTGCAGTTCTGGTGAGAACCGATGACGCCGAACAGTAGCACTGTCCTTATTGAATGTAAACCGTCTATCCGGTTTGTTTACTTCGTGGTTTGGGCGGTACAATTCCGACCCTCAGAGCGAGCCCGGCTTGTGCCGACGGATGGCGCGACTGCTCGCCGACACTGATTCACCGCGCCGAATCATTTGCCCAATACCATCACGAAGCGGCGGCCACCGGGCCGGCACGGCCAGCGTGGCGACGTCATCACTATCGACAATGGATAACCAGACCCGTTCGGAGATTTCCCGCAAGAAGGCAATCGATGCCGCTCTTACCATCCTGACCCGCGAAGGTGTCGGTGGACTGACGTTCGATTCGTTGTCACGTGAAAGCGGCATCAGCAAGGGTGGACTGCTGCATCAGTTCCGCACCAAGCAGGGGGTACTGTGCGCGTTGCTGGATCATCAGAAGCAGCAGTTCGAGCAGATCGCGCGCGACTATATGGCGAAGGAGGGCGCGTCGAAAGCGGAGCCCAGCCTCGCGGCGCAGATTGCGATTTATCGGGAATCCATCAATCAGCCGCATTCCGTGGCACGAGCCGTTCTCGCGGCGTTAGTCGAGAATCCCAACTTGCTCGACGAGATGAAGACGTCCGACGTCGAGAAAATGAAGGCCTTGCGGGACGAAGCGACCGACCTCGATCTGTCGCTGTTGCGCTACTTCGCCGCGAGCGGTCTCGCGTTTCATTCTTTGCTGGGACTGTCGCCACTGGATGATTCGGCCCGGAACCGGCTGTTCGATCGTCTCCTCGACGAAGCGAGCTGGCAAGGTCAGCGTTCGCACGGGAAACGTCGCAAACGGTCCGCGGATTGAGCCGCGTGGTCACGTCGATCTGGTCTGCTCGTGTTGCGCTCGTTCGTCGCGAACGCGGGTCCGTTGTTTGTGTCCGTTAATTCTGCTAGCGATGTTCACAGCATTTGCTAATTGGAGATAAGCCGCAGAGCGCACCAGGTATGGCCACGCGGCAAGATTGCCATACAGATTCCGGTAGCCCGGGGCCGCGATCTGTGGTGGCCTATTATGGGTCACTCTGGACTGTCATGAAGAGCAGCGATTCTAATCTCCCGAGTCCGGTTGTGATCGACTCGCCGAACCAGAACGCGCAGGACAGGAAGCATCTGGAACGGGTGATGGGGCTGCTCGCAGGAAAGACGCCGGCAAACGCACAGGTCATTCTCTGCGCAGAAGAACCAAGTGACTCGTTTCATCCGGATCTGACAGTGGAACTTGTGAGAGAGCGAGCACTGCTGGAATCCTCGCAACTGGATGAGGTTGCAGCCCGGTTACTCCCGCTGGTTGAGCGTGCGATCGACGCGCTTGCTCAAGGGCGCACGCAAATAAGTCGACTTGAGGCTGTTGCCCCGGATCCGGACTGCCTGTCCCGTACCTACGGCAGGATTTTGACGTCGAGCAATTGATTTCAAAATGGCTGATGACACTGACGCGCAGATCGAGCTGACATCGCGCGATATTGCTGCGGATCGGCATCGACGGATACACGTTCCCTTCAAGAATGTTCAAGCGCTCGGGGCATGCAGCAGCATCCGGCTTCGCAAGTCGCGTCTATCCGTGGTCCGCACAGCGGCGCCGGTTGAAAATCTTGCCATCATTGATTAAAATGCCATCAATGATGGAGGAAAAATGGCAAGCATGACGATCCGTAACCTCGACGAGCAGCTGAAGACGCGTCTGCGCCTCCAAGCGGCCCAGCACGGACGGTCAATGGAGGACGAGGCCCGGGACATTCTCCGCGCGGCGCTCTCGACCGAATCCATCGGCGGTCAGCGTAACCTGGCTGAGTCGATCCGGCGCCGGATCGAGCCGTTCGGTGGCATAGAGTTGGAATTGCCGCCACGCGACGCGATTCGGGAACGAGTGGACCTCGGCGCATGATCGTTCTTGACACGAACGTTCTGTCTGAGATGCTGAAGCCTGTGCCAGACGTCAGGGTGATGGCGTGGCTTGGCTCACAGCCGCGCGCGGCGCTTTTCACGACGACGGTAACCCGTGCCGAAATTCTCTACGGGCTGCATCTGCTGCCGGACGGTTCCCGCAAGGGAGCTCTATCTACCGCGGTCGAGGCGATTTTCGTCGAGGATTTCGCGGGCCGGCTTCTCGCGTTCGACAGCGATGCAGCGGACGCATACGCAAGGATTGCGGGGGCGCGTAAAAGCGCGGGCAGACCGATCAGTCAGTTCGACGCGATGATCGCTGCCTGCACGCGCTCAAGAGGGGCGGCACTGGCCACGCGCAATGTGAAGGATTTCACCGGGTGCGAGGTTGCAGTCATCAATCCGTGGGCGGAGTCCTGAGTGGGATTCGAACCGTCTTTTGACGGGCTGAAATCGGAAATCGGGGCCTCCGAAACAGCAGAAAAACACGGTCTTTGGAATAGGGGTAGAAGTATGGGCAGCGGAACGGCGTTTTTTCAGAGCCTTGCTGGTGCAGGCTTTCCGGCTGGTTTGGTATCCCTCCGTCAACGCTGCAACGGCCGGGAAACAGCAGTGTGGTGTGAACAGGCCGCGTAGCATTGCGTCTGGCCCGGAAGCGCCACATTATCTTCAGATCACGAATGCTCCGATTTGCGGTGATCGTTTCAGGATCAGGTCTGCGATGAATTCGGGGAGCAGGGCACGCGGAATGTTTGCGGGAATGTCGTCGACCACTTGAGAGGCGACGCGCGCATAAAGTCATTGGGGGCCGCTTGCCAGACTGTGCTCATAACTGACGCGGTACTCCCTGATCAGCCGTGCCCCGACGGATTTTTCTGTGCGACTGATTTTTGTCAGCAGATGCTGTGCTGATTGGCGATTGGGCTTCGGGTTCCCGGTGAATGCAGACGCAGCGGGCTCTGGATTGTCGGGGAAAGTTCCGGGTCGGAAGTCCGGCTTTGCAGGGGGGCCGGGCGCATCGCTATGGCTGGCTTTGTCCGTTTCTGTCTCAGGGACCGGTCGCGACCGTTTCAAGCGTCGAGCTAATGAAACGACAGCGGTGCCTTCGGACCGATGGCGCGGCAGTGCGCGGCTCTGCATGATTGTGATTCCATCGAAGGAAAAGCATGAGGGCGCTGTTGGCAATCGCGGCGCTCGCCGTATTGAGCGCAACGCTGAGCGGATGTTGATGGGGGCAGCCTCCTGGCTGGGGCGGCGGCGGCCATGGCGATGCTCCACATGGCGCCGTCGTCGTCCCGGGTCAGCTCGCGCAGGGCTGACACGAAGAAGCCGGTGTGGGAACTGTTGCGAGGGGCGGCGAACGAGCCGCCCCTTTCCTTAAGCAGGAAAACTCATCGACACCACGAACCCGCCGTCGGCCGCATTGTCCGCGTGGAAAACGCCGCCGTTGTATCGCACGAGACGGCGCACGATCGCAAGACCGAGGCCGCAATGTGCGTCGCCGCTTCTTGCTTCGTCGAGCCGTACGAACGGTTGCAATGCGCGCTCCAGTTGATCGCCCGGAATGCCGCCGCCGTGATCGCGCACCGTCAGCATGAAATGTCCGTTGTGCTGCGACGTCGAAATATCGACGGGCGGCTCCCCGTACGTGAGCGCGTTCTCGATCAGATTGCTGAGAATCCGGTCAAGGTCGACGAGCGGCAAGCCGAAGCCGTCGCCCGCCTGAAGGTCGAGACGAATCAGCGCGTCGTCGGCGAGACTGTCGCCGTAATGGCGGCGGCAATGGGCATCGACGCTCGCAGCCGGCGACTTGTCGGCGCTCTCGCGCGCGAAATCCAGGAATTGCGTGACGATGCGCGACAACGAGTCCGCGTCTCGAAGAAAGCCGCTGCGGTTGACTTCGTCCGGCAGCAAATCGGCGCGTACCTGCATCCGCGTGATCGGCGCGCGCAAGTCATGCGCGACACCTGCAAGCATCACCGCGCGCTCCTGTTCGGCCAGCGCGAGTTCATGCACCATCTGATTGAAATCGTCGACGAGTCCCTTCACTTCGCGTGGACCGCTTGCCGGCACAACCGGCGCGCGATGCCCGAGGCGAAACTCGCGCGCCGCGATCGCGAGGCGATGCAAGGGCCGTTGCCAGTACCATGCGCCGATGAGCGCGAGCATCACGGCGAACACCAGCATCATGGCCGATGCGCCGATAAAGCGGCGCGCCGGCAGCATCGAGTTCTCGAGCTTGAGCCAGCCCCGATTGCCCGCATAACGCACCCACACGTTGCCGTTCTCCGGGTCCGCGACCACCTGGCTCCCCGGTGGCAGTTTCGCCCGCAAGTCGTTCTGGAATGGGCCCGACGTGTCCCGGCAAGGCGCCGGGCAACCGTACGGGATTGCGTCGCTCGAATTGATTGCCACGATACCGAGCGTCGCCGAAACCTGCGAAGCGCTTACCGCGCCGTTACGTTGAGCCTCGACGGCAAGCAGAAGCGCGCGCTGCGCATGCCCGGTGTCGATCTGTCCGCGATCGCGGTCGACCAGCAGCAACGCCGTGACGTGGACGATAACGATCAGCCCGACCGTCATCAATGCGAGTTGGCCGAATAGCGTGCTAAAGGGATTTTTCATCGTCACTGCTGCCAGGCACGAACATATAGCCGATGCCGCGGACTGTCTGAATCCGCCGCGGGTTGGCGGGGTCGTCTTCGAGCAGACGGCGCAGGCGCCACACCGGCACGTCGATGCCGCGCTCCGTCACGTCGGAGTGCGGCCCATGCAGCAGGTCCACGAGTCTCGAGCGCGACAGCGTTTGCATGGGGTGCTGCGCGAGCACCTCGAGTAACGCGTATTCGCTGCCGGTCAGTTTGAGCGGCTCGTCGCCGCGATACAGCGTGCGGCTCGCGAAGTCGAGCCTGAAGCTGCCAAAGCGCAGCGCCTCGCGCTTCTCGACCGGCGGCGTGGCCGGCGCTGCCGGTTGCGCGTGCCGTCGCAGCACGGCGTGAATGCGCGCGAGCAATTCCTGCGGCATGAACGGCTTGCCGAGGTAATCGTCCGCGCCGAGTTCGAGGCCGATCACACGGTCGACGCCCTCAGCGCGCGCCGTCAGCATGATCACGGGAATCGTCTCGCCGCTTGCGCGCAGTTGCCGCAACGCGCTGAGTCCGTCGACGCCCGGCATCATCAGATCGAGCACGACGATGGATGGCCGCTCGCGTTGGAGCCGGCGCGCCAGATGATTCGCGTCGTGCAATACGGAAATCTCAATGCCGCGTTGCTGGAAAAAGGTTCGCAGCAGGTCGCGAAGGTCGGCATCGTCGTCGACGAGTAAAACCTGGATCGGCGTGTCTGACATGGCTGGGCCCTGCTCGATAGGACGTTGAAGGCGGGCGCGCTGCACCCTGCCACGATAGCGAAATATAGCGAATCGGTCGGCGCCCGTGCTTTCGCGTTCTTCTGCTGGCTTACCGTTTATTACGGCGTCGTTCTCCGATCGGCGGTCACACGTTGTCGCATCAGCGAAACCGACGTCGTGCGTCACGGCTCGTAATGCTTGCCTAAGCCACCGTAAGACGCCTTTCATTATTGTGGGTCATCCGTTGCCGCTGGCACGGCGTCGCATGGCTTCCACACGAAACCGCGACGCGTGCCAGACGGCCCTTTGTCGAACCAGTCGAAGGATGCCCAGAGCATGCCAATCCTGTCCAATCCGTCGGCATGTCCGCCCGGCACGCCTCGCACGCCTCGCACGCCCCGCACGCCCCGCACGCCCCGCACGTTCCGGTCCACGCTGCTTGCCGCGTCAGTTGCCGCCGCCACGCTGATGCTGGCAGCTTGCGGCGACCACGCGCCTCACGGTCCGCCGCAGATGACGCCCGAAGTCGGCGTCGAAACCATCAAACCGCACACCGTTGTTTCGAATATCGAACTATCCGGGCGGCTGTCGGCCATTCGCGTCGCGGAAGTGAGGCCGCAAGTCGAAGGCATCATCAGAAAGCGCCTGTTTACCGAGGGCGCGCAGGTCACAGCCGGCGCGGTGCTTTACCAGATCGACGCATCCAGCTACCAGGCGACCTACGATCAGGCGGTCGGCACGCTGGCCAAGGCCGTCGCGACTGCAAACGCCGCGCAAACCAAGGCCGCGCGCTACGCGGAACTGACGAAGATACAGGGCGTGAGCCGTCAGGATTACGACGATGCCGTTGCCGCGCTCGAAGAAGCGAAGGCCGACGTCGTCGCCGATAAGGCCGCGCTGAAGACCGCCGCGATCAACCTCGGCTATACGAAGGTGGTCGCGCCTATCGCGGGGCGCATCGGCAAATCGAGCGTGACCGAAGGCGCACTCGTTACCGCCGAGCAGACCAGCGCGCTTGCCACCGTGCAGGCGACGAACGAAATGTATCTGGACGTCACCCGTTCTTCCGCCGACTGGCTGCGCCTGCAGAAAGAGTTCGCGAGCGGCCAGTTGCAGCAGTCAGGCATCGACGGCGCCGTGGTTCATCTGGTGATGGAAGACGGCAGCACCTACCCACAGCCTGGCAAGCTGCTGTTCTCCGACATTACCGTCGACGCGACCACCGGCTCCGTCACGCTGCGTTGTGTGTTCCCGAACCCGGATGGCGTGCTGCTGCCTGGCATGTTCGTGCGCGCGCGGCTCGAGGAGGGCGTGAACCACCAGGCGATCACGGTTCCACAACTCGCGGTCTCGCGTGCGTCCGACGGCTCGGCGAGTGTGCTTACCGTGAGTGCCGACAACAAGGTCGTGCAGACACCGGTCACTGCGGATACGGCGTCGGGCTCGGACTGGATCGTTACGAGCGGCCTGAAGACGGGCGACCGCGTGATCGTGTCTGGTTTGCAGAACGCGCGCACCGGCGCGGTCGTGAAGCCGGTCGAGACGCCCGCCACCGCCGACAACGCAAACGCCGCAAACGCCGCGAACGCCGCGAACGCCGCAAAGGTACCAAACGCCGCGTCGGCCACCCCGAGTTAAAGCGAGAATCTCATGGCAGGATTTTTTATCAACCGACCGATCCTTGCGTGGGTTATCGCCATTGTCATCATGATGATTGGCGGCGCTTCCATCACCACGCTTCCGGTCGAACAGTATCCGAGCGTCGCGCCGGCTTCGGTGCAGATCACGGCGACGTATCCGGGTGCGTCCGCGGAAACCGTCGCGACCACCGTGACCCAGGTGATCGAGCAGAAACTGAGCGGCATCGATCATCTGCTCTATATGTCGTCGACCAGCAGTTCGGTTGGCCAGGCGCGCATCACGCTGACGTTCCAGCAAGGCACCAACGCGGACATCGCGCAGGTGCAAGTGCAGAACAAGGTCGAACAGGCGACCTCGTCGCTGCCCGAGACGGTGCAGGAGCAAGGCGTGCAGGTCGCGAAGGCGGCCAACTCGTTCCTGATGATCGTGTCGCTCTCGTCGACCGATGGCAGCATGAGTTCCATCGACCTCGGCAACGTCATCGCGACGCAGATCGAAGACCCGCTCACGCAAATTAACGGCGTGGGCGATGTCACGCTGTTCGGTGCGCAGCACGCCATGCGCATCTGGCTCGATCCGGTGAAGTTGCAGGCGGTCGGTCTCACAACCAGTGACGTCACGACCGCGATCACGAATCAGAATGTGCAGCTTTCGGTTGGGCAAATCGGCGGTTCACCTTCGACGAAAACCCAGGCATTGAACGCAACGATCTCCGCATCGAGCCTCCTGACCACACCCGCGCAATTCGGTGCGATCCTGCTACGCGTGAACAGCGACGGCTCGAAGGTGATGCTAAAGGACGTCGCACGCGTCGAAGTCGGCGCCGACGACTACAGCACCGACTCGCGGCTGAACGGCAAGCCGGCTGCATCGCTTGCGGTGAAGCTCGCGAGCGGCGCGAATGCGATGAGTGTCGCGAAGGCCGTGCGCGCGAAGCTCAGCGAATTGAGCGCGCAACTGCCGCGCAATGTCGTCGTCGATTATCCGTACGACAGCACGCCGTTCGTGCGCATTTCGATTGAAGAAGTGGTGAAGACGCTGATCGAAGCAGTGCTGCTCGTCTTTGTCGTGATGTACGTGTTCTTGCAGAACCTGCGCGCAACGCTGATTCCGACTATCGTGGTGCCGGTCGCCTTGCTCGGCACGTTCGCGGTGATGTCGGCGGTCGGCTTCTCCATCAATGTGCTGTCGATGTTCGGCATGGTGCTCGCGATCGGCTTGCTGGTGGACGATGCAATCGTGGTGGTGGAAAACGTCGAGCGCCTGATCACGGAAGAAAAGCTCTCGCCGGTCGAGGCCACGCGCCGCGCGATGAAACAGATCACTGGCGCGCTGATCGGCATCACGACCGTGCTGATAGCCGTGTTCATTCCGATGGCATTCTTCGCGGGAACGACGGGCGCGATCTACCGGCAGTTTTCGGTCACCATCGTCGCGGCGATGCTGCTTTCGGTGTTCCTGGCGCTGACGCTCACGCCCGCACTGTGCGCGACGTTGCTCAGGCGCGCGGATGTCGAACACCATGAAAAGCGCGGCGTGCTCGGCTGGTTCAACCGCGTGCTCGCGCGCGGCACGGACCGCTATGACTCGGCGGTTGCGCGCGTCATCGGGAAGCCGATGCGTTACATGGTGATCTACCTGCTGATTGCTGGTGTCGTCGCGCTGCTGTTCATGAAGCTGCCGTCGTCCTATCTGCCTGACGAGGATCAGGGAAGCATCATTACGTCGATCTCCGCACCGGTCGGCACGCCGGCCGCGCAGACGCTCGAGGTCGTCAAGAAGGTCGAGGCCTACTATCGCGGTCAGCCCGAAGTCGATCAGCTCATTACGCTGACGGGTTTCAGCTTCAACGGCTCGGGGCAGAACAACGCGCTCGCCTTCGTCAAGCTGAAGGACTGGAGCGCGCGGCGCGGCAGCAGCGGGTCGGCGGCCGCGGTAATCCTGCGCGCGAACATGCACTTTGCCGCTTTGCGCGACGCGCAAATCTTCGCCGTCAATCCGCCGGCGATCCAGGAACTCGGCACGCAAAGCGGCCTCGACTTCGAACTCGAAGACCGCGCGGGCCAGGGGCACGACAAGTTGATGGCCGCACGCCAGCAATTGATGGTGCTCGCAGCCAAAGACAGCGCGTTGTCCGGCATGCGGCCAGGCGGTCTGGAGGACACGCCGCAATTTCACGTCGATATCGACCGTGAAAAGGCGAGCGCACTCGGGCTTTCCATCGCCGACGTCAACGATACGCTGCAAACGGCGCTCGGCTCCTCGTACGTGAACAACTACGTGGACACCGGGCGGATCCAGAAGGTCTATGTACAGGCCGACGCGCCGTATCGGATGATGCCGTCCGACATTGGACGGTGGTACGTGAAGTCGACCACCACGAGCAGCAGTTCCAGCACCAGTTCAAGCAGCAGTACAAGCAGTACCACAAGCACCACCGGCAGTACCACCACAACCAGCGGCTACGACGGCCAGATGGTCCCGTTCTCCGCATTCGCGACCGGCAAGTGGACCTTCGGGCCGCCGCAGATCGAGCGCTTCAACCGCACGCTCGCGATGGAAATGACCGCGCAAGCCGGCGCGAACGCCAGCACCGGCCAGGCGATGGCGGCCGTGGATGCGCTTGTGAAGAAACTGCCGGCGGGCTATGGCATCGACTGGACAGGGCAATCGTACCAGGAGCGCGTGGCCGGTTCGCAGGCGATCTATCTGTACGCCATTTCGCTGATCGTGGTGTTCCTGTGTCTCGCGGGTCTGTACGAGAGCTGGTCCATTCCGATCGCGGTGATTCTCGTGGTGCCGCTCGGCGTATTGGGCGCCGTGCTGGGCGCGCATCTGCGCGGCCTGTCCGACGACATCTATTTCAAGGTCGGCCTTCTCGCGACCATTGGACTCTCCACGAAGAACGCGATTCTGATTGTCGAGTTTGCGAAGGACCTGCAAGCGCAAGGACGCGGCTTGATCGAAGCCACTATCGAAGCGGCGCGCCTGCGTCTGCGACCCATTCTGATGACCTCCCTCGCGTTTGTGTTCGGCGTGTTGCCACTCGTCATCAGCACAGGCGCGGGTTCGGCGAGCCGCCATGCGATCGGCACCGGCGTGATGGGCGGCATGATCGCCGCGACAGTCCTCGCAATCTTTTTCGTGCCGGTGCTCTTTGTCGTCGTGCGCCGTCTGTTCCGCGAACACGGCGACGCCAAGCAACAGGAAGGTGTTGAATGATGAGACTCACACAGGCTGCATGCGCAGTCGCCTTCGCGCTCGCGCTGCTCGCGGGCTGCACGCTCGATCCGCACTACGAGCGGCCGGCCGCGCCGATTCCGGCTGCGTATCCGAAAGGCGACGCGTATGAGAGCACGACCGCGGCACGGACCGCCGCGGATGCCGACGCCAGCGCAACGAGCACAGCGAGCACAACGAGCGCAACGACAGCAGTCGCACCCGCGCTCGCTTCCGACACAGCATGGCGAAACTTCTTTCGCGACGAACGCCTGCAGCGTCTGATTGAAATCGCGCTCGCCAACAATCGCGACTTGCGCGTCGCGGCGCTGAACGTCGCGGAATACGAGGCGCAATACCGGATCACGCGCGCTGCACTCGGGCCGTCCGTCACCGGAACCGGCAGCTTGACCCGCGAGCGGACGCAAGGTGCGATTGCAAGTTCGAGCGATGTCAGCGTCGGCACGACCTCGTGGGAAGTCGACTTCTTTGGGCGCCTGCGCAGCCTCAAGCGCCAGGCGCTCGAAAACTATCTTGCAACGGACGCATCGCGGCAAAGCACGCAAATCAGCCTGATCGCGACGGTGGCGAGCGACTACCTGACCCTGCTCGCCGACGAACGCCTGCTGCAATTGACCGAAGACACAGTGAAGGCGGATCAGTCCACTTACGACGTGACCAGGCGTGTGCAGCAACTCGGCAACGCATCGCTTCTCGACGTGCAACAGGCGCAGAACTCGCTCGCGAGCGCGAAGGCAAGCCTGGCTTCGTACCGGCGCGCCGTCGCCCAGGACCGCAACAACCTGGCCGCGGTGCTCGGCGCGCCGATTCCCGACGAGCTGCCGCCCGCGCGCGCCTTCGACGACGAATCGATGTTCGCGGACATCGGTGCGGGCGTGCCCTCGCTGCTGCTCACCCGCCGCCCGGACATCGTGCAGGCCGAGCATGCGTTGAAGGCGGCCAATGCAAACATCGGCGCGGCGCGCGCGGCGTTTTTCCCGAAGATAGCGTTGACGGCCACCGCAGGCACGTCGAGCTCGACCCTCTCGAATCTGTTCAAGGCAGGCACCGGCGCATGGGCGTTTGCGCCGAGCGTTTCAATGCCGATCTTCGATTACGGCAGCAACAAGGCATCGCTCGATGTAGCCAAGATCGAGAAGCAGATCGAGGTCGCCGACTACGAAAGCGCGATCCAGACAGCATTCAAGGAGGTGTCGAATGCGCTGACGGCGCGCGCCACTTACGTCGATCAGGTGCAGGCGGATCGCGAATATGTAGCGTCGGCGCAAAGCTATTACTCGCTCGCCGAGGCGCGCTACAAGGCGGGCACGGACAGCTTCCTCACGTTCCTCGACGCGCAGCGCACGCTCTACACCGCGCAACAGCAACTCGCGACGGACATTCTTTCGCGGCAATCCAATCTCGTGACGTTGTACAAGGTGCTGGGCGGTGGATGGGAGGGCAGTTGATGTGCTGGGGTGAGAAGATTCGGGAGCCGGCGAGGTGAGAATGTGCGTAACCGTCGGCGCGCGGTGGTGTGCAAGCAGAGCGAATCCAGGAGCGCAGGGCTTGGCCTGGGCTTTCTTTTTAACCGTAAATGGCCACCGTGCTCGAGATCGGCAGACATCTGCCAGTTGAGGTCGGTTGGACAGGGTGCAGGCCAACATTCGGCGAAATCAAGGAGGTAAGGTGGTGAGGAACCGAGTCCCGAAGTTTGTCTATACAAGGAATTTTACAAAGAGGCAGTAATGCTGGCGACTTTCCGCGCCTCATGCGTGGCAAACCCTATTGTTTCATCAACCGCTCGTCGATGAAACGCCACCGCAACCAGTTGATCTGTTGATGGGACCGAATCCGTCGGCGGTCATCAAACCGGGCAGTCAGCCAATTTCAGGTTTGCGGACTGGAATGCCAGTAAGCGCCCGTTGGCGACTTCACCCAATCGGCCAAAAACCAGTCACTCGGGCGCACCTGGCGACAATGGTCAAGATGCCTCAGGGAGGCGGGACCTTGCAACGCGGGATTTCGGCGACTGCCGTTACGCGAACGACCAGTTCACTGAACTGTTGACCCTCCGCGCATTTGCGCATCTCCTTTATTGCGCGATCCGCGTTTGTCCGCGTCTGGCCACGCGGACATCGCAACGTCGATGATGCTGTCAAGCGCTTCGCCCGATGCGCCCGCCTGTGGAAGATTCAAAATGGCCTGCAAGACGCCGAGATAGTACCAGGCGAAGGCGTTAACGTCGGTACCCGGTGCAACTTCGCCGCTCGCCACGCCATCCCGCAGCAGATCCGCGAAGATCTCGCGCTGCCGTGCGACACCAGCAAGTGCTGTCGTCTTTCCTGCCGCTGCAAGATCCAGTAGTTCGGCAGTACTTCGCGACAAGAGGCAGCCTGCCGGCCGCCGCGATGCGGCCGGCGTAGGCAAGAAATCCCGCAATATTGCTGCCACGCTTCCCCGTGCAGAGTCCACGCGGGCTGACCTCATCCGACGTAACACACGCTCTGTGTAGACGGCCAGCGCATCGCGGAACAGGCCGTCCTTGTCGCCGAACCGCTGGTAGAGGCTCGAGCGCGATAGGCCGGTGGCTTCCGTGAGCTCATTGATGGACGCCGTCGCATAGCCGTGACGCCAGAAAACGTCGATTGCAGCAGCGATGACGGCGGCCTCGTCGTATTGCGGTTTGCCACTCATAAATCTTCCCGTTGACAAGCTGGAACGATTGTTCCATCATATGTGGACCGATCGTTCCATCATACCTCACCGAGGCGACATGCTCAATCAGACAGCCCACGCATCGCGCCCTATGCGCATAGCCGTCGCAGGCGCGACCGGCCGCGTTGGCAATACGCTAATCGATCGATTGGGCATGGATCCGGTCGATGTCGTCGCCCTCACTCGCCAAAGCGCTACAGCGCAGTTTGCGCCGAATGTCACCGTCGCGACGGTGGACTTCGACCGACCCGCCACGCTCGCCGACGCACTTGTCGGCATCGACAAGGTCTTCGTCGCGCACGGCACATCCGCCCGGCAGGTGGCGAATGAAATCGCGCTCATCGATGCTGCAGTCGCCGCCGGGGTGCGCCACATTGTCAAGCTGTCCGTCATGGGGCCGGCAACGCAGCTCAATCCATTCGCCTGGCACATGCAGATCGAAGCACATCTGGCTCGCCAGCCGGTGGCGTCGACCGCGCTCAGGCCGACGACGTTTGCCGACGTGCTCAAGCGCGCCGGCGCGCCGGTTGCTGCTGGTAATTGGGCCGGTGCGGCGGGCAACGGAGCCGTCAACTTCGTCGATACGCGAGATGTTGCCGAAGCAGCGCGCATTGCGTTGCTCGAAGACGTTCCCGACGGATCGCAGCGGGCGTATCACCTGAGCGGGCCGCGGAACTGGACGATGCAACAGATTGCTGAGGAGTTGTCTCGACTGCTCGGACGCCGTGTTGTCTACAACGACCGGTCGCCCACGGAGCATCGCGGGGCCTTGCTCGCAAGTGGCCAGCCGCCGCTGGTGGTAGACCTGCTTCTTGGCCTGGATAGGCTTTTTCGGGAATCTGCCCTCGCGGAGACCACGGCGACTTTCGAAAAATTGACGGGCAAGCCCCCGCGGTCATTGTCTGAGTGGCTGCGTGAAAACATCACGCTCTTCCAGTGACACGTATCAGCGCTCACACCGGGATGCGTTCTAGCGGTGAGAGTGCGGCGGTTTGTAGTCGGGTTGCAATGGCTGGAGGTTCCCGTCGTCTGGCCGTGCTCCATCGCAAATACGGGGATATGAGACTAACCATGACTAATCGATCATTGCCTATGCGGCGCGGCCTGCCGGTTGTTCTGTTGCTATCGTTGCTGACAGGAGCAGGCTGCGCGCAAGCAGCCGGTGTGACGCCCGCCGATAGTCAGGCGGTTCGCGCGCTGTTTCTGCAGCAGACGACGGCCGAGACTGCGCATGATCTCCACGCGCTGAGCGGCATGTTCGCTTCTACGGCACCGGGACAGCCAGATGCCGTGTCGTTTGTGGCTCGCGCATATCGCTTTTGGGGCAGGGGCGAGGTGCTTGAGCATTTCAGGCAGACTTTCGCCGGGACATGGCGGGTCGAGCCGGATCGGAGTGCGCTGCGCATCATTCCGCTGAACCAGGATACGGTACAGGTGTACGCGCCTACCAAGGTGACCATCGCCGCGCCGGGCCAACCAGAGAAGACCGCGACGTTTCTGATCAACGAATTTATGATCCGCAGCCCGTCCGGCTGGAAGGTTGCAGCGGTGATTCCGGTGCCGGCGCAATAACGGGAGACGCACATGAGCTTACAAAAAGTGCTGGCTTGCTGCGTCGCGGTTGCGGTGATGAGCGCCGCGCATGCTGAAGCGCCGCATCGATTTACCGATGAGGACCGGCAAGCGGTCGAAGCGGTTTTCATCCGGCAGGCGGAGGCTGCTACCGCGCATGACATCGATGCGTTCGCCGGCGTGCTCGCCTCGGCGCCGGCCGGCGAACCCGACCCGGTCGTGCTCCTCGCCCGTTCGTATCAGTTTTGGGGCAAGCCGGCGCTGATCGAGCATTTCAAGGACACCTTCAAGGGCGTGTGGAAGTTCGAGCCCGATGTCGCGAACATCCGCGTTGCTCCGCTGAGTGCTGACGCCGCGCAGCTGTACGCGCCCACTCGGGTCACGGCAGGCGCTTCGGAAGCCACGGCGAAAACCGCGTCGTTTCTCGTCTATGAAACGGCAGTGCGAACGGCCGACGGCTGGCGCATTGCATCAATTGTTCCGGTCCCCGCGCAATAGCAGCGCGTATTGCCTCATATCGCTCTCGTCAGCCAGGCCCGCTGTGCAACAACCGATGGGACGGCAAACAGCATGAGCGATTTCGAGCTACCGGGACGATCGCTGGTGATCTGGAAGCAAAAGGCATGGCGGCGACCTCGCATTCCGTTTCGACGCTTGTCGCTGGGGCGACGCGCGCGCCTAGTGCGAAAAGCCGCGATCGCCATCGTTTACCGAACGGCTACCGTAACCGCCTAGCACGCACGCGGTTGTGTCATTGTCGCTCAGGAATTCGGCGAGCATTCCGCCCGCGACCCCGGGACGTCCGCTTCAAACGGCTGCTTTGGGAATCGGCCACTGTCCCTTGTGGGTCGGAAGTACGCGCTGACGACTGTCCGCTCCCGGGTCGCAAGATTCCACTGGCCGCTTTCCGGCGATGAAACTGAAGAGCGGGTTGACGCTGCCCGACCCCGAGGCGGTCAGTCCGAACGCCGGACGCGGTCTGTCGAAGCCGGCTTCGGTTCGGGGGATGGCTCGTTCGTCAATAGGAGGTCTCGATCTGCGCAAGTTCTGTCGAGATGTCACCAAGAATGCGCAATGCAATAAATGGGTCTTTCGCTACGCGTTCCGGGTCAACCGTAAGCAGATGAGCGTAACCGTCGGCCACTTTGCCACGGGTTCCTTCGATGACCAGTTCAATCGCCGCGCGGCTTGCATTTCCATCAAGCACTGCAAGCAGAGCCGCGTGGAACTCCTCGTTGAAATCGGAAATATGTTGAAGCTGCTTTGCTTCCCAATTCGAAGCAAGCCAAGAGAGGTTTTCCCGCAACCGGTGCGTCAGGTGGATTGGCATTACGTTCTCCGCAAGGTGGGTCCATCTGCCGGCAAACTAGGCGGTGAATGAATCTTTCGGATTGTGGGCAATGTACCCCGCCGTGTCGAGTGTCCGACACTGGCCGACGTGAGCCCAATGGCGTTAGGCTCACGTCGGGTCGCGAGCTGCCGGTTATTGGCAGTCACACGCTGACTAGCTATCCGTGCGCTTCTGAGCTTCTTAGAACGTTTTGCCACAACAGCAGCTAGCGTCGCCCGCCCCGGCCCCATACGTAGCGTACCCACCGCTGCCATCGGGTTTTCGGCGCGGGCGAGTTGTGCGCGGCCTGCGCCTCACGGTCCCGCTGGACGGATTTCCGCACCTGCTCGTGGATCTGCCGAAGCGTTATGCCACCGGGGCCCCTTGGTTCGTCGGGATTGGAATCAGGATGGCGATCGGAATCGTGTGTCATTGGAGTTGCCTCGACTGGGTAACGGTTGCTGTGGCGTCACTTGCTGCCGACAATCGCTACGTTAGACCGGTAGCGCAGCAGGTGATCCGTGCCAGACTCGGACAGCCAGATTTCTCCCGGCCGGCCCATCATCTGACGTACGTTCGCGTGTGGCCGCGGCAGCGCAAACGTCTCGAATCGTTCGGTTCGTGGGTCGAAGCGCACTAGCGCGTTAGCGCTCCATTCGCTGAGCCAGACGATGTCTTTTTCGTCGACGAATATCGCGTACACATGCGGATCAGAGCCCGGCAGTTTCCATTCGCGCCACCGATGCGTCGCCGGGTCGAACATTCCTACCTTTCCTGCGTTCCACTCGCTGATCCAGGCGCGTCCTTTCGAATCAGACCACACTCGGCGCGCTCCCTGTTGCGGTGTTAGGGGCTCGATGACCTGCGCCGAGCCGCTCACCGGATCGATGCGGCCGAGGTAGCTGCCAGCGAGTGAAGCGAAGTACAGGCTCCCGTCAGGGGTGACACAGATTCCGTAGGGGCCCGGCCCACGCGGCGCACTGAACACGCGCATGCGGGCGGTGGCCGGGTCGAGCTCTCCGTAGATTCCGCCTTGTCCGGTAAACCACAGGTGCCCTCTCTTGTCGAAGACCGCCGTGTTCAGGTTGGCGTTCGGTCGGTCTTTGGGCAACGGGAAGCGCGTGATGGCGAGTGTCTTAGGATCGACGCGTATGATCGCGTTCAGCCCGCCGTCGGTGATCCATGCTGCCCGATCGGTACCGATGATCACGCCGTGCGGCGCTGATCCCTTGCCGAGTGGGATCCTGTCGATCTTGCCGCTGCGCGGGTCCAACCTCCCGACTGCACCTTGCGCCTGCGCGGTGTACCAGACGGTGCCATCAGGCTCTGGCGCGACATCGTGCGGTGCGCTGCCGGAGGGCACGGCAAATGAGTCGAACGAAGGGGACTGCGCCTGCGCTGGACTTGTTGCTGCCATCGTGCCAACGAGAACGAGCGCAAGACATCGGAAGAACCGGGCTGCGACAATTCCGTTCACCGTCGCCAAAAAAGCTGCATTTGCGATGTGAATCACGCCAGCCTCCATGACGAGAATTGGCTTGCACTGATGCCAACTTATTGTGGCACGGATCGGAGAATTCTCGACTTGGGCACAGACAAAGCGTGAATGACAGACACTCGTCACTGATCCCTGGACGGCTCGCTGGGCGCAACGACGCAATGCGAATACTGTTCGATAGTTCGTCTAGGCCAAGGCCCAGCCACGCGCGCGATAGCCGTCTCATCTCATGAAGGCGAATGCGTGAATCCGGTTAACTGCGGTGGCCGGTTGTTGCGTTAAACCCGCATTCGGGCGGCCGTTCCCTACGAGACCGGTCGTAAGTGCAACGCGAACAGTTCGGCCACTGTGGTTGCGGGTCTCTCAAGGCGTCAACGGCTGGTTCAGTTCGTCAGCTGGCGACGGTCGACCAGTCCGGACGAACGGCCGCTTGGAACGTCGCCCCGCGGCTGTGCATGAGCTTTATCAGTCTATCCAGGCCGATTACAACGCATGGGCGATTACGGATGTACAAACCACGCCACCGCCTGCAAAAATAAGGGCAACCGGCGTGCCACGATCCGATGCACGCGCCGCGCCCGAACTGCCCTTTGCATCAGGCGGCACGCGGCCAGAAAGAGCCGCTCGGGAAGGTCTGCTGTGCGACGTCTTGGTCAGTCATCTGTTCCGCTTCGGGCTACGGTGTTTCGTACGCGACCTACGCCGCACGGGCGCTCGCGGGCTATCGCCGACTGGCATACGCTTGTCCAAATCCAGCGTCATCTCCTTCGCCTGTGGCATGTTGAACTCCAGCATGCGCTCAAAGAGCGACGATCCGGCAGCACGCTCCGCATTCCCCATGTCTTGAAGTTTCAGAGCAATATCTAGCAGCCATTCGCTGCTTAAGTACCAAGAGGTGGCAATGTTGCCCATCTGGTCGCCTGCGGTGTCGAGCAACGCATGGGCGACACGGCACACTCGCTCCGGTTCGATGGTTACTAACTTGACCAGCAATTCAGGTAGATGCTCCGCGCGGCCATTCTTTAATACGTTGGGGTGAGCCGCACACGCGTCTAGCAACTCTCGCGTTTCCGCGTCAGCGATGAAGAACACTTCAGACAGGGCAGTTAGAACCTGCTCATCGCTACTGCCAAGCAGTTGCATTAGGAGAGGGTGAACCACCGGCCTTGTAATGGGTTCATGCCACAAGTGGGCCACGCTATGTGCCAGTCCAAGTGCGGTCAGCGACGAGCCGTCCTTCCCAAGCGAATAAGCTAGCTCGCGCGGCCAGCTCTCTGCGGGAAATAGCGCATGTCGCAAGCCAATCAACTCGCCCGCGCCTTGGCCGCTCTTTGCGTCCTCCAGGGTACGCATTACCCATCGCTGTACTGATGCAGCCGAAGCCCAATGGTAGGCACGAGCAACAAAGTGAAACCAGCCTGGCCTGTGCACGATGGAGGGTGCTCCTTCTACTAGCTTGTCGATCAGCGATTCAGCCCGTGAGGGTTCCGCCATTTGAAGGCGCAACAACTCCCGTTGAAGTAGTGCCTCCCAAACTTTTTGTGATTCGGCTCGAACAGCATGCCGTTCAAGAATCCCTAGCCAGCGCCAGGCGAACCAGGTCGACATCGGCCAGATCTGGAGCAAGGTGAAGGGCGGTTACGTCGACGAGACGGGCACAACGGTCCAGCCGGGCGGCTTCATGAGCGCGGCCAACATGGACCTGAACGTCCAGACGCTCAACCAGATCGGCGGCGCCAGTTACAGCAGCAATTGGGTGCGAGCTTCGCGCAGACATCGGTTCATGACAACCTGCATACCGATTTCGTTGCCGAAGGCGGATTCGGGTTAGGGCAAATTGCGTCGATGGTAATGGCAGTGGCGTTCTCGATGATGGGGATGCCGATTATCGGCGCGATGCTTGCCGCGACGATGAACCAGCTCGCAAGTGGCCAGGGGCTGGACGTGGGGCAGATCCTAGAGGCTGGTGCAATTGCATACGCCACCGCTGGACTTGATGCAGGCCTCGGGCTGAACAGTGTCCCACTCGACCAGATCGGTAGCGACATCGGCGCCGGTACTGCCAGTATGGGGGAAATTGTTCAAGGCGCTGTTGAAGTTGTCGGTCAAAGCGCAGTGTCGGCCTCAGTAAATACGATTGCATATGGCGGCAGCTTCGGTCGTGCCATGGAGTACGGGCTAGCCAGCAATCTCGCCGCGATTGGTTCCTCTGCGATCGGTAGCGGGACATTCGGTTCCCCGATCGAAAACGTTGTATTGCACACTGCGCTGGGATGCGCGGCAAGTGCTGCAGAAGGAACAGGCTGCGCAAGTGGGGCAATCGGTGGAGCAGCGAGTGCGTTGATAACGCCATTGCTCGTCAGTCAGGCTGGTGGCCTCTCAAACCTAACTGACCAGCAGCGCGCGATCATCGTGGCCGTTTCGACGCTCGCTGGTGGAGTTACAGCGGGCGCGCTCGGACAGAACGTCGCGGGCGGAGCCAATGCGGCGACGGATGAAGCCCTCTATAACGGGACCAACAAGTCTGATGACTTGAACAATCATCCTAACGGCACATTGAACCCGGTCGGAGGATCCGCGTTCGCCGCAGCGTGTGCTGCAGGACAGCCGTGCAACACGCAGATGCTGGGAACAATGCTTCAGGCACAAGGAGCGAACGCGGACCAGGCCTTAACAAATTTGCAGGCGATGGCACCATATGCGGCGGGAACGATTGGAGTCGCGTTGCTCGGGCCGGAGGCCCTAACAGCTGCCGTGTTGGGCGGCGCGTACGATTACGCGGGCAATGCGGTTGGTTATGGTCTCGGGAAGATCGGCTATGGGCCCGTGGTAGATCCGCCGAGCATCGCTTCGTCTTATCTTACGGGACTTGCGTCGGGGGCTATGTATCCTTTTGTAATTGCGGACGGAGCAATCGCCGGAATGGGAGAGTATGGAAAACTGGCGGCCAATGCCTACAATGCAGGCGTAGCCGGTGCTACGGCATTCGGGGCAGCCGGGATGACCAATCAACCTAGCCCGGATCTTTCTGGCGCAATGGCTGCCGGTGCTACAGGTTTAGGCGTTTGGGCAAAAGCTGCATTACCGGGCTCGTTGGGCGCGTATGCAAATCAATTGTTTCAGGTGCTTGCCGGTCCCGTGCAGAACTATATCCAGCGACATACCAACAGTGGAACGAGTAAGTAATGTCGAGAAAACGTCAAATCATAGTGCGTTCCGTAAAAGGATATTTGTCCCTTGCGGCAATGATTGCTTTCATTTCTAGCGTGTCGTTGGCAAAGCGCGCCGGGTGGGGGGTGATTTGGGTCGGCATGCCAGTATTTTTGACCGTATTTATAGGGATTACCTACCAACTGGTTAAGGGGCTTACGCTGCTTAAGCGGGGAAAGCAGCAAGATTCTGAATGATGGTCGATGGAGACCTCTCGGTTGGCTAACTTGACGACATTCGCGTGATCAAGGGCTAGCATCGGCTGGTCTGGTAACCGCCCGTAAATCCATTGGAGGGCCGGCTTTCGCCGTAAGCTGAAGAACCGTCATAAATGCGAGATGTTGGCACAATGCTTCAGCGCATAGGGCGAACGCGGACTAGTAGCCGACGTGACTTGCCGACTATACCTTCATCGATGCCGTAGATCGATCTGCCGACGAACGCATGCGCAACGTCGGTCCCGTTGTCAACGAAGCGCCGACGCTGAATGCTTACTGGCACTCGCACTGGGTGCAGGAAACGGGGATGTTCAGCAGCGACAAGCGTCACGATGTGTGGGCGTGTGGATCGCCAGCTGAATGTACGGCGCTGTACGGCAGCGCTTATACGAGCACCGGCGGCACGATCGATCCGCCGCAGCCCGTCGGCAATATCGCGGCGACGATTCAGGCGCCCAATCTGTCGATCACTTCGGGTGGTCAGATCGAGAACGTCGGCAACGTGATCGGCACGTCAGTAACACTGACGGGGCAGAAGCTCATCAATGGCATCACGACGGCGAACACCTATACGCCGCGCGTCAATGCGCCGTCGCAGGTGATCTCGCTTAGCCCAGTGAATCTGCCAGGGTTGAACCTTTCGGTGCCGCGTTCGGTGGGCGGCGCGCTTCCGACGCCGGTTGCTGGCAAGGCATCGTTTGTCAACAACTCACTGGCTGCCTCGGCGCTGGGCGATCTCGGGCCGCAGGATCTGCTCACGGCACTGCCGGCAAATCTGCAGCCGAGCTCGACACTGTTCTATTACAACCCGCAGGAAGAAGACCTGATGCTGCAGCAGGCGGCGTTGCAGCAGACTGGCAAGGCCAGCTTCATCGATGGACTGAGCTACGACAGCAAGACGGGCACGTCGGTGACGGAGCAGGAAAAGGCATACCTGTATCAGAACGCGCTCGATTATGCGAAAGCAAACAACCTGCAACTCGGTGAGGCGCTGACGCAGACCCAGATCAACGCGCTCGACAAGCCGATGCTCTGGTACGTCGAGCAGACTGTGCCCGATCCGTCGTGTACGGCGGTTGGTCATGTGACTTGTCCGACCATCACAGCGCTGATGCCGCAGGTGTATCTGCCGAGCGATACGAGCGCGATGTCGGCGGGCGGCAACATCCAGGGCAATAATGTCACGCTCAATTTCAACTAGGACGGTAACGGCAGCATCCTGAACACCGGGGGTATCACAGCTTCCGACACGCTGACGGTCAACACGAACACGCTGACTAACCAGGCGAACCAGGTCGACATCGGCCAGATCTGGAGCAAGGTGAAGGGCGGTTACGTCGACGAGACGGGCACAACGGTCCAGCCGGGCGGCTTCATGAGCGCGGCCAACATG
>Ga0209795_10000061_pt1 | contig 107510 bp, 104 predicted proteins | sample AgamicOrMarz_FD_187166 | JGI IMG/M metagenome (GOLD analysis project Ga0209795, IMG submission 187166) | Agave microbial communities from Guanajuato, Mexico - Or.Ma.rz (SPAdes) (version 2) | ecosystem: Host-associated > Plants > Phyllosphere > Phylloplane/Leaf | place: Guanajuato, Mexico... | reverse complement strand
AATACTATAAAGCCCGTATTGATGCTGTTCATTTTGCGCTTGATAATGATGATGGGGCACGTACTCGTCATTATGATAAAGCGGATTTAATCTTAATTGGAGTTTCCCGCTCGGGTAAAACGCCGACCTCTATTTACTTATCTCTTCAATTCGGGATTCGTGTTGCAAACTACCCATTAACTGAAGAAGATTTGGACGACAACCGTTTACCAGCAGTATTAAGAGCTCATCGTAGTAAGCTATTTGGTTTAATGATTGATGCTGAACGTTTAGTTGCGATTCGTAGTGAGCGTAAAGCGAATAGCCGTTATGCGAGTTTTAGCCAATGCCAAATGGAGCTTAGAGCAATTGAAGGAATTTATATTTCAGAAGGTATTAAATATTTAAACGTGACCGAAATGTCAATTGAAGAGATTTCAACACGTATTTTACAAATGACGGGATTAAAACGTCGTATTGGTTAATTTAATCAAGTGCTTAGTTTAACCATTCAATTTTTTATATTAATTTATAGATAAGTTGAATGGTTTTTTAATATCTATCATAGTAAAAAATAAAAGTTTTATATATAAAACCAAATATTATTAAATGGTTTTTATTGGTTATAAACCCGTAGTCGTTTTGAAACTCATTCGTAAATTTAAATAATACTATTGAAAAGAAATGTATGTTTTTTATAGCTCTAAAAAATAGTAATTATTTATTTTTTCTAAATATTTTTAGAAAGCATCCATAAAAAATCCATAATTCAAAAAATGTTAAATAGATCACACTTTTTTGGTGTTGTGTGATTGAGTTTTGATTTTAATTATACTTTCCCACCTCGATATGGGACTATCCGATTATCAAAATGCTAAGAAAATGTGTTTTTTCATTGGTATATATCTTGCCACTTAATTTATATGCCGCTCAAGTGGATGAATTGCGAGAGCAAGCTATTCATATTTACAAAACTGGACAAACTCAACAAGCAATATTGCAACTAGAACAATTGCTAAATAAGTACCCGCATGACCAAAAGTTGCTAGCCGATTATTTAGTTGTAATGGCAAGTGAGAAAAAAGATCTAATGACTTTTTCTCAACATTTAGCAAATATTAATTATGTGAATTTTCCAGAATATGGGCAATTCCCATTAATACGTAATTTCCGTGATTTTAAACACTTTAAAAATGCGATTGAATGGTCAAACAAATTTAATATTCAAAAAACGCCTGATGGGCAAATTTTGTTAGCAGTTTTATATGCCGAGGCTCAAGATACTGTAAATGCAAAACTACACTTAAAAAATATTAAAAGTAAAAAACTTACAGCAGATCAACTTGTTCGAGTTGCCTATGCGTATCGACTCATCAATTCACCCGTAGATGCTTTATCTGCAATTGAGCAAGCTTATCAGCAACAACCAAAGTCTTTTGCAGTTTTGCAAGAATATACTTACGACTTAGCCGCTGTAGGTGCCTATAAAAAAGCTCAGCAGTTATTGCTTGCCAGTGATAAAAATGTACAAACTGAATCGCTTCAGCATTGGTTAAAGGTCAGTGAGTTTTCTCAACGCGTAAATAATGCAATTACTCGCTATAAATATCTCAATCGAGAAGGTTTATCGGATAGTGAAGGTTTTGCAGAGTTAGATGAGGTATTGAAGCAAGGTGAACAAATACAGCCTTTGATTCAATCTTCAGACCCTAATTATTTAAGATTTCATTATGACTATTTGTATGCTTTGGACTTTCGTGGACGTAGCCGTATAGTATTAGATGAGTTCGCTAAATTAAATGTGTCTTTAGAAAAACTACCGGCTTATGCGCGTCATGCGATTGCTGATAGTTATTTAGCTGAAAGAAAACCGCAGCAAGCTGAATTTGCTTTTAAAACCCTCCTTACCGAAAAAAACTACTCAGATATGACGGTATATACGGGGCTTTATTATTCTTATATTGAACAAGAAAAATATAAACAAGCTGAACAACTTTTGAGTGACGTTGATCGGTTGATTCCTACGTACAAATATAGTCAAGCGAAAGGCGTAGATAAATCAAGCCATCCTGATCGTGATGATTATATTGCTTTACAAGGTATGCATTTAGCTTATGCAAACCATTTGGATCAATCAGAAAAGCACTTTCAGAAACAAGTAGATCTTGCACCTGCTAATGAAGGTTTAATTAATAACCTTGCTCGTGTTGAACGCTGGAGAGATAAGCCATTACAGGCGAAGCAAACAATTGATCGTTTAAATGGCTTAACACCAGTTGCTAAAGATACGCGTATTAACCAAATGCAAAATGCTCAGGCTTTAGGGAATATTCCTGAGTGGCGCAAAAGCACAGAAAGCCTTTTGCAATATTATCCTGAAGATAGCGGGGTAGTTAAAAGTCGAAAAGAGTTGGATGATCGTGATAGAGCAACGATCTCGCACTCAACAACTTGGGGCCAAAGTAAAGCAGAAAACAGTGATTCTGTGAGTGGGCAAAATGGTTTGAAAGACCGTGAAATGGAAACTCGTATTAATAGCCCGTGGATTAAAGATAATTATCGTCTATTTGCTTGGCATCAAGATCGTTACGGAGAATACCGTTTTGGAGATGTGCATGACCAACGTTATGGGGTCGGCGCTGAGTGGCAAGCAAACCGTAAGGCATTGTCGGCAATCTTGTCGCAAAGTACAGATGGTGGACAAGCTGGTGTTCGTCTTGATTGGTCGCAATGGTTAAACGACCACTGGCAATATCAATTGCAATATGACAGCCAAGCTAATATTCCATTACAGGCAATTGATGATGGTGAGGATGGACAAGCTTACCGTGCTGCTCTGACATGGCAAAAAGATGAGTCACGTCAAATTGGGGCAAGTTATGGCTTAACCGATATAAGTGACGGTAATAAACAACAAGAGTTTTCTACTTTTTGGCGCGAGCGATTATTTGATGCACCTCATCATATTACCTACGGAACGGTGCGTGGGTTTTATGGCAGCAATAGCCAAGATCAGACCGCTTACTTTAGCCCAAGCAATCATTACAGCGCTGAGCTGAATTTAAGTCATGACTGGGTTACTTGGCGAGAATATGAACGCTCATTTAAACAGCATTTTGAAGCTGGAGTAGGGCTTTATAAACAAGCAGATTACTCAGCTCGACCAACATACTCTTTGCAATATCAACATCAATGGCAGCTCTCACGGACTTGGCAACTTAATTATGGAATTGGTTGGCAATACCATCCATACGATGGTCATGATGAACAACATACCTACGGTATTTTCGGATTTGAAGGGCGTTTTTAATGAATAATATGATGTCAAAAATGTTGAGTTGTGTGTTTGCCTCAACATTATTACCCGTACAATTTTCCTATGCCCACGTTGAAACTGAACTACCTAAAAATCATACGGTTTCTTTAACTTTTCATGATGTCCGAGATGACGTACTTAAGGAAGGTGACCGTGATGTTTATGCAATTCAGACCAATAATCTGGCGCAGTTTCTTGATTGGCTCAGTCAGTCTGACTGGAAACCAATTCGCTTAAAAGACATTGAAGAGGCGCGTAAACAAGGTAAAGAATTACCTCATAACTCTATTCTACTCACCTTCGATGATGGTGCTTTGAGTAGTTACAGCCGAGTATTTCCTTTACTTAAGCAATATCAGATTCCAGCAGTTTTTGCTCTTCCAACCAGTTGGTTAAATGGCAATACTCAAGCAGGTTATGAAGCTTATGGCCAAGGTAATTTGGTGAACTGGGCTCAAGTTCGTGAAATGCAAGCCTCTGGTTTAGCAGAGTTTGCAAGCCATAGCGATGATTTACATCATGGTGTATTAGCCAATCCTCAAGGCAATGAGCAACCTGCTGCGACTTCTTATGCCTATTTAAAATCGCAATCACGTTATGAAACCGATGCAGAATATCAACAACGTATTTTGCAGGATTTAAAAAAATCTTATGCAGTTTTAAAAAAAGAAATAGGTGTTAATCCTAAAGCAATTATTTGGCCATATGGCGCGGTAAATGAGCAATTAGAAAAACTAGCACAACAGGCAGGTTTTCAATTTTCGTTCAGTCTGGGACGTGATGGCATGAATCGCGTAAGTGACTCAACTTTTAACCGCAGCTTGGTCATTAATAATCCTACGGACGAACAACTGACAGAAGGCATGATAAATATTCTGAATTTTGAAGAGTCAGATTTATTTAAGCAACCTCGTCACTTTGTAAGTATGGATTTAAAGGAGTTAGCAGCTCAACAAAATGCTCAGACCGATGAAAAATTAGGGCAGTTATTATCAAAATTATATAGCTTAAGAAACAATGCTTTAATCTTAAAGCCTTTAGATGATAAAGATGGGGATGGGCAATATGATGTTGCTTATTTCCCTACAAATAAAATGTCTGTCCAACAAGATATTTTAAACCGTAGTTTATGGCAGGCTCAAACTCGTGCGGGTCAATCGGTAATATTAGAATTACCAGCTTATCCGCAAAAAGATAAACCATTTTTAACTGTAGATTTGGCTAAGGATATAGCACGCTTTAACAGTAATTTAAGTGGTGTTCAACTTAATGCGGGAACATCTTTAAATTGCGCAATGCAAAAAATCACAGTTCAGGAAAATAGTTGCATTGAACAATCTAAACAGCTCGCACAACTTGCCCAGCTGACTAAAAAAGCAGTTAAACCTTATTTAAATATGAGTAATCAGGCACAGTTTAGTTTATTGCTTACACCTGATTTAGATCATATCGAAAATCTACCTGAGCTTATAAAAACGCTTTTATTGCAACATGATTTAGTCAATTTAAAGTTCGATGTGATTGGCAAGAAAAAGCAATTTAATCAGTTATTAATGCTTTTAAATACACTTGATGAAAATGATAAGCAAAGATTAATGCTGACTTTAGCGTTACCAGAAAAATCGCAAAAAACTGCTTGGACTGAAGTGCAGCAAGCCCTCTTTGCTATTCAGCGGATAGGCATTCAGAAATTTGGTATTGATGGCTATGATTTTGAAAAATCAAAAGATGTTCATCAATATTTATATAATCCGATTAGTTTGAATGCTAGCCCTGTGATGTATCAGCCTTTTGCTGGATTGGTAGAGGGGAAAAAGTAATGAGAGTATTGCTCGATATTCTGTTTGCTTTTGCCTTTTTATATCCCTTACTGATGGCATGGACATGGATGGTAGGCGGACTCTGGTTCTTCTTTAAAAGAGAATACCGTGAACAAGCGCTTCCTGAACCTACAGGCGAAGGATGCAGTATCATCATTCCGTGTTTTAACGAAGAAGCGCAAGTACGCCAAACAATTCGTTATGTGCTACAAACCCAATATCCTAATTTTGAAGTGATCGCCGTCAATGATGGAAGTAGTGACAGAACAGCTGAAATTCTCGATGAATTGTCAGCGCAAGATTCACGACTTCGGGTTGTGCATTTGGCAGAAAATCAGGGTAAGGCCGTAGCTTTAAGATCGGGAGTATTGGTGAGTAAATACGAATATCTGGTTTGTATTGATGGCGATGCATTACTACATCCGCATGCCGTACTTTGGTTAATGCAACCCTTTATTAATTTCCCGCGAATTGGTGCCGTAACGGGGAATCCAAGAATTTTAAACCGATCTAGTATTTTAGGTAAATTACAGGTCGGTGAATTTTCTTCGATTATTGGTTTGATCAAACGTGCACAGCGTACATATGGTCGTATTTTTACAGTATCAGGTGTGATTGCAGCATTTCGTAAAACAGCACTTGTTCGAGTGGGATTTTGGTCAGACGATAAAATTACCGAAGATATTGATATTTCATGGAAGCTACAGCTCGACCATTGGGATATTCAGTATATTCCGCAAGCGCTTTGCTATATCTATATGCCTGAGACATTTAAAGGGTTATGGAAACAACGTCTTCGCTGGGCACAAGGTGGGGTAGAGGTTCTTATAGAATATATTCCACAAATGTTCAAACTGCGTGTTCGTAGAATGTGGCCTGTCATGATTGAGGCGCTAGTCAGTATTATCTGGTCTTATGTCATGATTATGATCTTCACGCTATTTTTTGTGGGATTATTTATTGAACTGCCTCAACAATGGCAAATCAAAACGCTTATGCCACAGTGGTACGGTGTAATACTCGGCGGAACATGTTTAATTCAGTTTTTAGTGAGTTTGTGGATTGACCAGCGCTATGACCGAGGGCGTTTCTTTAGAAATTACTTTTGGGTCATTTGGTATCCGTTATTTTTCTGGTTACTGACTTTGTTTACAAGTGTTGTGGCGGTACCAAAAACTTTATTTAACACTAAAAAACGTGCTCGCTGGGTAAGTCCAGACCGAGGCTTCCGTGGAGATAACCCATGAAACCTGAGGAAAATAAGAATATCGAAGCGCTAGATATTCCTGAATATATTGACCAGCCAGAATATGTCAAAAATAAAACGGCAAACTATACATTACAAACAGTTGGTTGGTTCTGTTTAATGTGGTTGCTATTTCCGTTGGTTTCATTGTTTTTATGGGTGTTTGAAGGGCATTTAATTTATGACTACGTCTGGGTTGACCATATATCAGAAGTTAAGACCTTACTACATTTAGCATTGCTCATCGGAATTAGTGCGCTCATTTTAATTTTGTGGGCGAGCTATAACTGGATTAGATTTAGTGGCGAGGATCGACGAGTTAAGGCACCTAATAGTTCAGTTGAATTACTAGCCGCCCAATTTTTGGTTACGCCTGAGATGTTAACTGACTTGCAAAAAAAACAACGCATCATTTTGCATTACGATGATCATGGTAATTTGCAAAAATATGAGTAAATAAAAAAAAAGCATGGTTTTTAAACCATGCTTTTTTTATTTTTATGTGGTGGTTCTAATAATGATATCAATGGGGTGTTCTATACCGTCCATACTATGAATAGAAGTAGGGGTAATCTTAACAATGGGCCAAGTTTGTAATTTACAGTTAGGTTTTTGAAGTGCAGCATAATAGCTATCAGATTTAAAAAACACTTTTTTGGTGGTTGCAATATTGGGGGTTAAAAGGCGTTTAAGCCACGTTTCACTCACTTGCGTGTCAAGAAAACGTAAGGCCAAAAGACTTTTTACTCGATTGTTAAATAATCTCCGGTTTTTGATAATGAGTGGATGGGTAATTAACTTATTTGTGCCCATTTGACTGTGGGGCAAAATAAAGTGTGGTGTGATTTGAAATACAGTCACAAATTTTGCTTGCTGACAGATTTTTTCAAGATGCGTCACGCTATCTTGATTAGTACCAATAATTGCGACAGTTGAATGTGAAAAGTCAAATTCTTTAATTGAACTTGATGGAATCACTTGTCCAGTAAAACCTTCAAAATCTTGAGAAGTATTCTGAAAAATTACTGATTTTGAAGTGTTATTTTTAATATTAATACTCATTTTCCAAAAGTCCTTTTGGTTTTTAAATCATGATGTTTTTATCGTTTTAATATAAATAACCAAGCAGGAAGTTGGGGTAAAGTCTTTTCAGATAGATGGTCGTCCCATACTCAAAATCAATTCAAGTATGGGAATGTGAGACGGAGTTTTAATGTTCTGTTTTTACATTCATGAGCTGGGTAAAGCTTTCTAAACGTTTAGCTGTATCGTATACATCACATGTAAAAATAAACTCATCAACATCGTATGTTGCTAAAAGCTTTTGTAAACCAGTGCGAACTGTATCTACAGAACCAATTTGCGCCATTGCATAGAAGTTTTCGACAGACAGTTGTTCTGCTGTATTCCATAATCCCTGCATTGACTCAACTGGAGGTTTAAGCTTTAAGCTTTCTCCGCGGATTAAACCTAGTACGCGTTGGTATGCGCTGGTTGCTAAATATTGTGCTTCTTCATCTGTGTCTGCCACAACAACAGGCACACCCATTGAAACATATGGTTTATCTAGGTATTCAGAAGGTTCAAAGTTCTCTCGATAGAGTTGAATCGCTTGGCCCAACATACGTGGGGCAAAATGGGATGCAAATGAGTACGGAAGTCCAAGTTTTGCCGCAAGTTGCGCACTAAAAAGGCTAGACCCCAGTAACCAAACAGGAACATGGGTACTTTGTCCTGGTGTAGCAATAATTTTTTGTCCTGTCTGAGGTACATCGAAATATTTTAAGATTTCGACAACATCTCTTGGAAACTGGTCTTCTGTTTCTTGATGACCCCGGCGTAGAGCTCGCATTGTGAGTTGGTCTGTACCAGGAGCACGACCTAAACCAAGTTCAATACGATTTGGATAGAGTGTAGCAAGTGTCCCAAATTGTTCTGCGACAACGAGAGGGGCATGATTAGGGAGCATAATCCCGCCCGAACCTAAACGAATATGCTGTGTATGTGCTGCAATAAAACCGAGCAAGACGGCTGTAGCTGAACTTGCGATACCATCCATGTTGTGATGCTCTGCAAGCCAGAAACGTTCATAACCTAGCTTTTCTGCATGTTGTGCTAATTCTAGTGCGTGGCGCAATGAAAATTCGATGGTTTTATCATTACGAATGGGAGCAAGTTCCAAAATTGAAAACTTGGTATCTTGAAGTGATCGCATGCGATATTCTCGAATAAGGATATATCGAAATACTACGATATATGAAGTTCGATGTATATCGTTTTTTTTCGATATTAATTTTTATCATACAATAAAAAAAGCACCCGAAGGTGCTATTTTGACTCATATATAAATTAACGGTTTTTATACCAGCCACGGTGTAAGCCATTGTCGTGGCGGTGACGTCCACCTTTATAATAACGGCGGTCGCCATCGTAATATCTACGGTCATCACGATCATAACGACCACGGTCATAACGGTCATCGTAATTACGGTCTTCAGCTACTTTACGACCGAGTGCCGAACCACCAGCTGCACCTACTGCTGCACCGATGTAACCACCATTTGTACCGCCCATATTTTTACCAACGGTATAACCAGCACCACCACCTAATGCACCGCCAATCGCAGCTTCTGTACGATTGCGACGGTCACTCGCTGCGGCTGCACCACCAGCTCCACCTAAAGCAGCACCAATTGTCGCTCCAGATGTACCACCAATGCTTTTACCAATCGCTGTACCAACTACACTACCTAAAGCAGATGTTGCAGCAACACGTGTACCATTATCTGCATGTGCAACTGTTACCATAGAAGACGTTGCAAGTACTGCACTAGCTAACCAAATATTCATTTTCATCTTGGAACTCCATGTCCTTTTTACTGAAAGGACAGTATTTTTATCTTGAGGTAAATGTAATAAAAAATTTCGTGATAATTATGGAGAAGCCAAACGGAGATACGAGTGTTTTGTGTCGGTTTGTATGGTTTGTATTAATATGTGGATAAATCATGTGCATACAAAAGGGTAGCGTGAAAATCTATTAAAAATAAAAAAGCACCCGAAGGTGCTTAAATGTCTATTCATCAACTTTGATTAGTGATGACGACGGTGTTTTTTCTTCCAGTGCTTAGACGATCTGTCAGCATCACGGTCTTTAGAGATTTTATTACCTAAAGCAGAACCACCTGCCGCGCCTAAAGCAGCACCGATGTAACCACCGTTTGTACCGCCCATGCTTTTACCCACGGTATAACCAGCACCACCGCCTAAACCACCGCCAATTGCAGATTCTGTACGGTGACGACGATCACTTGCAACAGCTGCACCACCAGCACCACCTAAAGCAGCACCAATTGTTGCGCCAGATGTACCGCCCATACTTTTACCAATTGCAGTACCAGCGACACTACCTAGAGCAGAAGCAGCTGCTACATGTGTTGTATTGTCAGCATGCGCTACAGTAACCATAGAAGTTGCTAAAACAGCGCTACATAACCAAGCATTTAATTTCATTTTCTACTCCGTGTCCTTAACTGCAGGACCCCTAATCTTTTGTTACGGCAAATGTAACAAAACACTTCTCCTAAAATATGGAGAACCATCTTTTGAGTATTGCAGTTTAGTGTCTAGTTTGTATGTTTTCTATTAAAATAGAATATTTAATACTCATATAGAAAAAAGTAATTCTCATTTAACATTCTTAAGTTTATTTACGGTCAGTTGAACACAAGAAGTCAATGAAAGCTCGTGTGGCGGAAGACATATGCTTATGTTGTGCATATAGTAAAGAGAAAGGGCGAGTGTGACCTGCATATGGCTCAAGTAAAGGCTGTAGCGTTCCTTGTTGAATTTTTTCATTAACGATAAAGTCGTAACTCTGGCATATCCCTAGTCCATTTTCAGCAAGAGAAACGACTCCTAAAATATCTTCTTTTACTAAAATCCGATTTGTTGGTATCCACTGAATTTCCTGATCTATATCTTTAAGAAACCATGGAGTGACCTTGCCATTACTTGGTAACTCAAAGGCTATACATTGATGATGATTTAATTCTTCTAGCGTTTTTGGAATACCCATACGCTTTAAATAAGTGGGTGAGGCAACAAGTTTTAAAGGGGCCTGCTCTAAAGGTCGAGCTACAAAAGAGCTATTTGGAAGATGTCCTTGACGAATAGCTAAATCAAATCCTTCAGCAATTAAATCAACGTTTCGATTAGAAATACTGATTTCAATTTGAATGTCCGGATATTGCAAAAGAAATTTTTCTAATAAGGGAGGTAACCGATAATGCCCATAAGTTGTAGGAACACTTAATTTAATCTTTCCAGAAATTTGTAGTTGTTCACCTTGAATCACACGCTCTGCATGGTCAATTAACTGAAAAGCATGTTGCATTTTTTCATAATAAAGTTGACCAGCTTCAGTCAGACTTAAATGGCGAGTCGTTCGTCTAAAAAACTGTATCCCTAATTTTTTCTCTAGCCGTGTAATTGTTCTACTAATAACGGAGGGTGTGGTGGACAAATAAATCGCCGCTGCGCTAATAGAAAGCTTCTCAGCTACAATTAAAAACACTTCAACATCGGCAAGGTAGTCAAATTGACGAGACATTTTGTCCTCAAACGCAAAAAAGATTTGTAAATGGAGTTGTTTTTCTACCTCTGGGGTAAAAATAGAATATATCCATCCCAGTTATAAATCCAGCAAATGCTTGGAATGAAGGTCGAATAATGAAGATGTTAAATAAAATAATGTTTGCAATGATTACCGCTTCAGCAGCGTTAAGTGCAAATGCAGCTCATGTATTGGTTGTGTTGTCTGATGAAGCCCAATTAGAGCTAAAGAATAATCAGGTTTTTAAAACAGGTTTTTACCTTAATGAATTGATGCAGCCTACAAAAATGCTTTTAGATGCAGGCCACACAGTAACTTTTGCGACCCCTCATGGTAAAGCTCCGACTTTAGATGAGTCATCAAATAGTGCAATGTATTTTAACCAAGATGAAAAAGCGTTAAAGCAATATGCAGGTTTATTGCATAATCTAAAGTTAACCTCTCCTCAAGATTCTCCAGTTTTGAGTTTGTCTCGTATCGAGCAAATTGGGTTTGATAAGTTTGATGCGATTTATATTCCGGGTGGACATGCGCCCATGCAAGACTTATTAAAAGATAAACAGCTTGGCAAAGTTCTCACGGCTTTTCATAAAGCTGGAAAACCTACCGCATTGGTTTGCCATGGTCCTATCGCTTTAATGTCAACTTTACCTAATGCTTCGGAAGTAGTTAGCCAACTAGAACAAGGTAAAACAGTCAAAACTGGTGAATGGATTTATAAAAATTATCGAATGACGGTGATTAGCAATCAAGAAGAAGAGCAAGCAAAAGCTTTGTTAAAAGGTGGTGAAATGAAGTTCTATCCGCAAACGGCTCTACAGTCTATAGGAGGTAAATATCAAAGTAATACAACTGCCTGGACTCCAAACGTGGTGGTAGATCGTGAGCTTATTACTGGACAAAATCCAGCCTCGGCTGTTCTTGTCGGTAAAACTTTGTTAGGGAAATTAAAATAAGATAACCGTGATAGAGAGGCTTTAGAAATAAAGTCTCTCTTGTCATAGGCGCTTTAAAAAGCTGATTTATTATTCTTAATAAAAAGCAAAATTCTAGATTACTCGATAAATTTGATCTGAAATCATTGTATTGATATACCGCTACTGACTATGAAAGTTGATGAATTGGCTGATTATATATGTCATTTAAGCGCCATAATCTGTAAACTATGCGCTATTTTTACGATTTTGCTTATCTTCTATACTTACATAGCGTTCGATAAGCTTTTTGGACTTTTGAGATATTTCCTCTTATGAAAGCGTCACTCCGTTTACGACTTGATCAACTCTGTGATCGACATGAAGAACTTACTGCATTGCTTGCAGATGCTGAAGTGATCTCCGATAACAAACGTTTCCGTAAATTGTCTCGTGAACATAGTGATTTATCTGAAATTACCGAAGTTTGGGGTAAATACCGTCAAGCAGAAGAAGATATTGAAACTGCTGAGATGATGAAGTCTGACCCAGACTTCAAAGATATGGCAGAAGAAGAGATTCAGGCGAATAAAACATTGCTTGAAGAATTAGAAAGCCAGCTCAATATTTTAATGATTCCAAAAGATCCAAATGACTCTAACGCGGCTTATTTAGAAATTCGCGCTGGAACAGGTGGTGATGAGGCCGCAATTTTCTCTGGTGATTTATTCCGCATGTACAGTAAATATGCCGAGACACAAGGTTGGCGTATTGAAGTTCTTTCTGAAAATGAAGGCGAGCATGGTGGTTTTAAAGAAGTCATTTGCCGCGTAGATGGTGATGGCGTTTACGGTCGCTTAAAATTTGAAAGTGGTGCTCACCGAGTGCAACGTGTTCCTGCAACTGAATCACAAGGGCGCGTTCATACTTCAGCATGTACAGTTGCGATCTTGCCTGAAATTGATGTCGATACCAACGTTGAAATTAATCCGGCAGATTTACGTATTGATACTTACCGTGCGTCAGGTGCAGGTGGTCAGCACATTAACAAAACTGACTCGGCAGTGCGTATTACCCACATCCCAACGGGTACAGTGGTTGAGTGCCAAGAAGAACGTTCACAGCATAAAAACAAAGCTAAAGCGATGGCCCTTTTGGTATCGCGTTTAGAAAATGCCAAACGTGCAGCAGCTGATGCAGCAACTTCTGAAATGCGTCGTGATTTAGTGGGTTCTGGTGACCGTTCGGAACGTATCCGTACTTATAACTACCCACAAGGGCGTATGACTGACCACCGTATTAACTTAACTTTATATAAGTTAGACGCGATTATGGAAGGTGATTTAACTGAGTTGCTTGATAGCTTACACCGTGAATATCAGGCAGATCAGTTAGCGATGCTTGCACAGGAAAATGGCGGCTAATGAATATTGCTCAAGCGCTTACAATTCGTGGTGAGCCTGACAGTTATGAACGACAAGAAAATGCTTGGTTACTTGAGCATTTTCTAAAAATCAATTCGCTTGAATTAAAGTTTAGACTTGAGCAAGAGCTAACAGCCCAACAAGAGCAAGACTACTTGGCTGGTCTTGAACGTATTCAAAATGGTGAGCCTTTAGCTTACGTGACTGGTTCGCAACCTTTTTGGACGCTCGATTTAAAAGTAACGTCAAATACTTTAGTACCACGACCAGATACTGAAGTTTTAGTTGAAACCGTTTTAAATCTGAATTTGCCAAAGAATGCAAATATTGTGGATTTGGGAACAGGAACAGGTGCAATTGCACTTGCGTTAGCGAGTGAACGTCCAGATTGGCAAGTCACGGCAACGGATATTTATGCACCTACTTTAGAAGTCGCAAAAGAAAACGCACAAGCACATGATTTGCAACATGTGAAATTTGCTCTTGGAGCTTGGTTTGAAGCGCTGGAACCACAAAAGTTTGATTTAATTGTTTCTAATCCGCCTTACATTGACCCTGAAGATGAGCACATGCAAGCTTTGGAAACAGAACCACGCCGTGCATTAGTTGCAGATCGTCAGGGGTTGGCTGATATTGAAATTATTATTTCTCAAGGTAAGAGCTGGTTAAACCCAAAAGGCTGGATTGCTCTGGAACATGGTTATGATCAGGGGCAAGCTGTTCGAACTATATTTGCTGAGCATGGTTTTAGCCAAATTAAAACTATTCAAGACTATGGCCAAAATGATCGGGTCACGTTGGCTTCATTATCAATAGAATAAGAACGATTTAATCTATAGAGTTAAAGGTCGCTTCTCGATAAGCACCTGGACTAACACCTGTCCATTTTTTAAAGGCACGATGAAATGCACTTGGGTCATGAAAGCTTAGAACTTCACTAATATCTTGAATTGAGTCATTCGTTTTACTTAAGCGTTCAACCGCAATATCACAGCGGATTTCATTTTTAATTTGTTGATAACTAACTCCTTCATGTTTCAGTCTGCGTTGAAGGGTAGCCTCAGAAATATTAAGTTGTTGTGCAACATCTTTGAGTTCTGGCCAGTGCGCAGGGTGGAGTTTTAATAAATGGCGACGAATAAGAACACTCAATGCATTCTCATTTTTAAAACGAACTAAAAGATTTTGCGGCGTTTGCTTTAAAAAATCATAAATCGCTTTTTTATCTTTTTTAATTTTAATATCTAAATAATGAGCATCGAATTCAACTCGATTTACCTCAGCATTAAATTGAATATCTTCACCAAAACGTACGAGATAATCTTGAATATCCTGAGGTTTAGGGCAGCGCACCATAATATTATGTAAGCCTATTCGTTGATCAACTAACCAACACATAAGTCCATGTACCAACATTAAAAAGGTTGCATAGGTAAACATGCGTTTAGGCTGTCCACGATCATGAATAACCAAATAAGCTTTTTCTTGCTCTCGAATGAGTTCTGCACGTATGTCATCAAGCACAAAGTTAAAAAACTTCAAAATATCGTAGAGTGCCTTTTCTAAAGTTTCAGCCGTACTGACGAGTTTAGTCAGTAACTTATAGCTTCCACGCCGCATGGGATGGCTATCCATGCCAAAAAACTCATCATTCATGGCATTGGCAAGCTCTATCCACAATTGGGCATAGGTGGTAACAGGCACACGCGCCTTTGGAGACATCAGTAATTCAGCGGGGATGCCTGCTTTATTTAGAATTATTTGTGTATTTAGACCTTTGGCATAAGCCGCACTCAGTGCTTCATGTACTAGTGCAATCGAAATTGTGCCTTTACTTAAAGAAGACTGGACAACCATGTCAAAGACTCATATTTTCTTCATATATTTCAAGTGAAATATTTCATATTTAAAATTTGGATTGATCAAAAGCTGCAAACATTTTGAGGCTTTTTGAAATTGTATCGGAAAACAACAACTTTTACTCTCATAACTAAAGTTAAAGAATATTTTTATAGGACGTTCCATAATGAAAATTCAAGGAAAACATTTCGTGATTACTGGTGGTGGCTCTGGTCTAGGTGCTGCTACAGCTGAGCATTTGGTAAAGCAAGGTGCTTCAGTCACATTGGTTGATATGAATGTAGAAGCAGGCGAGCAACAGGCGAAACAACTAGGGTCAAAAGCTGACTTTGTAAAACTTGATGTAACCGATGAAGCTGCTGCTGAACAGTTCTTTAAGGATTTTTTGGTAAAACATGGCAGTTTGCATGGTTTAGTTAACTGTGCAGGTATTGGTCCTTCTGCAAAAGTGGTTGGTCGTGAAGGTGTGCATGATTTGACGTTATTTTCAAAGACTTTAAATATTAATGTCACGGGTACATTTAACATGCTGCGTTTTGCAGCAGATGCAATGAGTAAAAACACGGTTGAAGAAGGTGAAGAAGACCGTGGGGTAATTGTTAACACTGCTTCTGTTGCGGCATTTGACGGCCAAATTGGACAAGCAGCCTATTCAGCCTCTAAAGGTGCTATTGTGGCGATGACATTGCCAATTGCTCGTGAGCTTGCGCGGCATGCTATTCGCATTATGACCATTGCACCGGGAATTATGGAAACTCCAATGCTTAAGGGGATGCCACAAAATGTACAAGATGCTTTAGGACAAATGGTACCGTACCCATCTCGTTTAGGAAAACCAGAAGAATTTGCTCGTTTAGTTGCTCATATTGCTGAAAATTCCTATTTAAATGGTGAAGTTATTCGTTTAGATGGTGCAATTCGTATGGCAGCAAAATAATAAAAATAAGGATGTTGAAATGATTTTAAATGCTGAACAAAGTATGGTTCAGGAGATGATGCGTAACTACTCGCAAAATCAGTTAAAACCAACAGCCGCACATCGCGATAAAACCCATGCATTTCCTGCGCAGGAATTAAAAGATTTAGGCGCACTAGGCGCTATGGGGATGACCGTACCCGCTGAATGGGGTGGTTCAGGAATGGACTATGTATCTTTAGTCCTAGCAATTGAAGAAATTGCTGCGGGAGATGGCGCTATTTCGACTATCGTAAGTGTTCAAAATTCCTTGATTTGCGGTATTACGCTCGCGTACGGTTCGGAGCAGCAAAAACAAACCTATTTGCCAAAATTTGCATCTGGTGAATGGTTAGGATGCTTTTGTTTAACTGAGCCACATGTCGGTTCTGATGCAAGCGCGATTTTATGTAAAGCCGAGCGCGATGGCGACCAGTGGGTTTTAAATGGCGTAAAACAATTTATTACCAGCGGTAAAAACGCCCAAGTGGCTTTGGTCTTTGCGGTTACAGATAAACAAGCTGGTAAAAAGGGGATTTCATGTTTTCTTGTGCCGACCAATACACAAGGTTACTTGGTCACTCGAATTGAAGACAAAATGGGCCAACATGCTTCTGACACAGCCACTATTACTTTTGAGGACTGTCGAATTCCCTTAGAAAATTTGGTAGGGCAACAAGGTGAAGGTTATAAAATTGCACTTTCTAATTTAGCAGCTGGACGTATTGGGATTGCTGCTCAATCTGTTGGAATGGCAAGAGCTGCTTTTGATGCAGCGGTGCAATATGCAAATGAACGCAAAGCTTTTGGTGTAGAGTTAGTCCAACATCAGGCAGTGAGTTTTCGTTTAGCCGATATGGCAACCCAGATTGAAGCTGCACATCAGCTCGTTTTACATGCTGCAACTTTAAAAGATGCGGGATTGCCTTGTTTAAAAGAAGCTTCAATGGCAAAGCTATTTGCGTCTACTATGGCTGAGCGAGTATGTTCGGATGCGATTCAGATTCATGGAGGGTATGGCTACGTAAGTGATTTCCCTGTTGAGAGAATTTATCGGGATGTTCGTGTAAGCCAGATTTATGAAGGTGCTTCTGACATTCAACGTTTAGTGATTGCTCGCGAAGTAACCCAAGTTTAAGTATGAGATTTTGAAAATAGTCACTGAATGCAAAAGACCGCAATTGTTATGCGGTCTTTTGCAATTAAAACTGTCTAGTTTTAACTTATTTCAATGAAATTTAGAAAGTTAAAGCTAGCTTTTTGATAATTAAAGCTGAGCTTTGACTTCTTCACCAATTAAATAAAACGTTCCTCCTGCAATATAATGCAGACTTCGAAGTTCTTTCGGTGCATCTTGAAAATACCAGTGCCCATCTCTAAAAACGCGACTATCTGCCCAGGCACCTACAACAGAACCAATAAATAAATCATGTGCTGACTGATTATGCGGTTCTGGAATAAGTTTACATACGAGCCATGCAATACATCCTGATACAAGCGGACTGGTAAGACCTTCTTGGTAAAATAGTTCAGTACCACAATGTTCAAGCTTTTCAGCGTCATCCAACTTACTAATGGTTCCAAGTTGCTTGGTCATATCAAGCTGTGCATAGCAGGGAACTTGTAGGGTGAAATAACCACTTTGCTCAACGAGCTGTCGGGTTTTAGTACTTTTGTCGAGAACCACAGACACTTTGGCTGGTTTAAACTCTAAGGCACATGCCCAAGCAGCAGCCATCACGTTGCGGTCATCGCCATGTTGCGCAGAAACAAGGACAGTTGGACCATGATTTAACAAACGATAAGCTTTTTCTAACTCTACTGGTGCAATATATGATTGCGTCATATTTAGCCTAAGTAATAAAGAAAATAGATATTTCTATTGTTGCAGAAAGCTTTATAGATGCAATGTTATTAAACAAGCTTTATAAGAATAAAAACTTGTTTCTATTTTATAGCTTTCATAATGATTGACTTAATCATAAAATCATTTTGCTTCTAAGTGAAAGGATTAACAAGTGACCGAGCTTCAAGATATCGATTTTGTAGAGTTAAGTGATGAAGAAATGCTTCTCTATAGCCGTCAGATTTTACTCGATGGATGGGATATTGAAGCTCAGGAAAAACTCAAACTTGCTAATGTGCTGATTGTCGGTGCGGGTGGAATAGGCTGTAGTAGTGCAGAGCTACTTGCACGAGCAGGGGTTGGGAAAATTACACTGATTGATGCAGATACGATCGAGATGAGTAATTTACAACGCCAAATCGCATTTGGTCATGAAGATATCGGACGTTATAAAGCAGAAATTTTGGCTAAACGTTTACAGAAAATTAACCCTTATATCTGTGTTGAATACTATAACGAACGCTTAGACGAACATAACATTGATAGACTTGTTGAACACCAAGATGTGGTTTTAGATGGATGCGATAATTTTACAACTCGCTATTTGGTAAATGCAGCTTGTAAGAAACATCAGGTCGCATTAATTAGTGCTTCAGCAATTGGTTTTCAGGCACAAATGTTTATGGTTGAAGGAGATTCAGCTTGTTATGAATGTCTTTTTCCAAAAGAACAACATGCCAATGAAGGCCTTCGCTGTGCTGAGTCAGGCGTACTTGCGACTACTCCTGTAATGATAGCGTCATTACAAGCACATCACACTTTACTATATTTAGGTTTAAATCGTGCACCTTTAAAGCAGAAACTATTATTGTGGGATGGTTTAAACATGACACAACGTATTGTTAGTTTTGATAAAGATGTAAATTGCCCACTTTGTCAGGCAAGCTAATCAGTAAATGAAACAAAATTTGCTACACTCAACCTGAATGATTTGGTTTTGAAGAAATATGAAAAAAAATATTTTGTTTGATGGGTTACGTTCCGTCGCCCGCATTGGTGAAACAGCAGTGGTTGCGGCCAAAGCTGGAATTAAATACGCAACTGAAAAACCAAGTAATGCCAAACTCATGCGAGAGACTTTTGAGTCACTTGGTTCAACTTATATTAAGCTTGGTCAGTTTATTGCGAGTACACCATCGCTTTTCCCTCGCGAATATGTAGAAGAATTTCAAGGTTGTTTAGACCAGACTCCAACACTCCCATTTAGTTATATTCAAGGTGTGCTTGCATCTGAGTTTGAAGGACGTGATTTAAGCCAGATTTTTAGCTACATCGATGAAAAGCCATTAGCTTCTGCGTCAATTGCTCAGGTTCATGCTGCTAAGCTGACTACAGGTGAAGATGTGGTTATTAAAGTACAAAAGCCTGGTGTTGAAACCATTTTATATACTGACTTAAGTGTAGTGCATTGGGCTGCTAAGCTGCTTGAGCGTGCAGTACCAAAGATTAAATTTGCCGCTCTTTCTGAAATTGTTGATGAAATTAAAAGCCGTATGGTTCGTGAAGTCGATTTCATTGAAGAAGCACAAAACTTGGATGATTTTGTGGAATATCTGAACATTTCACAAAATAAAGCTGCGACTGCACCTAAAGTTTATCATCAGTTTTCTACGCGCCGTGTCTTGACCATGCAGCGTTTATACGGCGTGTCTTTGACTGACTTTAGTGTCGTAAAACAATATGCTAAAGATCCATCACAAGTATTGATTACTGCCATGAATACATGGTTTGGTAGTCTCATGTTGTGTAAGAGTTTCCATGCTGACTTACATGCTGGGAACCTAATGTTGCTTGAAGATGGACGTATTGGTTTTATCGATTTTGGTATCGTGGGGCAGTTAAAGCCTGAAGTTTGGACAGCATGTATTGCGTTTATGGACGCCTTACAAAAGACTGATTATCAGGCAATGGCTGAAAATATGCTGAAAATGGGTATGACCCATAACAAAATTGATGTTCAGGTTTTGGCTCATGATCTAGAGCGTTTATTTAATGGCGTATTAATGGCCGATCCACAGCAGATATTGTCTTCAAATCCAGCTGATTTAAACGACATCATGATGGATATGGTAGGTGTAGGCGAGCGTCACGGTATTAAATTTCCACGTGATTTTGCTTTATTATTTAAGCAAATGCTTTATTTCGATCGTTTTATGCGCGTACTCGCACCATATACTGATATTTATGCAGACCAACGTTTGAAAATGGTTCAAAATATGGAGCCTGCTTCGTTTTTAAAGCATTAAGGTTAGTTTAAATTTATGGATGCCATTATTATTGAAGGCTTGAAGGTTGAGACAGTGATCGGCTGTTTCAACTGGGAAAGACAAATCATTCAACCTTTAATGTTGGATTTAACCATCCATAATGATTTGAGCCGTGCTGCAGAGTCTGACAAGCTTGAGGACACACTCAACTATGCGCAGATTTGTGAGTTATCGGCTCAAACTATTCAAAACGCCGAACCTGAATTAATCGAACATGCAGCTCATCTGGTTTTGCAATGCTTATTTGAAACCTTTCCAACAATTGAAAAAATTATCATAACCATCCGTAAGCCAGCCATCATTGCAGAAGCTAATGCTGTAGGAATTCGTCTTGAACGCACCAGAAATAATTTTTGCGCTCGCTCTGGCGAGTAATTTAGATGCAGATCAGCACTTTAATTTTGCTTACACACAATTAGCAACATTGGGGAAAGTGGAGTTTTCATCTGTTTATCAAATTCCATGCCGAGATGGGATTGGAGATGATTATTGGAATTCGGCATGTCTATTAAAAAGCACTTTATCATGTGAACAAATTGAATCTTTTTTAAAGCAACTTGAGTCAGATTCTGGGCGTGTTCGTCCATCGCACCATATTTCTTTAGATGTAGATTTGATTGCGTGGGGAAGTGATCTGGAACATATGCAATTTAATTCTAAAAAATTGCCCTTAGCACTTGATGTAAAAATTCCTTTATATGAGCTTTGGCATTGTGAAACTTTAAAGGCTGACAATACGCTTTATCCAGTGGTTAATTTTAAAGTTTAATACTAATTATGAAATGGAACTTGTTTTGCATACGGTTACAGCCTTTATCATGATTTGAGCTAAGTCCAGTTATCTTATTTGTCGCTGATGATAAATATTGCAGGCTTGGCTATGAATTATAGTTCTTAAATTTGGTGAGATGATCAAACTACTTTAAACTTAAACGCTTATCCAGTTAAACATTGATATATAAATCTTGAATAGAGCAAGACTTATATAGTCCCTGTACTGGAATTTTATTTTTTGCGTTTTTTTAAATTTTATTTTTGAGTTCTCTTAATATGAAAAATATCGGTTTAGCCATTCTGGCCATCAGCCTCTCAGGTTGTGCTGCAATGAGCGTAGAAGAATGTAAGACTGCAAATTGGTCATTAGTGGGTGAGAAAGATGGTTCAAAAGGCTTGTCACCACGATTAGATCAATATTATAAAGCATGTGGAAAGGCTAATATTGTGCCAGATCAAAAGTCTTATGATCGCGGGTATAAAGAAGGTCTAGGGTACTATTGTCAGCCAGCGAACATTTTTTATAATGCTTTAGAGGGGAATGGAAATATTAATGTATGCCCAGTTGAGCAGCGTAGTCGTTTAAGACCTTACTATCGTGCAGCTTCCGATTACTACAATGCAAAAGCTGAATATGATCGTTATGACGAAAAGTTTAAGCAATATTCGGACAGTGCATACAACGAAAAATTAAAGCCAGAAGAGCGGGAACGTTATCGTAAACTTTTAAGAGAATTACAAATTGATCGTGACCGTATTAATCGCAACTATTGGAACTCAATTCGAGATATCGAACGTTTCAAATATGATCACGGTTTAAAATAATATTTGAAAAAAGGATTGATCTGATTAAGATCAATCCTTTGTTTTTTTAAAGGTAATAACTCGTTTTTGTCATTAACTTTGAAATAGCAGTCATACTGATTTTTACTGCATAAGGTAATTCAACACCACCTGCTTCAAGCGCAGTATGACGGTGGTGCAATTCATCCTCATTCATTTGCTCTAAAATTTTACGAGAGCGCTCATCTTGAGCTGGTAATTGATTTAAATGGTCTTGCAAATGCATGCTTACCTGACGCTCAGTTTCAGCAACAAATCCTAAGCTATATTTATCACCAGCAATACCTGCAAGAGCGCCCATACCATATGAGAGGCCATACCAGATAGGATTTAATAAGCTTGTATGGCTATTTAACTCTTTTAAACGATCTTCACACCAAGCTAAATGGTCTTGTTCTTCAATTGCTGCTTGCTGCATTTCACGGCGTACATTGGGTAATTTCGCTGTTAATGCTTGTCCATGATAAAGTGCTTGGGCACATACTTCACCACTATGATTAACACGCATTAGGCCTGCAACATGGCGAGCATCCTCTACACCAAGTTTTGTTTCTACTGTTTCAGCTGGGTTTTGACGCTGTGCTGCTGTTGCACCCGGAACAAGACTACGTAATGCTTGATCAAATGAGTTAATAAGCTGATCAATTCCAGTATAGTGGCGCATAAATTAGTCCTCCAAAGAAAGATGTGCTGTGGCAAGCATTGGCTTTAGTCGGGCAAGAAGCCAGATACTAAAGATTGCACTAAGTACAGCTGTAATAATAAATAGTATTTTAATATCAATTTTTAAAACACTTAAGATTAAGATTGAGAAAATTGCAGAAGACACCATGAATACAGCATTTAAAATATTGTTTGCTGCTACAACACGAGCACGATGTGAACGTGGTGAGTAAGCCTGCATCATGGCATATAAAGGAACAATGTAAAAACCACCGCTAATTCCCAATAAAGTCACCGCTAACATGACGTGGTAGTAAACCCAGCCTTGAGAGAAAATATCTTTTAAAGTCAGTAATGCTCCAGTTCGTTCAGGTACAAAAGCTAAACTGGCGGCAAGGTAAAGCGCAAAAACAGTAAGACCAATTGCACCGATCGGTACCATTTTAATATTAATTTCCGAACCGCCAATCTTTCGGCAAAGCAGTGAACCAATACCAATTCCTACTGAGAAGAAAGTCAGCAAAAGGCTAACGACATTTTCTGATGCATGCAGATTTTGTTGGGTCAGCTGCGGAATTTGAGTTAAATAAGTCGCTCCATAAAACCAGTACCATGAGTTGCCTAGCAAAATAGTAAATACTAACGGTAAACTTTTGGCATATTTAATCGTTTGGAAACTGGTACGGATGAAATTCCAATCAATATCTAAGTCAGGCGCGGCAACTTTTTGTGGCAAAATGAAGCGACTAAATAAATAGCCTATGCAAGCAATAGCCACTACGGTGATACTAATCCACAATAAATTTCCATCTGATGAGGCAATTACGGCACCACCCAAGATCATACCGAACAAGATTGCCATGGATGTGCCAGATTGAAATAGCGCATTACCTGACATTAACTCATTCGGTTTTAAGATTTCAGGCAAAATTGCGTATTTAATGGGACCGAAGAATGTCGAATGTGTACCCATTAAAAATAAAGCGAAAAGAAGTAGCCATAAGTGACCCAACATGAAACCAGCAGTACCGATGAGCATAATGATGATTTCTAAAATTTTAATGCCACGGACCAGTTGTGAACGCTCATATTTATCTGCAATTTGCCCAGCAGTGGCCGAAAAAAAGAAATACGGCAAAATAAATAAGAGGGCTGCTAAATTATTGAGGGTACTTACAGGGGCAGATTGCTGTTGAATCAAGCCATAAGTAATCACTAATAATAAAGCTTGCTTAAAAACGTTATCATTTAATGCGCCAAAAAACTGGGTAAAAAACATCGGTACGAACCGACGTGATGTCATCAGGTGCTCATCTTGTTTCATCATGTGCAAACTTCATTGTGTTTTATAAAAAAATGTGACCGAGTGTTAATTTGCATCGAAAACCATGTATGATATTTTTAACGCTTGATTAAATGAAAAATCAATGGTTTTGAGTGAGTTTTACACTTACCTTGGTGCGTTTTATTAAAAAATAAGTCTAGAGTTTTCTATGCCTTCTAAAATTAAGTTTAAACAGTCAACTCTCTCACATTCTATGCATTTAATTTTAAAAATGCAGGGCATTCCTAAACTTATTTGTAGCAGCTTGTTGTTAAGTGTTTGTGTAACGCCAAGTTTTGCTCAAACTTCTGTTGAGAATAGTTCATCCACTTTAAACCAGACTGTATCTGATGAGTCAACTGAACAATTAGCTCAGACTAATCAACAATACTCCGCTCCAGTTACAGATATTGCTACACTTGTAACCCAAGCTCAGCAGCAACAAGATAGCTTGGCTATATTGCAACAACAAGAACAATTTCCAAATCAAATTGATGAATTTAAGCCAATTACTCTTGATAATCTTGAAGATTTACCCGACATGCCTGTTGACCAAAACATGGCAAATGAAATTTATAGGGTAGCGGAAGAAGCTAAAAGTGAAGCACAGAACTTTCAAAATGGGGCACAAAAACAGCCTGAAGTTACTGTAAGCGATGCAACTCAATCTGAATTGAATCAAATTAATCAGGCACCTGTAAATATTGATCAGCTCATGCAGGAGATTAAATCTGATAGTAAGATTGTTGTCGAAGCCAATGAGACTGGGAAAACACTACCTGAATTAACGCCAGAAGTTGAAGAACCACCTGAACAAGCTGGCTTCTTTAAGCGTATTTTAAATAAAGTGCGTCCGCCGCGTGCAATTCCAATGGAGCAAGTACCGCGTATTAGTGCAGAAGTGGAAGGCGCTTCAGATGTGCTGGCTAAAAATATTAAAGGTAAATTATCAACCTTTACGCAAGAGTCTTTTGAAGACTTTAATGCTGCTTTACCTCAGCTTAGAACATTGAGTAATCAAGCTGCTCAAGCTGTTGGTTATTATAATGCTGAGTTCCGATTTGAAAAATTAAGTCCGACTCGGGTACGTGTCCGAGTTACACCAAATGAGCCAGTGCGGATTAATGAGCAAAATATTGAATTTACAGGCCCAGGTGAAAAGCAGCCACAATTTCAGGTTATTCGTTTAGTTCCTGACCAAGATGTCGGTGATATCTTTAACCATGGTTTATATGAAACCACAAAAAGCCGTATTGTCGATGCAGCATCTGATAATGGTTATTTTGATGCCTATTGGCGACTGCACGACGTGAAAGTGAGTCAGCCAGAAAATAAGGCTGATATTAATTTACGCTACGAGACAGGCGAGCGTTATAAATTAGATAAGGTCGAGTTTCGTATGAGTGATCCATCGAAACCTTTGCCATTAAATCAAAATATATTAGAAAGTATGGCGCCTTGGAAAGAGGGTGATGACTATGCCTTCTGGCGTGTGAATGTGTTAGCAAACAATCTAACCAACTCACGTTATTTTAATTACACTTTGGTTGATAGTATCAAACCAGATCCGATTGAAAAGCCACTTGAGCTACCGCCAGATTTACAAGCTTTGGTTGATGAACAAAATATCGATGTTGATGAGTCTAATTTACTATCACCAGAACAACGACAACTTGCTAAAGCGCGTCAATTAGCGACGTCGAATAAAGAAGTTACCCAAAGCGTAGTAGATGAAAAACAGTTTGCTGGAACGCAAAATGCAAAAGAGGCAGAGCCTCAAACAGCGATGTTGCAAAGTGCAGCAGTTCCACCAGACGAACAAGAAACAGAACAAGACCGTTTACAAGCCCAAGCCAGAGAAACAAAAAGAATTCCGGTTATTGTGACTTTAAATGCAGATAAGCTAAATAGTTTGGAAACTGGTATTGGTTACGGCACCGATACGGGTGCGCGTCTACGTAGTCAGTATCGCCGTTCTATTGTAAATAAGTATGGTCATTCTTTTGATGCCAACTTGGAAGTCTCACAAATTCGTCAATCTATTGATGGTCGATATAGTATTCCTTATAAACACCCGTTAAATGACTATTTTAATATTGTGGGTGGATATGAGCGTGAAACACGTGATGATATTGGCCCAGATGTAAGTCTGTTAACTGAATCTGCTGTTGTGGGTGGCGAGCGCGTAATCAAACGTCCATTAGGAAATTGGCAACATACTATTGGGGTCCGTTATCGTTTAGACCGTTTGACCCAACAAGGGGATGTTGATATTTCTGAGTTACCGGATGCATTTAAAACGGCTGCATCTGAGCAAGAAGCATTATTATTTAGTTATGAAACATCTAAAACCTCGAGTAATACACGTTTAAACCCAACCAAAGCTTTTAAACAAACCTATAAATTAGAACTAGGTAGCGAGAGTTTACTATCTGATGCCAATATGGCAATTGCGAGTGCAGGTTGGAGATTTATTTATTCTCTAGGTGAAAATGATGATCACCAATTCGTTGGTAGATCTGATCTTAGCTACATCTTTACGGATGACTTTGATAAAGTTCCGTACAATCTTCGATTCTTTACTGGTGGTGACCAAACAATTCGTGGTTTTGACTATAAGAGTCTTTCCCCAGAAGTAGATGGATATAAAATTGGGGGCCAAGCTTTAGCTGTAGGTTCTTTAGAATATAATTATCAGTTCAAAGATGGATGGCGAGCAGCTGTTTTCTCTGACTTTGGTAATGCTTACGATAAAGACTTTAATAATCCGGCGGCTTATAGCGTTGGGGTCGGAATTCGCTGGAAGTCTCCAATCGGGCCAATCCGTTTAGATGTCGCTTCGGGTATTTCAGATGAAAATCATCCGATTCGTTTACATTTCTTTATAGGCCCACAACTTTAAAAATAAAATTTTATTAGGTTTATTTTATGGCGGAAGTAGAACAGCAGCCCACTTCGGCACCTAGCTCTCCTAAGAAGAAGCGTCGCATTTTGCGTAGCTTCTTACTGACGATATTGATCATATTGTTATTATTGGCTTCTTCGTTGGTCATTATGATGTCAACAGATCGCGGAAGTCGTTTTTTATTAGATCGGGTTTTAGAAGCTCAGAAAATAATTAAATATGAATATGAAGGTGGCAACTTACTGCGGGGCATTATTCTCAAAAATGTATTGGTGCAATTAAAAGATGTTGATGTCTCATTAGATCGGGCTGATGTAGGTTTAGGATGGCGCTCTTTATTATTAGAAAAAGAAGTGCATCTAAGCCATGCGGATGTACGTAACTTACGTATTATTAATAAAACTCCGCCTTCTGGTAAACCTTTTGAATTTAAACCGATTAAATTACCTTTCGTCTTGCGGGTAGATGAAGGGGATGTTGATCATTTAGAGATTAAACTAGCAACCTCAGATATAAGTTTTCATGACGTTCATTTGCAAGATGCGCTCTGGTCAGAGACCAAACTAGAGTTTGAAAAATCTAGTATGGATATGGGCTATCTCTCAGTCCATAACGCGACAGGGAAAATGGATTTTAGTGGTAAATATCCATTAAATGCTACGGCAGATTTAAGAATCCCATCTTTAAACAGTTTAAATATTCAAAATATTAAAGTTGCAGCTCGCGGAAGTTTAGATACTTTAAAAGCTGGTGTAGCAACAACCACTCCTGATCTATTGACGGGTTGGGTTGTACTGCATCCTGTTCGCGATGAAGTTCCAATGCAGGGAGAATTATTGCTAAAAAACTATCACTTACCTTTGCTAGAAGAGCAAAAACTCTTTGCAAAAAATGGTGTGATCAAGTTTCAAGGTGATATTAAACAACTTAATTTGGCACTTGATACAGATTTAAAAGGTGAAAATATACCTGAAGGTCAGTACAAGGCTTTAATGAATACTGATTTGGTTCATCAGCTTAATATTACTAATTTTAACGGCCAAGTTATGAAAGGTGCCGTTAACCTTAAAGGTCTAGTGAATTGGAAAGATCATGTTACTTGGGATATTAAAGGCCGTTTAGATCACATTAATCCTAAAGACAAAGCGATTCCTCAGGTGGTTCAAGACTTTTTACCGCCAAGTTTAGATGCGGCTGTTGCCTCAACTGGGTCTTTGGAAAAAGGTACAGAATTATTTGCTAATATTGACTTTGACCGGTATGAGTCGTGGAAACTCAAACTTAATCAGGCTCCGGAAAAGAATAATAAACCTCAGCCAATGCTCATGAATGTAGCTTGGACGAAAATAGACCGTGCAATGCCTTATATTGGATGGTTAAGCAGTGATAATGGGCAAGTCGATTTAACATTACGTGAGGGTCAGCAAGATATTAAAGTTGCAACAAAAGTATATCAGCATGAAAAAACTTTATTGCCAGCAGGACAATATCTAGCCAATTTAAATGTTAAAGATAATATCTTAAATGTTCCTAATTTTAGTTTCACTGCTGAAAAAGGTAGCTTAACGGGTCAGGCTAAAGTTTTATTACCTACTGAAAAACGTCAGCTCGCTTGGAATGCTTTGTTAAATGCAAAAGATTTTAATCCGCAAAGTATTCAGGCCGCAGCGCCAGTTAATTTGTTAAATGGTTCAATTAAGGCAAATGGTTTTGCTAAACCAAACCAGCAAATTATCCAATTTGAGAAAATTGATTTAACGGGTCGATTGGCTCAAGCAGGTCAAGAAACTGTAAGTTTAGGTGGAAAAAGTACTGCTGCATTATTATTTCATGATGTGAAAGCTGGTGGCGGGTTTAAAGGCTTTGCAGTTAATTATGACGGGTCTTTAAAAGCCTTAAAACAAGCAAATGGTTTGTTGAAGTTTTCTATAGCCGGCACACCGGATTTTATTCGAATTAGCCAATTACAACACGATGGTGTGGCTGGGAAAATCTATGCTACTGGTTCTGTAAATTTAAAAGACCGTATCGCATGGGATATTAATAGTTCATTGGTACGCTTTAAACCTCAATATTTTGCCTCAACTGTTAAAGGTGAAATTTCAGGGAATCTGAAAACTCAAGGGGTTTGGTCTGATCACTTGAAGCGAATTAATATTCAGCAATTGAATCTTGCAGGCTTTTTAAATAATAAACCTGTTCGAGGTAAAGGTAATCTATCTCTATTGATGGATTCCAATCAAAATGGCTTTTTACCTCAGCAGTTTGAAGCAAATAACTTATTTTTAGTGTATGGGCAGAACCAGTTACAAGCTACGGGCAATGCACAAAATCTAAAAATTAAGCTGAATGCACCAGCACTCTACGAGTTATATCCAGGGCTGCGTGGTCGAGCTTATGGTGATCTGAATGTTCAATCACAACCACGTTTAAAAGCAACAGCAAATATTGCAGTAGATAATTTTGCTTTTAATACACTAGTCAGCGTAAAGAGATTGAGTATTCAAGGTGAGCTTCCAACTTCGGAAACAACACCGACTCAATTAACCGCAAAATTAGATAATTTGCGTAGCGGAAATAGACAAATCCAGTCTGCGGAAGTGAATTTAACAGGAACAAGAAAAGCGCATTTATTGAAAGTACTCGGCAATAATAGTATTTCTAAATTCTATGTTCAGTTAGCTGGCGGTTTTAACCAAAATAATGATTGGTTAGGACAAATCCAAAAAGGAAGTTTTGATTCAAGACGTATCCGTCTGGCACAAAATCAAAATGCTCCAGTAATTTTTTCTTCTGCTAAGTCTGAGCTATATGTGGGTCAACATTGCTGGCAAAGTACTAACAGTCAACTCTGTTTCGATCAGCCGGTACGAGTGAGTAAAGCACGAGGTAATGTTTCCTTTGTAACTCAGAACATGGATTTAAGCGACTTCGCAGCATTTATGCCAGAAGGTTTGGCAATGACTGGACAATTAAATGGCTATGCCAAGGCATCATGGGTAAATGGTGGTAATCCAAAACTTGATGCACGTTTAATTACGCGTAAAGGTGAAATTGGTTTAGCCGCTGAAGATCCGCAAGATCCTGCAACTACTCTGGCTTATGATGAGTTGGGTGTGATTGCAAAAAGTGTATCAGAAGGGCTGTTATTCCGAGTTGATGTTAAAACACCTGATATTGGTACGGGTTATGCGAATGTTATTGTTAATCCATTCCAGTCATCAATGCCAATGCATGGTGAGGTGGCTTTTAATGATGTTCAATTAAAAGTCTTAAAACCATTTATCCAAGATGTCCGTTCGATGAGTGGTACCTTAGCCTTGGCAGGTAAAATCAACGGTACGTTAACTCAACCTCAGTTTACTGGTGAAATGCGTCTGAAAAATGGTGCAATCAGTATGATTTCTTTGCCAGTTAATTTAACCAATGTTCAGGTTTACTCATCAATTCGTCAAGATATGGCAACAATTGATGGAGCATTTAACAGTGGACAAGGTGTGGGTTTACTTAAAGGTAGTTTTGAATGGAAAGATGCACCACGCCTTCAATTAAATTTGAAAGGTGATAATTTATTGGTGCGTCAAGCTCCATTAATTACCGCGATTGCCAACCCGAACCTGACACTTGATATGTATCCTTTTGATAAGCGATTAAGTTTAAAAGGATCCGTAGATGTTCCTCGCGCACGTATTTCAATGCCAGAAACAACTGCACCAATTATTAATACCTCATCAGATGTTCGTATCGTACGCCAAGGTCAAGACCCACTTGCAATTTTACGGGCTGCTAAACCTTGGGATATTCGAGCTGATATTTCTGTTAATATTGGAAAACAAGTGATATTCCAAGGCTTTAACAGTAATATTCCATTGGTTGGCCGTCTAAACTTAAGCCAACGTGGCTTTGAGACGGCAATGAGGGCTAACGGCGCGATTGGTGTTAGCCAAAAAGTGAAAATTGAAGCTTATGGACAAAGTCTAGACTTGAACCGAGCAATTGCCCGTTTTAATGGACCATTGGCAAACCCGACTTTAGATATCGATGCGAATAAAAATGTTCAAGGTAGTATGGTTGGTGTTCGTGTGACAGGTACGGCGACATCACCAAACATTCAGGTTTATAACGATGCAGGTCTATCTGAACAAGAAGCATTAAATGCGCTTGTTACTGGACGTATTAATGAAGGTTCGAGTGGCTTGAGTAATGCAGAGGGTTTTAAATCTGATGTAAACAACACCATTGCGGCTGCAGGTATTAGTATGGGCTTAGGTGGTACACGTGCTTTAACGAATCAGATTGGACGTACGTTTGGTTTGAGCGGCCTTGCTTTAGATGCACAAGGTACAGGTGATGATACGCAAGTGAGTTTAACGGGTTATATCACACCAGATCTGTTTATTCGTTATGGTGTCGGAGTATTTACGCCAGTAAATAAACTCACTTTACGTTATCAAATGAATCGACGTTTATATCTAGAAGCGAGTCAGTCTTTAGAAAGAGCAATCGACCTTTTCTATAACTGGCGTTTTTAGTGGTTGGAAATTAAGCATTAAAAGTACGTTAGTATCGGAAGTGCCTTAATGGGTTTCAATACGACTCATAAATAAAAAGCTCACCTCAAGTGGGCTTTTTATTTGATAACACCCTTATAAGACTTAAAAATTTGAATATTTATTATATACACGATCCATTCTCCTTTACGTCCGCAAACCTTGATCAGGCTTATGATTAAAGAAAATTCACTTGAAAATTGCTGTTTTATAAATTAGTTTTCAGAATTATCAAACGAAATTAAATTAATAATACCTTATTGATAAGTGCAAATAAGGTAATTTTTCAAGGATATACTAGTGAAAATAGATACTTGTGTTGAAATTAAATATAGCAAGGAAAGCGATACAAATATTAAGTATCGTGAGCTAATTCAAAAGTTAACAGCAACATTGTCATTGACGCTTTTATCATTGGGATGGGGCTCCGCCGTAAATGCCGCACAACAACAAATTGCTTTAGTCGGAACATGGACATCAATTCCTGATGTACCACTTGTGCAAAAACCAAAACAAGCCAGTGAAGGTTTGTATCAACTTCAAGTAAATAGCGATGGAACTTTAACTCCAGTTAAGGTGTTGAAAATGAAAAGTCCTTCTTGGATTGTGAAGTCGAAAGATGGACGTTTTGCATATACCACTAATGAAGAAAATGAAGGAGCGGTGACTGCATTATCAATTCAAAATGGAAAGGTAGAAGTATTGAACACTGTTGATAGCCATGGTGGGCACCCAACACATGCATCAATCAGTTTAGACGGTAAATTCCTGTTTGTATCGAACTATTCGGCATTTGACAAAGGTCGTGGTGGTGTGGCTGTTTTACCAATTTTACCAAATGGCCATTTAGGTGAAAAAGTACAAAATATCGTTTTTAACGAAGGTTCTGGTCACGTCAAAGGTCGTCAGGACAGTGGTCATGCACATTCGACAACCTTTAGCCCAGACGGTAAGTATCTATATGCTAGCGATCTTGGAAATGACAAAATCTACACCTTCCGTTATAACCCTAACAAGCCTCAACCACTCGAAGCGGATAGCATTCGAGATGTGAATTTTACCCATGGTTCTGGCCCACGCCATATGGTCTTTTCACCAGATGGCAAACAAGCGTACGTTACCGCAGAAATGCGAAGTGAGATTGTGACATTTAACGTGCAAGATGGTCATTTGAAAAAAGTGGCTGAGCTGAAACTGATCCATGAGGACAAAACACCTGAATTTAAGAGCGCGAGTGGAATTATTCTTAGTCCAAATGGTAAATATGTGATTGCTGCCAATCGGGGGGCGGACAATAAACTCTTGGTATTTAAAATCCAACAGAATGGATTGCTTGGTAAACCAGTAGTTTATGAAGCCAATGGTATTGAACCACGCGCGTTCTCATTCGATGCATCTGGTAAATATCTATATGTGACCAATGTTTTTAGTAATAACATTAGTTTATTCCGTTTTGACGCAAAAAATGGCACCTTAAAACCAGCTGGCGATGCAGCAAAAATATCAACACCTACGGATATTAAGTTCTTTAATTAATCCGAATCATGAAACTGGCATTTCTAATGCCTAAAATAAAAGACCGAGGTTGTGCTATCTCGGTTTTTTTATAGCAGTTTTTGCAAAAATGATGATTTTCCGTATGATATGAACAGCAATAATTAGTGTAGTGAAGTGATGAAAAAGATTTTATTGATTGCAGTGAGTTTGTTCTTTGTCGGTTGTTCAGAAAAGAAGCCGTTAACACCAGAAGAGCAGTGGCACGGCTTTTGTACTAGCGTAGGAAATGCAGCTAGAAGTATTGTTTTTGATCGTCAACAAGCTATTGAAAAAACTCAGGCTATCGAGCATGCAAATAAGATTGAAGATGAGATAACTAAAAAATTCATTCTTAATATTATTGAGAAAGTTTACGCAATTCCAAAAGAAGAACTGACAAAAGATTCTCAAGCAATTCAAGAAAAAGTTAGAAAGCAAATGATGGATGAATGTTTGGCAACACCGCATGACAAAATGCCAAAATATAAATCTTTCTAATTGAAGATTAGATTATTGAATTTCTATCCAACTAAAGCTCTTTTTGCTTAAAAATAGTTCAAATCAGCCCAATATGCTCATTATTTATACACAGGTATTTAGATACAAAATAATGGGCATCACGGAGAAACACCCCGCGCTCATTAACTTTTACCTTGAACTCTAGTAAACTTTTGTAGTCCATATTACTTGTGAAGCTTTTAAGAAAGCTGGAATTTGCAAGTAATTTTTCAAAAAAAGAGGAATGAACACCGTGCTAGAAGCTTACCGCCAACACGTTGAAGAACGTGCCGCACTCGGAGTCCCACCGAAGCCACTTGATGACGCTCAAACAGCTCAGCTTGTTGAATTACTAAAAAATCCACCAGCAGGCGAAGAAGCGTTCTTGGTTGATTTGCTTGAAAACCGTGTTCCTGCAGGTGTTGACCAAGCAGCTTACGTAAAGGCAGCGTTCTTGGCAGCGATTGCAAAAGGCGAAGCAACTTCACCACTCGTTTCTAAAGAACGTGCAGTTTACTTACTCGGTACTATGTTAGGTGGTTATAACGTAGCACCACTTGTTGAGCTTCTTGACAATGCTGAACTCGCAGGCTTAGCCGCTGAAGCATTAAAGAAAACTCTTCTTGTATTTGATGCATTCCATGACGTAGCAGATAAAGCAAAAGCTGGTAATGAAGCTGCTAAAGCTGTTTTACAATCTTGGGCTGAAGCAGAATGGTTCACTAGCCGTCCTGATGTTCCAGAAGAAATCAAAATCACTGTGTTCAAAGTAACTGGTGAAACAAACACTGATGACTTGTCTCCAGCTCAAGATGCTTGGAGCCGTCCAGACATTCCATTACACGCAAATGCGATGTTGAAAAACGAGCGTGATGGTATCAACCCTGAAAAACCAGGTGAAGTTGGTCCATTAAGCCAAATTAAAGAACTTATCGCGAAAGGCAATCAAGTTGCTTACGTAGGTGACGTTGTTGGTACGGGTTCAAGCCGTAAGTCTGCAACTAACTCTGTTCTTTGGTTCTTTGGTGATGAACTTCCACACATTCCAAACAAAAAAGATGGTGGTGTGTGCTTAGGTTCTAAGATCGCTCCAATTTTCTTTAACACTATGGAAGATGCAGGTGCATTACCTGTAGAAATCGATGTTGCTAACATGAACATGGGCGACGAAGTAGTATTGAAGATTGACCATGCTGCTGCAAAAGTAACTGCTTTTAAAGATGGCGTACAAATCTCTGAAGCAGAACTTAAAACTCCTGTACTTTTAGACGAAGTACGTGCTGGTGGTCGTATTAACTTGATCATTGGTCGTGGTTTAACTGCTAAAGCACGTGAAGAATTAGGTCTTGCACCGTCTACATTGTTCCGTACCCCAGTACAACCTGCTGACACTGGCAAAGGCTTCACACAAGCTCAAAAAATGGTTGGCCGCGCATGTGGTTTACCAGAAGGCCAAGGTATCCGTCCAGGAACTTACTGTGAACCTAAAATGACAACTGTTGGTTCTCAAGATACAACAGGTCCAATGACTCGTGATGAGTTAAAAGACTTAGCGTGCTTGGGCTTCTCAGCTGACTTAGTGATGCAGTCTTTCTGTCACACTGCTGCGTATCCAAAACCAGTTGACGTAACAACTCATCATACATTACCTGATTTCATCATGAACCGTGGTGGTGTATCTCTACGTCCAGGTGACGGTATTATCCACTCTTGGTTAAACCGTATGTTACTTCCAGATACAGTAGGTACTGGTGGTGACTCACATACTCGTTTCCCAATCGGTATTTCATTCCCAGCGGGTTCAGGTCTTGTTGCGTTCGCAGCAGCAACTGGTGTTATGCCACTTGATATGCCTGAGTCTGTACTTGTTAAGTTTAAAGGTAAAATGCAACCTGGTATCACTTTACGTGACCTTGTACATGCAATTCCTTACTATGCAATTCAAGCGGGTGATTTAACTGTAGAGAAGAAAGGTAAGAAAAACATCTTCTCTGGTCGTATCCTTGAGATCGATTTATCAGAAATGGAAAATGACTTGACTGTTGAACAAGCATTCGAACTTTCTGATGCGTCAGCTGAACGTTCTGCTGCAGGCTGTTCAATCACACTTTCTGAAGAGAAAGTTGCTGAATACCTACGTTCTAACATCACTATGTTGAAGTGGATGATTGCAGAAGGTTATGGCGATGCACGTACACTTGCTCGTCGTGCTGAAAACATGCAGAAGTGGTTAGATAACCCAAGCTTGTTAAAAGCGGATGCGGATGCTGAATACTTAAAAGTTTACGAAATCGATCTAGCTGACATCAAAGAACCAATTCTTTGCTGCCCGAACGATCCAGATGATGCGAAACTTCTTTCTGATGTTCAAGGTGACAAGATTGATGAAGTATTCATCGGTTCTTGTATGACGAACATCGGTCACTTCCGTGCAGCTGGTCAGTTACTTGACAAAGTACCTGGTGGTTCATTGTCTACTCGTTTATGGTTGGCTCCACCAACTCGTATGGACGAGCATCAATTAATGGAAGAAGGCTTGTACAACATCTATGGCCGTGCTGGTGCACGTACAGAGATGCCTGGTTGTTCATTATGTATGGGTAACCAAGCACGTGTAGCACCGAACACAACTTGTGTATCGACTTCTACTCGTAACTTCCCGAACCGTTTAGGTCAAGGTGCAAATGTTTACTTAGCGTCTGCTGAGCTTGCCTCTGTAGCTGCGGTTCTTGGTAAATTACCAAGCCCAGAAGAATATCAACAGTATGCGTCTCAAATTGACAGCGCATCTGCCGACATTTACAAATACTTAAACTTCGACAAGATGAGCGAATATACTAAAGAAGCTGATCAAGTTGATACTAAGAAAATCCAAGCTGCTCAATTGACTTAATATGTCGATTTAGTACAAAAAAGGAGCTGATTATTCAGCTCCTTTTTTATTTAAATGAGACTTTATACATAATTAGTTTTAAAAATAATAAATAGATCAAATTTTATTTAATGAAAATGTAAAAATAAATATTACTCTAGATATTAAAACGTTTTTTGCTTTAAAATAATTGAATGAACTTAATAATAATTAAAAAAAATATGAGTATTTTATATAGGGAACTTAAGAATGTTAAAGACAATTGTTGAATTTAAATTTGATGATTATCAATTATATGATCAAAAATCTTATGCTAATGAAGGTGGTATTTTAGTTCAAAAAACTGAAGATATTGCGCAATATATTTTTAGTATATTAAAGAATAGATATCATTTAAATATAGAACTATATAGTGAGAAATGGGGGTGGCAAATTGAGATTCCACTACCTGAAATAACAATGTATCTTGGAATCAGTGTTTATGAAGAATATAGCAATGGATTCGCAATTTTTATTTCTCCAAATACTCCAATTTTAAGAAAATTTCTATTTAGAAAGCTTGATATTACTCATCATATTATGGTGCTGCAAAACTATATAAATATTATTTTAAAATCACATCCCGGCATCTACGATGTGATGTGGTGGGAAGAAAAAGAATTCCGGTGTGTAGCCGCGGATTGATGCACGAAGTAAAGTTTAAGCCTTAAATATGGATGTAAGTAAAAGCAAAAATTGTTAGAGACTATATTGGTGAATACAGACTAAGCGCTTACTATAACTACAATATCAAGTGGTCAGAGCCATATGCAAAATTCAGCTTTGAAGGGATTGCGTAAGTTTTTCTATAATAATCTTCATAACCATGACTATGAAACTAGGGTAAGTAAATGCATTAACTATTTTTTAGTTGTTTTAATTATTGGTAATGTCGCTGCGGTCTTATTGGAAACAGTAAATGATCTGTACACAAGTTATCGTATTTGGTTTGACTACTTTGAGAATATTTCAATTGCAATTTTTAGTATCGAATATTTATTAAGATTGTGGAGTATTGCTGATCGGGATACGACACAGCCCTCATGGAAAACCCGCTTGAACTGGATGAAAAGCGGTGAAGCTATAATTGATTTGATGGCAATTTTACCGGCTTACCTAAATTTCTTTGTACGAATCGACCTTCGTATGCTTAGAATCTTACGTTTACTCCGCTTATTAAAATTAACACGCTATTTCATCTCGCTACAAATACTGTTATGCGTGATTAAACGTGAGAAAGGATCTTTTCAAGCCGTTATCTTTATTTTAATTATCATGATTATTATGACTGCTTCTGGAATTTACGTAGTTGAAAATAAAGCTCAGCCAGAAGCTTTTAGTTCAATACCTAAATCTATGTGGTGGGCAGTGGTTACCTTAACTACAGTAGGCTATGGTGATGTCACTCCGGTAACTAGTCTAGGAAAGTTATTAGGGGCGCTTATTACTATTTTGGGTGTGGGTATTGCAGCATTACCCGCTGGTATTTTGGCATCTGGACTCGCAAATGAGCTGAATCAACGTAATCAAAGATTAGAGCAAGAATTTCGTGAGTTACTTCAAGCACGAGGTATTGATATTTTACATGATGAAATTGAAATAGAGCGGGTCCGTCAAAAAGTAGGATTGCCAAAAGAGCAGGCGCATAACCTGATTATTCAAATTATGCGTGAAAAAGTATTAGAGGAAGAAGAATCAGCTCGAGAGAGAAAATGTTATTGCCCACACTGTGGTGGAAAGCTAACTGATTAGAAGAAATAAGTTAGCCTCACTCTTGATTAAGCTTTTTTGCTGGCTTTTTCTACTGCAAATGCAATAAGTAAAATGATAAGACCACCGAGACTTAAAACAAAACCCACCCAGATTGGCGCGATCCAACCCATTTGGTGACTGAGCACCCAACCTCCTAAAAATGCACCTAAGGCATTAGCCATATTAAAGGCAGAGTGGTTGAGTGATGCTGCTAAAGTTTGAGCATCGCCCGCTACATCCATTAGACGAGTCTGTAATGCTCCACCTAATCCCATTACCGTGAGACCAATTAAGAATAAAGAGGCAATAGCAGTATAGATATTACTCATTAAGAAGCTAGCAACCACAAAAGCGATAGCTGAGCTAATTAATACGCCTACTATAGTTTTGTTGAGGTTCTTATCTGCAAGCCATCCTGCCGTTAGACCTCCAATAACCATACCCACACCCCAAATAGCCAAGGCGATAGGAACGATTTGGATATTAACTTGTGTATATTCAGTCAAAATTGGGGAAACGTAGCTATAAACAGAAAACATGCCACCAAAACCGATGGCGCCTACTGCTAGTGTTAACCACATATTGATATTTTTAAGCCCAGCTAATTCTGTTTTTATACTGGCAGTAGCTTGGACTGGAATATTAGGTACAAAGAAGCCAACAGCAATTAAAGTAACAAAAGCAATGGTGGCCGAAAATTCAAAACCTGCTCTCCAACCAAAGTTTTGACCTAACCAAGTTGCTAGAGGAACACCAATTACAGTTGCGACAGTAAGTCCCATCATCATTTGAGCAACAGCAGAAGCTCTTCTTGATGGACCCGCTAGTTCAGCTGCAACTAACGCACCGACTCCAAAATATGCTCCGTGTGGTAAACCAGCGATAAAACGTGAGATTAAGACAGTTTCAGGAGTATGAGCCAAAGCGGTACAAGCATTAGCAATTCCATAAAAAAGCATTAAGCCAAGTAATAAAGTTTTTCTAGGTACTTTGGCTCCAAGAATAGCGATAATAGGAGCACCAATAACTACCCCTAATGCGTAGGCACTAATAAAGTGGCCAGCTTCAGGTACTGTAATATGTAAATTATTTGCAATTTCCTGAATGAGTCCCATTGCGACAAATTCAGTGGTTCCAATACAAAAACCACCCACAGCGAGTGAGAAAATTGCTAAAAAGAGAGAATAATGTTGATGTGTAGAAAGAGGGGATTGCGGGGACGCCATAATAAGTTAAGGGAAGACACAAAAAAGAGAAGTATAAGGGAAAAGTGAACAGAATAATAAAAAACTAAAATATTGAGAGAATGATTACATATTTTTCCGATATAAAATTAAACCCATTAATGATAATAAGAATTATTTTTATTTGTGTATACTGTATGTGCTTATACTTTGTCTGAAATTATTTAACTTTGTGTACAACAGGATTTTGTAATAATGAATAGATTTCTAATAACGTCACTTGCATTGATATGTACAACAGGCTTCGCTCACGAACCTTATGTAGCACCTATAGCTTATAAAACCGAACAAACCCAAATGCCCGTAATTGCTGGTTATGCTGAAGAAGCATTAAATAGTGAATATGCTTTAAAGGACGCGAAACTTACCGTAATCACACCTAAAAATGAGCTTAAAACTGTCAACTCAGAAGCTTTGCATAAGTCTGTAAGTGTGTTTGATGTAGAGCTACCCGAAGAAGGTACATATATTGTTCAAACTCAGGCGAGTTATCCTTTAAAATATGTATATAACCAAAAAGCTTGGCATCTATTTTTTGATTTGCCAGCTGACAAAGCTCCCCCTAAAGCAGAACGTGAATATTTGATTCCGACTGATCTTAAAACAAAGACAATTAAAACAGAGCAAGTAACACGTGAGTGGATATTGCAGAGTTATCTTTCTAAAGGAAAAGTTTCAGATATTCAGCTTCCAAATACACCGATTAAAGTTAGTTTCTCTGTACACCCAAATCAAATTAAAGCTGCTCAACCTGTTAAATTAGCTATCACTGAAAAAGGACAACCTTTAGCTTATGCGGAAGTTAATTTAAGAGAAAAGGGTGCAACTGACAAACAGGTTCAGCAGTTTAAGGCAGAGAACAACGGTCAGGTTGAGCTTGTATTTCCAAAAGCTGGAGAATATCTAGTAGAAGTAACCGCTCCTTTAAATTTGAAATTAAAACCTAAAGATCAGAGCTATACAATTATTAGTTTAAATGTATTACCACAGTAGCTTTTAATGTTTTAAAAAATAGACCTTTATAAGGTCTATTTTAGTTTTTCATACTTTTTTAACTACTTAAAAAAATTTCATAAAATCGTGTTAATTTTCCTACTTTTTTGAAGATACCAAAATTTATCGTAAATAAAAATAGTGAAATAAAATTCATGTTGAGACAAACTAACTAATTTTGTGTTAAAGTGAATAAAATTCATTAATAAAGATTTGTCGAAAGTTTTATGGAAAAGTAAAGATGAGCTTTATCCATTTGTAGATAAATCTCTTTTTTAGGCTTAGCCCATGTTAGAAATTCGTCACCTTAAAACTTTAGTTGCTTTACGTGAGCATGGTTCATTAGTTTCGGCAGCTAACGATCTTTGTTTAACACCATCTGCAATTTCCCATCAATTAAAAGAATTAGATCATTGGTATGGGGTAGAAGTGGTTAATCGTCGAAGCAGGCCTGTTAGCTTTTCTAATGTTGGACAGCGGTTACTCAAGTTAGCTGATGATGTGTTGCCACAAATTCAGATTACTCACAGTGATATCACACGTATTGTGCATGGGCAGACAGGTAGAATTATTTTTTCATCGGAATGTCATAGTTGTTTTGACTGGTTAATGCCTTTGTTAAATCAGTACCGCCAGCAATATCCAGATGTTGATTTAGATTTTGCCTCAGGTTTTGAGGCTAATCCGCATGAACTTTTACAAAATGCAGAATTTGATTTATTGATTACAGCTGACCCAATTGCTTTAAAAGGAATTGAGTATTTTCCAATTTTTGAATATGAATCACGTTTAGTCCTATCAAATACTCATCCTCTGGTGCGGGCTGAAAATATTACAGTTCAAGACCTGGCCGAAGAAGTTTTAATTACTTATCCAGTTGATAAACATCGTTTAGATATTATGTCTAAACTTTTTATTCCTGCGAATATTCAGCCTAAGCAAATACGAACAACAGATTTAACCCAAATGCTTATTCAACTTGTTGCAAGTGGACGCGGTATTGCTGCTTTACCTGATTGGGTCGTAAATGAATATGAACAAAAAGGATGGGTCACAAGTCGTCGTTTAGATTGTGTTTCTCCTACAGGTTTAAGACGAACTTTATATGCAGGTTATCGAACTGAAGAAAAAGAGAAAAGTTATTTTGAAGGCTTTTTAAAGCAGTTGGAAAAGTTCTCTTTAAAACGAAACGCCTATTATTCCGGCTAAAACAGTTAATTTAGCCTAAGTATTTAAAAAGGTGCTTAATTGCACCTTTTTATTTCGACTTCTTATTTACCAATGAATAAAGAGAGTAAACCTGCTGCAATCAGAGGACCGACTGGTACACCTCGGAGTAAAGCAACACCAGCGACCGTACCAATGAGTAAACCTGCAACCACATCGGGTTGGCTCGACATTAGTTTTACGCCACGACCACCTAACCAAGCGACTAATAAGCCAATTGCGATAGCCACCAGTGATTTAACACTAATAAATGATTTTAAAATACTCTCGCCGCTGAGCTTACCACTGGCAATTGGAGTAAGTACACCAATTGTTAAAATAAGAATTCCTAAATTAAGACCGTGAGCCTGAATATAGGGAAAAAACTCATTTAATGGCGTAATTTTAACGACAATGAGCACACCTGCTGCAATCGTTACAGCTGCATTTTGACTTAATAAGCCGCAAATCAGCAGGACGAGTAAAACAACTAAATTCACATCAAATTGGGCAAGCATGGGGAGTGCGGAGAAAGTAAATAAGTGGAATTGTATAATATTTAGGAGTGTTGATGTGAACGCTTTAAAAGATATAGCTGCTTTTAAATCTTATTTTTGATAAAAAATCATTGTATATCTATAAATGATAAAGATTTTTAATTTCTGGTTACGCTTGGAAACAATGTTATATAAATTAACAAGTTAAAAAAATTAGTTTCTTAAAGTTGTGATATAAAAATAGTCATTACTCATGAGTACAGGATAATTTTATGGATATTATAGATATTAAAATCAAAGATCAGTTTGACCAGATTCATGATGCAAAAGCGCAACTAAAGAAAAATTTAGTGGAACATGAAAATGAGCCTTTAAAGTTGAGCCAACGTATTGAGCATATTATTGTTGATAATGAAATTATTTTGCCTACCACTGAGTTATTGTTTGAAAGTGAACAAAACGAAAATATTTATCGAGTAGTGGAAGAGTAAGAAAGCGCCTTAAATCAAATAGATGAAAACAGTAGAGAGTAGTGTTTAGTAAAAAATAGAAACTACGTTAAAATAACAGCTTAGTTCTAATGAGAAAACTTCATGCTGCTGGAAAAAATTTTACAATCACAAGGGTTTGGTTCACGTAAATATTGTCAGCAGTTAATAAAAAATGGATCTGTAAGTATTGATGGAGAGGTTGTAAGTGAACTTAAAAAACAATTCTCTCCTGAAAATTTAGAATTTTCTCTTTTTGGAGAAACTTATCAATATCGAGAAAAAGTTTACCTCGCTCTAAAAAAACCAAAAGGTTTTGAATGTTCACATCAGCCTCACCATCATCAAAGTGTATTTAGTCTCTTACCGGAAATCATGATTCAACGTGGCGTGCAAGCCATTGGCCGTCTAGATCAAGATACCACAGGCTTACTTTTACTTACCGATGATGGTAAATATCTTCAAGCTTTAACCCATCCTCGTAAACATGTCCCAAAGGTTTATCATGTTACGACTATAGATCCAGTCACACCTGAGCAAACTGAAATGTTGAGTCAAGGCGTAAGTTTGCATCAAGAAAAAGGTGTGTTTGCTGCAACAGATGTAGAGATATTAGCAACTCATCAATTAACTATGACAATTCATCAAGGTGTTTATCATCAAGTAAAAAGAATGATTGCAGCTGTAGGGAATAAAGTAGAAGCATTGCATCGCCATCAAGTAGGGCAATTGGTTTTACCTGAACTTGAAGATGGAGAATGGATATATTTATCTGAACAACAAAAACAGCTCGCTCAAAATATTATTTGAGGAAACAATGAAAAGTTTGGAACTCACTATCTCGAATGAATCCCATTTGTTCATATAAACGATGAGATTCATGGTTGTTACTTTGAGTTTCTAAACTAATCCGCAAAGCATTTTCTTGTTTTGCAAATAAGATTGCTGTATCGATGAGCTGTTTAGCTGAACCTTGACGACGGAAAACGGGTGTAACATAGACATCATCTAAGATATAGTAAGTTGAACAAGCAACCGAAGAAAAACCTAAATAGAGTAAAACAAAACCCGTAATTTTATCGTCTTTAATATGAATGAAGAACACACTTTCTCTGTTCTCAAAACGTTGTTTAAGGAAGTGAAGAGATTCATTAAAATTAGAAGAGGCCCCATAAAATTGGCGGTATTCATCAAATAAAACGGCGAGTTGCTCTAAATCTTCAAAAGTCGCTCGTCTAACGATCATTTGGCACTCCTTGTAACTTATCATTATGTTTTTACAAAGAGAGCATAACGAAAAAAAGAGCTTTTTGACGTTAAAACTTGTTTATAAATGCAACAGTGTTAAATTTTGTCGCTTTCACCAAGAAGAGCATTAAGTTCTTCAAATAAATCTTCATGGTCATCATCTTCAGCTAAATTTGATGGATTTTGGCTTAATGAAGATGCTTTTGCTTTTCTCAGCTTTAATAATTGTTCCATATTGATCGTCTGATTTTCAATCGCAAATGGAATAGATTTAGTTAATACGACCTGTTTAAAAAAAAGTCGTACCGCTTGGGCAGGGGTAATACCCAATTGTTTAAAAACAGCAAAAGCCTGCTTTTTCTCTTGGGAGTCTAGTCGAACCTGATAAACTTCTGTTTTTCGCATGAATAACAAAACCAAATGATTTTTAATTTTTAGAAATTTATTTTAAACCATCGCAATGTAATTTCAATGCTTTTTGGCATAAAAAATAATCTTTTTGTCATTACGGTTACATTACAATGTCAATTCAAATTCGGAATTGAAAGACATTCCCTCTTTCGTGAGGGGATCTATAAATGAAATATGCTTAGCTAGAAGCTGCAATGGTTCTGAGAAATCGTCCTCTGCCTTATGTTGAACGTTAGGATAAAATGGATCATTTTTAATCGGAATTTCTAAATAATTAAGATGTACACGAAGTTGATGTTGTTTACCTGTTGTGGGGGTTAAGCGATATTTTGCCCACATTTGGTTATGTTCGATAAGCTCAATATAGGTCTCGCTATTTGTTTTTGCATTTGCCACAACTTGCATAGTGTAAAAAGGAGTACCTTTATCTAAATGCAATTTTAATGTCTGAGGAAAATTTAAATCTTTTTTATAAGGTGCAACAGCGTGGTAAATTTTATTGACTTGGCGCTCTGCAAATAACTGTTGGTAAGCACCACGCGACTCAACCCGTTTGCAAAATAGAACAACGCCAGCAGTTTCACGGTCTAATCGATGTATTGGCGTTAAAGATTCATTGCCTGTTTGTTTTTTTAGGCGAACTAATAATGTTTCTTGTACATATTTTCCAGTTGGACTAATCGTTAAAAAATGCGGTTTATCGACCACCAGTAGATCATCATTTTCAAATAAGATTCGATGTTCGAAAGGAACATGTGGTTCATAGGCAAGAAAGCGATAATAAAAAATATGCGTATTACCTTGATAGGGACTGTCTAAAGTTAATTTTTGTCCATTCGCCCCATAAATAAGTCCATCCTGAAATCGTTGTTGCCACTCTTGTACTTTAATATGTTGAAAATGTTGGCATAGATACTCATAAATTGTTTGAGTATCTGTTTGTGCAGGAAGATAGACTTGGCTTGCACTTACACCATTAATCATGGGCGGCAGAAATTCGTTCGGACTAGACATAAAAAAGTGTAAATAAGTAAGAGAATTGATATAAAAAAAGCCAACTTCTAGGGCTTAAGTAGGCTTTTAAGGCAGGGCAATGTTATCATATCGATTATTTCGAATCATGTTATGTGTGCTATGTCGTATTCATTGAAATTGGTCTTAAATCATGAAGAAGATACTGAGCGTTTAGCTCAAGCTTTGGCGCAGCATGTTCAGTCGGGTGTAATTTATTTAATTGGGGACTTGGGCGCGGGTAAAACCACACTTACGCGCTATTTCTTACAGGCTTTAGGTCACAAAGGCTCTGTTAAAAGTCCAACTTATACACTCGTTGAGCCATATAAAATTAATGATAAAGAAATTTTTCATTTTGACTTGTATCGCTTGAATGATCCGTACGAACTTGAATTAATGGGAATCCGTGACTATTTAGATATCACTGATGCGTTATTTTTGTTTGAATGGCCCTCTAAAGGTGGTGATGAAATTCCACAAGCGGATATCATCATTGACATTCAAAAGTCAGATGATGAGTTGAGCCGGTTTGTAACATTAACTCTACCAACAGAAAATTTATACCAGACTTTGCAGGAACAGCTTCATGACTGATGAAAAGCTAACAAAACGTCGTATCCATACATTAGACGCAGCGTTAGCGAACCAGATTGCAGCGGGTGAGGTAATTGAGCGTCCTTCTTCTGTGGTCAAAGAATTATTAGAAAACTCTATCGATGCCGGCGCGACTGAACTGATTATACGGATTGCTCAAGGTGGCTCGACTTTAATCGAAATCATTGATAATGGGCATGGTATTCATCCGGATGATTTGGCGCTTGCTGTCATGCGTCATGCTACAAGTAAGATTAAAACTGCTGAAGATTTACATGCGATTGTGAGTTTGGGATTCCGTGGAGAAGCCCTAGCTTCGATTGCTGCTGTCTCAAGATTGACTTTAACCAGTAGCCAAGATGAAAGTGGTATTGGTCACCAGGTTGAAGTAAACGGTACAGCATTTGATCATCAAGAAGTACAAGCTGTTGCAGCACAAAAAGGTACCCATATTCGAGTTCAGGACTTATTTTTTAATGTTCCTGCGCGTCGTAAATTCTTAAAAAAACCAACCACTGAATTTGGTCATATTGAAGAAATCGTTCGCCGTCTAGCCCTAACACATTTCGATATACGTTTTGTGCTTGAACATAATGATAATATTAGAATTAATTTACCTATAGCAGATAGCGGAGAACTGCGTTTTCAGCGAGTTCAGCAGTTATTAGGTTCGCAATTCGTACAAAATGCATATTGGATGGATGCCGAAAGTATTAGCATGCGTTTATCAGGTTGGCTTGGTCATCCTTCAGATGCACGTGCACAGGCCGACATGCAATATGTCTATGTGAATGGCCGTATTGTCAAAGATAAAACAATTTCACATGCACTACGCATGGCCTATGATGGTATTTTGCATGGTCATCAACATTCATCTTATTTACTTTTCTTAGAAGTTGATCCTGAAAATATCGATGTCAATGTCCATCCGACTAAACATGAAATTCGCTTTTTAAATCAAAGAGAAGTACATGAGTTTGTAAGGCATTATGCAAAAGAAACTCTAGCGCAATTTCAGACAGCGAGTGCTGATCTAGCTCAAGCGATGAAAGCGGATGAAAGCTCAGATTACTCAGTACAACCGCAGCCTAAATATCAAGAACAATTTTCATTGCACCGAGCAAAGGAAGCTTTAAATCCAGATAACGAAGAACGAACCCAGCCTGCGCCAACAGAGTTGTTAACCGATTTTAACGCTAGCCGTCCGCAAGCAGTTCAGTATGCAGATCAAACACCCAAATATAATGGTTCTGCTCAATTAAATAATGCTTTAAAAACTTATTTAGCGCCTCTGCGTGATCAACCTGCAAGTTTCTCGGTAAATGAAGATATAGAGACAGTTGCTAAAGTAGATGAGTTTCCATTAGGGATCGCAATTGCTCAACTACATGGAATTTATATTTTAGCCCAAAATACCGAAGGGCTTATTATTGTTGATATGCATGCGGCCCATGAGCGTATTTTATTACAGCAAATGAAAAATGCTTGGGATAAACCGGAATTTTGGACATCTCAGCAATTGCTTATACCTAAAGTGATTTCCATTAGCCGTATGCAAGCTGTTAGGGTCGAGGAATTAAAACCTCAGCTTGAGCGCCTAGGTTTGGAAATTGATTTATACGGTGATGAGCAGGTTATTGTTCGTGGTGTGCCAGCCATTTTGCAAAAAGCTGATTTTGAAAATCTTATTCCAGAACTTTTAAACGATTTAGATCCGAATGATGAAGCACAAGGATTACTTCAAAAAAGAGATGAGTTACTCGCTGGAATGGCATGTCATGGGGCAGTGCGTGCACATCGACAACTCAGTCTTTCAGAAATGAACGCTTTACTTCGTCAAATGGAACAAACCGAATTTGCAAGCCAATGTAACCATGGGCGGCCAACTTGGCGTGCATTTCCATTATCTCAACTAGATAAATTATTTGCTCGAGGAGAGTAGTTTTACATGTCAAATCAATTGCCCGTCATCAATTTAATGGGACCAACTGCGAGCGGGAAAACCGCTTTGGCATGTGAATTATATGAGCGTGGAAATTTTGAACTAATTTCTGTTGATTCCGCACTCGTCTATAAAGATATGGATATCGGTACTGCTAAGCCAACGCGTGAAGAACAAGCGCTCTATCCTCATCACCTCATTGATATTATTACTCCTTTAGAAGTCTATTCAGCTGCTCAATTTGTTGAAGATGCCTGTAAATTAATTGATAACATGCATTCGCGTGGGAAAACTCCTATTTTAGTAGGAGGGACAATGCTGTATTTCAAGGCATTATTAGAGGGCTTGTCTGGTAATTTGCCAAGCGCAGATGCAGAAGTTCGAGCTGCAATTGAAGAGAAAGCTCTAAATCAAGGATGGCAGGCAGTTTATGATGAGTTAGTTTCTGTAGACCCAGCTGCAGCTATAAAGTTTAATGTGACTGATAAGCAACGGATTATTCGGGCTTTAGAAGTTTATAAAATAACGGGCGAACCAATTACTAAATTACAGGCAGAACAACCAAAAAACGTACCATATCGATACATATTTCATAACTATGCTTTGCTTCCAGATCGGGTAGAATTACATCAACGCATTGAGCAAAGATTAAGCAAAATGTGGAATATCGGTTTTTTGAGTGAAGTTGAATCTCTAATTGAAAAATACGATTTAGATGAAAATTTACCCTCGATGCGTTCAGTGGGTTATCGACAAGCACTAGAATTTTTATTAAAAAGTGACTTAAGTCTCAAAAGTAAACGTGAAATGGAGGATAAAGCTTTATTTGCAACACGACAACTTGCCAAACGTCAATATACGTGGTTACGTTCTTTGCAAGAAATACACGATTTTAAAACTTACTTGACGATAAAGCAGGCGAAAGAAGACTTGCGAAACTCTTATGGATAAAGCAAAATTTGCACACTGTCTTTTTATAATTTTTAGTTGAAAAATAAAGATAGTTTTTTTGCGCTGATTTAAAAATTTTTTTTTGGAGTTAAAAATGTCTAAAGGTCAAACTTTACAAGATCCGTTCTTAAATTCTCTCCGTAAAGAACGTATCCCTGTTTCTATTTTCCTTGTGAACGGTATTAAATTACAGGGTCATATTGAATCTTTTGACCAATATGTTGTTTTATTAAAAAATACTGTAAGTCAAATGGTTTACAAACACGCGATTTCAACTGTTGTTCCAGCACGTAACCCACGTCCAGCAGGCGCTCAAGGTACAGGCTTCCCAGCACAAGGTGGCACTCAAGGCGGTTTTGGTGGTCAAGGTAGCGGCTTCGGCGGTGCTCAAGGCGGCGGCTTCGGCGGCGCTCAAGGTGGCTTCGGCGGCGCTCAAGGCGGCTTCGGTGGTCAAGGCGGCTTCGGTGGTCAAGGTGGCGGCTTCGGTGGTCAAGGTGGCTTCGGTGGTCAAGGTGGCTTCGGTGGTCAAGGCGGTTTCGGCGGTCATCAAGGTGGTTTTGACAACGATACTAAATTTGAAGATGGTCAAGACGACGAAAATAATCGTTAATTGAAATCTAAAAAAGAAACCAGTCAGATAATGACTGGTTTTTTTATGTGTATTTAAAAGTTGCTTCCAAATATTTAACTGGTCATGGGTAAAGATTTGAACATGATAGCTAATATATTTAAATAAATAGGACTTAACAAATGATATTAATATTAGCTGCTGCTTTAAGCAGTGTCTTGGTGTCTATCCTATTAAAAAATTTAAAGAGAAAAGGTTATCAACCCTTACAAATGATTGCATGGAATTATGCAAGCGCAAGTCTGCTTTGTTTTTTGTGGTTTCAGCCTGATATTCAACATGTTTCAATACAACATACGCCTTGGTGGCTAATTATTGCCTTAGGGATAATTTTACCTAGTATTTTTTTATGTCTTGCTAAATCATTAGAATATGCCGGAATTGTTAAGACGGAACTTGCCCAAAGACTTTCAGTTGTTCTCTCTTTACTTGCAGCATATTTCCTTTTTCATGAGCAATTTAATGTATTAAAACTGTGGGGAATAGGTCTAGGTATTTTCGCAGTCTTACTTGTCTTATTTGGACAGATGAATTCTTTCTCAAATCATCAATCTCGAAAAGCGATATTTGCTCTATTAAGTGTATGGTGTGGTTATGCAGCAGTAGACATTCTCTTAAAATATACAAGTAGTCTAGGACTTCAATTTACCCTCACTTTAAATCTTATTTTTATTACTGCTTTTATATTATCGATTTCATATTTACTCGTACAGAAAAATCAAAAGTGGCAATTTAAAAGTACGCTAGCTGGATTAGTATTAGGTGTACTTAATTTTTTGAATATTGCTTTATATGTAAAGGCTCATATTCTTTTAAAAGATTCACCTGCAATTGTTTTTGCAAGTATGAATATTCTTGTGGTGTTATTGGGGATTGTCAGTGGAGTAATCTTATATAAAGAAAAATTAAAATGGCCTACTATTTGGGGGATTCTTTTAGGAATAAGTGGGGTAATTTGTTTGGCAAGTGCGATGGTTTCATAGTTCAAGAGAGCCGAATCTCTTGAACTATGGAGAACTTTATAAGTATGTGAAAATCACTTCATCTGGCAAACGTGATTTAGGAAGTTTGGCATTAAAGTCATTTTCACTACGATAGCCTAGCGAAACAATCACAGAGCTTCTTAAGCCTTTTTCAGTTAATCCGAGCTCAATATTTAAAACTTCTTCATCAAAGCCACCCATTGGAGTTGCGTCAATGCCTTCTAAGCCGGCAGCAAACAGTAACTGTCCTAAAGCAATGAATGTTTGGTTTTCCATCCATCCATATAAATTTTTCTGTTCATTTCGATAGAATTCAACATAGCCATGGCGAGTATCTTTTTGGCCGAGCTTTGCTTTTTCATCTTTAAAACGACCACTTAAATCATCTTGTTCAAGTAATTGATTTAAATATTCAGATGAAATATCTGTTTTTGTGCAGAAAACAATTGTATGTGATGACTCAAGCACTTTGGGTGCATTGTAAGCATATTTACCTGTTAAGGCTTTCGCGATACGTTCTTTAGCAGCGAGATTATCTGCAACTACGAAATGCCAAGGCTGAATATTTACTGAAGAGGGAGTGAAACGTAATATTTCTAATAATTTATTAAGTTTTTCTTGAGGAATTTTTTTCTCAGGATCGTACGCTTTGGTAGTGTAGCGACTTTTTACCGTATTTAATAAATCCATACTTTACTCCATATCAATCTTATTACAATGGAAGGGTTCTAATCTTTGGCATCATACGCGATTTTAGAGAAAAACCTCTGCATTTTAATGTGCTAAGGAAATATAATACTTATATAAATTTTTTACTAATTTTTTGAAAATATTTGAATTAATATCAATTAATTGAAAAATTAAACTGCGAGAAATTAGAATTATTAAAGCCTTGCTAATTTTTGCATTTGTATTGAGTCTTCTCTAGCTAATAATTCCAGACAACCAATTCAAGCTGTTTCGTATTTGTAGATGGATCAATTTCCAAAATATAAGCTTGATCTTCACGCCAATCGCCAAGAACAATTCGTTGTTTAGCTTGTACCTGATGAATTGAAGGGCGATGAGTATGCCCATGAATCAGTATATCTGCATCTTCTAAAGCAGAAATAACAGCTTGTTCATTCACATCCATAATTTCATAGCTTTTTTGCTGTTTATCAGCAGAGCTTCTTTTACGAAAACCATTCACCAGTTTGGTACGAAAGCTGAGAGGTGTCCGGCGTAAAAGAGCAACTAAGAGCGGATTTCGAATAATCTTCTTAAATCTTTGATAAGAAATATCATCTGTACATAGCGCATCACCGTGTTCTAAACGGTACTGATGTCCAGCAATATTGAGATAATAAATGTCAGGTAGTAATACACCGTTAAATTTATTAAGGAAAACCTGATTTAAGGCAAAATCACGGTTGCCAACTTGAAAGTAAACCCGATTTCCTTTTTTGTTAAAGTCTTTTAATGCTTCAACAATTTCATCGAGCCATGGTGCTGAGTAATCATCGCCAATCCAAGCGTTAAACCAGTCACCTAAAATATAAAGCTGTGTTTGTTTATTTTGATAATGCACCAATAAATCTAAAAACCCTCGAACAAGTCGAGGGTGTTCAGGTGACAAGTGTAGATCTGAAATAAACAGATAAGTCACAGCTTATTCCTAAAATTATTCAGAAATAATTTTAGCAGATTCGATAACAACGTTTTCTAAAGGAACGTCAGCGTGGTAACCACGGTTGCCTGTGCGAACACCTTTGATCGCTTCAACAACGTCCATACCTTCAACAACTTTACCAAATACAGCATAACCCCAACCTTGAGCAGTTTTTGAGGTATGGTTTAAGAAAGAGTTATTTTTTACGTTAATGAAGAATTGTGCAGAAGCAGAGTGAGGTGCTTGAGTACGTGCCATAGCGATCGTACCAACATCATTGCTTAAACCGTTGTCCGCTTCGTTTTCGATAGAATCACGAGTTGCTTTTTCTTTGAAGTTTTCGTCCATCCCGCCACCTTGGATCATGAAACCATCAATGACACGGTGGAAAATAACGCCGTCATAAAAACCGTCACGTACATATTCTAAAAAGTTTGCTACTGTTTTTGGTGCTTTTTCAGTATTTAGTTCAAGAACAATACGACCTTTATTGGTGTTTAATTCGACTTGAGGAAAACTCATTACATTAATCTCCTAAACATGGGCTTATGACCATGGGTTTTTGGTTGAGAGAAGCATAAGCAAACTGTAAACTACAAGGCAAGTAAAAAACGTTAAAATCTTTGTGAAAAATGAAGATAGCGTTTAAATTTTTCGAAATTTATCTACAAAGAAGTGATTGATACACTATGAAGCCTAATGATGTTGTCTCGAACCTGCCAAATAACCCGACACCGAATACTCATGCCTCTGTCGATTCTGCGCAGCAAGAACAACAGGCTGGCTTAGATTTTGTTCGCCAAGTCATTACTGATGATTTAGCAACGGGTCGTGCAAAACAGATCGTAACGCGTTTTCCACCAGAACCAAATGGCTATTTACATATTGGCCATGTAAAAGCAATTTGCTTGAACTTTGGTGTGGCTGAAGAGTTTGATGGTTTGTGTAATTTGCGTTTTGACGATACAAATCCTGATGCTGAAGAACAAGAATATGTTGATGGTATTGCGAATGATGTGAAATGGCTTGGTTTTAACTGGAATGGTGAACCACGCTATGCATCAGGTTACTTTGATCAATTATATGCATGGGCAGTTCAATTGATTGAACAGGGCGATGCCTATGTAGATTTACAATCTCCAGAAGAAATTAAGTTAAACCGCGGTAGTTTTGTTGAACCGGGTAAAAACTCTCCATACCGTGATGCCTCTATTGAAGAAAACCTTGCTCGTTTTGAAAAAATGCGTAATGGTGAGTTTAAGGAGGGTGAAGCAGTTTTACGTGCCAAGATTGATATGGCAAGTTCAAATGTACACATGCGTGATCCGATTTTATATCGTGTATTGCATTCAGAGCATCACCAAACTGGCGATAAATGGAAAATCTATCCAATGTATGACTACGCTCATCCATTGTCTGATGCCATTGAAGGGATTACTCATTCACTTTGCACATTGGAATTTCAAGATCACCGTCCGTTTTATGACTGGGTTGTAGAAAAAGTAAAATCTAAAGCAGTTCCACATCAATATGAATCTTCACGTTTAAATGTTGATTACACTATCACCTCAAAACGTAAATTACGTAAATTGGTGGAAGGTGCCCATGTAAATGGTTGGGATGATCCTCGTATGCCAACCGTAGTAGGTATGCGCCGTCGTGGTTTTACTCCTGAAGGTTTACGTGATTTCTGTAAACGTGTAGGCGTGTCAAAAACTGATGGTATTGTAGATGTTGCAATGCTTGAGTTCTGTATTCGTCAGTCTTTAGAAAATACTGCTGCGCGTGGTATGGCTGTTTTAAGTCCACTTAAGGTGACTTTAACTAACTTACCTGAAGATTTAGATCTTACTCACGCTCGCCATCCTAATGTGGATATGGGTGATCGTGTGATTCCTTTAACTAAGGAAATCTATATTGACCGTAAAGATTTTGAAGAAGTACCACCAAAAGGCTTTAAACGATTAATTCCTGATGGTGAAGTGCGTTTACGCCATGCTTATGTCATTAAATGTGATGAAGTAATTAAAGATGCAAACGGTGAGGTGATTGAGCTGAAGTGTTCAATCGATCCTGAAACTTTAGGTAAAAACCCTGAAGGTCGTAAAGTAAAAGGCGTGATTCACTGGGTGTCTGCAACTAAAGGTATTCCTGCTGAAGTACGTATTTATGATCGATTATTTACAGAAGCTGATCCAGAAACTGGTGATGATTTCTTAGCAAACTTAAATCCAGATTCTTTGAAAGTCGTTCAAGCAGTGATTGAACCTGCTTTAGCTCAAGCGAAGCCAGAAGATCGTTTCCAATTTGAGCGTGAAGGTTATTTCGTTGCTGATCAATACGATCACACTCCTGAAAAGCCTGTGTTTAACCGTGTTCTTGATTTAAAAGACAGCTTTAAGCCTGAAAAAAAGTAAGACACAACATATTGTGAGAAAATTTTAGTTAACAAAAAAGCCCAACTGTAAAGTTGGGCTTTTTTGTTAGATGTCTTCTCATATTTTCTTTTTCTTTATGATTAACGTCCTTGGCAAAGTAGCTTAGGTTGGATTAATCACATAAAAATAAAGAACTAATACGGTAAGAAGAATACATGCAAGCAATAAATAGGTATTTACCGTATTAAAGCTTTTAATAAATTTCCAGATGTCCATAGTAAATCAGCGTATATTTTATGTTACAAAATTAATAAATTTATAATACACGTAATTTAAAAGTAAATGTTCCCAAAGATAGATTAATAATCTATCTTTGGGTAAAAAATAAACATTCAGTTTATAAATATAATTTGATTAATATATTAGATTGTAGATTAACTTATATTATTAACCACTATATCCAATGCGTTTTAGAAATTTTTGAATTACTTCAAATGCTGCATGTTCGAGTGCTTGAGCATGTTGTAAGTTTTCTTCTCGAAGTTTTGGAATTGAAATATTGGCATTGCGAAGTTCGCATGTATGGCCAACCAACCATTTCTCAAAATTTTCTTCTGTCGTTTCAATATGGAATTGCAATGCAAGAATATTATTCCCAACTTCGAATGCCTGATTGGTATAAATCTCTGAGCTAGCTAATAGCACAGCATTTTCAGGAAGATCGAAAGTATCGCCATGCCAATGTAGAACATGTACATTATTAAGCAAAGGAGATAACACCTGATTGGCACGTAGGCTTAAACTCAGCGGTCCCCAACCAATTTCTTTTTGATGTCCTGCATATACTTTTGCGCCAAGTGCATGAGCAATAAGCTGCGCACCTAAACAAATACCAAGTGTAGGTTTATCTGCTGCCAAGCGTTGTTTGAGTAAAGCGATTTCATCTTTTAAAAACGGATAATCTTCGGTTTCATAAACCCCGATTGGTCCACCTAAAATAATAGTTAATCCATCGTGTGCAAAAGCAGCAGTTAAATCATCAACACCAGCTTCAAAATAACGGACGCGAAATCCAAGTTGATAAAAGACATCTTCTAATGAACCTAGGTCTTCGAAAGCAAGATGCTGGATGGCATAAATAGTTTTAGGGAAGGCGTTTGTTGTGTTCATACAAATGATTCATAGAAGATCAATAGGTGGAGTATAGCGATAAATATAAAGAAGAAAATATCTGTATAAATCGTCAATACCTGAAAATTGATATTTTTCGTTAAGAGAATATTGTTATGCAAAGGATTATCTATTTTTCAATAAATCTCTTTGTATATTCCATTGCTTAAAATAATAGCTTTTGAGTTTGTTCGAAGCCTATATCTGGAAGTTGATGTGCGTCTTTTAAATTAACTCCTGAAAAGCCAAGCTGTTTTGATTTTTTCATTAATGCCACTAAACGCTGTACTGCAACTGGAATACTTAAACCTGCTGAGCGAACATTAGAAATACAGTTACGTTTGGCATCGAAGCATCCCGAATATGCATTCCATGTGTAGTAAATTCCCATACTTTCAATGGAGCTTAAATCAGGGCGTTCACCAATAAGTATTACTAACATGGATTCTTTAAAGATTTCAGTGGTTGGCGAAATAACTGAAGCTGTTTCTGGTTGATTCATACAATACTCCTGCGAGTGGGTTTGTATGAATTAATGCAAAAGCAATGCCTAAATGAACAGTTTAAAAGAATTGATGATGGTTTTTTATGCCAAATGATAAAACGTCAGCTTAACAATCGTAAGTAAAGAAGCCAGCAATCTAAATTACTGGCTTCTCATATAATTAATGACCTTACTTCTTTCTAATGTTGATAATTTGGTATCAACTTGGTGCGAAACTTAGAAGAAGCCCATTGGTTTAGTTGAATAACTCACTAACAAGTTTTTGGTTTGTTGGTAGTGATCAAGCATCATCTTATGGTTTTCACGGCCAATACCTGACTTCTTATAACCACCAAATGCAGCATGTGCAGGGTAGATGTTATAACAGTTTGTCCAAACACGACCCGCTTCAATAGCACGACCAGCACGATAAGAAATATGAGCTGAACGTGACCATACACCTGCACCTAAACCATACATGGTGTCATTGGCAATTTTGATTGCATCGTCAAAGTCTTTAAACGTTGTCACAGCAAGTACAGGTCCAAAAATTTCTTCTTGGAAAACTTGCATGCTGTTATGACCTTTAAAAATAGTCGGATCAACATAGTAACCATCACCTACTTCTTTACGGCCACTACCACCTAGTAAAAGTTCTGCGCCTTCTTCACGACCCGTGTTAATACAACGTAAGATTTTCTCTTGTTGTTGTAGGGATGCTTGAGCACCAATCATGGTTTCAGTATCAAGTGGATGACCAGTCTTAATACGTTTTACACGTTCGACAGCCATCTCTAAGAACTGGTCAGCAATGCTTTCTTGTACTAAAGCACGAGAAGGGCAAGTACATACTTCACCTTGGTTTAAGGCAAACATGGCAAAACCTTCTAGCGTTTTTTCTAAGAAGTCATCTTCTTTATCCATGATGTCTTCAAAGAAAAGGTTCGGTGACTTGCCACCAAGCTCTAACGTTACTGGAATAATATTTTCGGTCGCATATTGCATCACCATTTGTCCAGTTTGAGTTGACCCAGTAAACGCAATTTTGGCAATACGCGGGTTTGTCGCTAACGGACGGCCGACTTCTGCACCGAAACCATTGACAATATTAAGGACACCCGGCGGTAAAATGTCTTGGATGAGTTCAGCAACCAGCAAAATACCCACTGGAGTTTGTTCAGCTGGTTTAATTACCACACAGTTACCCGCTGCTAATGCAGGTGCAAGTTTCCATGCTGCCATTAAAATTGGGAAGTTCCATGGAATGATTTGACCAACTACACCGAGTGGTTCGTGGAAATGATAGGCAATGGTATCTTCATCAATTTCAGAGATGCCACCTTCTTGGGCACGAATACATCCTGCGAAATAACGGAAATGGTCAATCGCAAGTGGAAGGTCAGCTGCTAAAGTTTCACGGACTGCTTTACCGTTATCCCAAGTTTCTGCAACAGCAAGCATTTCAAGATTTGCTTCTAAACGATCAGCAATTTTTAAAAGGATGTTCGAGCGTACTGTTGGTGATGCTTTATTCCATGTTGCTTTCGCTTTGTGTGCTGCATCTAGAGCGAGCTCAATATCTTCGGCACTAGAGCGTGGAATACGTGTAAAAGCTTTTCCGTCAACAGGAGATACATTGTCAAAATACGCACCCTTTACAGGTGCTACCCATTCGCCGCCAATAAAATTTTCGTATTGTGATTTAAATTGAACTTTTGAGCCTGGTTGATTTGGATCGATATAGCGCATATAAATATTCCTTTGCTTTTTAGGACTAAAGACTAACAAGAACCCTGTCAGTAGGTACTTTCGTACTTTGTATAATTAGGATATAAAGAAGAAGGTTGGAGAAAGGTTGGAATAGAAATGTGGATATATAAGGAATTTACAAATGTTCACAAAAAAGGATTTATTGCAGCAACGGACGTTGATTGATCAACTGCGCACGCAAAATAGTCTCTCTCCTCAAAACGCTGCCAAACTCGGCCAAAGTATTGCAAGCTCTTGGGAACGATCAGCTTCTGCTGCGATTCCTAAAGAGCGTTTTGCTGCTCCATTAGTCGAGAAAAAAACTGCTTCACAAAATGCTTTAGATCTGGCTTTAAGCCAATGTACCGACGACTTGCGTCATATTGCAGAGCAATCTTCAATGGTGATTGCTGTCGGTGATATCGGTAGTACCATTATTTGGACTGCACCAAGTGCTCAAATGCAAAGTGCTGCTGAACGTGTGCATTTTGTACAAGGTGGGCAGTGGCGTGAAGAATTTGTTGGCACTAATGCTTTGGCTTTATCTTTAAAAACTCAACAATCAAGTTGTGTTTTTTCAAATGAACATTATATGGAATCGATTCATGATTGGGTGTGTTATGCTGCGCCGATTATCGATCCATACTCGAAACAAACCCTTGGTGTCGTTGATTTATCAACGACTTGGAAGAATCATAATAGTTTAGGAATATTAGCTGCCGAACGATGTGCATCCATTATTCAATCTGCTTTGCTAGAGCAGCAGCGTCAACAGTTACATATTCGTGCATTTTCGACACCGCAAGTTAAATTTAACGGCAAAAGCTTGTTATTAACGCCGCGTCAAATTGAAATTTTAACTATATTGGCGTTATGTCCACATGGTTTAACTTTAGAGCATCTTTATCAGGCCCTCTATGGCGAACGTAAAGTCAGCATGGGTACACTTAAAGCTGAAATGTCTCAACTACGAGATATTTTGGGAGGCTTACTTGGTTCTCGTCCATATCGTCTGCTTGTGCATGTTGAAGCCGATTTTTTACAAGCTGAACAGGCACTGGATGCAGGATATGCGGCTTCTGCTTTGCAGCTTTACACAGGCGTATTTCTGGCAAAAACTGAAAGTCCATTTTTATGTGCATGGCGTGACTGCCTTGAGTCACGCTTGAGCGATGCAATTTTTAAAACCCAAGAAACAGATTTATTACTTAAGCATCTCGCCCATTTCCCTGAAGCAATCGATGCGGTAGAACGCCTTATGGAGCTATTACCGAGTGAGCATCCTGCGCATCAATTGCTGGTGAAATACCTTGATTCACCTAAACTCAGTTAAGTGATTTTTTGATCCAGCCACTGGAACAATTGTTGATAGACTTGTTCTCGTACTGGCTGGGCCGAAAGAACTAAGTCGTGCAATCCATTTTGAATAGGGACAATAGAGACGTCGCCTTTGATTTTTTTACCAAATTTCGCAATGTCTTTAACGTCTAAAATCACATCGCTTTGAGTCGCATCTGTTCCCCATTTTTTAGGGTTTTTAGTTTGATGTGAATGCATAATGAGTGCGGGAATATTCAGTTTAACGCCGCGGTGGATTTCTTTTTGTGCCGTATGAATTGCATGTAGAAAGCTGAGTTGAACCGTAGGGGCAGAGGTAGGTTTCCAGTCCAGATTAAAGTCCCATTCACCCTTAAGCTGTTTGTGAAGGCTGGTGGTGTACCATTTGTTAAGTTTGCTTGGAAATTTAACTTTAGGTAGATATTTTCCTACTCGACTGAGCACTGGAATACCGAATTTCTTTTCGACTAAGCTTAAATTAAAGTCGTAAAACGGGCTGTTTGCCCAAAGTGCTTTAATTAAAGGATGGTTTGGGTTATGGGCAGCATAAAGTGTTGCTGTCAAACCGCCAGTTGAGTGCCCTGCAAGTAAAACTTGTGTATGTTTTTCTTGGCCAATAATCTCTAACGCTTGAGTAATTTCGGCATCATATTCATTTAAATCGAGCACATTATAGAAAATTTGATGAGGCAGTTTTGAGCGGCCATATTTTCTTAAATCGAGTGCATAGAAGTCATAACCATGGGCATTAAATTGCTCGGCCATTTCGGTTTGAAAGAAATAATCTAAAAAACCATGAATATAAAGTACGGCTTTTTGAGATGGTTGAGAGGCCTTTTTACGCACTAAAGTTGCTACAACTTTACCTTCATAATCATTAGGAAAGTTGAGTGTGAGCTGTTCGTAGCCAGTACCTAAAATATCTGGAACATAAGTTTGATTAGCTGAAGATGTATTCATTTTTATCGAGCTATTGTCATTAAGTCATGCAGAGTATCCTTCAATGAAATGGGCGAATTGTCAATCAGGTTTAGAGAAGGTTGGAATAGAGGTACTAAAAAAAGGGAATACCGCTGGAGCTAAGTATTCCCAAAAAAGTAAGTCAACGGTCGGAGGGATTTGACTTACTAGAGGGATATGCCATTACATCAGTATTAAAGTGCTGCTTTGAAAATCTCCACAACTTGTGCGTGGTTTGCTTTACGAGGGTTGGTGAGCATACATGCGTCTTTTTGAGCGTTATCGGCCATGACAGCAAGGTCTTCAGTTTTCACCCCAAGCTCCGTTAAACCAGATGGGATACCAATCGATGAAGACAGTTTGCGAATGGCATCAATTGCAGCATACGCAGCTTCTGTTAGAGTCAGCCCTTGAGTATTTACACCCATTAACTCAGCGATTTTTGCATAACGATCTGGGCAAGCAATTAAGTTAAATTCACATACGTGTGGTAACAAAATTGCGTTACACACGCCGTGAGGTAAGTTGTAAAAACCACCTAACTGGTGCGCCATTGCGTGAACATAACCTAAAGATGCATTGTTAAATGCCATACCAGCCAAGTATTGTGCATAGCTCATTGCATCACGCGCTTCGATGTTTTCACCATTGGCAACTGCAGGTTGGAGCCATTGACTAATCATCGTGATGGCTTTTTCTGCACAGGCATCGGTAATAGGATTTGCCGCCGTAGAAACATATGCTTCAACTGCATGGGTTAGCGCATCCATACCTGTTGCAGCGGTTAAACCTGCCGGTTTTGCAATCATAAGTTTCGGGTCATCAATCGCTATAAGTGGGGTACAGCGCCAGTCAACGATTGCCATTTTCACGTGAGTGTCTGTATTGGTAATAATACAGAAACGAGTCATTTCAGATGCAGTACCAGCCGTTGTATTCACTGCAATCAATGGCGTCATTGGGACTTTACTTTTATCGATACCTTCGTAGTCACGAATATGACCACCACCTGCAGTAACTAAGCCAATCCCTTTTGCACAGTCATGAGATGAACCGCCACCAAGAGAGACAATAAAGTCACAGCCATTTTCGTTATAGGCATTCACACCGTTGTGAACATTAATATCGGTTGGGTTAGGTTCTGCACCCGGGAAAATATGGCTCGCGACGCCTGCTTCAGTTAAATAGTTCGCGATAAGATCTGCAACACCAAATTTAAATAAGCCTTCATCGGTCACAATTAATGCTTTTTTTGCGCCGAGGTTTTGTGCCTTTATACCTATTTCTTTGGCACATCCTGGTCCAAAGAGTGATACACATGGGATATAAAAACCGTTTGTTTGATCTGCAATATTTTTAAAAGCCATGGAGTGATTCCTTTTCCATAAATCCATTGTTTGTTATTACAGGTGAGCCTCACCATGGCCTTAGTATTGTGATGTGAGGATTATTTTCCTACCTACCAAAAACCTACCAAATATTATTTGTTTGTTAATTATTGATTTATATGTTCTTTTTAGAAAGTTTGGCACATTCATTTAATTTTTTCGGGAAAATCGTTAAGCTATGGGCTGTTGAAGATGTACATATGAGATTATGAAACAGGAAACTGCGCTTAAACTGCTTAAAGCAGGTGAAAATGTCTTTTTAACCGGTTCGGCTGGTGCAGGGAAAACCTATACACTTAATCAGTACATCCAATACCTAAAAGCACGTAAAGTGCCTGTAGCGATTACGGCATCTACAGGTATTGCTGCAACGCATATGAACGGTATGACTATTCATACGTGGGCTGGTATCGGCATTAAAGATCAGTTAACCGATGATGATCTAAAACGCATGAAAGAGCGTAAATACCTCAAGGAACACCTTGAAAATGCGCAAGTTCTTGTGATTGATGAAATCTCGATGCTCCATGCGAAGCAGCTTAATTTGGTCAACCAAGTTCTAAAATATTTTAAAGAAAGCGATGAAGCTTTTGGTGGTATTCAAGTCATTGTGGCTGGAGATTTCTTCCAGTTGCCACCTGTTGGCCGTAATGGTGAAGCCAATCGCGACAAGTTCTGTTTTATGTCGGATGCATGGGTCGAAGCTAAATTTCGCGTATGTTATTTAACAGAACAGCACCGTCAAGACGATGAAATTCTGAACCAGATTTTAAATGCTATTCGCGCGCAAAATATTCAAGCAGATCATTTACAAGCACTACGTCAATCACGTTCACACGATATTGGTGAGACCTTTACGCGTCTTTACACGCACAATATGGATGTCGACAATATCAATTATCAGCACCTAAATGAAATTGATAATGAAGGGCACCAATTCAATGCTGTTTTAGATGGTAATGAAAAACTATTAGAAACTTTAAAATCTTCTGTTCGTGCGCCAGAAGAGTTAACGCTTAAAAAGCATGCCAAAGTCATGTTTGTAAAAAACAACTTTGATATGGGTTATATCAACGGAAGTTTAGGCGAAGTCATCGGCTTTGAAGAAGATGACGAAAATGGCTTACTGCCGAAAGTAAAATTGACCGATGGCACAACATTATTGGTTGCTCCTGAAACATGGTCAGTTGAAAATGAAGCAGGTAAGGTTATTGCAAGTTTTCAGCAGATTCCACTTCGCTTAGCATGGGCGATTACCATTCATAAAAGCCAAGGTATGACTTTAGAAGCTGCCGAAATTAACCTCATGAACACTTTTGAAAAAGGTCAGGGTTATGTTGCACTTTCGCGCTTAAAATCTTTAACAGGGTTAAAGTTATTAGGTATTAATGAGCAAGCTTTAGAATTAGACAGTTTAGCTGTCAAAGCCGATCGCCGTTTTCAAGAGCTGTCTAAAGAAGCCGAAGATAACTTTGCAGATGTAGATTTAACTGCTCAGCATAAAGCCTTTATACGTCACTGTGGCGGTACCTTAAATGAAACTGAGATTTCTCGTAATGAGAAAAAACTCGCAAAAGGTGGCAAGCAAAATTACGCTACGGCAACGCTAGACGAGACCCGTGTCTTGTTTGAAGAAGGCTATGAAATTGAAGATATCGCGCATGAACGTGGTTTAACCCCAGCAACGATTATTAATCACTTGGCTCGACTTCATAAAGAACAAAAGCTAGATATTTCGGTTGCCCATCCGGGTGAAGAAGTGGTCGAAGAAATTCGTAAAATTTATAAGAAGCTTAAAAAACGCCAAAATCCAGATCATTTTTCTGATGATGGTTCGATCAAACTAAGACCAATTGTTGAGGCAACCAGCCCTCGGATGGGATATGATCAAGTTCGATTAGCTTTATTATTTATTGAGTAAAGTTTAATTCGCTTAATGACTTATTTATTATATAAATTGAGGTGGCTATGCCGCACGTTGTAGTTGATTATTCAGAAAATTTAACTGGATTAAACGCAAAACAATTACTTGAAGAAATTAATACCACGCTTATTGAGACAGAGCTATTTAGTCCAGAAGACATTAAAAGCCGCGCGCGTAAAGATGACGTTTTCCTCATTGGCTTAGGGGCTGATCAAGCCTATATTCATGTAAAAGCCTACATTTTGTCGGGAAGAACAGCCGAACAAAAACAACTTATGGGTGAGCAGTTATTAGCGGCACTCAGCAACAAAAAATATCTACAACCAGATTTTAATAAAGAAATTCAATTGTGCGTTGAGCTTATCGATATGCCAAGAGAAGATTATTTTAAGCAAGTTGTATAACACTAAAAAAGCGCAATTTCGATCAAGAATAGAGATGAGCACTATGTAAAAGTAGTGCTATCGAATGAACAGACATAAATGTATGGCTGTATATATACAAAAGTTACAACTGGTTTGCGATTATATTCAAAGACATTTAGATGAAGATTTAGATGTTGATCGACTGAGCCAGATTGCGGCCTTATCTAAGTTTCATTTTCATCGAATTTTTGCCATTCATATTGGCTTAAATGTGATGAAGTTTATTCAACTTTCTCGTTTAAAGCGGGCCTCTTTTCAACTGGCATTTGAACCTGATCTCAAAATTATTGAGATTGCATTGCAAGCAGGGTTTGATAGTCCAGAGGCTTTTACTCGTGCATTTAAGCGTTCATTTGATCAAACTCCTCGGGCTTTTAGAGAGAAACCAGACTGGGAATCTTGGCACCAGAAGTTTGTTTTTACGATTCCAAAAAGTGAGTTAAAAATGAATGTAAATATTGTTGAGCGGCCTGCTGAAAAGATTGCCTATCTGTCGCATTTAGGCAGTCCAGATAAAGTCTTTGAAACGGCTGCACGTTTTATTGCTTGGCGTAAAGAAACGGGTTTATCACCTGTGACCAAATCTAGAACTTATGGTATTCCGTTTGCTGACCCTGAACAGACGCCATCTGACGAGTTTAGATTTGATATTGCGGGTTCAATTGAAAAAGCTGTACCTGAAAATACTTACGGCGTACAAACAGGAGAAATTCCTGCAGGTCGTTATGCAACCGTAAGGCATGTTGGTAGTCATGACCAGATTAAAGATAGTGTGTATTACATCTTTCGAAATTGGTTACCCGAGCAATCAGAAGAAGCTGGGGATTATCCTGTTTTCTTTCACTATCACAATTTTGTACATGAGGTGAAAGAGTCCGAGCTTATTACAGATATCTACTTACTTTTAAAGTAAGTGCAAGTGATACGGGCCTAACATAGATTATGCCTGTAGGTTTAAAAGTTTGATATCAGCATATTGCTCAATTAAGTTGGCATCTAACATATGGATATAATCCATAAAGAGGGTACTAAAACTTCCCATAGTTTGTGCTTGATTTGCTGCCAGTTTACCTGCAATTGCGAAGTGAACATGAGCTGAAAGTGCGGCAATGCTTGGGGTAGTCACAGCGCTATATGCTGCGATTAAAGCACCCAATGCACAGCCTGTTGCCGTAATTTTAGGTTGCAATGGACTTCCGCCATTTACTTGGATAACGATGTCTAATTCTTTAGATAAAATGTAATCTGACTCGCCCGAAATAGCGATACAGTCTGCATGCGTTAAGAGGGAGAAAGCTTGTTGATAGGCCTGATCACTACTTAAGGTACTATCGACACCTTTAGATTGAACTTGGTTGCCTGCAAGCGTACTGATTTCTGAGGCATTACCTCGAATAACGCTTGGCTTAAATTGTAAAAGCTCGTCCGTCATTTGACTGCGCCAAGCTAAAATTGGTCCATAGCCGACTGGGTCGAGTACCCAAGGAATATTATGAAGCTGTGCAGTCTTTGCAGAGATTTGCATAGCTTGCATTTGCTCTGAAGTTGGCGTGCCCAAATTAATGCTTAAAGCTGATGAAATCTTGGTAAAACTTTCGGCTTCATAAGGATTATCAATCATGGCAGGTGAAGCACCAGAAGCAAGCAACACATTGGCTGTATAGTTCGCTGCAACGCTATTGGTAATACATTGCACAAGAGGCGTTTTTGCCTGCATGTTTTGCCAAGCTTCAATTACTTGCTCAATTAAAGTCGATGCTGATGTCATATTATTATCCTTATCAAGCCAAAGTGATTACAGATTTAGTGGGTGAAATAGTGATCTTGATGCTTACATTTTTGGCAAATCAAAGAAACATAATCGGCCGCATCATAATCAACAGTTAAATCATTTGAACCACAATGCATACAACGTTTAACCGAATAGAAGTTTAAACGCGGTTCAATTTTACGCCATGCTTTCCAGACAGGTTGTACGAATATCTGTTCGTCGTAGCCTAAGAAGCGGTTAAGCAAAATATAGCTCATTTTACTGTATGGAATATTGTGAGGACGAGGCAGCACTGAGGTTTCCCACTTTTCGGCTAAGGCTCTCTCACGATATTGTTCTAAGGTTTTCTTTAATAAATTGGTATTAATAAATTTTTCATTGCGCGGCTGTAGGGCATTTTGTTTATAAAGATATTCGAGCGCCGTTTGAATCAAATAGTAAATTTGTCCAATCGCTAATGAATCCATTAAACGGTAGCAAAAAGTTTGGAAATGAGTACTTCCTGCAATTTGAATGCCCCATGTTCTACAATAGAACTGCATAAACTGGATAATTTCTTGATAGAGCACCTGAAATAGCACATCTTTCACTTCATCGGCACTGCGAAATGGTATACCGAGACTTAAGTTTTCATAAAACCAATGGCGTAGTTGCTGGGCAACACTAAATAAACTTGGGTCGCTATAACCATCTAGTCGAATATTTAGATAAAAGCATTGAGGTTCATCCGCTTGGTCTTGAGCGTTTAAAATCCCATCTTTATGAAGTTGTTTAATTAGATAGTTTTGAAACATCCAGTTCGGAGTAATGTGATGGGATTTAATCCGGTCCCAATGAATGTATTCATCATGTGCAACATCATCACGGGCATAGTCATCAAGTACACTAAGTAAAAATAATTTATATAAAAAACTCAGTTGTTCCAGACTTCGCTGTGGTTGATCTTTTGACTTAAATTGGCGTTGTTCTTGTAAGCGTGTTTGCTGTAAAAGCTTTTTACGTTGTTTAGTACAAGTTTCACAGTGGCACGTCATTTTTTCATCTTTAAATATGCGGTGCTGACAATGACTACATTCATGAAATTGAATGTCTTGTTCAAATTGCTCGGCATCTACCCAGTACATCGAAGCTTGGCAGAGAGGACAATGGCTACTTTCATCTAGCTGTTTCTGTAGAATTTGTAAGGCCATTTTGCTCCGAACATAAAATAAAAAATGAAAGGGCTATTATACACAGCAACGCTGTCGATGGCTGAGATTGTCTTTTTGTTTGCTGCTAAAATAGAAAGACCTAAAATCTATGTTTAGAGTTTAGGTCTTCATCATAATTCGAAGTTTAATTAAACAGGGCACGGCAAACTCTCATCATGTTGACCAAGTTTTTTAGCGTTGATAAGTGCCTGTACTTTTTTACTTGGTAATTTGACTTTACCTAAAGCATCGTAAGTGTTGATGATTGTGGTTACCTCTTGAGCAGTCATTGAAACGCCCTCGGCAGATAGAAAAACTGCAATCACGTGGTGATCAAGTCCTGCTGCGTCTAAATCATGAATCGCTTTAATATTTTCTAAGCGATGAAAATGTGCTTTTAATTCCATGTTAATACCTCTTGTCTCATTGAAATATTCATATTGGTCTATGAGATAAGGCAAGAACCATGCCCAAAATGTAAGCTGACTCTAAAAAATGTTAAAAGCTGAAGTTGTTTTATTTTTATTGTATAGATTGATTATATAAGCAGCGATTATCGTAAATTTGGTCTAATCTGTGCTAATAAAAGACGATTCTAATTTGAAATGTATAAATGAAGTCCCATTAATTTTATAAAGGTAAGTAAACACAGTATGTATGATTGAATATGGTCAACTCATAACAACTCGTACTACGGTTTCCGAAAAGTATATAAGGAATAAAGATGAATATTGCGGCACAGTCTCCAGTTCAGGCAGATCAAACAGTTTATTTAAAAGATTATCAAAAACCTTCATTCTTGGTTGAATCTATTAATCTTGATATTCAAGTTTATGACGATAAAACAATTGTTGATTCAACATTGGTGATGAAGCGCCAAACTGCTGGAGATCTGGTGTTATTGGGCCGTGATCTTGAGTTGCAATCTATTCAGCTCAATGGTCAAGTTCTCACTCCTGCACAATATTTACTCGATAGTGAGCAACTGGTGATCACTGATGCACCAGATGAAGTCATTTTACAGACTCAAGTCATTATTCACCCTGAAACCAATACTCAGCTTGAAGGTTTATATAAAGCAGATGAGTTATTTGTTACGCAAAATGAGCCTGAAGGTTTCCGCAAAATTACATTCTATCCAGACCGTCCGGACGTACTTTCTGTCTTTACAACACGTGTAGAAGCAGACAAAAAATATCCGGTATTACTTGCCAATGGTAACTTGCTTGAAACTGGTGAAGTGGGTGAAAACCGTCATTTTGCAATCTGGCAAGACCCGACTAAAAAGCCAAGCTATTTATTTGCTTGTGTCATTGGTGATTTAGCTGTACTTAAAGATCGGTATACGACTTCTGAAGGGCGTGATGTTGTTTTAGAAATCTATGCAATTGAGAAAGACATTCCAAAATGCCATATCGCGATGGAAGCATTAAAGCATTCTATGCGTTGGGATGAAGAACACTATGGCCGCGCATATGACCTCGACAACTATATGATTGTTGCGGTGAGCCAGTTCAACATGGGTGCAATGGAAAATAAAGGTTTAAATATCTTTAATACTTCATGCGTGCTTGCTGATGAAGAATACACCACGGACGCTGCAATCATGCGTGTACAGTCTGTAATTGCCCATGAATATTTCCATAACTGGACAGGGAACCGTATTACTTGCCGTGACTGGTTCCAATTGTGTTTAAAAGAAGGTTTAACGGTATTCCGTGATCAGTCTTTCTCTGAAGATTTACAATCTGCTGCGGTTCAACGTATTGATGATGTCGCTGTACTTAAATCGCATCAATTCCCTGAAGATGCAGGCCCATTGTCGCATCCACCACGTCCAGACCATTTTGTCGAAATTAATAACTTCTATACAGCGACAGTCTATGAAAAAGGTGCGGAAATTAACCGCATGATGTCGACTTTGTTGGGTAAAGAAAAATACCGTAAGGGTACGGATGAATATTTCCGCCGTCATGATGGCCAAGCCGTGACTGTAGAAGATTGGGTTGCTGCATTATCAGCGGGTTCAGGTGTCGATTTATCTGCATTCTTAACTTGGTACAACCAACCGGGTACACCAAAGCTTGAAGCAAAAGGTGAATATGATGCGGTAGCACAAACTTACCGTTTAAGCTTTAAGCAAAGCCTAAAAGCACATCCTAAATATCCAAATTTAAAAGCTGTTCCGATTCCTGTAGCTTTAGCCCTATTTAATGCGAAAACAGGTGAGCAATATACATTGCACAGTGACAGCCTATTCGTAAATGATGTTAAAGATGGCGTGTACTTGTTTGACCAAGATGAGACAACTATTGAATTTACAAGGGTGACCGAGCAACCGGTAGTGTCGTTACTACGTAATTTCTCTGCTCCGGTAAATCTTGTATTTGATTATAGTGATGAAGAATTAGCATTCTTAATTCAGCACGAAACAAATGGTTTTAACCAGTGGCAAGCAACACAAACTTTGCTTGAACGTATTTTGTTAGAAGACCATTCTGCAGATGCGTACATTCAAGCGATTCAAAGTACGTTGCCTGAGTTAGTGAGTCGTGACCCGCTTTTAGCTTCGCGCTTATTTGATGTACCAAGTGAAGGTTATTTAGGTAGCCGTATCGATCAGGATTATGCACCTGCTGATATTCATGTCAAACGTGAAGCCTTACTTAATCGTTTGGCACAAGAATTAGGTTCATTCTGGAAAGATACTTACCTAACCCTTGACCCAGACCTGCAAAAAGAATTTTCTTTAGCGATGGGTGTACGTGCGTTAAAGAATATTATGCTCATGATGATGGCTCGTCAGGGTGACCAATACGCATTTGAATTAGCACATGTGCAGTACCAAAACACAGGCAATATGTCTGAACGTTTAGGGGCACTACGTGTATTGGTCTGGCAAAATGCACCTCAAGCTCAAGAAGTGCTTGCTGATTTCTATGACCGCTTTAAAGACGAGGCTTTGTCTTTAGATCAGTGGTTTATGATTCAAGCTGCGAATCCAAATGCGACCGCAGAAACAATTGAGTACTTAACTCAACATCCTGACTATGATTTAACAACTCCAAACCGTATTCGTGCTGTAAGCGGTGGCCTATCAAATAACCCTGAAAATACGTGGGGTTTTGGTGTAGCTCACTTTATTAATCTTGCACAATATCTAGACGAGAAAAATCCAATTTTAGGTGCGCGTCTATTACAGGTATTGTCACGTTGGTATACGCTTGCAGAGCCTCAGCGCACTCAAGTTCAGCAGGCTTTACAAGCGTTACAGCCTAAAGTGAAGTCGAAAAACGTTTCTGAAACTTTAAATAGTATGCTGAGTGTTTAATTAGTTTGAAATAAAATAAATAAAGGTCTCATATGAGGCCTTTATTTTATCTCTACAGAAAGATAGTTTTCAGAAATTCTTTCTATAGTGATTTTGCTGCAGATAGATTGCTTAATATTTTGCTCATGGCTTTAATCATGATTGTTAATGATCTATTTAAAATATACCTTTAAATAAATCTAAAAAGAAAAATAAACATAAATAAATGTGCTAAATAATCCTTTCTTATGGATTAATTTAATAAAATCGATTGACATATTTATTTAAATTTTTTCTAATAAATTTTATTGTAATTTAATTAATTTATTTAAAGTCAATAACTTAAATTTTATAATGTTAATGAATTGTTATTGGTGGTTAATTTGGGTAAGTATATTTTATTATTTGAAATTTCTAATAAAAATGCTGTCAAACATTTTAATTTTTTTTATGTATTATGCCAAAAATAGGGTAAAAAATATAAGCTCTAAAAGAGCAGTCAAATTAAAATGATTGTAATGTTAAGGGTTAATTTTTTTACATCTATTAATTTCAACAATTTAATGTAAAAAGGTTTAGACCATGAAAAAGACTTTTTATTATTTATCAGCAATTGCTGTAGGATTATTTTCTCTCAATACAGCAAATGCCGCTACAGCAACAGGTACATTGACTGTTAGAGCGACAGTAACAAATAGCTGTGTTCTAAATACCTCAGCCACAGGCACAACTTCAAATGCAGTCTTAGACTTTGGAACATTAAGTTCACTTGCGAGCAATGTAGACGCAGATACCACAACCACAGGTGGTACTCCAATCAGAGTACTTTGTAACAACACTGTGCCGTGGACTTTATCATTTGATGGTGGTCAGAATGTTTTATCAACCCAACGTCGCATGATTGGTGGAGCAACCACTACAGAATATATTCCTTATAACCTTTTCTCGGACACGGGACGTGCAACAGCAATTGGTATTGCCACAACTGCCTACAGTGGAACCGGTACGGGTAATGTTCAAACTGTAAATGTGTATGGTCGTATTCCTGCCGGGACGACTTTACCAAGTGCTGGTAGTTATTTAGATACAGTAACAGTGACCGTAACTTATTAATTTTTATAAATAAGAAATACTGTTAGCCCTTTTAAAGGGCTAATGCTTTAAAAGATTTATTTGGGCAAGTCATGAAAAAAAATATCTTTATTATTACGAGTTTATTCTTATCTCTATCAAGCGCTTTGAGCGCGGCTACAATCCGAATTTCACCTGTGAATGTAGAAATATTGAGTAATCAGAGTGCTTCTTCGATTAATTTATTTAACCAGTCGAATGAAAGTACGGATTTGCAGATTCGTGTGTTTGAATGGAAGCAGAAGGATGGACAAGATCAACTCATCCCGACAGATGAGATCGCGATTAGCCCGCCGTTTTTAAAATTAAAACCGAATGATTCTTATAATTTGCGTGTTGTCAGAATTAATCCGGCAGCGATTACTGGTGAAAAAACCTATCGTATTATTATTGATGAGTTGCCAAAACCTGCGGATAGCCGTAAAGCAGCTCAAGGAATAAATGTATTACTACGTTCGTCATTGCCTGTATTTGTAGTAGATAAAGACGCGATTACTAAACTAAATTGGAAAATTGATCCTAATCAGAAATCACCATCTTTAAATATTAGCAATATTGGAAATCGACATGCGCTTTTAAATAATTTAACGCTTGTTGATACGACAGCGAAAAAAAGTTATCCGATTAAAGTAAACACCGTAAATGGCTATATTCTTGCGGAGCAGAACAGAAGTTACACTATTAATAATTTTACATATCAGCCAACTCATAAATACAGTGTGTCTCTGACAGTTAATGGTAAGAAAACAACACTTTAAGAGGCTTATATGAAATACATTATAGGTGTCTTATGTGTTGCATATCTTCCTGCATATTCTTTTGCTGAGCAACTTCAAGATCATACGAACACAGTAACTCCTCGTGTTCCAGATGCTATAAATAGCAACAATGAATATGCGCAAGCGAAGGGTGATAAACAGGAACAAGATCTTAATTTTACTCAGCTTTTTTTAAATATTTCTATTAATGCAAATGCTTCTGAAGACTTGGTTGCTGTCAAACAATCTAAAGATGGCAAGTTATATATCCGTGCCCGTGACTTAAAAGCTTTAAGGCTGAAAATGGATGAGCAGACTGCTGATAGTCAATTGGTATGTATTAATGATCTAAAAGGAATCCAGTTTAAATATCTAGAGAATGAGCAGTCTCTAAATTTGCAAGTTCCGTCAAACATGTTGACGGGTTATGCAGTGGACCTCAATGGTGAGCAGATTACTAGCCCGCATTTACTTAAGATGAAACCGTTAAACGCGGCTATTCTTAACTATAGCCTGTATAACAGTATAACCAATGACGAAAATACATTTTCAGGTTCGGCTGAGGGAATTTTTAACAGCGCGATTGGTAACTTTTCGTCAGGGGTTTTATATAACGGAAGTAATGAAGATAGTTATAGCCATGAAAAATGGGTACGCCTAGAAAGTAAGTGGCAATATGTCGACCCTGAAAAGATCAGGATTTATACCCTAGGGGATTTTATTTCTAACAGTCCCGACTGGGGTAGTAGTGTACGCCTTGCAGGCTTCCAGTGGTCGAGTGCTTACACCCAGCGCGGTGATATTGTCACCTCGGCACTCCCGCAATTTTCTGGTTCGGCTGCACTGCCTTCAACTTTGGATTTATACGTCAACCAGCAAAAGATTTATTCAGGACTGGTACCTTCAGGCCCATTTGACATTAAACAGCTCCCGTTTATTTCAGGCAACGAAGTCACGCTAGTGACCACGGATGCAACAGGACAGCAGAGCATTACCAAAAAACCTTACTATTTTTCATCCAAGATTCTGGCAAAAGGTATTAATGAGTTTTCTGTAGATGTTGGTGTTCCTCGTTATAACTATGGTCTCTATTCAAACGATTACGACGATGCCACCTTTGCATCAGGTGCAATCCGTTACGGCTATAGCAATTCACTGACTTTAAGCGGGGGTGTGGAGGCTTCAACAGATGGCCTGTCGAATCTCGGCACAGGTTTTGCCAAGAATCTATTTGGTTTTGGAGTGATTAATGCCGACATTGCAGCGAGCCAGTATAAAGATGAAAACGGCTATTCTGCCTTATTGGGTTTAGAAGGGCGCATCAGTAAAAATATTTCATTTAACACCAGTTACCGCAAAGTATTTGATAACTATTTTGACCTTGCCCGTGTGTCTCAAGTCAGATATTTAAAAGATAACCAGATTAATGCCGAGTCACAAAACTATCTGAGCTACAGTGCACTGGCAGATGAGATTTTTAGGGCAGGGATTAACTACAACTTTTACGCAGGCTATGGGGCTTATCTGGGATATAACCAGATCAAATATAGCGACAATTCCTATAAATTACTGTCTGCCAACTTAAGCGGAAGTCTCAATAAAAACTGGGGATTTTATACTTCTGCCTATAAAGATTATGAAAATAATAAGGACTATGGCGTTTACTTTGCGCTGCGGTACACACCGTCTAACAAACTCAATGCGATCACAAGTGTATCTAATGAGAGTGGCAGACTGAGCTACCGCCAAGAAATATTTGGTTTATCGGAACCGAAAATCGGTTCATTTGGATGGGGTGGTTATGTTGAGCGAGATCAGGATGCACATGAAAATAATGCTTCGATTTATGCCTCTTACCGTGCGCGTGCTGCTTACCTGACCGGACGTTATAACCGATTTGGAGATAACGATCAGGTTGCACTTTCAGCAACAGGTTCACTGGTTGCGGCAGCGGGACGTATATTTGCGGCCAATGAAATTGGAGACGGTTATGCGGTTGTCACCAATGCTGGACCGCGAAGCCAGATTTTAAATGGTGGGGTTAATTTAGGTTTTACTGATAAGTCTGGAAGATTTTTGATTCCTAGCCTTATGCCGTATCAAGAGAACCATATTTATTTAGATCCGTCTTATCTTCCTTTAAATTGGAGCGTTAAGGCGACAGATCAAAAAACAGTGGTCGGCTATCGCCAAGGAACCCTAGTTGACTTTGGTGCTCATCAGGTTATTTCAGGATTAGTAAAACTTGTTGATCAAAACAATTCACCATTATTGCCAGGTTATACGGTTCAAATTAATGGGCAGCAGGATGGGGTTGTTGGCTATGACGGTGAAGTATTTATTCAAAACTTATTAAAGCAAAACAAACTTGAAGTCGATCTTATGGATCATGGTTCGTGCCAAGTTGACTTCACCTATAACAGTAATCAGTACTCAACTAAGAAATTGGGACCTTATGTATGTCGATAAGTATTTTTGATAAGGCTCAAATAGAGAGCTGCAAGAAATTTCCATTATTTTTAAAATACCTCATCGGTATTTGCTTATTTTATCTCGTTTATGCATTTTTTAGTCCAGCACATGCTGCTTGTACGGTAAGTGGAACCACCAATAATACTTTTATCTATACGGCAGCAAATATTAATAGTGATGCAACTGTAAACCTTTCAGGAACAATTACTTGTACAAATTTGGGTCTTCCCCAGATTTCTGCTTATATGTGTATGAAAACCGTCTTTACTGGAACAACGAATAGCCATAATAATGTTTCACTACCTTATACAGTAGCGGGTACAGTAGGTGGAGCAGGTTCTACCACCACAAACCAAACCTCCAATGTTTGGTATGGTCCAGTAAGAACGGTTGCTTCAAATAATATTGTTAACTACTCGGTAAATGTAAAAGTGCCTGCCCGAACAGGGTCACTTATTGCATATCCTCAAGGAACATATACGGCTACGGTGCGGCTATATTGGGATATGGATGCTCTGGGCTTAATATGCGGTGATTTAATTGGTGGCTGGGATTCTGGCGATACATTACTAACAGCGAACTTTGTGGTTCCAAGTCTGTGCCAATTAAACTCAACTTCAAATGTTGATTTTGGCAATATTAATGATATCGGTATTACCAAGAAAGATTACACAGCTCAAGGAGCGGTAAATACAACTTGTAATTTTGGAACGCCATACAGTATTTATTTAGGAGACGGCAATAACCGTATCACTGGTGGGTTCAGGCGTATGGTTAATAGTAATAATGAATTTATTCCATATCAGTTATATAAAGACTCTAACTATAGTACGGTGTGGGACGCTACAGGTGGCGTAACCAGTGTTGGGGGAACGGGTGGAGTCTCAAAAACGGGTACAGGCAGTGCTCAAAGTACACCTGTTTATGGAAAGATTCCGCAAGGTACTTCCATTGCAAGTAGACCGGGCACTTATTCTGATAGTGTTGTTGTGACAGTGACTTATTAATTTTTTTAATCTACGCGCGGATCTTTTCACTGAAGGGATCTGCGTAATTTCAATATATTTTCAGTCTTTGAAACTTACCTGTCATCAAAAACAGTTTGACTTAAAAATACATACTGTATATTTATTGATTAGTTCTAAAAAAGAACTAGAAGAGAGTACAGGCAATTAAATAAAGGTGAATAAATGTGGAATCGTCCTTTGATTGCATTAGGGTATAAAAAACCAACAGGGTGAAATGTCTATGACATCAGCAACACTAGATAAAAAACAAGATTGTGTGGTTGTTATTGGCGTCGGGGCATTACAAGGGATTGGTGCAGCCGTGTGTCGTCTTTTCGCCAAAGAAGGTTTAAAAGTTTATATTGCTGGGCGTACTTTCCAGAAAATTGAAGCAGTGGCTGCAGAAATCCATTCCAATGGTGGAGATGCTGTAGCGTTCCGTCTGGATGCAGAAGATATAAAGCAAGTACAGGCCCTGTTTGACACCATCACTAGTCAGAATGAGCGTATTACTGCTGTCATTCATAATGTGGGAGGAAATATTCCTTCTATCTTTTTACGCAGTCCATTGTCGTTTTTTACTCAAATGTGGCAATCCACTTTTTTATCGGCCTATTTAGTTTCTCAAAACTGTCTAAAAATATTTAAAGACCAAAATCACGGTACGCTTATTTTTACTGGAGCGAGTGCTTCATTGCGCGGCAAACCTTTTTTTGCTGCCTTTACCATGGGTAAATCTGCTTTGCGAGCTTATGCTTTAAATCTCGCTCAAATTTATAAATCACAAGGCATCCATATTGCTCATGTGATTGTTGATGGAATGGTCGATGGCGATAGAATCAATAAAGCCTTATTAGGGCTGGGGCGTTTAGTCCGCCTTACACGTGGCACGGGTGGCCTCAATATCGATGCGATTGCAGAAAACTATTGGATGCTTTACCAACAAACTCCGAAGCTTTGGACACATGAACTAGATTTACGCCCTTATCAAGAAAAATTTTGAGAGACTAAAATGCTAAAAAAAATATTTCAAAGATTTCAAAAAAAGCAGGGCTGTGTAGTGGTCGCGGGCCATGACCTACAACTGATTGAGCGTGATTTTGTAATTTTAGATAAAAATGCGCACTTCCCATTACATCTTTATCAAGTTGTACATGATTCAGCCGCACAAAAAATGAAAACCCATTCTATAAATGATGGCGTGACCGCAGTTCACTTAAACTTGGTGAATGCAGACCATTTAAAAAGCTTGGTGCGTTATATTTCCAGCCATGGACATACTATTGAGCTCTGTGTATTTCAGCCAAGTTTCTCATCTTCATCAAACATCGAAGCGTTATCTTTAGAAGAAATTGAACATAGCTGGCAGACCACAGGTTTAAGTGCAGTGAGTGTAGCGCAAGCCGTGATTAAGCCGATGCTCAAACAACAGCGGGGGACCCTTATTTTTCTTGGCGCACCCTCTAGTCAGTCGACTCAATACGATGTGTTAGGCCAAAGTATGTTTGCGGGTATTCGCGCTTTATCGCAGTCATTGGCAAGAGAGTTTCAGCCTAAAGGTATTCATGTTGCTTATTGCATGGTTGAAAAATGGGAGGGGCAAAATCAGCACTTTACCTCATCTCTTAAGCAAGTCTGTCAGCACATCTATCAGCAGCCTGATTCGGCATGGAGCCAAGAACTTAGCTTGTCTTGAAATTGGCTTGTTCAACATTCTCAACTTAAAGCAACTGATAAAAGCTTTAGTAAGATGTTGAATAAAATTAAGTTAAGAGAATGAAAAACAATAATTATTTAACTGTTTTCTAGCCAATATCACATTGACACCCAAAACCGCTCCGATTATTCTTTGCCTGCTGGCCACATTGCCAGTCGGTTTTAGCAGACCGTTTTCATCTAGTACATCAAAAAAGAAATTTTTTGGTGTCGAACTCGTTCGTCCCCCTTCGTAGCGGTAGGACGGAGGAGGGACGCCTTCGGGCGTGCCGGTTCCTAGATGACTGGTCTGCTAACCCTTCTTCGTTCTGCCACCATAATCTTTAGCAGTGATTTGGCAGAACTTCTATTTCATCTAGGAGTCCGCTATGCGTACTAATTCTTTTTCTTTATTGGCCTTTGCCAAAGTCTTTCTATTTGTCTCATGTAAACGGTCTTTAAAAGGTTTAATCAACACAAGGTTTTCTACGCTTTAAGAATCGTTAGGACTAAAAAATCATAGCAACAATAAACCTGAGATAGGCGAGCACACCTTTTTCGTGCGGCTTTTGCATGCCTGTTTTTAGCGCTCAATTTAAGAGTGACGGCATTTCTATCTCATTTACATACAACAAAAAATTATTTTAAACGGTATAAAAATGCCAAATTTAGAAGCATCATTTAGAGCACTACGCGTGCTCCACGCGGCAAAAGATTTATTTAATCAACATGGGTTTTACATCGGGGTCGATCGAATTGTTGAGGAAGCCAAAATTCCTAAAGCCACTTTTTATAACTATTTTCATTCCAAACAAAGGCTCATTCAGATGAGCTTAACTTTTCAAACAGATGCATTAAAACATGAGGTGTTTTCAATTATTCATTCGTACCGCGAACTCATGGCCTTCGATAAACTCAAGAAAATTTACTTTTTACATGCAGACTTAGAAGGCTTTTATCGTTTGCCATTTAAAGCTATTTTTGAAATTGAAAAGCTTTATCCCGTAGCCTACAAAGTCGTTAGCGACTATCGAAACTGGTTCATTAAAGAAATTCATAAACTGCTTTTAACCGTAAAGCCTGCCGCTACAGTTGAAGATGCCTACATGTTTTTGTTTGTAATTGATGGGGCAATGGTGCAGCTTTTAAGTGCAGATAAGATCGATGAAAGAGATAAATTATTAGAATATTTTATGTCGACACTTACTTAGGTTGATTAATACTCTAGCGTTTAACTTATACAAAAGCCCTCCGAAGAGGGCTTTTTTCAACTTAATTGAGTTTTAAAAGTCAAAAGATGTTTGGAGATAGAAAGTACGTGGCTGGCCTACATACTTACCGCCCGTAGAGTCTGTTGAGCGAGTAAAATATTGCTTATCAAAAACGTTCTTAATTCCACCAGCGATTTTTAAACCTTTAACTTGTGAACTTAAGTCATAAGAGGTACGTAGTGCAAAAGTGGTGTAACCCGGAATATCTCCGTATTTGCCATCTGCAGTTTCTTCTGTTTGATAGACATCACTATCAGGAACATCTGGTGAATGCTGCTTAGACTGAGCAAACATATCGGCATTTAAAGACCATTTATCCACGGTATAACCTAACCCAACATTACCGACATGGCGTGAGTAAAACGGTAGATCTTTATCTTTAAATTGACCCGCTTCAGCAACTGCTTTAGTAAAAGTATAGTTTCCATATACTTTTAAACCTTCTAACGCATCTGTTAAATGACCGAAATCATAACTAATACCTGTTTCGACACCTTTATGGCTAGTTGCACCTAAATCTGTCCAGATTCCGTTATTTCCAGCATCACGTACTAATGAAAGCTCTTTATCAAAGTCTAGATAGAACACCGTAAATTCGGCGTTTAACCCATTACCTAGATATTTAGTTCCAATTTCATAGTTATTAGATTTTTCAGGATGTAAGCCATCGGTTGTAGCAGTCGCAGTTGTTCCTTCAAGACGTGCTAATTGGCTGTATTGCTGTGGCCCGAAAGATACACCTGCGTTTGCAAATATATTCCAGTTTTCATTTGCCGAGTACATTACAGATAAACTTGGTAAAAATTCGTCTGAATCAATTTTTGGATGAACCGTATTCGCTAGCCCATTTTTATCATAACCAGTGAAGCTATTATGAGTTTCGATTGATTCGAAACGTACGCCCGGTGTGATGGTCCAGCGGCCGAGTTCCATACGGTTATCAACATATACTGCATGCGCTTTGGTGCCGCCTTCGCTGCTACTACGTGGAGCAAAATCTGGCGCTGATGAACCAGCAGCATAAGATGCAGTACGTCCAGCAAATTCAGAACTTTCTTCTTTTAAGTAACGATAGCCTACCGTTACTTCATTTTGAGTATTACCTAGTTGATAAATACGAGAGTAACGCGGTTCAATCGCATAGACTTTATAATCACGTGGAGCAGAGTCGAGACGCTTGTCACCACTCGCTAAAGTAGTTTCAAGATTACTTGTACGGAAAGAGTCGATGTAGTAACTCAGAACTTCGAAGTTATTTTTTTCATCTTTATGGTTATAACGTAAAGAGACATCTGTACGTCGACCTGCAAAATAGTTTTTTTCACCAGAAGACTGATATGGATTTTCAGCATATTGCGCCTGAGTTAAACCCTCTGGCATTTCGCCGCGACCTTCATAGTGATGCAGATTTAAAGCAACCGAGTCTTTATCATTAAATTGATAAGCAGACTTTAACATTACATCATCGATATCAATCTTGTTATTTGCTTCTCGATAACCGTTACCTTTAGTCCCTGAATATAACAGGGCAAGGCCTAAGCCATTATCTAAAGTTCCACCCACAAATAGATTAGGACTAAGTTTTACTTGGTCAGTGCCAGATGCATATTCTGAAGTTAGGCTAACAGTTCCACTAAAATCTTGAGGAATTGATCGAGTGGCAAAGTTAATAATTCCGCCTACGTTTTGAGGCCCAAAACGAACCGACCCCGCACCACGGACGACGTCAACTGACTCAATATTACCAATTGAAACAGGAGCTAAAGATAATTGTGGCTGACCATAAGGTGCAAATGAAAGCGGAACGCCGTCTACTAAAACTGTTGAACGAGGTGATAGGCGAGATGCTAGGCCACGGACACCAATATTGAGTGAAACATCACTACCACCTGTTCCGCTGCTATCTTGAGCTTGAACTCCAGGAATTTGTTTTAATGCTTCTCGAATTGAAGTTGCAGCTGTTTCATCTAAACGTTTGCGGTCAACAATAGTTCGAGCGCCAGCATGTTTGTGAACGGTTTCAGCATTAGCTTCTTCTAGCCAGTTACCTTGCGCCTTAATGGTAATGGTCGGTAATGCACTGGTAGTTGTATCTTCAGCATGAGCAGGAAGTGCGAGATAAGTACACGCAATTCCGATTGCATAGCTAAGTGTAGAAACTTTGAACTTAAAATTTGGGAGTGAAAGAGGGGTTGAGCGGTCCATGTTGATGTATCGAAATCCTAAACGATAATTATAATCATTATAGCGAAAAAGTAACAAAATTTTATAAATGTAATTTAATTTTTTTTTAGAAAAACTAAACATAGATTTTATCTAATCATTTTTACAGAACAGCCCTCCGAAGAGGGCTTCAAATTTATTTAAAGTTAGGTTGATTTAAGATTTTGTAGACCTTTTCTTTATATACATCATTAGAAATCACACCTTTATCTCGCTGTTGTTTGAGCGATCTAAATTGTTGGTCACGAATTTCTCTTTGGATACCCACATGATCATGATTTCTAATGTAGTAAAGACTACGTTCATGATCACTCATATTTACTGTGTCATCAGTAAAGGAGGAAGGCCTCGTTTCATTTTCTTGATATTGTTTTGCAATTTCAAAAAAATCTACATTTTGTTGTTCACTCAGCTTTTGATCTTGAGAGTTTGAGTTCACTTCAAGCATGCTTTTATGCTGATTAAATTTAGGGCGGTTATATTCTTGTTTCGTTTGAAATGTGTTTGTTTCAGCAAATGCGGAAGAAGAAAAAAGCCCAATATTTAAAAATAAAAAAGTTAATAAAAATCTATTCATTTCTTTGGAAGTCCAATTGAAATTGAGTAAATTACTGTATTGTAACATTAAAATTTGGAATTTTTGGGCCGTTTTTTAGACCAGATGATCAATTGGTAAATAACCAAGGGATATATAGTGCTGTATAGGAAGCTCTATTGATGACTTCAGATAAATATTAAGATTTAAATTAAAAAAATGTTCAATTCAAAGCAACTGTCTATTATCTAATTTAATATTTATCTATCAATAATTTATTTTTTTAGAAGATTGTAAGCACTTAATTATTAAGTAAATCTAAACTATTCTGATGTGACAATCGTTATTTAATTTGCTAGATTGTTTGGTTTTTATAAAAGTGGGCGGAATTTATGAAGACATTTTTAATTATTTCTTTATTGGGTTTTGGGCTAGTTGGTTGTGCCTCATCTACATATAACTCTCAAGAAAATTATTTAAATAAACCTCCAGTTGTCCCAGTCAATAAAGCATTTAATAGTTTTAAAACACCAGATCATGGACTTTTTACTGATCAAGATATCTATAATATGCCGGAAAATTCCAATATGAATTTCCGTTATGAAATTGCTTTTTAAAGCAAACCAATTAGTAAATTAACAAAAGGATGAGCAAAGGTGGCTTATCACCTTTGCTGACTCAAGATAATGAATAATCGATATCACCTTTAGGTAGTTTTTTAAATTTTAAACTGTTAAATTTTAATGATTGAAAAAAGGTACTTTATATGAAAAATTTTACTATTATTGCTTCTTTATTTTTGTTAGTTGGGTGTACTACAGGTCATAAACAAACTACTCCTGTTCAAGTGACTGATACTAAAATTACCTCAGAAGCTGAGAAATATAAAAAACAATATCAAAAGAAAATTTATAAAATATGGGATATTCCAAAGTCTTCTACAGGCATGAGTGCAAGTGTAAAAGTCTTTTTAACGGATAGTGGTGAAATTGAGCAAATTATTTTTTTAGATAAAGAAGAGCAAAAATTTAAAACAAGTATTGAAAAAGCGATATGGCGTGCAAGTCCATTTATTTTACCCTCTAATCCTGAGGCAAGAAAGCAAGCAAGAAAATTCAATATGAAATTTCAAGCAAAATAAGTTAGTTGTGTATAAACACTGAGAGCAGATTATAATTTTTAAGGGAAATTAAATTTGCTCTTTGGTTATTTATAGCATTGATATATGAGGTTTTAGCTACGTTGAAGTGATCTTTAAGAGCTAAATTCAACTTCAAAAGTAGCAAGCTAACATTTCAGTGTAGTTAGAAAATAAGACATATTATTTATAAATTAAAAAAATATAAAAATTAATTACATTACTATCAAAAGGTAACATAAACAAAACTTTAAAAGAGTAAAAATCATTATAAAAATAAGTGAATTTATAAAAATGTCTAGAAAATATATGAGTGAAGTAATGAAATCTCATAGCGAGAGTAAAGCTACTAAAGTTGTAGCGTGGTGCATAATTTTATTCGGAATTGTTTTAGGAATTTCCTTTATTTTGTCATATAGGCAAGTTGAAACAAGAAATGATAATTTAGACATTATTCAGGTATGGTCCACAGAAATGATTACCATAGGTCTTTTTATTATATTTAATGGACTGTTGTTTGGTTATTTACTTCTAAAAATTGGTAGTATTTTGAATCATCTAGAAAATAATAAAAATTAAAAAATTTTATTGAGCAAAAATTATTAATAATTTATAGCAAAGATTGAAAGTAAATTTTTCAAAAAAGACTTTTTATATAAGAATTAATGTGATTTATTTGGCATTTTGTTGTTTAGTGTGTGATTGATTTTAATGTTAACTTGCAAAGTACCTATACTTTTTACATTCGGTTTATGAGTTTTACCCTATATTACATAAAAAAATAATAGATTAAAAAAGTATATGAATATACTCATAAGAAGATAGGAGGTTATGATGCCAAAATATCTAGCTATAGCGGATAAGGTTTATAAAAAAATTAAAAATGACAACTTGTTTTCTGATGACATGATAGAGAACTTAAATTGTTTGGTCGGTCTTATTCGTAATACCATAAAAGGGACTGAATTTAAATTAAAGTATAACTTTATTAATTTTGAAGACTGCTTAACCAAACCTACTGAGCAATGCTCAGTAAAAATTGATTTTAGTCTTATACCTAAATTTGAAAATGAAGGGGAATTTATTTTATGGTTAGCGGGATTTATTGAAAGGATCACTGAGGGTGGAAAACCTAAATTTCCGCCAATTTCACAGTTAGTGCCTCAAGGTTTTAGTGTGGGAAGTGAAAGTATTCCCGTAACCACTTTACCTGAAAAAGAAGAAAATGCAGAAATGATTGTTAATTATTTTAAATCAGATGATTATCTTAAAAATAATAAATTGCCCTCTTAAAATGTATAAAATTTATAAACCGCCTTTTATGGCGGTTTTTTTAGCAAATGTATCTTAAAGTGTCTGTTACACAAATGGTGAATGTTTAGGGTTGAATGTATCTTTCAATTATTTAAGCATGGAATAACACAAGTTAAGTAAAGGATAAATCTCATGATTGATGAAGAAAAACCCTTAAATTTTGACGATGATGAAGAACCTCTTGATTTTGCAGATGAAGAATTTATCGATGATAAAAAAGAGGATGAGTTATATAACACCATTACCAAAGATGGCTCTAGTGTAGACCCGGCCGATGATGGTGAGCGGCATATTCGCCCTGAAGATGGTGATCCGATAGAAGTTGAAGAGTAATCTATAGCCCAATTCAATATTGGGCATTTTAATTTTTAGCGTATTTTAAAGAGTAATCCATACTAGATATTGTTCTACCATTAATGACTTAAAAAATTTAGAGTTAAGTCATAAGAGTAGAGATGTTTGGCTATATCTTTTTAGAAAAAGGTAAGATGATTGGGAATTAAATGCAAAAAATATTGGATTATCTTCGCAAATTTTTTACTGCTATGTCTCGGTCAAGTGATGCTAATAATAGTCTCATTGCTACAGCAACTGATAATGGCACTGAAGAAGTTGGTTTCGCCGTTGATGAGATGTCTCTTAGTCAAGTCGGTATAAACCACATTTGTAATTTTGAAGGACTAAGACTCAACGCTTATGACGACGGAGTAGGCGTGTGGAGTATAGGTTATGGTACAACACGATATCCCAATGGTGTGAGCGTTCAAAAAGGTGACACATGTACCCTTGAGCAGGCCAAGGCTTATATGCAACATGATTTAAAAATATTTGAACATGCCGTAAATAACGCTGTAAAAGTTCCTTTAAAGCAAAATCAATTCGATGCATTAGTGTCTTTAACCTACAACATTGGGACGGGTGCTTTTAAAAACTCGACCTTACTAAAAAAATTAAATTCAGGTGATTACAAAGAGGCTGCAAATCAGTTTGATGTATGGGTAAACGCAGGAGGTAAGCGTTTACCGGGATTGGTCAGACGGCGTGCCATGGAAAAGAAATTATTTTTATCTCCATAGCTTTAATGAATTAAGCTTTATCCCCTAAGGTAATTCTAAGTCTGTTTAATGCTCCCATGAGTGAAATACTAGCCGTTAACTCTACAATCTCTCTTTCACTGAAATACTCTGCTAAGTGAGCTTTTACAGTTTCAATTTTTTCAGATAGAAAAGTGACTGCTTCTGCAAGTTCAAGTGCAAGAAGTTGTTTCTTAGAAAAGACATTCGAATGTTTATAGCCCGGAATTTTATCAATAACTTCTTGGCTCATACCCATGTCTCTTAATTCCTGTGCATGAAAAGCACAGCAGTAAGCACAGCCGTTAATTTGTGACACATATAACTCAGCTAAAGCTATTAATTGTGGATCAATTCCAGAGCTTCGAATTGAGGCATGTGCAGAGTACAAATGATTAATCGTTTTTTTAGCAACTTCTTTATATTCCATGATATAGACCAGCATTTGCGTGATAAAAATCTATTATTTATCACTAGGTATAGATTGTAAATTAGGCACTATTTTGTTATATAGGTATATTTTTTATACCTATATAATCAATGAAAGATAATATTTCTGGCTGTTCTGTAGAAGAGGCAATGACTGTATTGGGTGGTCGTTGGAGAATGTTAATTATTTCATTTCTCATCGAACGACCTATGCGTTTCAATGAGTTAAGACGTGCCATTCCTAATATTTCTCAAAGAATGTTAACTTTGGAATTGCGTTTTCTCGAAGAGGAAGGATTTATTAATAGGGAAGTTTTTGCGGAAGTTCCTGTTAAAGTTGAGTACTCTTTAACTGAAGATGGTAAGAAATTAAACGGCTTGGTTGAGGTGCTAAAAGAAGTAGGTACTTGGTTAAAAGCAAGATAGTTCAGCTATTTTTAGATTATGACGCCAGAAGAAGAAATTAAGTTAAAGAACAATATCTATAAAATTTTAGGCATAAAAAAAGCCTGATGCTACGAATCAGGCTTCAGTATTCATCGACAATAGAAGTTGATGAACAAGACCAATCTAACAGACCTGCTCTGTAAAGGCAAACTGAGGCTTGAATTGCTGAGTCAGCTAAAATTAAATTTTTCAGAATATACGCATTAAAAAAGCCCTTGCTCGAAAGCGAAGGGCTTAGTCATTCATTGATCTACCAATGAACTATATAAGGCTCATCTCATACTAAGAACAGTATAACTGAATTTAGGGGAGTAGAGAAGAAAACCTTTAAATAGCTTACTTATTCTATTTGTACTTAATTTATTGAGGCATATAGCAAGTTACATCAATAGTAAACCAAGACACAAAACTTGCACTTTGTATTCTGGAGGGTGTGGTATTTGTGTGTAAGCCCCGATTAGATTGGCTTTGGGAACGAAGCAATAGCGGTTAAATGATTCAAATAACGTTTGGAGTGAACATTTTGAAGAATCAGGGCGGATGTAAGCAAGGAAGTAAATAAATATGAATTTGATTAGATTAGAAGAACTCTCATTGATGAGTAATGCGGTTTTGACACCTCAATTAAACAATTGGCCATGTATACAATCAGCAAATTTAGAAGATACTGATTGTCAAAAGCATAGAGACAGTTTTTCCGAACAATCTGATAAAAAATTTCATAAAGAATGGCGAAAACAACAAAAGAAAATACTTAAAAATATTCCGAGTAATGCTGTGTTACTCAGTATGAATGACTCTATTTAGTATAGGCTTCAAACAATTTTATAAAGACATAAATTACAAGGATGAGCTGTTAGCTAAATAACTTTACGTAGCTACACTTGTTAGTCATAACTTCTTCTAGAGATACTGAACATATTAATAAATAACGAATATGTAAGGTAAGATGGACAAATAGAAAATAACAAAAAAGGCACTTCTGTAGAGGTAATTTTTATGGTTAATCTTCACCAGAAATCACTTTTTGATGTTCTGACTCAACATCAGGCTTATCTATATCGAGCATCCTCAAGATCGGTCAATGAGCTTCTTAATTTATTTAATTCCGAAACGGTTAGCATGCTTACTAAGTTAAGTAATTTGTTAGATGGACTAAATGAAAAGGAAAAAACAGCGCTAGCAGGCGGGCTTTACTCAACAGCTCCATTAAAAGAGATACGTGCACTAATTTCTCAATGGTTTAATGTAACGAATGATGCACTCATTGATACGTTTACTGTCTCTGCTGTGGCATTGGCTGTCTATGAAGCCAGATATATGTCAAAAATTTTTGGTGGTAAACATAAAGAGTTAAAAGGTGAACAGCTCTATAAAGCTGCTAAACGTGTTCCTTTAGCGGGTGGCGCATTGGTAGATGAGTTGCTCTTGAAAATTGTAGAGGTGGCGCGTCAACGTGTCGAATATGCAATTCGGGATGGCCTTAATACTGGAGCCACAAATCAACAAATTATTCAAAGGATTCAGGGCACTAAACGCCTTAAATATGAAGATGGACTATTAAATAGCACAAAGGCAGATATTGAACGAACTGTACGTACAATTCGAAGCCATATATCCAATCAGGCCTATTTAAATAGCTATAAACAGCTAAAGTTCGAATATGTCAGATTTGTAAGTGTCCTTGACGGAAGAACCTCTAAAGTATGTGCTGCACTTGATAGTAGTGTCTGGACCATCAATGATCCTACAAAGAAAGTTCCTCCTTTACATCCTCATTGCCGTAGCATTTTAATTCCAACACATGAAGATGGTCAGCTCGTTGGAAGTCGGGCTTTCATTATGGATGAAAGAAAATTTAAGGATATTCCTAAAAGTGAACGTGAACAATTAACTGGTCAATTAGATGCTAATACTTCTTTTAAAGAATTTTTTAAATTGACAGATGATTTCTTTCAAAAAGAGTGGCTAGGGCCTAAAAGGTATCAACTATATAAAGAAGGGGAATTCGATTTTGATAAGTTTTTTGATCCAGAAGGGCGATTATATACACTTGAGGAGCTTAAAGAACTGGATGAGCGGGCTTTTAAAGCTTTGGGATTATGATTGAGGACAGCCGCATTTTGAATAGGTTTTTTATCTTAAATAACTTTTTTAGTTTTAACTAAATATACACACTTAAACAATTAGTTGAAAAAAGTTTCCATTATTTAGTCAGGTAGCATGTTAAGTTTTTCTCAATCATAAAAAGTTAAAAAGGATGAGAATATGAAATTTTCCTACCAAGATCTTGACGGAAATAATGTTGAAGTGGAATGTGAAAGTTATATCCATATCCCATCAGGAGCGGCTGTAAAATCTACAGAAGCCGGCAATTATCATATTACTGAAAATTTTAGCTTCTATAAAAAAATAGAAGCTGATTCTGTACCCATCTATCGATTTGCTATTGATCGCAATTCTAATGTGTTTAACAGTGATGAACTTCCCGCCCTCGCTCAAATCGGCAAAGATTGGAAAAATTTAGACTAGTTTTTAATCCTTCTAAAGCCCTCACCCGAGGGTTTTAGACTAAATTTTAAATGATTTATTTCTTTTTAAATACAAGCATTAAGCCTATTAAAATTGCCATCATTCCAATTAAACCTGCCAGTGGCAACTTATTTTTCAAAATTAGAAAATCTAAAATTGCAGTAACCACTGGGACTAAATAAAACAAGCTTGTAACATTTACAATATTGCCCTGACTTAGAAGTCGGTAAAGTAAAAGTTGAGCAACTACAGAAATTAAAATTCCAAGAAATAACACCGAAATAATGAGTTGTGAATTCCACGTTATTTCAAAATGTTCAAACGGAACTATAAATAAGCAAACGACAAGACTGACTACATATTGGAGCGGTAAGATATCAGTTGGAGCTTGTTGAATATTCTTTTGCATGATGGCGCCAAACGTTATACAGATCAGTGCAGCTAAGGCAAAGAATATGCCGATTGGAGCGATAAAAGACATAGTCAGACTTTTCCACACTAAAAGGATGAGTCCAGCTAAAGCAATAAATAGCCCTAATAGCCTTTCTTTTTGTAAATTCTTTTCTAGAAGACAAAGCGTCAAGATTGGCTGTATTCCCATGATTGTTGCCATTAAACCAGGAGTAACCCCGTGAGCCATCGCTTTGAAATAACAGATTGAATAACCTGCAATCATGAGCAATCCAGTCAGTAAAACTTGCTTTCGAGTTCCGTGCGTGGGTAAGAACCTTTTTCTGAAAACCGCAAGTAACAACAGAACAGTCAAAGCGATAGAAAATCTTAAAATTAATAATGCTATGGGTGAGGCATTATCGAGTCCCCATCGAGTAAAAATCGCGGCACTTCCCCAAAGTAAAACAAAAATAGATGTCGCACTTTGTGATGCGAGCAGCTGTTTATTTAGGCGCATAAAACCTCCTCCTAGTGCGTAATATCTAAGAAATACGAAGTGATAAAATGATTTGTAAGTACAGTGATTAAAGGTTTATTTAGTCATTAAGCAATTCATGGATAACTTCTTTAAGAAAAATGAATTGGTTTAACTTCTTCTAATTTCAGTATGAGAGAGACAACAAATAAAGAAAAGCGCATAATTCTTTTATATACTATTTGAAAATCGAATAGATAAATCCTAATGAATTTAAAAAACCTACAGATCGATTGGTTAAAGTGTTTTGTCACCGTAGTAGATACAGGTTCACTATCGAATGCAGCCCCTGAGTTATACCGCTCACAGTCTGCTGTTAGCATGCAATTGAAAAAACTAGAAGAAGCGCTACATTGCCAACTTTTAATACGAACACATCGACAAATTGAATTAACGTCGCAAGGGCAGCTACTTTTAGGTTATGCACGTCGTATTCTTGACTTGCATGCTGAAGCTCAAATGGCATTTCACGGAGATGAACTGAAAGGGCGTATACGTCTTGGGGTACCCGATGATTATGCAGCGAAATATTTAACGCCCGTACTGAAGCGTTTTGCGCCACGTTATGGAGGAGTTGAAATCGAGTTGATCTGTGAGCAATCTACTTCGTTAATACCGCGGGTAGAAAGTGGTGATATAGATTTGGCATTAATCTCAAGAGATAACGCTCGTCAAGGCACACTTTTATTTCATGAACCGATGGTGTGGGTAGGCTCTCCACAGTTTGAACTTTGGCGAGAAGACCCACTGCCAATTGCAGTTTATGAAAGTACCAGCCAAGCCAAAAAGAGTGCGATTAATTCCTTAGCATTACAAGGACGCCGTTATCGTGTGGTATATAACAGTTCAAGCTTAGCAGGCCAAATTGCAGCAGTTGAAAGTGGTTTAGCAATTGCTGTGTTCACACAGTGTAGTGCACCCCAGCATTTAACGATATTGGGGGCTGATCATGGCCTTGGACCTTTAGAACCGATGGAGGCTGCTGTCTATCGAAGTAGGGCATCTTTAGAGTCAAAAGCGGTAGAACACTTATATGACTTACTCATCAAAACACTTCGGCATTCGGTTAATGTTTGATTTTAACATTTTGGGGAACTACTCATATTTGTTTGCACATTTTGTTTTGAAATTTAAGATATGTCTAAATAGCTTTACATTTTTGCGTTAAATCTACAAAAAAGCCTAGAAACCTATGCTGATCGTAAAACTAATAAAAAGTATTTATTAACTCATTAATCTAAACAATTCATGAGGTGAAACATGACAAAAATTATAGCGTCTTTAGGTTTAGCTGCTTTTATTGCTTTAAGTGTGAGCGCTTGCCAAGGTGAAAACGACACAAACCAGCAAGATAAAACCACGACTCCACATTCAATGGATAAGGATTCATAACCTAGTTAAATCTCTAAAGCCTGTCGTAAGATGGGTTTTTTTATATCTTTTATTTTTATACCAAAGTGTGATTTGTAACTCAAAATATTTATTTTTAATGGCACTGTTCAAAATATGTTGACTAGTACACTAGGTTTTAAATATATTTAAATTCGAAACTCATTATTTTAAATAGAACTCTATATTTAAAATAACTTGTTTAAATATCATCAGTTCAGAAATTTAACCTTTAAATTTGATTATAAAAATATAAATGAATCAAGGAGGTGGGTATGGATGCTAAATTTCACTCTGAAAATGAATATGGTTTTATATTAAATATATTGAACCATTATGTCGTGATAAAAAAGTCATTAAAAGATGACCATTATCCTTATGATTCATTTGGTTATCTTCTTGCTCTTTATCAGCCGCTAAAAGTCTATATTCCCCAACTTCCACAGCCGAAAATTTATATTGAGATTGGTGGAATTTCTTATGACAGAATAATTGTTATGCAAACAGAAGACGAGACAGAAGCCATGAATATTTTAATGGATTTAGGACAGCTTGTTGTTTAAAAATTAAATGATTTTTTAAATGAGTTCAATTTACTTACGGACACTTTTTTTTGAGTAAATTGAACAAAAAACTTTAAGTGAAAAATAGAGTTAAACAGTAGAACTCATAAAATTATTCTGTGTTTTAATTTATCTTTTTAAACAAAGCCTCTAATAAGATACAAAAAACCACAAAAGCTAAATCTATAACTTTAAAAGAATTTGTTTATATAGCTAAGACTATTATAAAACAGGTAATTGTAATGAAAAAAATACTTTTAACAGCATTGGCTGGATGTGCTTTATTAGGTAGTAATGCTGTGATGGCTAAACCAGATGCTGCTTTATTAAAAGAAGCGACAAAAAATGTAGTCACAGTATCTAAAGTAAAAACTTTGGCTGATGAAGCTGGAGTAACTTTAACAGGAACCATTGTAAAGCATATTGCTGGTGATCATTTTGAGCTCAAAGATGCAACAGGTTCCATCATTATTGATATCGACGATGACTTATGGAAGCCTTTACAGTTAAAAGCAGGGGATAAAGTCCGTGTGGTTGGAGAGGTAGATAAGCATAGAGTTAAACCTACCGATATTGAAGTTTTTCAAATTGAACGAGTTAAATAAAACAGTTTAATTTGCATAAATTGTGTTCAGGTTAGTAAAAGAAAACTCCTACTTTTAGGAGTTTTCTTTTAAAGGCAATAACTTTCTATTATTGGGTCGCATTAAATGCCTCATGATATGCAACATTCGCTTTTGGAATATTGCCGGAGAAAGTTAGAGCTTGAAAATACTCACTCGGTACATCAGGCAGAATTAGCTCAGGATAATTTTTAAAACCAAATCTGTTGTAATAGCTTGGATCACCTAATAAAACACATCCTTGTGCTCCGAGTTTTTTTAATTTTTCCAATGATTTATTCATGAGGAGTGAGCCAATACCACGACCTTGTTTAGCGGGGTGAACAGAAATAGGGCCTAAACCATACCAACCTATTTCACCTGAACTCATTTGAACGGGTGAAATGGCAACATGGCCAATAATAGAGCCATCTTCAATTGCCACTAGAGAAATAGTGAGTTGACCGTGAGTTCTTAAACTATTAACAATAAAATGTTCGGTACTACTTGTGTGCTCAGCATTTTCAAAAGCTGCTTTTGTTAGTTTTTCTATTGCTTCAATATCTTTATCTTGCTCATCACGAATAATAATATTCATTAAAAAACTCTTCCAGATTTATCGATTAGTTATATGGTTTAACAGTTAGATAATTTCCCTTCACTGGTTTTTGCCGAAATATCCATAAAAGAAACTTAAATATCTATTTAGATTTTAGTCTAAGTAATTCAAGGTTAAATGAAAGATTGTTTGAGATTTAATTATTAAATAAAATCAATAGATAGTAAATTTTGTTGACACATGTTCTCACCATCATTTTGTCACATAAGTTAAGTCTTTTCTTAATTTTTTGCCAGATAAGTTGAGATTTTTGTTTTAACTGGTGGGATAGGTATGGGGAAATTAGATGTATAAATTCATGAGAATTACTTTTTGAATTATGAATACTATTACTTGTTCTTAAAGGCTCTTTATATCTATTTGTACATAATGCATGTTTAGTAGAAAAGACAGAAACTCGGATTAAAGAATTACAAGATATGCAAGAGTGCAGATCAGGAAACGAACGTGGTTGCTTATAATTCTATTCTTTAAAAATATTAAAGGGATAGGAGTCGCCTAATAAAAAGCCAGCTAAATAGCGGGCTTTCTTGTGATTTGAAATATTCTTAGCTACGGCTTTCAAGAATATTTAATGTATTGTTCCATTGATCCTTTTGACTACTATAATTATCACCTGAACCTTGTGGTGGATTGTTTCTAATAAAATTCATTAACTCAGTGCGTTGTTGAATGCTCAGTACTGAAATAACATCTGGATTTTCTGCAATACTAGTTCCAATACTATTTATAACACTGTCTTTCACTGCAGAATCTTTTTTATCTAATACTGACAATGTACCCGAAAATTCTTTCCCATTTAGAACAGAGGATGCAACAAAACTGGATTCATTTGGAGAAATTTCATCTTGCTTAAGTATTTCCTGATTCATTGCGTGAGTATCTTTTGATGATGGATTTGTTGACGCGTAAGTTGAAATTAAGGCTTGTTTTACTTCATCACTAGTAGTTGAAGCTGCTTTAAGTTCATTAACGGATTCGGCTATTCGCTTACGTACAGCTTCATTCTCAGGTAGCGACTTTTTAAGTTCATGTTCCTTTTCAGTAAGTAGTGAAGCATTATTAAGAGCACCCAAAGCCGCACTTTGTACTTTCGGATTAGTATTTTTTAAATATGGAATGATATCGTTTACTGCTTCAATTGGATTTAATGCAGTCAAAGAAATTAGAAGTGCACTTAAAGCATCAGAATTTGATTCATTTTGTTTTAATAGATCAGCTAATTTATGAATTTTATCTTCACGTGTATATGAAGAATTATCATTTATAGCCATCATGCTTTGTGCCCATTTAGGGGGAGAACCATAAGGAAGATTTTGTGTATTCTCGGAAGATTCATTATTAACTAGAGCACTATTAGCATTGATATTAGTCTTTTCTTTAATTTGGTTCTCGTCATTTTGAATTCCCATATCATTTTGCTGGGAGAAAACAAAGAATCCAATAAGTGCTAACACTACTACCGTGAAAACAAAATAAATTAACTTTCTATTATTTTTCATACTACTCACATTTTTCAAATAAGAATGCCCTTAAAAGATAATGTAAGGGCATCAAAGCAATTTTAAATTAAGTTCGAGTAATTGTTAGCAACGAACTACCAAATGTCGTATTTGGGAAGCTACCGCCTAAATCACCATTACCTGTTTTAGTATATAACCACTTAACAAAAGCATCGCAACGGAATGAACCTTTCTTCCATGTGTATGCAGTACATGCACCACTTGAGCTATATGATGCACAAACTTGAGTGGCGGGGTTTGGTGTTGACGACCATAAATTATATGCAACATGCGGCTTCTGCTGATTAGAAAGGTTATTAATTTGACTGGTAGCGGAAGTAAAAGAGGATGACCACGTAAACCTAGATCGCGCTTTTGCACCCCAATATGTATCCACTTTAAATCCAGCTACAGTGACGTTTTGCACAATATTTACATAAGGTGTCGCATTCATTACTTGCACAACATTATTAGATGAGGCAAGAAGCCCCAAATGGCCTAATGAGCCAAAACCAGTAACTGATAAATCACGGCCTAAGACATCTCCTACTGCAACAGGATTACCTGCAGCAAAAAGTAAAGTGCTTTGCGTTATTAAAATTGGTAATAATAAAGTCTTTTTCATATTTTTCTCAAAAAAGTAGAGTTTTAATATTGTTGAACAATAAGTATATATATTATTTATACTGAAATAAATTAAAAATATATCAATGGTTAAAATCAAATTTTCAAAATAAAAAATTGCACGGAATATTATTAAAATATAAAGCGACAAAGGGCAGGGCATTAGTTTAAATATTATTTCATTGTTTTATATATTAAAAAGCCAGCTAATTAGCTGGCCTTTTAACTACCTAACAAAATTACGAGCAACTTTAGACAGATTTTTAATAATCACATCTCTTTCATAGCGAAAATCGAAAGTTTTAGGATTTTGAACATTTAAAACTTTCTGTTGAGCCAGTGTTAGTGGAATTTTTTCATTTTTATTACTAACAAGAGAGTTATCAATATCAATCAAAATATTCAGCTCATCAGTACGTTGAACATCTAGCCATTGGATTTGAACATTCATTTGGGGAAAATTGGCATTCAGGAAAGGACTAAATTTTTTAGTATTTACTATAATTTCTTTACCTTCTAATTCAATAAAAAGCGTTTTATCTGTATTTGATAGCAACACATCTTGATAAATGTGACCATTTGGATGTGAAAAAATTTTATCCCTATCAAGTCTTATCTGTTGACCTTCATAATCAAAAAACATTTTTAGATTCCATCTTATCATTGAAGTTTCGGCCATTCTGTGTGGCCTATGATTTACTTGTATCATTTATTTAGATGAAATGTGTAGTTTAACCTACATATGTACATTCATTTCTCAACAAAGAATATGTTCTATTACTAGAAAAGACCACAATCCGACATTAGGTCGGATTTTTTATTGTGTTATCTTAATTTATATAGGTTGTAACAATCTCGAAATATATGTCAAAAATCTCACATTAACTGTCATCCAGCGTACAATTATGACAGCTAACTCATATAAGCCTTATTTTTATTATTTTACCAAACGTTAAATTATTTTTAACTTTATTTGTGCCATTCGTCAGAAAAATTAGATAACTATTTCATATAATTAATGCTATAAATTGATAGAGTTATCTAAATTAATTTTGTTTAATAAATATACTGATTGATAAAAAAGGCAACTTGGCTATATTCCATACATATATTGCAAAATCAGCAATATATTTCTAGGATGGAATAAAAATGAAAAAAAGAGTAATAAAAATAGCAATAGTGAGCTCATTATCTGTAATAACAAGCATGAGTTATGCGGAAGGATTTAAAAGATTCTCTGTATCTGCTGGATGGTTACATGTAATGCCACAAGGTAAAGCTAATCCGTTTAATATTAATACCGCTGTTAAAAATGGAACTGCTGCTAAAGTTGGCACTATTTCAACAACAAGCTTTTTAAACTCTGTTGATCCAAATGCCACAGAGGTAGATTTGGGCGGCGGAGTCTTTAATCAAAAAGAATTTCTAGACCTGGTTCTCAAAGAGGAGTCTATGCGAGAAATTATTCTTGATGCAGATGGCAATATTAAACCTGAAGTTTCAGGTATTGCGACGGTTCGAGGAATCGAAAACTGGCAACAAAATGATGCAGGGCTTGAAGTTGATGATGTAGATACGTTGGGATTAACCTTTAACTATTATCTGAATGATAATGTGTCTTTACAATTTATTGGCGGAATTCCACCTAAAGTGGACGTTAAAGGTAAAGGAGAAATCTTAGCGCCATTAAGTGGAGTCGCCATGTCTCCGTTTGACTTGGTAAAATACCTTTTCCCGAATGGGATTGCCTTGGGTCAAGCGATTCCAATTACTAACTTAGGAAATAAATCTAAAGCGGCATCTATTCGAGCATGGACACCTACGATAGAAGCACAATATCAATTTGGTAGAAGCGGAGTAAATAAGTTTAGACCTTATATTGGTGCGGGCTTAATGTATGCTCATTTTAATGATATTAAACTTAATGATGGAATTCACTCTGATTTAGTCTCCGCAGGTCATATGATTCAAAATGTCTTAGATGGTAAAGCTGGAGCGGCTTTAGATCGAAAAGAGTCGAGCGGAAAAATGGTGGTTAATGTCGATACAGATGATGCAATAGCCCCTATTTTTACTGCTGGTTTTACCTATGATTTTAATGACTCATGGTATACGGTTGCTTCAGTATCATATGCAAAACTAAACAACAAAGCACAAATTGATGTAGTTAATCAAAATACTGGGACTCGCTTAATACATGCAACAACAAAAGTTGATATTGATCCGCTGATTACCTATTTAGGGGTAGGGTATCGATTCTAAGTTTTAAAAAAGGTATCTTAGAATTAATAATATTAAATTTTTGAGATACCTTATTTGTTACTATTTATAAAAAACAACTATTACTTATTAAACTTATACATAAAGTAAAATTCTATAAAACTATTTTTAATATAATAATTTAAAAATATTTTGAGGGTTGGAAATTGAAAAAAATCATTAAAACTTTATTTTTAACATCATTAATCTCAATGACTTCATTTACTATTTATGCAAAAAATATTGAACAAAAAGTTAATTTTTTACAAGGTTCACCGCATACTAATTTAACTGGAAAATTTCAGGGCTATAATGATGTGCGGTATAGAATTTATGCAAAAAAAGGTCAAATATTAAAGTTTGATATTAATAGTCTTGGTAATTTAGCCTACGTTAATATTTTTGCACCCGGAACAAAGCCTGGTAAAGATACAGCATTATTGATTGGCTCAACAGTAGGTTTTAAAGGAGAGCTAATTTTACCAGCCGATGGTGATTATATTATTCAAGTTTATCAAATGCGTAATAGTGCCCGTAAAAATAAAACTGTGAAATATAATTTAGACCTTGAACTTTTAAATAAAGTAAAAAAAATAAGAATTGATAAAATTTACTAGCTCTCAAATGAGAACTAGTAAATTTGCACAATAGTCTGAAAAAAACTATTCGGCTAATGTAAATGACTCACTTATACCGCAATTTTCTACAAACAATGGGTCGTGTGAAATGAGTAATACGGCACCTTCATAACTCTGAATTGCATGAGCGAGTAATTCTCTAGATTCAATATCTAAGTGATTTTCGGGTTCATCTAATAACAGAAGTTCAGGTGTAGGTTTTATCTGACTAAGGGCCAATAAAGCTACTTTTAGTTTTTCACCACCACTTAGCTGAGACAGTAGTTGTGTACCTTTATCACCGCGGATTCGGAGTTGACCTAATAAATTCCGCCACTCCACTTCTGAAAGTTCACTATTCATGTGGCTTAGATTTTCAATCACCGTCATTTCATCACATAAAAAGCTAAAGTTCTGGTCGAGATAAAAACACCCTACAGATAAGTGAATGCTTTCATATGGCTGCTTGTTCTGTTCATAAATTGCTTTAAGCAACGTTGACTTTCCAATGCCATTTTGTCCAGTTAAGTGAATTTTTTGAGCAGCTTCTACAGCGAGATCAATAGGCCTTTGAGTTCCATGTTTCAGTTTAAGTTTTTTAATACGAAGAATTTCACCTGATTTCTTCTGAAAAGTTGGGAATACAAACTGTTGAGGTTTGACGGTTTCAAGAAGCATTTTCTTGTCTTTTAATTCATTTTGACTGTTCGAAATTTGTCGTTGATGTTGAGTCTGTAGAGCGGCGATACTTTGGCCTGCTTGTTCCTTTTTAAAGTCGAGCAAAATTTTGGCTTGAGAATTTGATTCTCTTAATTTATTACCAGCACGCTCACGTTTTTGAGCTTTCATTAATACATCATGCTGCTTTTGCTTCATGTGTTTAACTTCACGTTGGTTTTGTTGAATGGATTGCTCCAGAGCAGCAATATTTATCTGATATTGCTCATAAAATTTTTCATAGTTTCCTGTGGTGTGATGTAGTCCATGTTCATTTAAATGATAAATATGGTCTACTTCATTTAATAAAGTCCGATCATGGCTAATAATCAGTCCACCTGCTGGGTGTTTTTTCAAATGATTAATTAACCATTGCCTAGATTCCTGATCTAGATGATTGCTAGGCTCATCAAGTAATAGATAGTGATCTGTTTTTAGAAATAAACAGCTTAAAGCTAACTTGGTTTTTTGACCTTCACTTAAATTTTTAACTTGAAAATCTAAATCTGTTGGTAAACCAGCATTTTCTAATAGGGTATTCCATAAGGTGGGTAAGTCCCATTTACCTTCCAATAAATCATAATCTTCAAAGCTAGCATCACCTTGTTCAACTCTTTTAAAAGCCTGATAAATATCTAAGATATCTAACGCTTCGGCCATGGTCGGCGCTATCAAACGATGTAATTGAGGTAAATACGCATGCTTTACATGCCAAGATATTTGTCCAGAAATAAAAATTGAATCTGCTGCAAGCGTCTCATTTAACATTTGCATAAGCAAAGACTTACCTTGGCCATTACGACCAATTAGAGCAGATACCTGATTTGATTCAAGACTAAAATTTAGATGCTTAAACATTACCTTTAAAGGGAATTCTAAGGTAAGTTGCGATATTACACATGCCTGTTGAGTCATAAAAAACCTCATAAATACAGGATGTACAAAATAGGATAATAATAATTTTTAGGAGAGATGGTAAATCACAAAAATAGTCTATTTTGCACATCAAAGAAAGAAAAAATTGATGAGAAAAAAGACTTACTTCATTGGCGTGACTCACAAAATTTGGGGGAAGAATGAACTATTCTATAGAGGTTTTAGGTAAGTGTAAAATTTCTCGAAGTTATTCTGTTAAAAAGCCCAATCATTAGATTGGGCTGTTGTCTTTCTAGAGTTTTACTCTTTTACGACTAAAACTTGAATTTTAGTGCTATTTAAAACATCTTGAGCAAAACTACCTAATATTAGTTTTTGGAAGCCTTTACGACCATGTGAACCAATCACAATCAAATCAGAACCTAAGTCTTCTACAGCTTTCAAAATACCATCTGAAGAAATTTCACCTTGGATAATTTGAGTCTCTGCATCAATACCTTCTTCTGCACATAAAGCTTTTACTTTAGCGAGAGTCTTTTCTGCATTGGCACGTGCTTCAACAAAATAATCTTTTACAACAGGTGAGATGTAATAAAAATCTACGCCACTAAAAGGGTCTACCGCAACCAAACTAATGGCGGTCAATTTACTACCAAATGCCTTTGCAATGTGGGCTGCCTGTCTAGCTGCTGCTAAAGAAATTTCAGAACCATCTACTGGTACAATAATATGTTGATAATTCATGATGTTATTCCTCTTATTTACAGTTGTTATATGTATGAAGCTTTTATTAATTAAAGATTAACATATTTCATTCTTTGGAGACATCTATTCAATTGAAAGTAATTGAAATTAAACAAAAACAATATAAATCATTATTTTGAATTAATTTTCTGCTTCACTGTAAATAGGTGACCACACTACAGAAGTAAATCTTTAATATTTACATGAAAATTACAAAAAATTACTATTCATATTTCTGTCACATAGAACCCGTATAACAAAATAGTAAATTTAGGGGGAGAAAGGAAGATGGCAGATTTAACAGCAAAGAAAGTAAATAAACTCATTGAAGAGTTTCGTCAAACAGGTAAAGAACCCCAAAAATTAATCATTGGCTACAAAACTTATGCCAGACTCATGACGGAAGATAAATTTGCAGAAAAAGTTGTTCCTTCACTCGAAGATTCAAAAGAACGTTTATATAAAAATTTAAAAATTAAACTTGTAACTGAAAAACATTACTTTGAAATTCGTTAAAAATTATGTGAACTGTATCACTGGTTATTAAAACAAAGTAACATTAATTAAGTTTAATAACATGATTATTGTATGATGATACAAATTAATAGTGTAATCAACATTTGAAAACAGCAATCGTTTATAAACTCGATAAAATAAATTGCTTTTATTTTAAGTAGTGGAATAAATTGAAATGCCAACATTTAGTGTAATTATATTCTATATATTAGCTATATTAGGTGCTATAGCTATTATTTGTGGCCTATTTAGTTTAAGTGTTTTTTTTATTGTTATTGGGTTAGGTGTATTATTTGCAGCATTACTATTAAAAAATGAGTTTAAAATAGATATTTTATTTTGGAAATAAATATAATGTTTATTTTTAATTTAATTTTCATCGACTAGAAAAAGTGTTTCAATATAACTGACATAAAAAGTGTCAGTTTTAAAAATATTAAATTAAGATTTATTTTAATCAAAATAATTACAATAAAATATAAAATTAGAAAATATTAAAGTTATTTAAGTATTTAAAACTAAAAAAGTTTCCTTTAGGATAAAAGTAAAATTGTAAGAACGTTTTGATCTATTAAACAATAACAAAGTGAGGTGAGCATGTCTTATAAGTATGAGTATGCAGGGTTCTGGTTAAGATTTGGTGCAATGATTATTGATAGTCTGATTCTTTTTTTAGCAATTATTCCAGCAGCATGGATTTTTTATCAGGGAGATTATGACTTAGTGTTTGCTACTGGCTTAAGTAGTCAGCCACAAAATTATTTGTTCGATCTTATTGTGAACTATGCATTTCCTTTTTTGTATTCAGTTTTATGTTGGGTGTATTTTGCGGGGACACCTGGTAAACGTTTAATGCGATTAAAAGTTTTAGATGAAAAAACAGGCAATAAGCTCACTGTTATGCAAAGTATTATTCGTTACATTGGCTATATTCCATCAATTTTAGTGTTTGGCATAGGCCTTTTCTGGGTTGCATTTGATTCTAAAAAACAAGGCTGGCATGACAAAATGGCAAAAACAGTCGTAGTCAGAGAGCTATAAGAATTATGGCAAAGGCGTTCATAGCATTGAAAATAGCAGGCTATGAACGCTTTTAATTAGTTTCTTTTGGTTTTAAATTTAAGTATTACAAATACAAGGATACCGACAATTAATCCCCAAAATGCTGAACCAATACCGAAAAATTGAATACCCGAAGCACTACATAAAAAGGTAAATAATGCAGCTTCACGTTCTTCAACTTGAGCAAAGGCAATTGCAACGTTGTGGCTAATCGTACCAAGTAAAGCAATGCCTGCCAAAGCTACAATAAAAATGTGAGGAAATGACATCAATAAACTTGTGAGTGTTGCAGCAAACAAGCCCATTAAGATGTAGAAAAATCCGCAGCTCATGCCCGCAATATAGCGTTTGTTAGGATCAGGATGAACTTGATCATCTAAGCTTACCGCAGCACTAATGGCAGCAATATTTACGGTGTAACAACCAAAAGGGGCAAGCAAAGCTTGAGTTAAACCTGTCCAGCCAATGAGTTGGTTAACGTGTGGTTTGTAACCATAACTTTTGATCATGGCAATTCCTGGTAAATATTGCGAGGCCATATTAATCACAAACAGTGGTAAAGCTAAGCCCAACAGTGCCGACCAACTAAAGTCTGGACTAATCCAAACAGGTTTTGCTAAAGACCACTGAAGTGTAGGCATATGAAATTCTAAAAAAATGGGGCAGAGGGCAATTCCTGCAATTGCGGTAAATACAATGCTGTAACGTGGCCACAATCTTTTTGTAATGACATATATGCTAAGTAAGGACAAAATAAATGCCCAATCATTTTGTAAACTTGCGAAAAGTGAGATACCAAATTTGAGCAAGACCCCTGCAAGCATGGCACTGGTTAAGCTTTGAGGAATATATGACAAAGCTTTTTGAAAAATACCTGAAAAGCCCAAAATAGCAGTGAGTAAACCACCCACTAAAAAAGCACCAATCGCTTCATTTAAACTATATCCACTGCCTGTCGCCATAATTAAAGCAAGACCAGCGGTTGACCATGAAGTCGCTACGGGATATTTAAATTTCCAAGAAAGAATGAGTCCCGATAAGCCAATTCCTAGACCTAAGGCCCAAAACCAAGAGGTAATCTGTTCAGGTGAAGCACCTAAAATTTGAGCCGCTTGAATGACTAAAACGGCCGAAACACTAATACCGATTAAAAAAGTAATAAAGCCAGCAAATACTGCTGGAATTGAAAAATCTTGAAGAATCTTTTGCATAATACGTGTTCTAAATCCAAGAAAAGTTTATAGGCTTCTGCCATTGCTTCCAGTTGGGGTGAATTTAACAATTTTTTTTAAGAAGGTGCTTTCTATTTTTAACCTAAAAAAGAAATAATATTTTTAAAATATTGAATAATGATATTATTTATTTCAGAACTAATAATTAATTTGGGATATTATTTTATGGAAGAGCAAGCTGAAAATTTGACACCACTTGAACTGAAAATTATGCGTGCTTTACAAGAAAATGGACGTTTAAGTAATGCTGAGTTGGCAAAACTTGTAGGCATTAGTACATCATCTTGTTGGAATCATACTCAGCGCCTTTTTAAGATTGGGGCCATCTTAGATGTTCGTGCTCGGATCAATCCCAATACCGTTCAACGTGGTACTGTAGTGCTAGTCGGTGTAGTTTTGGATCGTTCAACTCCTGATAGCTTTCAGGCTTTTGAACAAGCATCGGGTGATTTGGAAAATGTTTTAGAATGTTATTTGGTCGCGGGGGAAGTCGATTATTTTCTCAAAATCCGTGTTAAAGATTTAGCTGCGTTTAATCGATTTCATAGCGAAAAGATTATTGCTTTGCCCGGAGTAAGACAAGTCAGAACATTTTTTGTGCTGAATGAAGTTAAAACAGATGGCATGCTGGCATTTTAATGGCTCATCATGCTTTAACTTTCTAATACAAAAACTGATAGAGTAAAATGTTTAAATCGTTGAAGTTGCTAGTTTTAAACCAAACCCAAAAAATAGAATTCCTACTAAAAAGATTCCGCTCGCTGCAATTTTATGGTTCTCTTTAAAAAATGCCGAGAGTTTTATGCCAGAGAAGATTAATGCAGTTAAATAACTAAAACTAATAATCTGTAAAATAATCGCTAAAATTAAAAAACTTAGAGCAGGATAAGCGTAGTCTGGTTCAACAAATTGAACAAAGAAAGAGAGGAAAAATAAAATCGCTTTAGGATTGAGTAAACTGATACTAAGTGCTGTTTTATAAGGATGAATTTTATCTAAAGCGGGTAAATCGGCCATTTCTGGTTGACGTTGATTACGTTGTTTCCAGCGTTGAATACTGCCTTGTAACAGTTTAAAGCCTAAGTAAGAAAGATAAAGTGCACCTGTTAATTTAAGAATAACAAATACCCATGGAAAGGCTTTAAGTAAAGATGCAGCACCAAGCACTGTACACAGCATTAAAATAAGGTCACCGGTGAAAATACCGAATGCACCCATATATCCGGTTTTAATGCCGTAACGTGAAGCAATTGACATCACATAAAGAGAATTAGGTCCGGGCAATAACACAATTAGGAAGGTACCAATAATATATGTTGTTAAGTCTGTTATGCCGAACACGAGAAACCCAATAAAAAACCGATTTTTGTCATGATAACAAAAATCGGTGATTTTGTATGAAAAGTGCAGTTTTTTAAGATTTTATTTCCGCATCAATTCCAAAAGACTGACGTAACAAAAGGCTTAATTGGTCACGTGCTTTGATAAAGCCATCAACACCACCTTGTAAAAGCTGAAATGCCATTAAGTCATGGTTAAGTTCATCTTTAAAGCTTTGTTCATCTTGCGCTGGTCGAACAATCGCTTCTGCTTGTTTTGCTTGAGAGGCATCAAGTGCCGCATCAACTGTACGTGTATCTTGCTCAAGTTGGGTAAGTAAACTTGGTGAGATCGTAAGTAAATCACATCCAGCAAGACCAAGTACTTGGTCGATGCTACGGAAGCTTGCACCCATCACTTGAGTTGGAATGTTTTGCTGTTTGTAATAGGTATAGATTTTCTTCACTGAAACAACACCTGGGTCTTTTTCGATTGGGTAAGCATCTACACCTTCAGCTTTTTTGTACCAATCTAAGATACGACCTACAAATGGTGAAATTAAAGTTACTTTAGCATCTGCACATGCTTGAGCTTGATGTAAACCAAAAAGGAGGGTGAGGTTACAAGCAATACCTTCAGCTTCTAATACTTTAGCAGCCTGAATACCTTCCCAAGTCGAAGCAATTTTAATCAGAATACGTGACTGATCAATCCCATAACCTTTGTAAAGTTCACATAATTCATGTGCTTTTTGAATAGTTGCTTCAGTGTCATATGAAAGTGCAGCATCCACTTCTGTTGAAACTCGGCCTTCGATCAGTTTTAAAATTTCTACACCAAATTTTACGGTTAGAATATCAATGGTTCTTTCGATTAATTCATCATTGGTATAGCCTTCTTCTTTGGCTTGATAATAAGCATCTTCAATGAGCTCTTTACTTTCTGGTTGTTCTGCTGCTGCCGTAATCAATGAAGGATTAGTCGTCGCGTCTAATGGACGGAATTTACGAATTGCATCAAGGTCACTACTGTCGGCAACAACGGTCGTTAATGTTTTTAATTGGTCAAGTGCTGTATGAGTCATTGATATTCAACATCTTCAGTAATAAATCTTATGTTTTCTTTATAGCACAAAGTCTATTCATGCTGTCGATATATCAATTGTTATCTTTCAAAGAAAAACGTTTAGGTTCTGCATCTAAATTGAAATAATTTTAAGGCACCTGTTGCATTCTTTGCGTACGGATATACTCAATCAGATATCTAGCAGCGGCACCAAGTTCACTTTCCCGGCTCCAAACCAAGTCGACATAATATTCAAAGCGTGGAGTGAAATCTAATAAATCCAATACTTTAAGTTTATTTTTTAATTCAGGGTTTTCTTTAAACATTTCTTGAGGAAGAACACCCCAACCTAGATTACGTAAAATCATTAAACAAGCAGAGTGGTGGTTGTCTGTACGCCAATAATGTTTTGAAAAAAGTAATTCAGGCTTTAAAGTCTCATCACGACTTGCGACTACAATTTGTCGTGTAGTGAGGATCTGCTCATAAGAAACCTGATTTTGGCTGGCTAGAGGATGGTTATTTGAAATGACTGGAATTAGAGCCTCACGTTTTAGTTCTACAAATTGTTCTCTATTATCTAAGTTCTCGCGTTCAAACATCAGTGCAAGTTGGGCAGACCCGTCCAATAGCATTTGGAGCGCATCTTCTTGAGGGGCGGACACAATATTAATTTGTAGGTCTGGAAAGCGGTTCTCTAAAAGACAAATATAGTCTGTCCAATTGGTATGTAAGAGTTCAGAGACAATCACTATAGTTAAATTAGCTTCTAACCCTGTACTTAATGCATGAGCATGTTGTTTCCATTGATTCATCTCAATCAAAAGCTGAGAGGTCTTTTCATATAAAACTCGTGCTTCGTCAGTAGGAATAGGTTCACGGCCTTTACGGTCAAATAATGTTAAGTTCAGATCAATTTCTAAGTTGGCAATAGACATGCTTACAGCCGAAGGAACTTTGCCAAGTTTACGGGCTGCTGCAGAAAAAGAGCCAGTTTCAATCACAGCTTGAAACATGAGTAGTTGTTCTTGATTAATATTCATCTGTCAAAAAAACTGAAAGAACCTGATTGGATTAATCAATATTATAAAAATAAAATGCACATTATCCAAGTAATTATTGAGTATTTAAAAATGTTGATTTCCAAGAGAAGACTCATTCATGCAATCAGTTATGAAGGAATTTTATTGGTCATCATTGCGATTGCATTAAGTTTTATTTTTAACATGCCGATGGAAGTGACCGGAACACTCGGTGTGTTTATGGCAGTGGTTTCAGTTTTCTGGAATATGATTTTTAACCATTATTTCGAAAAAGTAGAGCATAAATATAATTGGGAAAGAACGATCCCTGTACGGATTTTACATGCGATTGGTTTTGAAGGCGGTTTGCTGATTGCGACTGTACCGATGATCGCCTATATGATGCAGATGAGTGTTATTGATGCATTTATTTTAGATATTGGCTTAACCTTATGTATTTTGGTTTATACCTTTATTTTCCAGTGGTGTTATGACCATATCGAAGATAAATTTTTCCCCGATGCTAAAGCTGCATCACTTCATTAAGCTAATCTATTGAAATGAAATAAGCACCCAAAAGGGTGCTTATTTTGTTAGTTCATTATAGAAATTATTTTTCTACAATCGCAACCACACCTTCACCACCTGCTGTACAGATCGAGATTAATGCGCGGCCTGAACCTTTTTGATTAATCAATTTAGCAGCAGTAGCTAAGATACGACCACCAGTTGCAGCAAATGGATGGCCTGCACCTAAAGATGAACCATTTACGTTCAGTTTAGAGCGATCGATTGAACCCAAAGGTGCATCTAAACCAAGACGTTCTTTACAGAATTTTTCATCTTCCCAAGCTTTCAAAGTAGATAACACTTGAGATGCGAATGCTTCATGGATTTCGTAGAAATCAAAATCTTGAAGTTTAAGATTTGCACGTTTAAGCATACGAGGTACTGCATAAGCAGGAGCCATCAATAAGCCTTCTTTAGGACCGTTCTTACCAATGAAGTCAACAGCTGCTGTTTCAGAGAAAGAAAGGTAAGCTAAAACTTCATGACCGTTTTCTTTTGCCCATTCTTCAGAAGCAAGCAAGACAACAGAAGCACCGTCAGTTAACGGAGTTGAGTTACCAGCTGTCATTGTTGCAGTTTCGCCTTTGCCGAAAACTGGTTTTAATTTAGCTAGTTTTTCAACTGTGCTGTCTGCACGTAAGTTGTTGTCACGGTTAAGACCTAAGAATGGAGTCATTAAGTCATCAAAGAAACCACGCTCATAAGCAGCAGCAAGTTTTTGATGGCTGCTAGCAGCTAACTCATCTTGTGCTTCGCGTGTGATGCCCCATTCTAAAGCAGTGATTGCTTGGTGCTCACCCATTGAAAGGCCAGTACGTGGTTCACCGTTACTTGGTGCATCAAGAAGCTTTTTAAAATCAATTTTTGTTAAAGCTTTAAGACGGTCTTTACCAGTTTTAGCAACATTGAGTTCAAGTAAAACTTTACGTAAACCATCACCTACAGCAATTGGTGCATCAGACGTGGTGTCTACACCACCGGCAATACCTACGTCAATTTGACCAAGTGCAATTTTGTTTGCAACAACAAAAGCTGCTTGTAGACCTGTACCACAAGCAATTTGAATGTCATAAGCAGGAGTTTCAGGAGCAAGATCTGTGCTCAATACAACTTCACGAGTCATATTGAAGTCACGACTATGTTTTAAAACAGCACCCGCAACGACTTCACCAATACGCTTACCTTGTAAATTAAAGCGCTCAACCAAACCGTTTAATGCTGCTGTCAGCATGTCAGAATTAGACGCTTTAAAATAAGCAGTAT